>ENA-UOOM01000901-UOOM01000901.1-fermentation-metagenome-genome-assembly--contig:-NODE-901-length-31404-cov-3.548247_pt1 | contig 31404 bp, 29 predicted proteins | sample MGYA00245781_ERZ724031 | MGnify/ENA primary metagenome ERZ724031 (study PRJEB28704, sample SAMN03018317) | fermentation metagenome | biome: anthropogenic terrestrial biome; feature: soil; material... | reverse complement strand
ATCGGCGTTCGGGCCCACTACTTCAGCCTCTGCGACGGGCCCGGCGAGAACGCCTTTGTCTGCGCGGTGCAGCGGGTGGCGGAGGATGTGTTCGAGACCATCCTGACCGTCCGGCCGAAGACGGCGGAGCCGGGACGCACGACTGCGAACATCCGGATCGAGCGGCCGAAGGAGGCGGTGCGGGGCATCAGGGAGGGCGACGAGGTCTGGGTCGCCGTCCGCCCCAAGGACGTCATGCCCCTGCGCCATTGAGCGCAGAAGTAGCCTTAGCGCAAGAAAAACGGATATGCGATCTCCGCCAATCCAGAGAAGGGATTATACATTCGACACCGCAATGAACACATCAAGGTCAGTGACTTGACCGATCTGTATCTCGGCTCCCATTCTACGGTCTACAAGATGCTTGCCCGCGGGAGACAAAGAGACTTCACGATCCACACGAGCATAAATGCACGCTTTTACACCCTTCAGTGGGGCTTTGCCGCCTTGCGAAGATAGAAAGAGGCCCTGAGAAGCGATTGAAAAAGGAGAAACGGTATAAGCAGATGCCCGACGATAGGGAGTGAGCCGAATCAGTCGCTTATGCCGAACGAAGCAAAGGCGAACAAAGACTACCTAGTCAGATGGTCCACGGTGATACGAAACGCCTTCCGCTGCTCAAGGGTCAGAAGACGACAGACCCGAGAGAGTATCTCTTTGTAGCGGTGGATGACTTCAGCAGAGAGCTCTATACAGCCAGACTCCCCGACAAGACATCCACCTCGACTCGTCACTTTCTGGAACAAATCCTGAAAGAAGTGCCCTACACCATAGAGATGTACTATGCGAGCAACGGCTGAGAGTACACTGGTTCTCCTTAATTTAAGAAACCACCTTGCACAAGGTAACGGCAGATATGACTTTATGAAAGATCTGGGGAGCACTGAATCGCAAGTCCTAAATCAGCAATATAGGTTTGGTTATGTACTCCTGTTGACAAATGATCTCTCCTACTGCTTCCCTCCTAGGAATAACAACGTAGAGTATGCTGCTTTCAGCATTCACGGTGGAGCAGGAACACAGAGAACCATGGCTTAGGATCAACAGATGGAGCAAGGTAGCATTCAAGTCAGAGTGAAGCGATCGTTTTAAGATCTAGATACACAATCAGGTGATAAGATTACAGTAATTTTGCAGAGGCAGATAGCAACGCTAAAAAGTTTCGGTATCTTTTCCTCATCGCGACACGCACGCCTTCATGTCTTGTGGTGAGGACTGAAAAACAGGGTACCGGTCAGATAGTTTCCGGGAAGAATGAGTCTAAGAAGGTTCGAGAACTAGTACAACTGATAAAATCCTATAAAGATACAGAGAACTTGCCCCTGGAGAGAAAGCACTCCGACACTTCTGCTCATGCGATTGAGGAGATTATTAAAAATAATAATGTAATAGGTTGGTGGAAGAGATGAGCGACCTGCTTTACAAGACTGAATTCGGTAAGTATTATATCGGGAAGTGCGAAGAAAATTTAAAACATCTTAAGCTGAAACAAAAAGTACAGCTTATCCTTACTTCACCACCATTTCCTCTAAACAATAAAAAACGGTATGGAAATCTTGTAGGAGAAGATTATTTAAAATGGTTCACCAGCCTCGCTCCCCTGTTTTCCAGTTTATTGACGCCAAATGGCTCTATCGTGATAGAGGTGGGTAACGCATGGGAAAGGAACAGGCCGGTGCAGTCTTTACTGCATCTGAAATCCCTAATGAATTTTGTGGAAAACAAAGATGCTGGCTTAAGATTATGTCAGGAATTTGTTTGCTACAATCCTTCACGGTTGCCTTCCCCGGCTCAATGGGTAACAGTACAAAGGATTCGGGTGACGGACAGCTTCACTCATATCTGGTGGATGTCCAATTCAGATTATCCTAAAGCGGATAACAGAAAGGCCCTCAGACCATATAGTCAAAGCATGAAAGACCTAATAAGAAACGGGAAATACAACGCAGGAAAAAGGCCGTCGGAGCATAATATTAATGAAAAGAGTTTTTTGAAAGATAATGGCGGTAGCATATCTCATAATGTCTTTGAATTGGAGATGGTTGATGAAAAACGGGAACTCCGCCCACCTCATTCCATGTTCAGCATTGCAAACACTAGGTCAACAGATTTCTATACACGTACATGCTCGGACAGGGGTATAGTACCTCATCCAGCTAGGATGCCTCTTGAACTGGCAAGTTTTTTCATCTCGTTTCTCACCGATGCGGGAGATATTGTGCTTGACCCATTTGCAGGAAGCAACACCACGGGTTTTTGCGCAGAAAAACTAAAACGAAAATGGATAAGCATAGAAGTCGATGGTGATTACGGCATCCAGTCCCTCATACGTTTTGAGGAACCGATTTTAAAAGCGCAAATTAGAAAGGGAGCTGTATGTAAATGACAATATCTGATGAACTAAGAAGCATAGTTTCCATCGACATCTTTAAAAAAGGGAAGAAACCCGAGATGTTTGCTGGTCGTCCCTATTATCTCGACTATGAAAAAACATATCTGCTTGTCGCAGATGCCTGGAAAGAAAAAATAGGAGGTATTCCTCAAAGTTCATTTCTTCTAGCTTTTTATGAAAATCAACACGACAGTGTTAAAGAGGCCCTTCTTCTTAGAGCGATCAGACCCGCTAAACTTCCTACAGACAACGATGTAATAGCATCAATGGTAGAGTATTACAAAGACAATCTCAAGACCTCGGGTAAAGAAAATCAGCTTGATGATTACACAAAATACACCTTCGGTTTTTCAGGTCTAGAGTGCAAGGTCATAGGGACTTTTTATAAGGATACAAATGAAATAGTCCAATTCGGAGGTGATGTGGAAAACTTTTATAGCGCTCATAACTATGTAGTTTATAAACCAACCTCCGAAGTACTTGAACAAATTGTCAATTTCAGAGACGGCGCTGTGGTAGGTAACGGAAGCGACGTAAAAATAGGGAAGGTAAGATACAGTTCCAGTAGAAGATTCCAAGAAAACCAGCCTGATGTGAATGTTTACGTGAATTCTCAGGACTTTCTCGGCAAAAGGACGGCTCTTTTCGGAATGACACGTACTGGTAAGTCAAACACAGTAAAGAAAATAATAGAAGCGACCACTGATTCAAGTTTTCAATCTATAAAACTAGACGATGGAACAAGTGATATGATTTCTGATGCAGCTGAGAATCTGGAACAATTCAAAGAAGACGGAACTCCGAAATACAAAGTAGGGCAGATAATTTTTGACATAAATGGAGAATATGCAAATGCTAATCTTCAGGACGAAGGAACGGCTATTTTCGAAAAATACAGAATATTAACGACCCGCTATAGTGTTCTTGAAAAAAAGATTTTAAAGTTCTAAAGGTCAATTTCTATAAAGAAATAGAAACGAGCTTTGAACTTTTTACCTCACTTCTTGCAGACGAGAACGTAGACTATGTCAGGAGTTTCTTGTCTATCGACTTTTCTGAACCTGATACTGATAAGAGTCAGCAAGTTCGGTGGGATAGAAAGATAGCAGCATATCAGTGCTGTTTGCGTGCAGCGGGATTCGAAATTCCAAAAGGATTTTCTGTTAAGTTCGTCGGTAATAAGGAAATAAACGACAAAATAATGAAAGGAAAAGAGCTTGAACCTTCAAAGGGAATTTCAATTGATGAGGCCGTAGCATGGTTCACATGGGTTGCTGAGAACTGCCAGACCGACGATTTTTTTGTTAACTATAAGAAAGAAAAAGGCAACGACTGGGTTGACGAGGACTTGAAAGCTTTGCTTGTCATGTTGACCAGAAAAAGAAACCTAAGTGGTAGCGCGAATCTTTCAGGGTTTCGCAAATTGGCACCTTTAAAAAAATATCATACAGTATCTGTGGGAAAATCTTTTGAGATTGAAATAGTAGAAGATCTTCGTAAGGGTAGCATCGTCATAATAGACTTGTCGCAGGGAGATCCTGTAATACAAAAGACATACTCTGAGAGAATCTGTAGAAAACTCTTTAACGATGCAATGAATAAGTTTATTAGTAATTCACCCAATAACTTTATCCAGTTCTACTTCGAGGAAGCTCACAATCTCTTTCCTAAAAAAGATGACAGGGATTTAAGCCAAATATATAACAGGATCGCGAAAGAAGGTGCGAAACTCAACCTCGGGATGGTGTACGCTACCCAGGAGGTAAGCTCAATAAGCTCCAACATCCTGAAAAACACACAGAACTGGTTTATTGCTCACCTGAACAACGAGGATGAATTAAAGGAAGTAAAAAAATTTTATGATTTCGGAGATTTTTGCGAAGGCCTAATTCGATTCAGTGCAAGCAGCGACAAGGGGTTTGTTCGGATGAAAGTTTATTCCAACACCTTTGCTGTGCCGGTACAAATTGACCGTTTCATGGATAACAAATAACAGGGGGTTAACCATGGGATACGGCAATGTATACTCGAACAAGCCGTTTGAACGCGCGAGCAAAACATCTCATACTGGGATCATAAATGATGCAGCAGTTAGAGACTTTCTTTGCACCTGCACGTTTCCTCTGCTTCAGAACGAAATAAATGATCATGATAGCATTTTGGAGGAAATGCAACCAGTTTCCGAAAACCCGATCAAGACTATAATTACCATTGATGGAGGATATACAAATGTTGTTGTCGAAGAAGCATTTCCTTCCTCTACAATAGCATTCTTCCAGTTCGGTGTTTTATTCTTTAAGTACGAAGATTTATTAGAGTTGGAGCGAAAACCATTTATTGACCCGGATGACTTTGCTAAAATACAGAATATACAGAGGTTAAAACTTGTTATTCCCACGAAAGGCGTTTCCATAAAAGGTCAAAAAGATTTAATTTCTTCAGTCCGAAAGGCTCTTTACGACTTTTTTATGAGTGCTCCCGATAAAAAAGAGGACAAGACCTACATGCAGTCTTTGAAATGGTTCCTCTTTGAAGAGTACAGTTTGAATGCACCGAAGCCCTGGCATTTAGCAACCTGCCCGTATTGCAGTAAGGGCCTTGATATAGAATGCAGCAAGATAAGCCGAAGCTTCACGACACCCTGTCCTTTCTGCGGTGGTGAGATCTATCTCACCGATGTTTTTCGTCTGCATGAAGCAATAGATAATGAACTTGGGGCTGGCGGAATCTTGGGTTACATAACAACCACCGTGGAACAGATGACCATTGTGTTTCTTATCCATCAGATACTCAATTTGCAACCCTCACTCCTAAAAAGCTGTTTGATAATAAAAGATGGACCACTTGCTTTTTTTGGGCAAACCGCAAATATGTACAAGCCGATGAGAAGTCTAGTTCGTTTTCTTCACAAAAAACATGCAATCTATTTGGTTGGTTTGGAAAAGAGCGGAGCATTTGTGGAGCATGCGGCGCAGATATCGGAAAGGATGAAGCCAAAACAATTTCTCATGCTTGGAAACAAGCATATTTATAAGTATATTATCCCAGGAACAGTAGAGGAGCACCGTCCTTATGCGGATACATCTTACTATAGCAGCAAGCTAATTTTCAAATCTGTATTCGAAAATGTTTATGTGGCGACTATACCAAACATATATGCCAAAGTGGAACCGACTCGGGATGACTATCTGAACCTTGATGTCATATTGCATAACATTACTGCACTTAAGTGCGATCTTTATTATAATTCTCTGGTCCCGGTCGTTATGGTGAACAAACTTGTTTCCCTTGCAGATCATCCAAGTTCTGATGTACTTCGCAGTTTTGCACAGGAGAACATACAGCACTAAAAAATTTATAAGTGATAAAAATTATTCATCGCCCGATTTAAACACTCAAACTACATTTTAGGAAGGAAAAACCATGGTCACGAAAAAGATAACGAATCTTTGGCAATCGAAAAGCGAAAAAGAATGGGAGGAATGTCTTTCTTCTTACTGGGGTTATGTGCGCAATCAACTTCCAAAAAACTTTGAGCTCGAACGCGAAATGGATGTACTCCACCTTGAGATGGTTAAAGCTCTTAATCCTGAAGAGTGGTACAGTTTTCTTCGCGAAAAATACTTCCGCTGGAAATACACCCAACCCAATAGATATGTGACTACCACAAACTCGTTGAATAGATATCTTAAAGAGGGAAAACTTGATGAACTTTTCGAGATCAAGCAAAAACTGCTTGATTTTGACACATCGGATATAAAATGCGGTCTTTCAGCAGCAAAGAGGATTCACGGCCTTGGAATACCTGGTTCATCCGGTCTTCTCGCTCTCCTTTATCCTCATGCTTTTGGCACAGTTGATCAATTTGTGGTCAAATCGCTTCTTGAGATTCCAGATCTTCCTGAAAAAGAAGCAATAAAAAAAATGAATCCAATGAAACTTTCACTTAGGAATGGTGTACTCCTTATAGAGCTGATGCGGCGAAAAGCGGCTAAAAATAACAGGATATTCGGGGGCAACCGTTGGACTCCTCGAAAGATTGACATGATTTTATGGGTTTGTCGAACGGACTTATAGCTGTCGAATGCCTCTATGTGGAAGTTTTTCAGCAAAGGCAAGGTATTTCAATTGTAAGAATCTGAAGTGTTATTTACAATTTCTAGGGGACGGACCGACCGTCCCCTTCAACCGGAAGGCGAGCACAGCGACCGCTGCAGCCTCTTCCTTCCCCGATGGGTTAGAGATCGTCTCCCGACCCCATGTAGATCAGCACGACCTCCCGCTCCTGGATATCTCCCAGAGAAAGGGGAGCGCGCAGCGAGCGAGTCCTCGCCGGGATGACCGGCCCCCCCGATTCGTCCAGGGCGATGGCGAAGTCCTCCCTGGCATCCATGGCCTCGTCCACGCACCGCCACAGAGCGGAGGCGATGCGATCCTCCACGTCCCGCCGCCTGGCCCGGGCCCGCTCCCTCTCCAGCCGCTCTTCGGCGGCACACAGCGGCTTCAGGATGACCCCGTCGAAGACGCCCCCACATACAGTCCTATCGAAGGGGGTCTCTTTGAGAGCGGCGACGTTCGTCTTACGCTGGTCCTGTTCCGACCGCTCGAACTCGGCGAAATGGATCGCCCCATCGAAGAGCTCCGCCCCGCTGCGCTCCGCCGAGCCCTGACCTACCCGGCATCCGTTCTGATCCGACATGATATCCCTCCATGGCCCATTGAGATAGAAAAAGGAGAAGCCCATATGCGGGCTTCTCCCAGGATAGGTACAGACCATCCGACAGAGTCCATTGCGCCCGCGCGCGAACTGAATCCGTTCCGGCCGGTCTCCTGGCTCTCGGTCATTCTACTCCCGCGTCTTCCCGTCTCATCGACAGTGACATAGTGCGGTTTCGTCCCGACTACAGTGGCGGGGCCGCTCCAGATTCGCACTGGATTCCCGACGCACCGGAACTCGCTCCTATTCGGTTCGGGTCGATTATACCGCCACATAGTCCCTTTGAGAAGAGGGAGGACACCTTTCATGGTGTTTGTTTCACGTGACACACCATATATATGGCAGTCTGCCGGTGGTATGATGGAGACGAAAAAACCGGGAAGACAGCGTTTCATAGAGGAGCTCCTTCGCCCGGAGACAGAACACAGGGGGGACGGCAATGCCAAAGACTTCGGAGCGCGCCGCGAAACTGCATGAACGGGGCCTCGTTCTCGACGCCCACTATGACCTTCTGCCCCTCGTCCTGGAGAAGAGGCGGAAGGGGCGAAACAGGGTCATGGAGCAGGACTATCTGCCGGCCTTCAGGGCGGGACGGGTGGACGGCGTGGTCTCGTCCCTCTTCGTCTCGAACGATCATCTGCCCGAGATGGGGCTCCGGCGAACCCTGGACATGATCGCCGCCCTTCACGCCGAGATGGAGGAGAGCCCGGGGCTCCTCACCCTGTGCCGCTCCGTCGCCGACATCGAGGCGGCGAAGGAGCGAGGCGAGTTTGCCGTCCTGTTGTCCCTTGAGGGCGTGGACGCCATAGGGAACGATCTCGCCCTTCTGCGCATCCTGTACGAGCTCGGCGTCCGGGGCGTCGGGCTTGTCTGGAGCCGGCGCAACTACGCGGGCGACGGCTGCTTCTTCAACCCCGTCCGGGAGGGGCGCAAGGGCGGGCTCACGGACTTCGGGGTCCGGGTGGTCGAGGAGGCGGTGCGCCTCGGAATGTACGTGGACGTGAGCCATCTGAACGACGAGGGGGTGGAGGATCTGCTGTCCTTCACGGATGTCCCGGTCATGGCGTCCCACTCGAACTGCCGGGCCATCGCACCGTCCATGAGAAACCTCACTGACGAGCAGATCGTCCGTCTCGCGGAACGGGGCGGCGTGTTGGGCATGAACAGCTGCAGCACCTTCGTCCGGGAGGATCCGAAAAAGAACCCTGTCGGCCCCGGCGAGCTGGCGGACCACGCCCTGCACATCAAGAACCTCGTCGGGGCGAAGCACGTGATGCTCGGCTTCGACTTCTGCGACGAGATGCGTGATCCTTCGGAGCTTGCGGAGGGGCGGTACTACGACTGCGTGAAGGGCTACGAGGGGAGTGCGGCGTTCACGACGGCGCTGCTCGAGCGCGGGTTCACCGACGACGAGATCGCCGGAGTCCTGGGCGGAAATCTCCTGGACTTTCTGCGGCGGACCATAGGGTAGGGTGGCCTGAGCCGTTGGGAACCCGTACCTACCAGTAGAGGGAGCCCTTGTGACGGCACTGCCCGAAGGCGATGCTCGGCATCATGAAGGGGAAACTCGCCCGCAGAGGGGACCCGGGTGATGGTCCTGCCTCTCGTCTGGAGCAACGCTTCCCCTTTTCCCCGAACGCTCCGCTCCCTCGGCCGTCACCTACCGAATCGAGTGGGCGTGCTCTTTTCATCGCATTCCTCTGCAAGGGGGCCCTGGTGATGGACACCATGCTCTTGCTATTCCATCTGGAAGATGCTCTCCGCGCTTCCCGCGAGCCCGCTACGCCTGGCGTCACCCTGCCGAACCGAGCGGGCATCCCTTTTCATCACATTTCCCGGACAGCTCTTGACAGACCGTCCTCCGCGCCATAAGATAGTAATCAATTCCTATCTCATGGCGCGGAGGTGTTCTCATGGCGGGTACACGACGCGGGCTTCCCGCGGATGAACGTCGATCAGTCATCATCGAGACGGTCCTCCGTCTTGCGGCGGAGCGAAACCCGTCGGAGATCACGACGGCCGCCATCGCCGAGGGTATGGGGCTGACTCAGGGGGCCCTGTTCCGCCACTTTCCGAACAAGGAGGCCGTCTTCGCCGCCGTGGTTCAGTGGGTGGGGGAGAACCTCTCGGAACGGCTGAAGGCCGCCTCTCGGTCGACAGAGGCGCCTCTGGACGCGCTGAAGGCGATGTTCGAGGCCCACGTCCGGTTTGTCGCCGAGCACCCCGGCATTCCGAAGTTCGTCTTCAGTGAGTTGCAGAAGGGGGAGCACTCGGTCCCGAAGAGGGAGGTGCGTGCTCTGATGGCGGAGTACGTCGCCAAGATCGTCCTTCTTCTCGACAAGGGGAAGCTGTCGGGGGATGTGGACCTGAACGTGGACTCTGCGGCCGCCGGCTCCCTCTTTCTGGGTACTCTCCAAGGTCTGACGCTGCAGTCCATGGTGTCGGGCACCAGTCGGGACATGCTCCCCAGGGCCGACGGCCTGTTCGCGATCTTCCGAAGGGCCGTGGAGAAGAGGGAGCGTGATGGGCGATGACCGGGCGCACAAGACGTCTCGTCCTGCTGACGGTGGGATTTCTCCTTCTGGCGGGGACGTTCTTCTACGTTATGATGCGGTCGGGCCCCCTCGCGCCCGTTGCGGTGGTGGCGCAGGAGGTTCAAGTGCGGTCCCTGACGCCGTCCCTCTTCGGGATCGGGACAGTGGAGCCCCGGTACACCTATCGGATAGGCCCCGTCGCCCCGGGGCGGCTCAAGAGCGTGGAGGTCCAGGTGGGCGACCGGGTGAGCGCCGGCATGGTCCTGGGTGAGATGGACCCAGTGGACCTGGAGGAACGGATCAAGGCTCAGCGCGCCGTCATCGAGCGTATCGATGCGGCGGTGCGGTCGGCGGGGGCCGCAGTCTCCGAGAAGGCGGCGCGGAAGGCATACGCCGAGGCGCAGTCGAAGCGATACGACAGCCTGCTGGCGTCGGGTGCCGTCAGCGTCGAGGCGGCGGAGTCCAAGCGTCAGGAGCGGCAGGTCACGGCCGCCCTGTGGTCCTCGGCGCGGTCGGAGCACGGAGCCGTGGCGGCCGACAGAAACCGCGCCCAGGCCGACCTCGAGGCCCTTCTGTCCCAGAAGGAGACGCTCACGCTGACGGCGACGTCCGACGGCATCGTGGCGAGCCGGAACGCGGAACCCGGGAGCACGGTGGTGGCGGGGCAGTCCGTGGTGGAGGTGGTGAGCGCCGCGGAGCTCTGGGTGGCCGTCCGGTTCGACCAATCCATGGCATCGGGGCTCGCGGCGGGGCTTCCTCTGCACATCACCCTCCGGTCGCGGCCGGACGAGACATGGCCGGGCGAAATCCTGCGCGTCGAGCCCTTGGCCGATGCCGTGACGGAGGAGCTCCTGGCCAAAGCGGTCTTCACCCGCCGACCGGACCCCGCGCCCCCCATCGGCGAGCTCGCCGAGGTCACGGTGGACCTTCCGCCCCTGGCGCCGTCGGCCGTCGTGCCGGACGGCGCCCTGCACCGGGTGAACGGAACGGTCGGCGTCTGGCTCCTCGAGGGAGGGGGCATCCGTTTTCAGCCCGTCGTCATGGGGCGAAGAGACCCCGAGGGCTTCGTCCAGATCCTCGAGGGCGTGGCGGAGGGGGACAGGGTCGTCGTGTACAGCGAGAAGGCGCTGACGGGACGGTCCCGAGTGAAGGTCGTGGAGCGCGTCGGAGGTGCTGAGGGATGATCAATCTGGCCGGGCGGGACATTCTCCACGGGTGGGGCAAGTTCGTCCTCACGGGGGTGGGGCTCGGCCTTCTCATCGGCGTCACCCTGACCATGGGCGGCGTCTACAGGGGGATGACGGATGACGCCATGGTCCTCCTCGACGGCAGCGGGGCGGACCTGTGGGTCGTCCAGAAGAACACCATCGGCCCCTATGCCGAGTCGTCGAGCATCTACGACGACGTCTACCGGAGCGTGGCGGCCATGCCGGGCGTGGCGAGGGCGGCCAACGTCGCGTACTTCACCACCCAGGTGTTGAGGGGGGAGGAGGACGTCCGGGCCATGGTCGTGGGCGTCACCCAGGGCGACATCCTCGCGCCGGGGCAGCCCACATACCTCACGGCGGGGCGGAAGATCGCCAGGAACCACTACGAGGCGGTGGCGGACGCGGCCACGGGCTTTCGGATCGGCGACGAGATCCGGATACGGAGGAACTCCTATGAAGTGGTCGGCCTGACGCGGCGCATGGTCTCGTCGGGCGGGGACCCCATGGTGTTCATCCCACTGAAGGACGCCCAGGAGGCTCAGTTCCTGAAGGACAACGACGCGATCCTCCGGCAGAGGCGGCGGACGGAGGAGAATCCGTCGCTCAACAGGCCGGGCGCGCCGGGCGTTCTGGACGCCGTCCTCGCGTCCCAGAGCGTGAACCCCTACGTCAATGCCGTGCTCGTCCGCCTCCAGCCCGGCTCGGACCCGTCCGAGGCGGCGGAGGAGATCGGGCGGTGGAGCCGGCTCGAGGTCTACACCAGACGTGTGCTCTTCCGATCTCACCAGAGGGGAGATGGAGGAGATCCTCATCGGCAAGCTCATCGCCACATCCTCCCGCCAGATAGGGCTCTTCCTCGTCATCCTCACCGTGGTGAGCGCCGCCATCGTGGCCTTCATCATCTACACGCTGACCCTCGGCAAGATCCGGGAGATCGCCGTGCTGAAGCTCATCGGGACCAAGAACAGGACCATCGTCGCCATGATCCTCCAGCAGTCCGTGGCGCTCGGCGTCCTTGGATTCATGATCGGGAAGATTGCCGCCACATTCTGGGCGCCCTTCTTCCCGAAGTACGTCCTCCTCCAGTCGAGGGACGCCGCCACGGGGTTCGTGGCCGTGATGGTGATGTGTGTCCTGGCCAGCTTCATCGCCATCCGCGTCGCGCTGAAGGTCGACCCGGCGGACGCCATAGGGGGGTGACGGCGTGACGGACGAGATGGGCATACGGGTGGAGAATCTGCGGAAACGCTACGGATCGGGCGACAAGGCCGTGGACGCCCTCAAGGGCGTCGATATGGCCGTGGCGCCGGGGGAGGTCGTCGGGCTCATCGGGCCCTCGGGGTCCGGGAAGAGCACGCTGCTCAAGTGCCTCGGCGCCGTCATCGAACCCACGGGCGGCCTGATCTCCATAGGGGGCGAGGTGCTCTACGACGAAGGATGGAAGGTCCGGGACCTCCGGACCCTCAGGAGAGACAGGATCGGATTCATCTTCCAGGCACCCTATCTGATCCCCTTCCTCGACGTGACGGACAACGTGGCCCTGCTTCCCATGCTCGCGGGCCGTCCCGACAGGGAGGCCAGAGAGCGGGCCCTGGAGCTGCTCACGGCTCTGGATGTGGCGCACAGGGCCGAGGCCATGCCGTCGCAGATCTCGGGCGGAGAGCAGCAGCGGGTGGCCATCGCGCGAGCCCTCGCGAACCGTCCGCCGGTCATCCTCGCCGACGAACCCACGGCGCCTCTGGACAGCGAGCGGGCCCTCACGGTCATGGCGATCCTCGAGTCCATGGCGAAACAGTACAGAACGGCCATCATCGTGGTCACCCACGACGAGAAGATCATCCCGACGTTCAGAAGGCTCTACTCCATACGGGACGGGAAGACGGAGGAGCGGATAGGGCAGGCGGGACAGACGAACGCGCAATCGAATGACGAACGGACATCACAATAAGGAGGCGATATTGATGAAGACGAGACGGTACGACGAAACAGCGGCGATGAAGAACCCCCACGGCGTGGACGCCCGGGCCCTCTACGACGCCCCGGAGGCCACGATCAACATCATCGCCCTTCAGCCGGGACAGGCCCTGAAAAAACACGTCACCCCCGTGGACGTGGTCTTCTATGTCCTGGAGGGAAGGGGCACCGTGGAGATCGGGGAGGAGAAGCAGGAGGTGGGCAGGGACACCCTCGTGGAGAGCCCGAAGATGATCGCCCACTGCTGGTACAACACGGGGGACGCCCTCCTTCGGGTCATGGTGATCAAGACGCCCCGCCAGGCGGAGAAGACCGTTCTCACGGGGAAATAACGGATCAGTCACTCCGTCGGGCAGCCATCTGAAGGCTGCCCGACGGTTTTATCCCGATGGTGCGCGATGTCCGGCGCCGTTTTGTCTAATGCCGCTGCTGCTTCGCGTCCGAAAGGGCGAAGAGGCTCGAGTTCTGTGAACACATCAAGAAAATAACAGGGGAGAACTTTCGACGAAATCGCCACGACGATCGGTGCTGATGTGACTGATGCTCTCGTGGCCGCCCTTCAGATCAGCAGATAAATACCCATTCGTCTCGACACGGTCGATGAACTCCTGAACGCCCTCGTGCCAAGCATCTCAAAGGGGCGTTCTTTTATAAATACACAAACACATGCGTTCCGACTCGTGCAACGCTTCCACCAAGGAAAGAATCAAATAGAGTGGTTGTCATCGACGTGTCACGGTTATTGCGCTTCCGGAAGTTTCAAGTATTCCTCCAGAGCTGTCCGTGGCGAACTCTTCCCTCGCAAAGGAAAAGGGACAGGCCGGGCCTTCTGTGATAGTATCCTGGCAAAAGGAGGCGCTTTGATGTCGCTGGCATGGAACGCGGAACGGGAACAGGTGGCTTCTTTCATGCGACGGCTCTACGCCCGGGGGCTTACGACCTCCACGGGAGGAAACGTGAGCCTGCGAACCTCTGATGTGGTGGCCATCACGCCCTCGGGGACGGACAAGGAGAGCATCCGCTCCGAGGACGTGGCCATTCTAACCCTGGAGGGGGAGAATCTGACGCCCCAGATCCGGGTGAGCATGGAGGCGGGCATGCATCTCGCCGTGTACCGGGCCAGAGAGGACGTGCGCGCCGTGGTGCACGCCCACCCGACGACGGCGTCGGCCTTCGCCGCCCTGGACTGTCCGATCGACACGACGCTGACGGCGGAGTGCTGGCTTCTTCTCGGCCGTCCGGTGAAGGCGCCCTATGCCCTCATGGGCACCGCCGCTCTGGCGGAGGAGGTCGCCCGGGCCGTGCGGTCCGGCGACGCCGTCCTCATGGAGAATCATGGGGCCCTCACCGTGGGGCGGTCCCTGCTCGAGGCCTTCGACCGCCTGGAGGTGCTCGAGGCGGCGGCAAAGATGACCTGGGTCGCCGCCACCCTCGGGGGGAGTTGCCCTCTGTCCGCGGAACGGTTGGACGAGATAGGACGGGTCTTCCCAAAAAAGGGGCCGCGTTCGTGATGCCCTCGAAGAACTTCGCCCGTCGGGACGGTGCCTGAGTCATGTTCATGCTGTCGGCCGGGGCGGTCCTCGCCCTCTTCATCGTCTTCACCGTCGGTGCGTCGCGGGGCGTGTCGTCGTCATCGGACTACGCCGTCGCCGGGCGGAGGGCCACAGGCCGCTCCGTGGCTGGGACCATCATGGGCGCCCTCGTGGGTGGTGGGGCGACGGTGGGGACGGTCCAGATGGCCTACCAGTGGGGCGTCTCGGGCATCTGGTTCACTCTGGGCAGCAGCGTCGCCTGTCTCGTTCTGGGGCTTTGGTTCGTGGGGCCCCTTCGCTCCGTGGAACTCGTCACTCTGCCCCAGTTCCTGGGAAAGGAGTTCGGGCGGACGACGGCCTTCCTTGTGGCCCTCTCCACGTCCCTGGGGTCCTTCCTTTCAGTCGTAGCCCAGTTCCTCTCGGGCGTGGCCCTCATGCGGTCCGTGTTCCCCGTCTCGGCGAACGTGGGCGCTCTGCTCGTCGGAGTCCTGATCGTGACCTTCGTCTTTCTCGGCGGCATCAAGAGCTTCAGCAGACTCGGCATGTGGAAGATCGCCTTCCTCTACGCCGTCATGATCCTCTGCATCGTGATGGTGGTCGCAAAGGGCTGGACGCCGTGGAAGATCGCCTCGGCCCTCCCCGCGGAGCCCTATTTCAACCCCCTCGCGAGGGGGCCGGCGAAGGACCTCGGAGCCCTGGGGTCCCTCGTTCTGGGCGTCCTCTGCGGGCAGATCTACATCCAGGCCGTCTACACCGCCGCGAATGACCGCGAGGCCCGGAAGGGGTGCCTGTGGGCGTCCCTGCTCATCCCTCCCATGGGGTTTTTGGGCGTGTGGCTGGGGCTCTTCATGCGGGCGTCGGGCGTCGTCGTCCAGGCCGATCAGGCCCTGCCCCATTTCATACGATCCACCTTCCACCCCCTTGTCGGCGGCGTGCTGTGGTCGGGCATCCTCATCGCCGTCCTCGGGACGGCCGTGGGGTTATCCCTCGGCGTGGCCACGAACATGACGAGGGATATCGTCCTTCCGCTGCGACGGGACGCCGCGACCATGACGGACAGAAAGATTCTCTCCATCAGCCGTCTGGCCGTGGTCCTCGTCGTCCTCGGTGCGGGGCTCGCCGCCAGGGCGGCGGGGAGCTCCATGATCCTCCAGTGGGCCTATCTTGCCATGGGCATCAAGGCCTCGGGCATCTTCGTAATCCTGCTCGCGGCCGTGACATGGCCCGGCCGGCTCCCGGGACTTTGGAGCGCCCTCTCCGTCCTGGGCGGTTTGGTCGGCGTTCTCCTGGGAGCGCTCTTTCTGAAGGGCGTGGACCCTCTCTTCCCAGGTGTTCTGCTCTCCGCAGCCGTTGCCGCGGCAGGAGGAGCGATGGGCATGAGAAAGAACGGGTTGCAGTGACCTGGAGGCATAGGATGACGAACTTGGTCGTCTCTGACAACGAAGACTGTCATCGAGGCTGTCGCACTTGTACGGACAATGTCCGGAGTCTTCGCAAGCGACTTCGGGACAGTGGAGAGCCCGAGCGATCTTGACACTGTCCCGGCGGAGCGGGATAAAGACGGCTTGACCATGAGTTGAAATCGGTGACCCCCGCTCAGTATGAAGTGTCTCGCGATCTCACGACGATGGTGGAGTGAAGGGGAGAGTTCCGGAATATATCGAGCTGCGGGAAGGCGTCGTCTGGATTGATAAATTCGGGCGACGTCGAACCGTGTATGGATACGAAGAGCGCCGAACATGCCGGCACCCTCTGCGCATAGTTCAGCAAAATACCCTATTTGACAGAGAGGGTCTCATGATATAAAAGGAGGGCACCCAAAATCTCGAGCCCTCTCTGGCGTCCATGGAACCGCGAGTCGGCGGGCTCTGCAAAGGAAACCACATGATCTCACGTATTTTTCTCCTGTTCTCCTCGGTCTTCGCCCTCGCGTATATGGGCATGCACCTCTACGTCTACCTGAAGGTCCGGAGGGCCTTCGGGCTTCGGTGGCCTTGGGCCGTCCTGTTCGCCCTCTTCTCCGCCGCAATGATGGCCGGGGCGCGGATGCTCTGGCTCGTGGACTTCGGGGACGCCGTGGTGCTCCGGAAGGTTCTCTCCTACATCTGTTACCTCTGGATGGCCTACCTTCTCATCCTCTGCACGCTCTTCCTCGCCTTGGACATCCTGCGCCTCGTCCTGGCAATAGCGGATCGTCTTTTTTCAGCCCGTGCGGCACGCCTTCTCGCCTCTTCTCGCCTCAGGGCCATGGTTGCCCTTGGCGGCGCCTTCGCCCTATGCCTCTACGGGGCCTTCGAGGCCCAGTGGTACAGGACATCCCGCGTCGAGCTCCGGACGGCCCTGCTGCCCGCCGGGGTGGAGCACCTCCGGATCGCCCATCTGTCGGACGTGCACCTCGGGTGGCTCATCCAGGAGCGGCAGCTCGACGCCATGCTGGACGCAGTCCGGGCTGCGGAGCCCCATATGCTCGTGATCACGGGCGATCTTGTGGACGGGGAGATGGAGGCAAGGGAGGCCGAGGTCGAGCTCTTCCGGAGCCTGAACCTGCCCTATGGGGTCTATGCCGTGACGGGCAATCACGAGTACCATGCCGGCATCGGGCAGGCCCTTGCCTTTTTCGAGCGCTCGGGCATCCGGGTGCTTCGGAATGAGGCCCTGGAGGTGGGCGGCATTACCCTCGCCGGGGTGGACGACCGGTCCGCCCGGCGGTACGGAGGCGCCGCCGCAGGGGGCGAGGAGCAGCTGCTCGCCTCTCTTTCTCCCCACCGGTTCGCCGTCCTGCTGAAACACCAGCCGACGGTGGAGCCCTCCTCCGTCGGGCAGTTCGACCTTCAGCTTTCGGGGCACACCCACCGGGGGCAGATCTGGCCCTTCTACTGGGCGACACGCCTTGTCTACGACTACCGGCCCGGCCTTCGGACCGTCGGGGCCCCGAACCAGGGGAGAACAAGCAGGGTCTACGTGAGCAACGGGACGGGGACCTGGGGCCCCCCCGTTCGATTCCTGGCCCGGCCCGAGGTGGTCCTGGTCGATATCGTCCGGGAGTGACGGCCTTTACGGGTACAGAATCGCGAGGCAGGCGTCGCAGAGGGCCGACAGGCTCGACACCGTCCGATCCTGAGGCAGCCCCGAGGCGTCGTAGGCGAGGGGCAGCTCGGTGCACGCCGCGCAGATCGGGATGTCCCGGACGGTCCAAAGCCGCTCTACAAGGGGCCTGAGCAGTACCCCTCCGTCGTCGCTCCGCCCCGCCTTGACGAGCTCGATGCTCTCCTGCACGGTCCTCTGGTCCTCCGGCGAGGGGGTGAAGAGGGGGTACCCCCTCTTTTCGGCATACTTCTGGTAGAGGCCGCTCTCCATGGTCCCCCTGGTGGCGAGGAGCCAGGCGCCCTTTGGTTCGATGGCCACGGCTGCAGCCACGGTCTCCTCGATGATGTGCACCAGCGGGACGGGCAGGCGGTCCCGAAAGCGATCGATGAAGAAGTGCGCCGTGTTGCAGGGGACGGCGAGAAGCTCGGCCCCCCATCGGACGAGGGTGAGCAGGCGTTCCTCGAGGACGACCGTCGGATCCTCGCCGACGCCGAGTATCGCCCGCGATCGGTCGGGGACCGTGGGGTCGGAGAGCAGATAGGTCACGGGGTGTTCCTGATCCGTTGCGGCGGGCGCCCGAAGGGCGAGCAGCCGGAGGAACTCCGCCGCCGCCGCCGGCCCCATGCCGCCGAGGACGCCGAGGATTTTCGCCGGTCTTTTGTGTGAAGAGGACTTCATGGTCGATGGCACCTCCTGGATGTACTGTCGTAGCGCCATTATATCCCTTCCGGGAGAAGCGTACCGAATCTTCTCGTAATATATCTGTTACATTCCTTTTACCTTGATTTGTAACAGCTGTTACATAGACCTTCTATACTCACGGTGTATCCCCAATAAAGAGGATAACACCCAAGGAGGTTGTGCGGAATGAAAAAATTTGCGGTGGTTCTTGCGGCAGCGAGTGTACTGGCTTTCTCCGGCATGGCGTTTGCCGCGGAGATCGTCATGAACGGGTCCACCACGGTTCTTCCCATCGCCCAGTCGGCGGCGGAGAAGTACATGGCGGCGAACCCCGAGGCGAAGATCAGCGTGTCGGGCGGCGGCAGCGGCAACGGGATCAAGGCCATCATCGACGGGACGACGGACATCGCCAACGCCTCCCGGTTCATCAAGACGGACGAAGTGAAGGCGGCCGTCGAAAAGGGCGTGTACCCCGTGCCCTTCGCAGTGGCCATGGATGCCCTCCTTCCCATCGTGCACCCCGAGAACCCCGTGAGCGACCTCTCCATCGAGCAGCTTCAGGGCATCTACACAGGCAAGATCGCCAACTGGAAAGAGGTTGGCGGTGAGGACAAACCCATCGCGGTCGTGGGACGGGATACGAGCTCCGGCACCTACGAGACGTGGAACGAGTTCATCCTGAAGAAGGAGCGCGTGACCCCGAAGGCCCTCATCGTCGCCTCCTCGGGCGCCATGCTCACCACCGTCGCCCAGAACAAGAACGCCATCGGCTACGACGGCATCGGCTACGTGAACAAGACCGTGAAGGCCCTCAAGGTCGGCGGCAAGACCGGCTCCGCGGAGACGGCGATCGACGGCACGTACCCCCTGTCCCGCTCGCTCTACATGTTCACGAAGGGCTGGCCGACGGGCGAAGTGATGAAGTTCCTCAACTACCTGCTCAGCGATGACGGACAGAAGATCGTGGCCGAGACGGGGTTCGTTCCCCTTCGGATTCTGAAGTAAGAGCGTATAATCGAGAGATTGAGAACTTCGGGCACGACGACTTTTCCCCCTCTCCCGTACGGGGAGGGGGAAAGGTCATTCGCACAGGATAACAATAAAGAACCGACAGGACCGAAGGGGAGAGGACTCCGCATGAAGGACGCCCTGCCAGGGATCATAATCAAGGCCATTTCCAGCCTCGGTATTCTTATCATGGTGTTCATCCTGTACTTTCTCTTCCGGGAGGGGCTGCCCGTGCTTCGGACGGTGACGCTGAAGGATATCTTCCTGGGCCAGTTCTGGTACCCCGTCGAGGAACCGCCCACGCTCGGAATGTTCCCCCTGATCATGGGAACGCTGGCCGTCACGGCCCTCTCGTCGGCCATCGCCCTTCCCTTCAGCCTCCTCATCGCGCTGTTCGTGGCGGAGGTGGCCCCCCGTCGCGTGCGGGAGTTCATGAAGCCGGTGCTTGAAATCATGGGGTTCTTCCCCTCCATCGTCCTGGGGTTCATCGGCATGGTGGTCCTGGCCCCCTGGCTCCAGAACCGCTTCGACATGCTGTCGGGCCTGAACATGCTGAACGCGTCGGTGCTGCTCGCCGTGCTCATCGTCCCGACAGTGAGCTCCCTGACCGAGGAGGCCCTGAGCTCGGTGCCCCGCGACATTCGGGACGCCTCCTACGCCCTGGGCGCCACGCGGTGGGAGACCACGAGCAAGGTGGTCATCCCCTCGGCGCTGCCCGGTATTCTGAGCGCGTCGCTTCTCGGCGTCATGCGGGGCATGGGCGAGACCATGGTCGTGCTCATGGCCGCGGGCGGAGCGGCCATCATCCCCATGTCCATCTTCGACCCCGTCCGCCCGCTCACGTCCACCATCGCCGCCGAGATGGGGGAGACGCCCGTGGGCTCGGCCCACTACGCGGCCCTCTTCTTCGGGGGCGTCATCCTGCTCGTGCTGACCCTGGGGATCAACCTCCTCTCGGCCTGGATCGAGAAGAAGGGGGCGTTCCGGAAATGATCGATCGCAGACGGATTCTGGACCACACGATGACGCTCCTCGCGTGGCTGTCGGCGGCGGCGATGCTTCTGCTCGTGGCCTCCATGATAGGGTACGTGGTGGCACGGGGGTACAGCGCCCTCTCCATCGACTTCCTGATCGAGCCGCCCCGGGACAGCATGACGAAGGGCGGCATCATGACGCCCCTCATCGGGACGATCCAGCTCGTCTTCTTCGCCATGCTCTTCGCCATCCCCGTGGGCGTCGCGACGGGGCTCTACTTCGCCGAGTACGCCCGGAACGACGGCTTCACGGCCGTCCTCCGCCTGGCCATCCGGTGCCTTGCGGGCGTGCCCTCCGTCGTCTTCGGCCTCTTCGGACTCTCGCTCTTCGTCATCCTGCTGCGGCTCGGATCGTCCCTGCTGTCGGCCTCCCTGACCCTGGCGTGCCTCACCCTGCCCCTCATCGTCACGGCCTCGGAGCAGGCCTTCCTCGCCGTGCCCGAGGACTACCGGTTCGCCTCCTACGCCCTCGGGGCGTCGAAGTGGCAGACCATCTGGAAGGTGATCCTTCCGACGGCGTCCCCCACGGTCATCACGGGCATCATCCTGAGCGTCGGGCGGGTGGCGGGCGAGACGGCTCCGATCATGTTCACCGGCGCGGCGTTCTTCACGCCGGGGATCGCCAGGAGCATCTTCTCCGAGGTCATGGCGCTGCCGTACCACATCTATGTCCTGGCCACGGCCGGGACCGCCATCGAGGAGACGAGGCACATCCAGTACGGGACCGTGCTCGTCCTGCTTTTGATGGTTCTGGGCATCTGTTCCGTGGGCATCTACATGCGGTCGAGGCTGCGCCGCCGGCTTCGCGCGTAATGGGGAGGGCATGATGGAAAGAGTGCAGATCAGCACGAAGAAGTTGGATCTCTATTACGGCAGCGCCCATGTGCTCAAGGACGTGACCTTCGACATCTACGAGAAGACGGTCACGGCCTTCATCGGCCCGTCGGGCTGCGGGAAGAGCAGCTACATCCGATGCATCAACAGGATGAACGACTTCATCCCCAGCGCCAGGGTCGAGGGCGAGATCGTCATCGACGGCCAGAATATCTACGGGCCGAACGTGGACGTCATCGACCTTCGCCGCAATGTGGGCATGGTGTTCCAGAAGCCGAACCCCTTCCCCATGTCGGTGTACGACAACGTGGCCTACGGACCGAGGCTCCACGGCGTTCGCGGCAAGGAGGAGCTGGACGGGATCGTGAAGCGCAGCCTCATGGGGGCGGCCCTGTGGGACGAGGTGAAGGACAAGCTCTCCTCCCCCGGAACGGGGCTCTCGGGTGGGCAGCAGCAGCGGCTCTGCATCGCGCGGGCCATCGCCACGGAGCCGGAGATTCTCCTGATGGACGAGCCGACGAGCGCTCTGGACCCCATGTCCACGGCGCGAATCGAGGAACTGATCCGTGATCTCAAGCAAAGCTACACGGTGGTCATCGTGACGCACAACATGCAGCAGGCGGCGCGCATCTCGGACCGCACGGCCTTTTTTCTTCTCGGCGATCTAGTAGAATATGACAGTACACCGAAGATGTTCACGTCGCCGGAGGATAAACGCACCGAGGACTACATCACGGGACGATTCGGCTAGAGCCGGTCAGGAGGCAGCGACCATGGAGGGAATCAACACGAGAAAGCGGCTAGAAGCGGACCTCGCCGAACTGAAGCGGATGGTCCTCCGGCTCGGCAAGATGTCGGAGGAGGCCGTGGTCAAGGCTGTGTGGGCTCTGAAGCATCAGGACGCGAAGGTCGCCCAGATCGTCCTGGACAAGGACGACGATATCGATGCGCTGACGGGCGCCTTGGACAGCGCCTGCATGCACTTCACGGCGCGCTACCAGCCTCTGGGCGAGGATCTCCGGACCGTGACGTCCGTCATGCACATGGCCGTCGACCTGGAGCGGATCGGCGACTACGGCGGAAATATCGCCAAGGTGGCCATCGCCCTCGCCGATACGGAGCTCATAAAGCCCCTCATCGACATCCCGCGGATGGTGGAGGTCCTCTCGGTGATGATGGACAGGACGCTCTTCGCCTTCGACATAGGGGACGAGGACGCCGCGCGGGAGATCTTCGCGAAGGACGACGAGCTGGACGACCTCGAAAAGCAGATCATGAGGGAGCTGCTGATCCTCATGATGGAGGACCCGAAGCGGATCGAGCAGGCGAGCCAGCTCCTCAACGTGGCGAGGACCCTCGAGCGCGCCGGGGACCATATGACGAACGTGGCGGAACGGGTGCTCTACATCCTGACGGGCAAGACGGTGAAGGCGTCCGAGTTCCGCAGGCCGAAGGAGCGGTGAGCGGCGTGGCGGGCCAGAGAATTCTCGTCGTGGAGGACGAAGAGGCTATTCTCGAGATCGTCTCCCAGGCCCTCCGCCGGAACGGATACGAGATCACCTCCGCCTCCGACGGGGACTCGGCCCTCGAGAAGGCCTTCGCCCTCCGGCCGGATCTGGTCATCCTGGACCTCATGCTGCCCAAGATGGACGGCTGGGAGGTCTGCCGGCGTCTTCGGGCCGACAAGGAGACGGCGGCCATCCCCATCCTCATGCTCACGGCGCGCCGGGACGAGAAGGACGTGGTGGAGGGGCTCGACATCGGAGCCGACGACTACATGAAGAAGCCCTTTTCCCTTGCCGAACTCACGGCCAGGGTCCGCGCCCTTCTGCGCCGGTCCTCGCCGACGGAGATCGGCATGGTGGTGGAGGAGGGGGATCTTCGAATCGAGATGGACGGCGAGACGGCCTTCCTGCGCGGCACGCCGCTGGACCTGAGCCCCACGGAGTTCCGCATCCTGGACGCCCTGGCCAGGAAGATGGGGCGCACCGTCTCCCGGGAGGTCCTGCTCTCGAAGATATGGAGCTTTTACGGCGGGGACACGAGGACGGTGGACGTCCACATCTCCCGCCTCCGCAAGAAGCTGATCGACGGCAAGCGGCCGGAGCTGGCCATCAACTCGCTTCGGGGCAGGGGCTACCGTCTCGTCTGGGAAGAGTGAGACATGCTGACCCTGAAGAAAAAGATCCTCCTCATCGTCGCCGTCGCCGTTCTTCTGGCCTTCGGGTTCAGCTGGTTCCTGCTCTACGGCGTCGTCCGGGAGGGCTTGGTCCGGCAGACGGAACAGGACCTCTCCCGCCAGACGGCCTTCTTCGCCTCGACCCTCGAGCGCGGCGGCATACAGTCCTTCGAGCAGGAGCTCGAGCGTTGGAAGGGGCTTCTGCGGGGGCGCGTGACCCTCGTAGGCTCCGACGGACGGGTCCTGTCGGACACGGAGAGCGACCCCGCCCGCATGGAGAACCACCTCTCCCGTCCGGAGGTCCTCTCCGCCCTTCGGGACGGCGAGGGCTCCATGCTGCGCTACAGCGGCACCACGAAGGTGCACTACCTCTACTTTGCCCGGAGGGCCACGGCGAACGGCGAACGGGTGGTCATCCGTTCGGCCTATCCCCTCGAGTCCCTCACCTCCGCCTTTGCCGAGATGAAGAACAAGTTCATCCTCTACCTCCTCGCGGGCGTGCTGATCGTGCTGCTCTTCGGAAGCGGCATGGTCCGCCTCTTCTTCCGGCCTCTGGAGCGGATCGTCGAGTCCGCCGGCCGGATTGCCCGCGGCGAGGACATCCGGTTCCCCCTCATGAACGACCCCGAGCTCCAGCGTCTTTCGAGCGCCCTGGACGACATGTCCAGCCGGACGAAGAACGCCCTGGAGGAGCTCAAGACCGAGCGGGAGGACCTCGCCCGGATCGTCGTCGCCCTGCCCGTGGGGGTGCTGCTTCTCGACGAACAGCGCAAACTCCGGTACATCAACGCCGTGGCCGAGAAGCTGCTCGGCATCAAGCTGGATGCCGTGCCGGGCATCCCCGTGGAGCGGCTGCTCCCGTCGGGCGACATGTACCCCCTCGTCCTGTCCGCCATGCGCGGGGAGGAGCAGTGCGCCTTCTTCGACCTGCCGGAGCTCGGCAACCGCTATCTCCGGATCTGCTCCCGCAAGACGGCCACGGGCGTACTCCTCATCCTCACGGACCTCACGGAGGAGCGGCGTCTGGAGCAGGCGCGGCGGGACTTCATCGCCGACGCGGGGCACGAACTCCAGACCCCCCTCGCCTCCATCCGCCTCACGGCGGAGTATCTCCTCGGCGCCGAGGAGGAGGACAGGGAGCAGCAGCGCAGATATCTTGGGACCATCATCGCCCAACAGGAGCGCATGAGCAGCCTCGTGGACGACATGCTCCTCCTCTCCAGAATGGAGTCGGAACCAGCGTCGAAGGATGCCGAACAGGTCAATCTGGCCCATCTCCTCTCGGCCGTTGTGGACGAAAAACGGAACCTCCCCTTCGCGGCCAGGATCGAGTTCGCTTCCGACATCCCCGACAGGGCCTACACCTTCGTCCGGCGCGACGACGTGGTCCGGGCGCTGGGCAACGTGGTGGAGAACGGGGTGAAGTATGTCCGGGAGAAGTTCGGCGACGAGCAGGGGGGGAGCATCTCCGTCTCCATGAGGGAGGAGGAGGGGTTCTGGGTCATCACCGTGGCGGACAACGGGCCGGGCATCGCGCCTCAGACAGTCCCGCTCCTCTTCGAGCGCTTCCGGAGAGGGGACCACCATCGGGCCAGGGGCGAATGGGGCAAGGGCGGCTACGGCCTCGGCCTGGCCATCGCGAAGAAGATACTGACCCATGCCGGCGGGGACATCCTCTACATTCCCTCGGCTCAGGGTGCGACCTTCGAGACCCGTCTGCCCAAGAGCACGATGTGAGGACAGCCGAACACAAGGCGGGGCCCCGGAGACGAACCGGGGCCCCGCCTTGTGCTGCACCTGCACGGGACTTTGCGCGACGCGGGCACCCTGGCCAGGGGCATCCCTTCCGCCTCCCCCGGTGAACGGTATCCTGACCGGATCCCTCTTCGAAAGAAGAAAGCTACAGGCTCACGGCCACGACTCCGACGAGGATGGAGAGAATGCCGGCGTACTGGAGGGGGCGCATCGTCTCACCCAGAAACAGGACGCCCAAGGCGGCGGCGATGAACGGGCTTGTCGCCGTGATCGCCGTCCCAACGGAGACGGGGATGAGTTCGATGCCCTTCGTGAAGACGATTCCGCCGAGCCCCATGCCCGTGATGCCTGCGACCGTCGCCCAGAACCAGGCGATCCGTCCTCTTTGGAAGAGCATGGGCGGCCGCTCTCTCTTCGCGGTGACGATGGCGGCCCAGTACCCCCAGGAGACGGCGGAGAGCCAATATGACCGCCACAGCGTGACGGAGCCCGGGGTGACGCCGCGGGAGAGAAGCCACTTCTGGAGAAGCGACATGCCCGCAAGCCCGACGGCGGCGACGATGGCGTAGAAAAAGCCCGAGGCGGAGCGGGCCGCATCCGTGGACGAGGGCGTCGTACCTTCTCCGTGCGGCCCGGACCGGAGCAGAAAAAGCCCCGCCATGATGAAGCAGAGCCCGAGGATCAGCGGGACGGTGAGGGGCTCTCCGAGCCAAAGGGTCGAGGCCAGGGCGACGAGGATGGGGTTGCACGAGGAGATGGACACGGCCTTCCCGGCCCCGATGAGCTGAATTGCCCGGAAGTAGGACAGATCGCCGAGGACGTTTCCCGACAGGGTGAGGAGCAGCGTCGTGGGCAGCAGGGAAAGTTCGTAGGGCCAGCCGAGGCTGTTATCGCTGAACAGACAGTAGCCGATGGTGATGGCGAGGAACCCGATGGTTCTGGCCGCCGCGGTCTCCGTCCTCGTCATGGACTCCAGGGTCTTCTTCAGGCAGACGGGGCCGATGGCCCAGAAGACCGCCGCGGCGAAGCAGTACAGAATTCCGGTTACGTTCACGCTCTCCGTTCCTCGCTTTCGTGGTGTCCCCTGCATTGTAGCCACAGCGGCCCCGAATGGCAAACGGCAAAAAGATGAAAGGAGGCAAAGCGACCGCGGGTACCTTTCTCTTGCAGCCGCTGAGGAGACCCCTTTCGGCAGGGACGCGGCGGAATGAACAGACGCCGTCCTCGTCAAGGGTGACCGCCACGTCGGCATGACAGACCCCGCGGCCCGTCATCCGGTCGCCGACATCGGGCGTGCTCCGGCTGCGAGCGCCTTTGACACGTCGACCGTCGCCCAGCCTCGGTTCGGTCGCTCCGGCGGAAGGATGTCCACAAGAGAGAACGGAGGTCTTCTGAGACCGGAGGAGCAGGGCGGCGGAGGAACGCCGCGTGCGATAAAAACGACGTGCCGCCTGCTGTTTGGCGGCACGCCCCATAGACCGGTGTTCTGTCGGCAGAACCCTTCGGTCAGCGCCAGATACACTCGCCGTTTTCCAACATCTCCACGGGCAGGTCGGCGGGCACGCCGCTCCGGATGATGGGCAGCAGCTTCACGTAAAAGGGGTGGATGCCCGGCAGGGTCATGCTCTCGTCGAGTCCGGCCCAGAACAGATGCCCCTCGTCGCTTTCCCGCAATGTCCCCGTGAAGTCGCGGCAGACGTAGTAGTGGGAGACGTACTCCTTCGGGCTTCCGTGGCGCCAGGCGTGGAGCACCCCGGCGAAGGTCCGTCCACCCAGGACGTAGCCCGTCTCCTCGAACATCTCTCGGGCGCAGGCGTCACTCAGGCTCTCGCCGCGCTTCTTCCGTCCCCCCGGTATGGTGACCTCACCCCGGTAGGGCTCGTTGGCCCGGCGGATCAAGAGAATCTCGTCGCCCCGAATCAGGAAGCCGAACACGATCAGAGCCGTATAAAAACAGTCGTCCCAACTTTCGGTGGTCATGAAGCCAGCCCCCTCTTCTGCAGCACACCCACGGTGATTATATCGGGAAAGGGGTCCTTGTGGCGAGATTCACCGAACAAACCGAAGGGATGAGCCCAATCTGCATGAGAAAGACGGCTGCTCAGCAGCCGCCTTTCTCATGTCGTGACTCTGCAAAGTCGTCCTGTCCTCCGACATGTTCTCCAAAGAATCAGAGCACAGAGGTGAGGAAAATGAAGGCGATGACGATGGGGCTTACGTACTGCACGCTGACCTTCAGCCAGGTACGCGCGAAGGGGCTCTGCACGTTCGTCGCATCGACGAAGTTGTCGGCGCCCCAGATCCACCCGACGAAGATGGCGATGGCGAGGGCCCCCAGGGGGAGGATGTAGTTGTTGGTCAGCGCGTCGCAGATGGCGAAGAACCGTCCAGCAGGCAGGCAGAACCAGCCGACGACGGTCATGAAAGTGAGGGTGACCGCGAGGGCTTTCTTGCGGCTCATGGCGAACTGGTCCATGAACATGCCCACGACGGCCTCGGCGACGCCGACGGAGGAGGTGATGGCGGCTATATAGAAGCCGAAGAAGAACAGGGTCCCGAGAATAGCTCCTCCCGGCATGGTGTTGAACACCAGCGGCACCGTCATGAAGACCAATCCCACGCTGGATGTCGCCTCGAAGCCCGCGGAGAAGAGGGCGGGAAATATCATGAGCCCTGCCATGAGCCCTGCGGATATGAGCGCGACGCAGATGATGAAGGAGCTTTTCCCGATGTTCTCCCGCGGGTTCTTGATGTAGCTCCCGAAGACCATGGATGCGAGCATGCCGATGCCGACGGCGAAGAAGGCTTGACCCAGGGCGGTCTGCAACGAAGCAAGGCCGAAGTTCTCCATGTTCGGACGGAACAGGAAATCAAGTCCCTTGGAGGAGCCGGGCATCCGAAATCCCGCGATGATCAGCACGGCCATGATGACGCCGAGCACGGGCAGGAAGACCTTTGTCAGCAGCTCTACGCCTCGCTTCACGCCTCCGTTGACGATCACGACGGTGATGACCAGGTTCAGCGCAGCGAACGCTGCAACGAGGCCGGTATTCCCCGTGAAGGCCTGGAAGAAGGCGCCCAGCGCCGCAGAGTCCATTCCGGCGAAGGTCCCGGCGGCGGCGTGGTACAGGTACCCCAGAATCCACGCATAGATGGGGAGCGTGTAGGAGATGATCAGCAGCGCCGCCAGCAGATGGGCGTATCCGGCGTAGGACCAGATGCGTTGACGGGGAGCCAGCGCTCTGTACGCCAGCACGGCGGTCTTCTGCGTCTTGAAGCCCATGGTGATTTCGGCCGTCAGCAGAGGAATACCGATGACCAGGATAATCGCCACATAGGCGATGAGAAAGAGCGCTCCGCCGTTCGTGCCCAGCAGATAGGGGAACCGCCATATGGAGCCCACGCCCACCGCAAAACCGATCGCAGTGAAAAGGAACCCCATGAAAGAGCTGAATGCGTTCTCGTTTGTGCGTTCCGACATAGTATCCTCCGCCTCTCTCCGTTCACTCGAAAGATATGGCGCGGCCGTGCCGCGTCTGACGCGACACGGCCGCGCCTGGACTCCTTACTTGTAAAGCAGGTCCTCGCAGTGCCTGTAGACGAACTCGGTGGGGGTGATGCCCTGTTCCTTGGCGCCCTGCAGCGACATGATCGTGTTGGCCGGCATGATTGCCTCGATCTTCTTGCGCAGGCTCTCCTCCGTGCCGTCGAACAGGTACTCCTCGGCGCCGCAGATGACGCCGGCGGTATTGTGCCACCACTCGACCTGGTAGACGATGCCGCGGTCGGCGATCAGCTTGGCCAGACGAATCTCCTCCTCCTGGGACGATGCCTTGAGCCCGTTGTTCGAGGAGCCGAAGATATACGTGCAGTTCAGCTTCGCGATGGTGCTCTCGTCGAAAATACCGCCGATTGCACAGGGGCTCAGGATGTCGACCTTCCGGAAGAGCACCTCCGACACGGGGCAGGAGACGATGTTGTAGCCGGGGTGAAACGCCGGACGGTGTCGGGGTTGATGTCGGCCACGACGAGCTCCGAGACGCCCCCCTCGAGCAGGTGCTCTCCCATATACCAGCCGACGGCTCCCAGGCCCATCACTGCCGCGGTCTTCCCCTTGATGCCGGGCTTCCCTTCATGGAACTTCACCGCTTCCAGAAGTGCGAGGTATACGCCGTAGGCGGTGGGTTTTCCCGTTTCGCCGGTCTTGGCGGCGGGTCCACCGGTAAACTGCATGGAGTAGCCTTCCCGGATCATGACGTCCGACATCTCCGTCGGGAAATTCATGTCGGGGCCGGTCATATCCCTGCAGCTGTCGAGGGCGAAGGCCAGAAAGCCCATAACCTCCATGTTCTCCAGGTCCAGCGGCGCCATCGTGACGGTGGCCTTGCAGCCTCCGAAGGGCAGATGCCCGGCGATGTTCTTGAAGCTCATCCCTCGTCCGAGGTTCAGACCGTCGATGATGACGTCGAGCTCCTCCTCGTCGTAGGAGTGGCGGCGAATGCCTCCGGCCATGATGGCGTGGCTTTTGTTGTGCAGACCAAGTTTCCGGCTGTGCTCGTGCATCATGTACCGGATGTCGTACTTCTCATAGTAGAAGAGGTCGATTCCGAAGTGTTTGCCCGCCCTCAGCAGGTCGAGCACCTCCTCCAGATATGCCTTCTGGCCATGTTTCTCGAAGAGAGCCCATACCTCCCTGGTGTTCAGGTACTTCGCGTCCTCCGTGAAGATGCCGTCGATCCACCATGCGCGGTTGTACTGCGAGAAATCGAAGTCCTTCTCCCACTCTTTCGCCGCATAGAGCCGGACCGCACCGGTCTTGAAGTCGTACCGGATCCTCATGGTCGTCAATCCCTCATTGCGCAGTGGAATGAACAGACTTTTTTCCATCATGCACCCCCCGTTTCACTGAATTATTTAACAGGGCATCTTATCACAAAAAAATACATTGTGCATGATATTGTTACAGTTTCATGTTCCAGTCATCGAAAACTTGCGCAAATACGATGGCAGCCTGATCTTCGCTGCATCGTTCGTCTGCTCTGATAGGTCGGAAAGAGAAATATCGAAGGTTTTACATTGGGTTATGCTCATTGACGGGAAATGAAGTGAAGGGAACGTCGAATACTTCACGGTCAACGCGGTGCGTCTCCGCGTTCCCGTTCGGTGCGCACAGAAATGGAACATCGAACGTCCTAGTGTCCTCTCAGGCGATCTGCACGGCTCCCTACGGTGCGCCGGCAGCCTGCACCGGTCGTCAAACGCTGCACGGACGCTTTAGTTTCTCGACGGACTCCCTACGGTGTGCGCGGGGGAATGGAACATCGAACGCTTCATAATCAGCCCGGTTCATCTTCGTGCTCCCATTCGGTGCGCACGGATTCACTGGGCTGATTTATTTGCTTTTCGATGGAAACGATTGACTCAAAAAGGTCCCGGCAAAAAGCCGGGACCTTTTTTGGTCATCTGCTTCTGCTCGTCAAACGCTGCACGAACGCTTAGTTCCTCGACGGACTCCCTACGGTGCGTCCTGAGTCACTGAAGCGCCCTGTTTGCTTTTTGACGTTAGCGACCGACATAGCATATGTCCGACGATCTGGCCTCACCGGAGGCCAAGGAGTCGCGACAGATGCTATCCAGAGGACAAAAACGAGAGGGTTTGAACCCTCTCGTTTTTTGGTTGTCTGCTTCATACATCCAAATTCCTGACCAGGTGGGCGTGGGCCTCGATGAACTCTCGTCTGGGCTCGACCCTGTCGCCCATGAGGATGCTGAAGTACTCGTCGGCCTCCATGCCGTCCTCGATCTCGACCTTTTTGAGCATTCGGTTCTGGGGGTCCATGGTGGTCTCCCAGAGCTGGTCGGGGTTCATCTCGCCGAGGCCCTTGTACCGTTGCACGCTGAACTTGGTGGGGTCGGCGGCGCCGTCGAGGATGGCCCGGAGCTCCTTCTCGTTGTAGCAGTAGGTCACCGTCTTGCCCTTCTGCACCCGGTAGAGGGGGGGCTGGGCGAGGTAGAGGTAGCCGTTTTCGATGAGGGTCGGCGTGTAGCGGTAGAAGAAGGTGAGGAGCAGGGTGCTGATGTGGGCTCCGTCGACGTCGGCGTCGGTCATTATGATGATCTTGTGGTACCGCAGCTTCGTCGGGTCGAAGTCCTCGCCGATGCCTGTGCCGAGGGTCTGGATGATGGTCCGGATCTCCTGGTTCCCCAGCGCCTTGTCGACGCGCGCTTTCTCCACGTTGAGGATCTTGCCCCGCAGGGGGAGGATGGCCTGGAAGCTTCTGTCCCGTCCCTGTTTGGCGCTGCCGCCTGCGGAGTCGCCCTCTACGATGTATATTTCGCAGTGCTCCGGATTCTTGTTGGAGCAGTCGGCGAGCTTTCCCGGGAGGCTCAGGCCGGACATGGCGGTCTTGCGGACGAGTTCCCGGGCTTT
>ENA-UOOM01000899-UOOM01000899.1-fermentation-metagenome-genome-assembly--contig:-NODE-899-length-31417-cov-45.693196_pt1 | contig 31417 bp, 23 predicted proteins | sample MGYA00245781_ERZ724031 | MGnify/ENA primary metagenome ERZ724031 (study PRJEB28704, sample SAMN03018317) | fermentation metagenome | biome: anthropogenic terrestrial biome; feature: soil; material... | reverse complement strand
TGTTCATGGACAAAACATCCCGTTTAGTTTTGGACAATTTTTAGTGGCTGTAACAGCATATTAAACATTGACCACTCTATAAATTACTCATTATATCCAACAAAGCTTGATAACTGTCAACATCATGATATTTAACCTTACTAGTGGAAATCTCATTAAAAAGTTTTTTAGCGCAAGAAATTTTCGCCTGCTCTATTGGTCGAATATTTAAGCTTTCCATAGTGCCTTTTGTTTCTGCTATAAAATATATATGCTTTACAGATCCTTCTTTAAAGGCAATTGCCCAGTCAGGAGAATAATTACCAACGGGTGTAGGGATAGCAAATCCTCTTGGAAGCTTAGCATAAACACATACTTCCTTCGCTATATCGAGGTCTTGTACAAATCTGCGCTCTACACTTTTGTCAGCAGTTCCGTCTGTAAAAACATAATCCTGTATATGCTTTTCAGCACGGAATGCACTTTCGAAATTCTGTGAGTGCTTTTCTGCAGAAAAAATTGTGCTGTCATATTCTCCTTCAATTATATCATAAGAAATGTGTTCTACAATCATAGTCGCTTTTTGCTCCTTGATAAGTCTAATAACCTTTGTAATAAATTCTTCAGGATTATTTTTAAACATTTCCAATTTACCAACTGCAACCCCATGTAAAATATTTGCAACAGTTTTGCGAGTAAGAACAGTTCCTTCTGCAATTTTGCCAATTAAATCGTATTTAATTTTACTTGTCTTAGCATGTTTTAATGTCTTTGTTCTTGTTTCAGCTGCTATGAACGATTCGCCACGTTCAATTTCATAAGCATTAATATCTTTCTTTTGTTGCCCTACAGATGCATTATATTGAAGTTGTGATACAAAGAGATTTTCGTTTATATGATTTGTCGCTTTTTTAATCAATTCATTACTATCAAATTCCACAGTGTAAGCATATTTATGATTAATATAATTCCACAGTGTCTGAAATTCCTTTTTATAAAAATTTTCATTAAGCTCATTGTCCGGTATTTTTGTCTTATTTCCATCCTCAATCATATCATCTAATACACTGTCATCAAATATACTTTGTATAAGATTATGTATTCCTGCTGCCATACGCTTAACTTCTGTCGGAAGCTCTGCAAGGCAATTGTTGGTAAGGTCAGCTCTATATTCATCAGATACATTATCATCATTATCTATGTAATAATTTTTAAGCAAATATCTATAAATTGCTCTCGCTTGGATTTTATCAATAGTAACAGGTTGTTCGTCTACCATTATTACCTTGCCTTCAAAATATTCAATTGTAGCTTTTGTAGGTCTGTCATAAAGAACTGTCTTAATATCGGATTGTAAATCTGCTACAAAATTTTTATAGCTTTCGCTTGCAATTACAGTCAGCATATTTATACTGTGAACAGAATTCCCTATGGTTTCAAAATCCATTCTATTTCCGGATTGATTTACACAAAGACGTAATCCCCTGCCCACTTCCTGCCTTTTGCCTGTCTGACTATCCGAATGTTTTAATGTACAAATCTGAAACACATTAGGATTGTCCCAACCTTCACGCAAAGCCGAGTGTGAGAATATAAATCTTGTAGGTTCATTGAAGCTTAATAAACGTTCTTTATTCTTAAGTATCAAATCATATGCCGATATATCATCAGAAAATTCATTACCGCGTTTTAAAGCACTATCAACAGTTCTACCCGTTTTTTTATCAATACTAAAATATCCTCGATGTACTAAGGATACATCATCACAATGTTCCTTAAGGTATTTTTGATACGGTGTGTCAAAAATAGTAACATAATCATTTAAAACACTAATATATTCCTGTTCAAAAACTTCACCATATTCACCAAGCTTCTCATTTCCATCATCGTCATATCGTCGGTATTTTGCTACTTCATCTATAAAAAACAATGACAGTGTTTTAATACCCATGTTAAAAAGTTTTTCTTCCTTTTCAAAATGAGAAATAATGGTTTCACGAATTTGAATACGACGCATATCCTTTTCAGAAATATCCCCTACAACATCACCCTTCTGAATTACATTACCATTAGCAAATGTTACTGTGCCTCTGATTGGATCAATTTCTGAAACAACATATCCTTTATATTGTTCCATCTCGTTTGATATATAGTATAAATTATCTGAAACACCAAGAATACGCGGTTCACGGTTAATCGACTTGTTGTACTTAATTTCAAGTTCAATACGAGCCATGGGAGGCTTTTTACTCGATAAAATTATACTCTCCAAGTAAAGATAGTTATCCGTACCTCGGAAGTTTTTGACCTTAAAGCCTTTAACCTCGATTTTCTTAACTAAACGTTCATTATAAGCATCAAGAGCATCAAGAACATAAACAAGGTTATGTTGCTTTTTATGCGTGGCAGAATAATTCAAGCTGAAAAGAGGATTGAAATTCTTTAAAGCCTTTTGCGTTACTTCTCCCCCCATTTTCTGCGGCTCATCAAGTATAATAATGGGTCTGTTTGCTTTAATAACATCTATCGGTCTCCTTGACGCAAACTCATCACGTTTTGAATATATAATTCGGCTTTCCTTATTTCTAGCACCTTCTTTCAAAGAAGTTGCAAATGCCTGAGTATTAATAATCATTACATTTATACCGCTGCCACTTGAAAAATTATCTAGCTGATTTAAATTAGAGCTGTCATAGATAAAGAAACGTGCTTTTTTGCCGTAATGTTCCATAAAGTGGTCAGTAGTAATCTCAAAACTTTTTCTAACACCCTCACGAATAGCTATTGATGGTACAACTACAATAAACTTACACCATCCATAACGTTTATTAAGTTCAAACATAGTTTTAATATATACATAGGTCTTGCCTGTACCTGTTTCCATTTCAACATCGAGACTACATTTACCCAAATCTTTAATAAGTTCTGATGACAACTTGATATTATTTCGTGTTTGAATCTCATGTATATTCCTCAAGAGCTGTTCATCCGTGAGTGTTATTTCTTCGTTTTTATACCCTGTATCATCTAATAAGTCTGTAAAAAGATTTTCTTCCTCTTCAGCCTCTATTTGCATTTGATACGCAGCTTTTTTATTGATTTTTCCTAAATCCCTAATGTAGCTTATTTTTTCAAAATGTCCTTGACCATTAAAAACATTGACTATTGCCTCTACTGCTTCGGTTTGATATTGTTGTATTTTAAAATTAAATTTCATATTTTTGACCTCTCCACTGATTTTAAGTTTTAATCTTCGGTTTGAAATTGCTTTAAATTTCCAAGCAATTCAAATATTACAACACCTTCCTTACAGTACTCGGACTATATGTAGCAAAAATCTGCTCAAAGTTTGTTGCAACACTGTCATTTGCCATGGAGCTGTCACGCATAACAAAGTAATATGGCTTTTGTTGTGCAATAGCTTTTATTGTTTCTTCAGTAACATTTTCATCAAAGCAGGCTATAAGGAATCCCTCAGCAACATTAAATACCTTTTTCCCGCCGATTATACTTTCTTCAATTTTGCTGGATAACAACACACCTAAATCAAGCATAACTTGAAACAATAAATCCTCTGATGTTCTGTCTTCCTTTATATTATCAATAAGTTCATCGAACATACTATAATTATATTCATCCGGGTTATAATAAACATCTTTCATGTTTGTACTGTCAAGTTTAAGAACACGAAAACCAGTATCAAGATTTTCGATACCTTCTTTATCTTTGTTTTCTTCTTTTATTTTTTTACCTGCACGGCGAATACGCTCTTTACCTATTTCACAAATATTTTTGTATCCTGCTTTGTATGCTTCACTTTTTTTATCAGTTTCTTCTGGAAGTTGAACCATAATGAATTTTCGATTACCACCGTCTTCTGCATTTAGTTGCATAACTGCATGGGCGGTTGTTGCAGAGCCAGAGAAGAAGTCGAGTATGATTTCTTCATCATTTGTTGCTAATTGACAACTACGTTTTATTAATGCTAACGGTTTAGGATGATCGAAAAATGTTTTATTAAATATTGCTCTAATAAGTCTTGTACCATCTTCTGTTCTCATTTCTGTTTCATCCCATATTGACTTTGCTTTAGATGTTGATTTTCTACACTTTTCATATACGTTCCATCCGCCATCACGTTTCTGCCTCGCTACAATGTTAGAATTATATATGTCAGATGAATCTATATTTAATAGTGCTTTAGTTTGACCCCAACGCCATACACTTTCAACTCCTACACTATTATATGGGAATACTTCAATATTATATTTATCTGTTCTCTTTAGCGATACAGCACAACAACTAGCACTATCTACTTTTTCACCATTTACATAAAATGGATAAAATAGATTTGGACGATTCCCCCTATGAAATTTTGGGTTTCTATTTCTTAACTCTCTTAACTCATATCCGCCATTTTTGTCCTTTAAAGAAAATTCTACCTTTTTTTCAATTTCGTGAAGTTCTGTGTCAATAGATTTTCCATAAACAAGTAAGTATTCATGCATAATAGCTATTTGTTTATAATCACGTCCTCCTGGATTAGAAACGGTCATTATTTGAGCTAAAAAATTAGTTCGACCAAATACTTCATCACAACACTTCTTTAAATTCTCTACTTCATTATCATCAATGCTTATAAAAATAACTCCATCATCCGTTAGTAAATCCTTAGCTAGTTTTAATCTTGGATAAATCATATTAAGCCAATCCGTATGAAATCGACCATTACTATCTAGATTCTTTACTAAGCGATTACCCTCTTCATCATATTGTCCACTATTTGCAAGATATTCATCAGTATCCTGTGCAAAACCATCATCATATACAAAGTCATTTCCTGTATTATAAGGTGGGTCTATATAAATCATTTTTACTTTACCTAAGTATGTTTCCTGTAACAGTTTTAATACATCAAGATTATCTCCCTCAATATAAAGGTTCTCTGTATTATCAAAATCAACACTTTCTTCTTTACAAGGTCGAAGTGTTTTTGCAATATGGGCATTGGCAAGAAGTATGGATTTTTTCTTATCGGGCCAAGTAAATTGATACCTTTCTTCATTCCCCTCTACAACTGTTGTAGATATTTCCTGCATTAGTATATCTTTATCTATAGCACGCTCAATTATTGCCTTACCATTCTCATCATAACCGGTTATAGTTTCTGTCACAGCATTTGGAAACAAAGCCGCAAGCTTTTGAAAATTTTCATCAACTTTATTTGGTGTATGCATTTTAAGTTTGTCCATTAATTTCATCCTCCATAATATTGGTATTAAGTAAATTATGTAATTCATAAGCAATTTCTTCGGGTGTCATCAAAGCAGTTGTAATGGCTTTCTTGCCTGCAATAATCGGACTATAATCCATCACTTCTTTTTTAGTAATATTATGCCAAATGGGAAGCAGTCTTTTTCCATTAATACTTTCAAGTTGAAATAAGCCATCTAGTTCTTTTTTTGTCCAGTATTTTCCTTCTGCAATATAATTCGAAGAAATTATAGCGATACCAAACCTTGATTTCTTTAATCCCATATCAATCTTTTCTCTCATGGAATCCCCCCAAGAAATTTTATTCTTATCATACCACACCTTCACTTTCAATGCAGTAAGTGCATCTACAAATTCATCAACGAAAGATTCTTTATCTTCCCAAGCATGCGAAATAAATACATCATATAATTCATCCTGTCCTTCTAAGGTAGGAATACTATTTTTTTCAATCTTCGGAATTTGATTGTTTAATTGGGAAGCCAAGTCAGCAATCCTTTTTTCATAATCACTATAAATAGCTAATTGAGCTTTTTGTTGTTTTTTAACTTCTTCTTGTTCCTCTTTTTGGAGTCTAACAGCCATATCGGCTCTTCTTTTTTTCTTGTCAGCAATTTTTTTATTTATATCGGACTTATTATCTGAAATTTTCACCAATTCATCTTGGTATCTTTGTATTTGTCTCAATTTTGAATTTAACATAGAAGAAGAAGTGTTTTTAGTAATACTTTTGTTCGTATCATTTATTCTCTTTGTTTTGTCAGCTTCTTTTTTTACTTCATCAGATAATTTCTTTTCTAAATCAACAATTTCTTTATCAAGTTGATTCAAACTACGTCTTGTTTGGTCAATACTCATAATATTTTCCTCCGGTTACACATCTGTAACAATAAGTAAGTACATATGTATCTAATTTTTAATTATTAAAAATAACATAATTCAGGTGAACACATTAATTATTCAAATGTACATTGTTGTATTATGAAATTAAATATCATATTACAACACCTTCCTTACAGTATCAGGACTATAAGTAGAGAAAATCTGCTCGAAGTTTGTTGCAACACTGTCGTTTACCATGGAGCTGTCACGTATAACAAAGTAATATGGCTTTTGTTGTGCAATAGCTTTTATAGTTTCCTCAGTAACATTTTCATCAAAACAAGCAATGAGGAATCCCTCTGCAACATTAAATACCTTTTTGCCGGTAATTGTACTTTCTTCAATTTTACTTGACAGCAAAACGCCTAAATCAAGCATAACTTGAAACAATAGATCCTCCGGCGTTCTGTCTTCCTTTATATTATCTATAAGTTCATCGAACATGCTGTAATTGTATTCTTCAGGGTTATAATAAACATCCTTCATGTTTGAGGTATCTAGTTTTAAAACACGAAATCCAGTATCGGTACCCCCCCCCGAAAACGTGATGTTTTCAACGTTTTTTGCACCTGTGCGACGAATGCGCTCTTTGCCAATTTCACAAATATTTTTGTATCCTGCCTTATACGCTTCGCTTTTTTCATCCGTTTTTTCTAGGAGCTGAACCATAATAAATTTTCGATTACCGCCATCTTCAGCATTAAGTTGCATAACAGAATGGGCAGTGGTTGCAGAGCCAGAGAAAAAATCTAGAATGATATCTTCTTTTGAAGTACATAGATGTGCAAAAAAACGAATAAGTTCAACGGGTTTTGAATAATCAAAAACTTTTCTCATATCCATATTTTTAAGAGTAATAGCACCTTTTGCCGTAGTTCCGATTTCATCTAATAGTAATGTATCATATGGTGTTACCGAAATATCAGTTGGGAAGTTCCTATAAACATTATATTTCCCGTTTCGTTCTGTCACCTCAAGGCAGCCTGCCTTTAGTAACTCTTTACACATTTCTTGTCCAACACGCCATCTACCTTCTGTTCCATCTTCTTTAATAGGATAAACAGTAATATCATTAATTGTAATTGGATACCACATTGAAGGCCTGTCTTCTCGTCTATCAGCTTGTCCCCATTGACGTAAACTTTCTTTCCTACCTTCTGTTTGTTTTTCTATCATTTTAAAGCTAACATTCGACATATTTTTTGCATAACAAACAATATATTCGTGTGTTGATGAAATTGTAGATGTAGTACCAACTTTCCCGAGTTTTGATTTCCAAATGAAGTTGCATATCTTATTAGACTCTCCGAAAACATCATTGCAAATTTTTAGTAAGTTTTCAACTTCATTATCATCAATGCTGATAAAAATAACACCATTATCAGATAATAAATCCTTTGCAAGCTTTAATCTCGGATAAATCATATTCAGCCAATCAGTATGAAAACGACCGTTGCTATCAAGATTCTTTACCAAGCGTTTTCCTTCTTCATCATATTGTCCACTATTTGCAAGATATTCATCAGTATCCTGTGCATAATCATCGTCATATACAAAATCATTGCCCGTATTATATGGTGGATCTATATAAATCATTTTTATTTTACCTAAATATGTTTCCTGCAACAACTTTAATACATCAAGGTTATCTCCCTCGATATAAAGATTTTCGGTATTATCAAAATTAACACTTTCTTCTTTACAAGGGCGAAGGGTTTTTACTATAGGCGCATTAGCAAGAAGAATGGCCTTCTTCTTATCAGGCCAAGTAAATTGATATCTTTCTTCATAGCCCTCTATAACTGTTGTAGATATTTCCTGCATCAGTATGTCTTTATCTATAGCACGCTCAATAATAGCTTTCCCATTCTCATCATAGCCGGTTATAGTTTCTGTCACAGCATTAGGAAATAATTCAGAAAGTTTTTGAAAATGTACATCAGCTTTATTTGGTGTGTGCATTTTAAGTTTGTCCATTGTTATTTTTCCTCCTGTAAATTCAAATATATTTTATCAACATTGCTTTCATGCTCAATTATATTGCCACTTTCTAACTCGACATAATATATAACCTTATTAGCTTTATATCCATTCTGAATCAACTCATGTTTAAAAGCAGTAATTTTCTCATGTAATTCACCAGGACCAAACGATAAAACTTGTTTAGAATATGCTTGTATGATAAAAGGAGAGCCAATAGTATTGGGAGAAAATGTGTACATCAACTTCCTTTTGTTTCGTTTATGTTGACTAATCATACCGACATTTATTATAGTAACAAGAATAGCACTCTCATTCCTTATTTCAACACATTCAGTATATTTTAACGAACTTTCAAAAATCCTTCGTGTCCTACTAATTTTTACTTTAGGCTCATTTTGTAACAAAGATATAAGTAATGCTGCTAAACCAATGAATATTCCAATTACCGCAGTAATATAAGTTAATATTTCACTTTCTGAATACGGCAAAGTAATTATGGGATAGATACTGCCTATTTTATAGAAAACAAATATTAAAAATGGAAATAAGATTGATGCTATAATAAACATTATGCTTAATAAAATAAACTCTCTTCTCATTTAAATTCTCTCCATATAAGCGAAACCCTTTACAATTTTATTTTTAACTTCCTTATTTCCTCTACAATTTCAAATTTCTTTTTCGGTTGCTTTTCTGTACGTGCAAGCTTTTCAAGGGTTAAAATTTGCTTTTGTATCTTTTTTCTTTTTTCATCTAATTCAATTTGCTCCTCAAGTGTTTTTCCTTGTTCTATCACTACATCACTGACTTGAATAATTATATTTTCCCAAACTTGATCAAGGTTTAGACCCTTTAGCTGAACAGATATGTCCTTAGTTTTTTCCCAATCCGTTTGCAATAATCTTATATTGTAGACAGCTAACTTAGCTTTATTTTCATACTCTAAGATAAACAACATATTTTGTTTTATTAACTTTAAAATCAATATAATATTTTTTTCATCAAAATCAACTTTTTTCAAAAGTATGTGTAAAACAAAGAAGGAATCAACTTTTTCCCCTTTGGAAATTAAGGTTGTTTTTGGTGATATCTCATTGACAATAGTAATTTTCTTAATATCATTGTCAAATCTTTCTTTAGCTGCTGTGTCCATATTGAATTGTGAATATATTGCATTTTTGTACAGTTGCCTTTTTAATTCTGTTGATTTTGGAAAACCAAGCATAAAGACCTCCGTTTCTATTTAACAACTAAGAAGCATATTAGTTCAAAATCATCTAGTCCTTTTATTTCATTGGAAAAGAAACTGACTTGATCTCCGGCTAAAAAACTATTTATTTCACTTTTTTCCTTTACTTCTATAACAGAAGAAATTGCTTGTCCCAACAATTCGGAGTATTTGTTCATTTTTCGTCCATCATGGGTTTCTTTATTGAACTGTTTATATAAATCAGGAATTGCTTCCTTTTTTCCTTTACAAAGATAACGCAATTTATCCAACATTTCTTTTGGAGAAAGGTGGTCACATATTATTTCCCCTTCAGTACTGATATAAACCATATAAAAAGGGTGTAAGCGGTTTTGATTATCTATATTTACATTACCATTACGATTTTTTAAAACATATATAACACCGGTAGGTGCATCATTATTGATAGGTGCCACTGCATGTAATCCTAAAGGTGTCTTGTCAAGATCAGGATTTCTTTTTACATAATCCAATAAATCAAGGCGGAATTCATTAAGTCCTAAGTCCATGATGGAAATTCCGCTTGACATTTCTTCTATATCAACAACTTCTTCCTGTAGTCGTTTAAGCTGTGCTTTACGATATTCAAGATCTGCTTTTTCCTCGTCATTAAGAATGTTATCGTCGCCGGTTGCAGTCATATCAACAATTTTCATTCTTGTTTCTACTTTTGATTTTAGATTGATATATTCATCAAGAGTTATATCCGGCCAAAAATTGACGAGCTGTATGTACTCGTTTCGACTGCCGATACGGTCTATACGTCCAAATCGTTGAATAATACGAACAGGATTCCAATGTATATCATAATTAATCAAATAATCACAGTCCTGAAGGTTTTGACCTTCAGAAATGCAATCAGTAGCAATGAGCAAATCAATTTCAGTGTTATTGCCGGGCATTAAAAGTTCCTTATCTTTAGAAATAGGCGAAAAACATGTAAGTACCGTATTTAAATCCGAATGTAACTTAGAAACAGTTGTCCGCCCTTCAACCGAGCCTGTAACCATTGCAGTATTTAACCCAAAACTATCCTTCATATATTTGCTTACATTATCATATAGGTACATTGCCGTATCTGCAAATGCAGTAAATATAATCACTTTCTTATTGTTGTTATTAATAGGATTTTCTATTTTATTTTTAAGCATAGTTAAAAGTTTTTGCAACTTACTGTCGTGAAAAGGAGTTATGTCTCCTACCATAAGAGTCAAAAGTTCTAAAATTTCTATATCTTTAGTAAGGCTATTACGCCAAGATATATAATCCATATCGACAAGATCAATTTTTACTTTCTTCCCTATCGTAAACAATTCATCATTATTTTGATCATCTTCGTCATATTCATCAATATTTGAAATATCAGTCAAATTGAGTCTAACATCTTCTTGTTTATTGAATGAATCTATAATGTCGATTGTATCTTTTATAAGTTCTTTTATTCTTTTTAAAGTAAGATTAAATGAAAAAACAGAGCTTTCCATACGTTTCATAAGATTAATGGCTGTCAATCTACGAATACCTTGCTCACGATTTGCTTGTGTAAAACCAACATTTACTTTATTGTCCTCATAAAGCTCCGCATACTTTTCAAGCTTGCTTGCAAGTATATAGTGAGTCGGTGTATATATTGTCAACTTCAGTTGCATAAGCAACTCGAAAATTTCATTATAATTTATGGCTGACTTCAAATCTGTAAGGGGAGGCCGCATGGATATGGGTTTTAATCTTATTGGAAATTCACCTATATCAGCAGTATCATAATATTTCTCTATATGTTTTCGTGAACGAGCAATAGTAACACTATCAAGTATCTCAAAGAAATCGAAATCCAACATTTTTAGCAGCTTACCTGTAGTCCGGTCACAGGATTCATATTTACACCACGTATTAAAGGCCTTTTGAGCATTTCTGAAAATATCGTCAATGGAGCGAGATGTATTAAGCTTATCATCTATAAGTGAAGCATCTCCCTCGTAAGCTAATTGCAATTGATTTTTTAAATCATTAAATCGATTATTGACCGGTGTGGCTGAAAGCATAAGAACTTTTGTTTTAACACCTTTTCTTATTACCTTGTTAAGCAATCTAAGATATCTGTTTTCTTTTTCATTTTCTTCTCCGGATAATTTTCCTCCATTACGGAAGTTATGCGATTCATCTATTACTACCAAATCGTAGTTGCCCCAGTTTAATCTGTCTAAATCCAAGCCATTTGACTTACCATGATCACGACTAAGGTCAGTGTGAAAAAGAACATCATAGTTTAATCTATCAGCAGCAATTGGATTGTTTATATAATTATCCTTATATGTATTCCAGTTGTTTGAAAGCTTCTTAGGGCATAGAACAAGCACTGTTTTATTTCTGTTTTCATAATATTTTATAACTGACAAAGCAGTAAATGTTTTACCAAGTCCGACGCTGTCTGCTAATATACAGCCATTATATTTTTCAAGTTTATTAATTATGGCAAGGGCAGCATCCCTTTGAAAATTATAAAGCATATTCCATATTTTGCTTTGTTTAAAACCGGTTGCTTCGTTTGGTAGTACATCTTCAGAAATATCTTCTAAAAATTCATTGAAAATATTATATAAAGTGACAAAGTAAATAAACTCCGGCGAATTTTCATTATATGCTGTAGTAATATTATCTATTACTTCCTCGGTAACAATTTGAAGCCTTTTATTATCATTCCATAGATTGTTAAATAGTTCAATATAAGCACTTGAAAATGGAGACTCAGTTTTTTGAACCATGTTGTAAGCATAGTTTCCACGCTCACATCCTAAATCTACCGTTGTGAAACCAGAGATAGGCATATAATTTTTATCATCCATATTAATAAAGCCCATCATATTTTCATTTGTTATATTTGATTTAAACTCAACCTTTTTACGTATCCAATCGGCACATTCCTTTGCAATTGCCTTTTGGTTTAATTCATTGCGAAGCTTTACTTCAAATTCTGTACCATAAAGACTGCGTTCACGATTTAAGCGTGGTATGTAAAATTCCCTTTTTTCTTTTTTTGTTTTCTCAGTAATAAATGTAGGCGAAGTAAAAATAAACCGGAGTTCATCAATATTTTTTAACTCTTTTTTCAATTCTTGAAAAGCATATATAGAAAAGCAGGCAGCGGCAATAGACATTTTACTTCCATCTTTCATTTCATTTGCTAAATCATCTTTCAGTGATATGTTAATATTATCGATTAATTCCATTGTATAATAACTCCTAGTATAAAATAAAAAACACTTGTCCCTTTACTAAGTTTTTTCATACCTAAATATTCTTACTTTACATTATTATAGCGGATTAAAGCTATTTTTTCAATCTTTGTTACAATGCCTCAATAGTTGTCTTAACCAATACTTTAGTATCAATTTTAGTTTTAATGGCAGTATATAAATCTATATCCACTTCAGGAGTTTCTATTGTTACAATTAGCGAGTACCTTATTTTTGAATTATATTTTTTCAAATTGGTTCTTGTTTTCCACCACCCGGTAACAGGATATACAATAATTAAATTGCTTTGACTTAATTCACTGGCTGTACCTTCCCATATATCCTTATGTATTGAACCAAGGTTTCTATTATTAATACCAACTAACCATCTATCACTATCGTTTGGCACTTCATTTTTATCATCTTCATTTTCCCTCATTGCTTTACTAATCCTCTTTAGGAAATTATCTTTTTCTTCCCCGGGATTATTAACATCAAACAGTAAGCCACAGGAGGGATATCTGTATTTGTCTTTCCATCCGATTTCTCCCGGTCCAGGTTCTATATAATAAGATAAGGTCACTATCATTTTAACCTTTGACTCTCCCAATCCTAACAGTATATCGCTTGGCCAAGGAAGTTCATGTATATGCATTTCATTCATAGTAACATTTGAAGCACTTGGTTTTTTAGCGAAAGGTTTTAGCTCATCTTCAATTATCATATTAACACTGTTATTAGCACTCCATATTGCTCTTTCCAAATCAGGTACACCGTAACCACATATTCTTAATAGATTTCTATAATCTTTCCTCGTAGGTTTTACCTTGTTTCTTAATATTTTACGCTTCATTTCAGATGTCCAGTCTGCAGAATGAACCATTAAAGCTCTTACAGTTTCAGTCCATAAGTCAGGATACTTATGCTGTATGTTTGCTGCAATCCATGATGCTTGAGCAGTTGCTGAGCTTGTTGCCCATATTGTAGTTAAAGGTTTGCCCAATAAGAATTTATGATTTGTAGTTAGTAGTTGTAGGTCTTCCGCTTCACTATAACCTTCCATATTGTGAAATGCTACGTTGCCTCCTTCTAAAACTATCTCCGGTTTAATCGGCCATTTTTTATCCCACATCATTGTTGTTGATGTAAACGGTGAAACTGCTCCCCTTTCTGCTAATGGAGTGAATCCTTCATATGATGGATCCTCTATTACAACTTTATCAGTATATGCTCCAACTGTAATTGCATTCCATGCTTGTCCTGGATCTTCAACCGAATGATTTATAATTGCAGTCATATAATCTTTGGCAGCGGAAATTTCATGAATTTTAGTATTACCCGCCGAAATAAGCATCAATCTTCGCTCACCATCGGATGCTCCTGATACTATTGAATCTATTGCACCTGACCAAGATGATGGCCTTCCATCCTTTTCTATACTTGTATTTCCTGTTATAGCCATGCATATAGACCTGTTTACATCAGGATTCCCTATTTCAGCTAAGCTTATAGCTCTTGCGGTAATATAACCATATAGTTCCTCTTTATTATCATTTGGTTTATTCATTATTTTTACTGATTCTAAAAAATGATTGATTTCAATAATATCATTGCTTTCAAATGCATCTTCTAAATTAAAAAATGCAGCTATTCCTGCCATGTTTGTACCATGACCATCAATATCATCTACTCCCATATAAGGTTCAACCGCATGTTTATCTTTATCATTCACAACCTTTTCTAACAATGGATGTCCATTATTAATTCCTGTGTCCAATATACAAATTGATGTATCGGATTGTTTAGAAGTATCTATCCGTTCAGATAATTCTTTAATCCTTTCTCTTTGTTCATAACTAGCTAAATCATAAAAGAAGCTGACAGGAGTGGACATTTTCCTTATTTCTGCAATCCGAGAACTGAACATAATAATTTTAGATAAATCCTCAAAATCTGCTCTTACGCCTAATACTATTCTTTCCGGAAAAATTATTTTTTGTTCCTTAAATGATATATTTTCAATTTTGCACAAATCAAAAAATTCATCTATTATTCGATTATAATCTTCATTGGATTCCACACGTAGCCATACTTCACACCAAATTGAATTTTTATATGGTATTGATTCTTTATCTCCTATCCATAAGGCTTCAACAAATGCTAAATTGATGCTTTCAATAGTCGATACTACCTTCTCTTCATCAGTTTCAATATATCTGTTAATCTTCTTTAAGAAAAAATCCCTTTTTTTATTAGGGACATATACTGTTGCACTGATAACTTCATTATTTTCTTTTTTAATATTTAATAAACGTACATGCTGTCTTATATCTTCAAGACTTTTTGTTAATAAATCAAATCCCTGTTTGCCTTTAATTTCTAAATAAACTCCATCTCTTACTGGAGCAGAAACAGCAACCCTTTCTTGAATCAATTCATTAGCCAATTCCCATGCTGACAAAAATTGCTTTTCTAATAATTCACCATGACTTTTCCTAATTCTTGCAGGATAATTACCTTCCTTATCACCACCACCAATTGGTGTATACTTTTTTATTTCACCCTTTTCATCAATTTTAATATTGTCTAATGTTCTACCCATATGGCTATTATGCCTCCTTATACAAATAAAGTTCCTTTCTGTCTTGTATAAATGTCATAATAATTTCTTTTGTAATTCCTTTGTCCTCTAAAATAGAATTTTTTATAGCATCTTCGCAGACTTTCACTATGTCAGAATGGTTCAGTCCAATTGAAGCATTAAAAATTTCTTCCGTAAAAAGATTGTCGGGTGCAATTCCTTTTAATTTCGTTTTGTACAAATTAATAATTTGTTCTATATCAGGTAGCTTATACTCAAATACATCATCGAATCTTCTAAATAAAGCCTTATCCAATATATTTGGATTGTTTGTTGCTGCAATGATAATACTGTGAGAATCATCATTTTCAAGGTATTGCAAAAATGAATTTAATATTCTTCTCATTTCCCCAACATCGTTATCTAAACTTCTATCTGAACCGATTGCATCAAACTCATCAAATAAATATACTGCATTTACCTCGTTGATAAAATCAAATACTTGACGCAATTTCACACTTGTTTCACCCATATACTTTGTAATTAGTTTCTCTAATTGTATAACATACAATGTCAATCCTAATTCATTAGCTATAACAGATGCACTCATGGTTTTTCCCGTCCCCGGTTCTCCGGTTATTAAGAATTTACTCCTGTTTTTCAATCCATTTTTTCTTAAAAGCTCTTTTTTCTCATATTCCTTAATAATTCTTTTTATTTTTTCACTTATTGATTCTGTAACTATCAAATCTCTTAGTTCGAAATCACATATTTTTTCTTCCAACATTTCGTTTCGATTATTTAATTTAACTATTTTACTTTTTGTTGAATACTTAGGGTTCTGCACAATATCTCTGATATCTTTTGCACTGGAAGTATGACCTAATTTTGCTTCATGAGCGGCTATTTGCAATGCAATAGTTTTAAACTTTTCATTGTCATTTTCAAAATGTGATCTCATTAATGATTTTATTTGCTCTATTGTAGCCATGTTATCATCCTCCTTTTTTAAATTAAGAATATCATATATTTATATATTATGCACTTAATTTTTATGTATTATCAAATTAAAGGTTGAGCTACTTTTGCATCAACTTCACATTATTGATTTTATTCTCTTCAACTAAAATTGTTTCGTAAGAATTGTTACCTATTATTACTTTATATCTACCAGCTGGTATGTTTGTAAAATAAAACTCGTTCTCCTTATCTCCAACTATAGTTGTTTCATATTTTATTTCATTTTCATCTGTTAAAGTTAAATTCTCTCCAAACATACTCTTATTACTTGTTATTTTTCCTTTTATTACATTTGTAGCAGTCTTAAAATAAATTAATATTTCTTCACTATATAAATCGCCATTTTCCATAACTATCATATCTTTTGGTATGTATAGGCTATAATAAGTATTTAACTCTAATTCTTTATTAGGAATTATTAAAAAATTGTTTTTCTTTGTTAATCCAGGTTGAGATTTTACACTTATTCTATTTCCTTTACAATCTATTAAAATGATACTGTCTTTATCTTTTATCTTATTAGTATTACTATCAAATACTATATCTATAAAACCCCATCTTAAATAATTTCCATCTTTTAAGGGTTCCGGATTCAGGTAAATTATATTATATTTACCATCTGTAGTTTTCATATTATAACTATCGTTACTATATAAATTAACTCTTTTGTTTTCGCCATCCCAATCAACATCCATACCATTCATTTCAGCAACAGCTCTTATTGGTACATAGGTTGTTCCATTATATAGGAAATTATCAACCAATACTTGTTCTTTGTTCACAAATAAATCAATGTTGTTAACTAGCACATCTATTTTCTTTAAAATCGAATTCGCAAATACAGGATTAAAGTTAAATAAAAATAATACAACGATTATAAAGAAAATTAAAAGCCTTTTAGTTTTCATCTTTATTTCCTCCTATCTTTTTACAACTGAAGTACTCACCTTCGGCATTCATGCAAATTTGAATGCCTCCAAGTAATTTCAATACAAATATGACTTAACTCTAATTTTAGGTATCTATCCTGAAAAAGGCTAATAGCTTATCCCAATTTCCTGGGTATCCATTGCTACCGTTCCATGTAATAATTTGATTGTTTTCACGTTTTACTGCCAATGTCCACTGCGTCCCATCACAAATGCATGGATCTATATATTCATAATTCCAATACTCAACGTTAATGGTTTCAAAGTTATCCAGTAGCAACTTTGTTTTTTCCTCTGAAAAATGTTTTTTAATAGGAGATGTACCATAACCCTTGGTTGTTGTTAGAGTTGCAGTGTTATTTTCAATATTTAAGTAATAAGTATCGTATCCGCCGAAATACCCACCAATACTAAAGTAAATTTCAGTAATAGAGGTTAAATTACTGTCATCAATACTTTTCAATCTTTTAAGCCACTTGATAATACTTCCGTCATCAAGAAAATTTAGAAAAGCCATTTTAGAAATTGTTTCAGCTTGAATGGCACCCATTATTAATGCAAGTGTACATTTATCATCTAATAATTCTATACTAGCTTTTCTCATGGATTTCCTGTTCCAATTAATATTATTGTAATTTAATATGGAAACATACTCTGAAAGCTGATATTTGGGATGATTATCAGAAAACTCATAAAACTCTCTAATAAATGAATTCACAAGTTCTTCATAAGTTTCATATGGCATATAAATTGGGTCTTTAGAAGTTCCATCATCATCTCCCCAATATATCCACTGTCCACATAACAGCTCATTTTCTAATTTCCCAATATATTTTGTTAGTATTTTAAACTTGCCGGCTTCGCTATCATTTCCTTTAAATTCGCACCATTCATCATAAATCAAACGGAATTCTTCATCCAAATAAGTCAGAGCCTTTTCTTTTATGCCCTCAGGAACTCCATAATATGCTTCTGCAATGGAGCCAGTAATTGCTGCTAAGGTATCACTGTCACCCCCCATTGATATCGCTGTTCTGATGGCATCTTCAAATGAAGTAGATTCCAAGAAAGCCACAATTGCCTGGGGCACGGTTTCTTGACATGTTTCATTGAATTTATATGTATCTCTTATTTCATCAATTGTGAAGTTTAAATCATAGTAATTTCCATTTATCTTATGGCGAATTTCTTCCTTGGTAGCTCCTCGCTTTGCCATATAGATTGAAACCACCGTAGCTTCTGCACCTTTGATACCTTCTTCGTGATTATGTGTTGTGGATGTTATTATTTCAGATAATTTACGTGCTTCATAATCTGTGTTTGCAATAAATCCTACCGGACTTATACGCATGGAAGCTCCATTCCCAAAGCTGTTATAAGGCTTGGGATTATCACTGAAGATCCAACGTCCAAACATTCCACCATAGCCGCAATGTGGGTATTTTCGTCCAATTTCCTGCATGTATTTAATCGTCATAGTTTCAAGCAAAGCATAGTATTCATCATTGTTGCTATGTCCGCTTAGCAAAGGTTTTATTTTATTCTCTGTTTCCATAATAGCTTTAGCTACTGCAATGGTCATAATGCTGTCATCTGTCACTTCACATTCATCAGTGAAAAGTTCAAAATCCTTACTTCTGTGATTATTAAATTCAAAACGAGAACCTACAATATCACCAATAATCGCTCCTATCAATTAGCTCACCTTCTTTCTAAGACTAAAAATAGTATAAAAAACCATTCGTATGATTTTTTTCAATGACCACTTCTTAATATTTGAAGCCTTTTGTATTGTTGGAACAGAATCAAAAATTGCTCTACTTTTCTATGCAAATTGTGATTTTACCAATATCTCATTTCAAGATATTCAATCAAATCAGAATATTTTATTTTATTAACAGGTTCCAGCAAATCTTTGGGCTGAATAATAATATATTTACTTTGATCTTCTAAGTTTTCACGCCAGGTTTCTTCCATACCCTTATTACAACATCTATACTTTTTATTTAATAATTCCTTATTTTCAGATGGAATCACATGAATGTGTATAGTCATCAACTTTAATAGTTTCAGTATTCTTGTGTGCTATCATTTGTTCTGACCAGAGTGTCTGGCGCATGAGTTGATAAAATGGTTCATAATAATAAACATCATGACAAGCTGATTTTAGTTGTTTAGATTGATTTATTAAATCGGTATAACGTGCTTTCCGTACTAAGCCCTTATTGCCGCTTCCTTTGTCTTCATTACCATAAGATTCTACATACTTCCACTCTATTGGAAACAAAACTTTTCGTCCATCTTTATGTTGACCATAAATCAAGGCATCAAGAGAAGTACAGTTGCTGCCTCTTGTTGAATACTTCTCGTTAAGGTGGTCGAAATCACTGACTGCTTCAAACTGTATATATTCAGACATATCTCCATCAGTTGTAATTTTTAACACATCAATAATATCAGGACAGATGTTCTGAATTATAGATAAAACTGTATTTTTGTCATCACGTATTGAATACAAATGATTTAAGCATGAGACTTGCGATGAAAGGGTATGATTTGTTAGTTTCCCACCCCACCATGCAATTTTGTTTGTATTAAAATAGTTGCAAATTGATATTCTGGACTTCTTATACATATTGTTATTATTATCATTTAATACAAATGGGTAGCATTTTCCTCTGAAAAGACCGCAACCTTTATCTCCATTAAAAATATTTGTATTTTTTATCAATTTCTCAGCTCGTTCATATTGTTGAGTTTTATAACTCATACATTATTCCCCCTCTTAGCTATTGAGTTTTACCTGTACGATAATTTGTAATTGTCCCCTTTTCAACTTAATCTACCCTAAATCAATCATCCAGGCATCCTGTATATGGTCTTTAATAATCTTCCTTGACAGATTAAACCAGCTTTTGCATTCATCAAGTATAATCGAGTCACCGGTTACAATTCTTTCCTTGCCGGCTAATACAGCATCCACATTGGGAATCAGCTCGACTTCAACAGGCATCCCCCATTGCCCTGAACATTCCAATATCTTGCTTTTCAGTCTGCCTGAATTTGATACCGGAGAATCTAAATAAAATTTAACTATTGGCACATGTAATTCTTGCAGTGTCTTTCCTATGAGATTTAAAGCAGTATCTGTTTTATCTATAAGTCTGTATGTACCCCGAAGTCCTGCCAAATCTCTAAAGACACCGTCTTTCCCAAGCAATATGGGACTTCCCGACATTGCAACTTCTAAAGTAATTATTAGATTGAATCCATCAATATTCAAACAGCCATCCTTTGCGCAACCAAAAGGAAGCATTGTAGACCTTCTTTTTTCATAATCAGCCGTTGAAGATGTTGTTCTCTGAAGGGCTGTTCTTGCTCTTGCTGAAAGCAGATAATGGTTGCCTGTAAATTCTATTATTTGCTTTATCTTGTATCCTCTGTCAAGCAGCCACTGTATTTCTTCTTGGGCAATTTTTAATTCTTCAATGCTTTCATTGGAAAATATCTTTACATCATCCGGGTCAAAACCTCTTTTGACATTCTTTGTAGACATCTTTACCTGCTTTCTATATATGATTAATAACAAACTTTAGAGATAAACTCTGTTTATTTGAAATCTGCTAAGCAAATACAATTACGCCTTTCCTTTGCCTTATATAAAGCTTTATCCGTATTGTTTATAAATTCTTCGATAGATGATTCATTTGACGGAATTATTGTATTAACACCTAAACTAATTGTTATATGATCAGCAATATCAGAATGCAAATGTGGTACAGATATTTCTTCTACTCTTCTTCTCATTTGTTCAGCAAGTTCTAATGCTTTTTCTTTCTCTGTATGAGGAAGTACTATGATAAATTCCTCTCCTCCATACCTGGCTACCATATCCGAAGAACGCTTTGCACAATCTGATAGAACTTCTGCGATTTGTTGTATACAATAATCACCTGCTTGGTGACCATAATTATCATTGAATAATTTAAAATAATCAATGTCTGTCATTATCAACGATAATGGAGTGAAATACCGTTTACATCTGTTCCATTCATCTTTAATTTTAATTTCAAACATAAAGCGATTAAAAACTCCGGTTAAAGAATCAGTTTTAGACAGAGTTTCCAGCTTTTGATTTGCTTCTTCTAATTCTTTGTTAATCCGTTTTAGTTCATCGTTTTTTTCCTGTAATATTATTTTATTATTGAAATCTTCTGTCCATTGTTTATATCTCATATAAGAAATTGCCCATGACATTATTAAAAAGGTAATGCTATTAATACTATTTGCAAACAACAACTCTGCAGATTTTTGAAAATAGGGCATTAGTATAAGAAAAAATGAGTGAATAATTAAATATATTGGTAATAATATAAATGGTTCAAAAATTGGAGTAACAGCTATTGCAATAATCGCAACAATATATACAATAATCTGTCCACTTATTAATTGATCTAATAAGGATATACCTGCACACCATATTAATATGAAGCTTATAAAAAATATTCCGGTATAACGAATGCCGGTTAAATGCTTAGGAACATTCTTCCCCAACTTAATAAAAATCAATAAAAATACTATCATTGCAAAAAGCATTATAATATACATAGATACATAGTATGTATCAGGTGGTTCGAAAGTGTTATCCATATTTGTGATAAAATGAGTCGTTAGCATAATCAATTCCAGGACAATGAATGCCTTTGCTGTAATTTGTGATCTGACTGTATTAATCTTAGTTATGCTCGTAATAAATTCCGTTTTATAATTTTCAGGTGTTGATATAAGTTTTATTTTTTTAATCATTTAATATATAACCTTTCTATTACGTTATCCTTAGATTAAAACTCTTGCAAGTCTTTATTTAACCATATCCTTCCATCCCTCATAAATCATAACCATAGCCAAGGTGTCCAGTTCACAGTATTTAAGGAGGGCTTTTTCTATTTCGTTTCGCTCATAATCTGACATTTCGGTAAATTGAAGCATTGCATAGGCGGTCATGGCTGCTCCGCCGTCTCTTAACTGGTCATTATTAAGCAGAATAAAATCTTTGTCTGATACATCCTCAAACATTTTAGGCAGGAGCTTGTATGGGTCTGTCACGATGTTATTTTCAAGTTTAACCCATGTCCAATTATTGTAGTTTAAACTTAGAATGTTTTTTGTTCCGTAAACAGGTTTGGAATACTTATCCTTCAAGAATATGGAGCTGTTTAAAATAGCCGGCAGCACTGCCTTGATTGAATTTGAGCCTTTCATTGCAGGGTCATAATAGTATCTTTTCACAAGTTCACACATATCAACCATGCTTCTGGAACCTTCCCATTCTTCACTGCATCCGTTTACTGATTTGGTAATGCTTCTTATAAATACACACAGCTCTTCCCTGTCTGAAATATCATTTTTATCTTCCTTTAATTGTCTGTAAATCATATTCAAATATGAATTCTCATGAGCAGCATATCGAAAGATTGTCCCTTCGTCCTGCTCTAAGTCCGTCTTTAGTTTTCTTACAAATTCATAATTCGGAAATACCCCGGGCTCTGTGTTTAAGTACTGTCCCCGATGCTCAATATCTCCGTTTTCACGGACAATATGATGGGAAAACTGAAAAGCAATTCCTTCATAGGGTCTCCTTCCCTTATTAAATGGAATAGCTGCCATGGAAGTTTCAAAATCAATGAAATGAAGAGGATAAGTCCATGTATCCATTTCCAATGATAAATTATCTTTGTCAATCCAATATGTAGTATCATTATTCTGCATTTTGTTTATTTGCAGCAGCTGTCTCTGCGTCCTTGAAATTCCGAGCTTATCAGAAGGCTTAACTATTATGTCATCCTCAGTTATTTCCGTCAGTTTAATCCGTCCTTCAGATATCAATTTATCTGCACTTCTAAAATCCCATATGTCAAATATGGTTCCTGCTTCAAAATCCTTGTCTTCCCATCCAAGCATTTCTTTCCAGCATTCATGAAATCCGCTTTTATAACCTGCTTTTATTTCATCTTCTGTTGCTATAAATTCACAACCCTTGCAGGTTTTACTTATGGCGGACTTTATTTTTAAGTCCTTCCGGTAGTTTTCAGCAAATGTATTTATAAGTTCAGTAAAACTAAGGGTATTATTTTGATAATCATAATCATTGCTGTAAATCATTCTGCATGCATCATCTGCATTTATTTTGCACAGTATGGGCTGTGACAGGTCCCCTTCAGATAATTCTTTGGATACCTTTATCTTTTTCCTGCCGTTTTCTTCTATAATCCTGAATTTTTGGTTTAATCCGTCTGTTGGGCATTTTGCATTCTTGTCAGCTAACATTAAATAGGCAGTGACTTTATAATCCGGGAATGCTTTGCAGACTACATACTTTTGAAAAGCAACATCATATAGGTAGGGTTTCCATTCAGATTTAATCCCGCTTTTATTGTAAAAATCATCGGCAGATTTTGCCTTTACTTCTATTAGCTGAATGTTTCTGCCATCCTTTACTAATATATCCGTGCGTATAAAGAATTTTTCATATGAAATAGCAGCTTCATATATTATTACCTTGTCTTTTAGCAAAAGTTCATTAGTCTCTTTTAGTGCTTCATCATAATCCAAGGTTTCAATATCATATCCATCAGCAAAGTAATGTTTGGCAAGCTCTCCTACCTGAAATCCACCCTCTGCCAAGGCTAAAAGAAAAGGATCGTCAATATTTTGATTTATGTATTCTTTTTTTCCTGTATAGTAAAGTTTAGTTGGGCACTCCATTGCTAACTTGAATCGTGATTTTGTAAGAAATCTATTTGACATTTTTCTTCCCCCTATGTCCTGTAAAAATAATTTTTTATTTATGCATACGATGCTAATACTATGACAAACGCATTTCTTTAGCCTTATTGGTCACATCCAATATGGTAAATATAATCAAATATTATTTCTATATTCATCTGTCATAATATATGCCATATTTCTATTACTTTAATTACTTAATATATCATGCGATTCAGGTTCAAACAGCTCACCGATATCAGGAATTTGTTCAAAATTCGCTTCTCTTAATTCTTTCTTTATGACCTTCATACTTTGTTCTATATTTAGTATCAAAGGTTCATTTTTTGTCTCAATAACATATCTTTGTAGATAATCAATTTGGTCTAATACATTAGCTATTTTCTTTGCTAACCTCATTTCCTGATTTTCCTTATTTCTTAATTCTCTTTTTAAATCATTAATTTCATTTTGTTTTTCCTCTAATTCACCTGCAAATGAATTTACAAATAAATAAGTTTTCTTATTTGTATTATCTATATTGCTTAGCTTGCTTTCCATTTTTAAGAGAGGTTCATATAAATCATTCAGGATTGTTTCAAATTCGTTTATTTCCTTTTTTTTAAAAAAATTTAATTCTTCTTTTACTGATATCATTTTTACCTCCAATTACTGTCCTGGATCTTTTTAATAATTAAAATAATTATGATTTTTTACTATCAGATATTACCTTTTCCAATATATTTTGACTTAAACTATATAAATCCGGATACTGAACTTTCAATTTATTTATACAGTAAGCGATTTCATATGGATTATCGTATTCAATATCACTCTGAATTTCTCTTAATTTTTGTTGACAATCTTCATCTTGTTCGTTTTGAAAAAGTGTTAGTGTTATTAGTTTAATCAAATTAAAAGGGAATTCAGAATCTATTCTTACTTTACACCATTGGTTGTACAGTCTCTTATAATATTTAGCATCAATATAAATTTTATTGTAATACAAAGGATTTGAATTATATACATAAGGATGATCGTTTTTTATTATACGAATTGAATTAATAAAATCAATGTAGTTAGTTTTTATGCTCTTAGCTATTTCACTTTTATTTTTTGCTTTCTCTAAATGCAAGACTTTGTTTGCATCTTTATAAAATTTTATATCTAACATTGTTTCGTTTCTTAAAAGTTCTATTATTCTTTCATCTTCTGAAAAATTTATTAAACAATAAAGGTTTTCTAAAAATGCATCTATACTATTTTTGTTTATTAATTATTTTTTTTTACTAAAAGGCACTATACCGCTTTATCTCAATTTATTTAGTTAGTTAGTTATATATAAATTGACGATAGACATATAAAACCACCTCTTAGTATAATAATTTTTCTTAATGATTTAGCTTTGTTTAATCCAATTTGCTTAGGTTTAAGCAATTCAATTTCTCTTCTTAGTACCTGCATTTTTCTGATACAATTATCTTTTACTAATTCAGAAGTATTGTCTGTGCTGCTAGAATTAATAAACCCCTTAACAATTTACTCGATTATCCCTAAATAATCACACCATCCATTTTCTTTAAATTTTCTTATTGATTTATTATATAAACCCTCAAAGCTAAGGGTAGTTGGTCTTGTTAATGTAGAATTAATAATATTAAATGTATTAGCAGCTGATTTTTTAGATATATAATTAAAGTATACACATAATGTTAATATATTGCGGTGAGTTAATGTAATATAGTCTTCTTCCAACCATTTGAATTCAGTGTAATTATCAGAGATAATTATAGGAATACCTAAAGCTGTAGCATAGCCGGCAAATTAATTAAAATATCTGTATCCGATATAGCACCCCTATACTTCATATCAGAATTCCTCTTCACTGGGATACTCGTACCCAAAGTCCATGGGATCCATACCTATAAAGTTAAAGCAGTTTTTCATATTGTTAAATGAAATTCTGTTGTTTTCATAGTTAGTTTTAATATATTCAATATATTCTTTAGGAATAAACTTCTCATAAGAAGGGATTATTAACTTAATATCGTATCCTTCTTTTTTCGTAAGCAATTGTAAATTATCTGCATTTTCTAAAGAGCAAATTTCTGACAAGCTTTGATATTTGTTTCTTTCACATAAATTTAGCTGTACAAGTCGTTTTAACATTGCCTTGTAACTAACTTTAAAGAAATTGTTCATTTTTATTACATGTTTTTCTATAACATTATCAGGTTTTACATTTATTATTTTATAAAAAACTTCTTTCACATAATCTTCCGGCATTAAGAACTCAGCAGCAAAAATATCTGCTTTTATATCTTCTACCGTTTTTGGATCATTTAAAAGAAGCTTTTCGTTTTTTAATATTTCTTGATTATAAATAATATGATAAAGTTCATGTGCACCTGAATATCTTTCATGTCCCAGGGTAAAACTGCTATTTAGAAACACAACAAATTTGTCTTGGAAATAAGTGCTGAATCCTGAAACTTCAGTGGTCTTAAGAGGCATTCTCAATAAAAATGCATCTTCCGATAATATATCAAAAATATCTGATAATCCTTTTTTTGAGTACTTGTATCTAACATCTTCTGCATTTTTTTTTATTTCTAATCTAATTAATTCATCTGGAAATAATTTTTGATTATCCATACTAAAAGTCCTTCCATAAAGGTTCTCGTTTTTTAGGATTATATTCATTATTGAATATTCTTTCTTGGTTAATAAATATTTTAATCATATCCTGAAGAATTTCTATTTCTTCAATTGTATCATCACTAAAATTTCCCTTTTTTCTAAATAGAGTAGTTAAATCTTCGTCTTTATTGATTTCTTTAAAAAAGTCATCATAACCAACACCTAATATATCACATATCGCAGCTAATTCTATTGCTGATACGGTTCTATTGTCATTTTCAATTTTACTTAAAGTTTCACGGCTCATACGAATATTTTTTTCTACTAGTCTATCTACAAGTTGATTTTGATTAAATCCTTTTTCCTCGCGGAGAGTTTTTATATTTAATCCTATACTATTACTTAATTCCATTATATTTAACCTCCTTTGTAATAATACATTACATTATATGCTTAATTTTGTCAATAGTTTACTCTGAATTTAATGAATTATTACAAAGAACTTAATCTTACTTAACCATATCCTTCCATCCTTCATAAATCATAACCATAGCTAATGTATCCAGTTCGCAGTATTTAAGCAGAGCTTTTTTAATTTCGTTTCGCTCGTAATCTGACATTTCGGTAAACTGTAGCATTGCATAGGCGGTCATGGCTGCTCCGCCATCTCTTACTTGGTCATTATTCAATAAAATATAATCTTTTTCTGAAACATCCTCGAACATTTTAGGCAGAAGTTTATATGGGTCTGTAACCATATTTTCTTCATATTTAATCCATGTCCAATTATTGTAGTTTAAGCTTGGAATATTTTTAGTTCCATAAATAGGTTTGGAATACTTGTCCTGCAAGAATTTAGAGCTGTTTAAAATGGCAGGAAGCACTGCCTTGATTGAATTTGAGCCTTTCATTGCAGGGTCATAATAGTATCTTTTCACAAGTTCACACATATCAACCATGCTTCTGGAACCTTCCCATTCTTCACTGCATCCGTTTACTGATTTGGTAATGCTTCTTATAAATACACACAGCTCTTCCCTGTCTGAAATATCATTTTTATCTTCCTTTAATTGTCTGTAAATCATATTCAAATATGAATTCTCATGAGCAGCATATCGAAAGATTGTCCCTTCGTCCTGCTCTAAGTCCGTCTTTAGTTTTCTTACAAATTCATAATTCGGAAATACTCCGGGCTCGATATTTAAGTATTGTCCTTTATGTTCTATATCACCGTTTTTGTGTACAATATGGTGGGAAAATTGAAAAGCAATTCCCTCATAGGGTCTTCTTCCTTTATTAAAGGGGATTGCAGCCATGGAAGTTTCAAAATCAATGAAATGAAATGGATATGTCCATGAGTCCATTTCCATTGATAAATTATCTTTGTCAATCCAATATGCAGTATCATTATTCTGCACTTTATTGATTTGCAGCAGCTGTCTTTCTGTCCTTGAAATCCCCGGCTTATCAGAAGGTTTAACTTTTATATCATCCTCAGTTATTTCGGTCAGTTTAATGCGTCTTTCGGATATTAATTTATCTGTACTTCTAAAATCCCATATGTCAAATATTGTTCCTGCTTCAAAATCCTTGTCTGTCCATCCTAACATCTCTCTCCAACATTCATGGAATCCGCTTTTGTAACCTGCTTTTATTTCATCTTCTGTTGCTATAAACTCGCAGCATTTGCAGGCTTTGCTTATGCCGGACTTTATCTTTATGTCCTTATGGTAGTATTCAGCAAATATATTTATAAGTTCAGAAAAACTTAGGGTATTGTTTTTAAATTCATAATCATCGCTGTAAATTATTCTGCATGCATCATCTGCGTTTATTTTGCACAATATGGGCGGAGAAAAGTCTTCTTTAGATAATTTATCGGATACCTTAATCTTTTTCCTGCCGTTTTCTTCTATAATTCTGAATTTTTGGTTTAATCCGTCTGTAGGGCATTTAGCATCCTTGTCAGCTAACATCAAATAGGCTGTAACTTTATAATCAGGGAATGCTTTTGAGACTACATACTTTTGAAAAGCAACATCTAAAAGGTAGGGTTTCCATTCAGATTTAATCCCGCTCTTATTGTAAAAATCATCGTCTGATTTTGCCTTTACTTCTATGAGCTCAATGTTTGACCCATCCTTTACTAATATATCCGTACGTATAAAAAAATTTTCATATGAAATAGCAGCTTCATATATTATTACATTGTCTTTTAATAAAAGTTCATTAGTCTCTTTTAATGACTCATCATAATCCAATGTTTCAATATCATATCCATCGGCAAAGTAATGCTTGGCGAGCTCTCCTACCTGAAATCCACCCTCTGCCAAGGCTAAAAGAAAAGAATCGTCAATATTTTGATTTACATATTCTTCTTTTCCTGTATAGTAAAGTTTAGTTGGGCACTCCATTGCTAATTTGAATCGCGATTTTGTAAGATATCTATGCGACATACTTCTTCCCCCCACAGGCACAAAGCAATTTTAATGATAAGCAATAATAGATGTGGTTAATGCACTTGTAATAATCCCATTATATAGCAAATTTATACATTTTTCAACATATATAATCTGAAATATGAAATACTCAATTGCTATTTAGAAATTTTTAAATAATTATGTGATTCTATTGACTATTATTGAAAATTTGGTTATACTATTATATAAGTATGTGATATTATGACATAAATGGTGTATAATAATGTGATTCTGGAGGTGAAGCTATGGAAAGATTGGTTATGAAGAAACTATTGGATTGGAAAAATTCAAAATATCGTAAGCCTCTCATTTTAAAAGGCGTACGTCAAGTAGGCAAGACATGGCTACTTAAAGAGTTTGCCAATCATTATTATAAAAATCTTGCATATTTTAATTTTGAAGAGCACCCGGAATACAAGCAATTTTTTGAAAGTACAAAAGATGTCAATCGTATTCTGCAAAACCTGATGATGGCTAGTGGTGAAATCATTAGTATAGATTCTCCGGAAAATACGCTCATTGTTTTTGATGAGATACAGGAATGTCCAAATGCCCTTAATACTCTAAAATATTTTTATGAAAATACACCTTATTATCATGTGGCTTCTGCAGGCTCTCTTTTAGGTATAGCTTTGTCTAAACCAGCTTCTTTCCCAGTTGGTAAAGTGGACTTTTTGGAAATTATGCCTATGACTTTTACAGAATTTTTATTAGCAAATGGCGATGGCAATCTTGTCAATTATATGGATACTATAGACAGAATAGAGCCTATACCTGAAGCATTTTTTAATCCACTTTATGAAAAACTTAAAATGTATTTCATAACAGGCGGAATGCCGGAATCAGTCCGTGCTTGGGCTCTTGAGCGAGATGTAGAGCTAATGCAACAAGTTCTGTCAAACATTTTGGGAGCATATGAAAGGGATTTTGCCAAACACCCTGATCCCAAGGATTTTCCAAAGATATCACTTATTTGGAAGTCCGTACCCTCTCAATTAGCAAGAGAAAACAAAAAGTTTATCTATAAAGCCATTAAAGAAGGAGCTAGGGCAAGAGAATATGAGGATGCCTTGCAATGGCTTTGTGATGCTAATCTAACTTATAAAATATATCGCAGCAGTGCGCCTGGGCTGCCTATTTCAGCATACGATGATTTATCTGCTTTTAAACTATATATGGCAGATGTAGGACTATTGCGCAGACAATCTCTATTGGCGCCTTCAGCATTTGGTGAGGGCAATCGGTTATTTGTGGAGTTTAAAGGTGCTTTAAGTGAGAATTACATATTACAGACTCTACGGAATCAGTTTGAAGCCATGCCACGTTATTGGACAATGAACAATCCGAGGTATGAAGTTGATTTTCTTATCCAGAGAGAAAACGACATTTTCCCTGTAGAAGTTAAATCCGAGAGTAATGTGGAAAGCAGAAGTTTACAAAAGTTTAAGGAGAAATATGGTGACAATATTAAGTTGCGTATACGTTTTTCACTTAACAACCTGCGTCTTGATAATGATCTTCTAAATATTCCATCGTTCTTGGCTGACTATGTTGATAAGCTCATCGGATTGGCTTTAACTAAATCAAATTAATTATTCTTGAAGAGAGATGAGACTTGGAAACAATGTATATGTAGCCCAGGGCTCTGTGCTGCGTTCTGTTGATGATTCACTTATCATAGGGAATTCATCAATGGTAAAAGCCCCGTTTCATCTCAAATTAACTTTGGTATTTCTATATGCAACAATCTCAAAATTTCTTTTTCAGATTCTTTAACTCTTTCTGCAATAAATTCTATAAATTGCTTATCATTTTTATGCGCTTTTTCAAATAATGAAATATATTCATTTCTTGCCGTAATAAAATTAATTGCAGAAGAACGCCCATAAAAAACACGCTCTCTTCCTTTCAAAGGAAGAGAGCGTAAGCGCTACGAGTTCTGCTTTTGAAATATGGGGATATTTATATTGAGTAGATAATATATTAACCAATAGTTAGAACGCTTCAAGTTTTGTATAAATAAAAAAAGGTGCAATTTTAAAGTAATTTGAATAAAGGAAAGGCTTAAAATAAGTTTTTCCTTTGCATTTCTTCATCATATTCCACATTTAATCCCAATTGTTCTGCAATAAAACGAAGAGGAACCATTGTCCTTCTTTCCAAAGTTTATTTTTGCCTTTTCCTTTGCCTTTACCTTCTTTAATTGTATCTTCGTCTTCTTCTGTTTCGTCTTCTTCTGTTTCGTTATATATATGCACCGATTACTTAATATGTAATATTATATTATTGAATATTTTTAAAAAATATAATTAGAGAGGATAATTAGATGAGTCAATTAAATCCTAAAAAACTATATGTAGAATTTATTGGTGTTACTGCAACTGAACCAATTATACCAAGAC
>ENA-UOOM01000898-UOOM01000898.1-fermentation-metagenome-genome-assembly--contig:-NODE-898-length-31426-cov-88.105735_pt1 | contig 31426 bp, 22 predicted proteins | sample MGYA00245781_ERZ724031 | MGnify/ENA primary metagenome ERZ724031 (study PRJEB28704, sample SAMN03018317) | fermentation metagenome | biome: anthropogenic terrestrial biome; feature: soil; material... | reverse complement strand
TTCATGATGACCTTCCTCTTTCATCGTAGATCACGGACTTTTGAAACAGATATCGGGGGTGCAACCATGACCCCCTCTTTACTGCTTGCGTCCAGCTTTGCTGGAGAGGGGGAATTAAAGGGGGTGAGGGGATTTGTTCGACAAACGGACTGTCATTCTGAGCCTCTTTTGCGAAGAATCTTGGCTTTACAATAAAACAGTCGTTGTAACTGAACCGTCAAGATCCTTCGTTCCTCAGGATGACAGGAAAAGAGGTGATATCTCGAAAATTGTCATTCTCGTACCCGTCACTGCGAGCCCCCGTTGCCTGAGTGGCAGAAAATTATGAATTGCAACAAGGGGCGCGGCAGCCTGCCTTTATTCTCTCGGCTTGGGTACAAGCAAAAAGATAAACTGCGGATTGCTTCGCTTCGCTCGCAATGACGGGTTACAGATGCGTCACTGCAAGCCCCCGTTATTTGAATGGCGGGAGCTGTTGAATCCCAATAAGCGGGCGTGGCAGCCTGCCTTTATTCTCTCGGCTTGGGTACAAGCAAAAAGATAAACTGCGGATTGCTTCGCTTCGCTCGCAATGACAGATTACAGATGCGTCACTGCGAGCTCCCGTTGCCTGAGTGGCAGGAAATTATGAATTGCAACATAGGGGCGCGGCAGCCTGCCTTTATTTTCTTGTCGTGGGTACAAGCAAAAAGAAAAACTGCAGATTGCTTCGCTTCGCTCGCAATGACGGGTTACAGATGCGTCACTGCGAGCCCCCGTCAGATGAAAAGCGGGAACAATTTGAATCCCAATAAGGGGGCGCGGCAGTCTGCCTTTGTTCTCTTGTCTTGGGTACAAGCAAAAAGATAAACTGCAGATTGCTTCGCTTCGCTCGCAATGACGGGTTACAGATGCGTCACTGCGAGCCCCCGTTGCCTGAGTGACAGGAAATTATGAATTGCAACAAGGGGGCGCGGCAGCCTGCCTTTGATTTCTTATTCTTTTTATTGCCATTTTGACAAACAGACCGTCATTCTGAGCCTCTTTTGCGAAGAATCTGAACTTTGAAATGCAACAGTCAATGTGGTTGAAACGTCAGGATCCTTCGTTCCTCAGGATGACAAGAGACTGGGAACGGGAACCGGGAGCGGGGAACGGGAAGTGGGTGCGCGACAACGCCCCCCTCTAAAGAGCGGATAGTATCACCCGTCAAGATTCAATGATAACTTTCTTAAGCTCCAGCCATCAGGCAAGAAAAAATTCCAACCTTGAGACTGGAGATAATACCCCCCTGATTCCCGGTAAGTCGATTCAGCTAACGACCTCTTTCACCCCTCTGATATGCAGTTCCAAGGGCAGCGGGGGAGCCGATGCGTTTTTTCCTTGCCGCGGAACTGCCCCAGACCAGAGCGATAATCGTGAGCAAATAAGGGGTCATCTGCAAAAAGAAGACCAGGTTGGTATTAAAGAAGAAGGGGTTGGCAAGCCCAAAGAGCATGCGCGGACCCTGCAAATCAAGGGTGAAACGCCGCAAGACGCCAAACAGGTAACCCCCGAGGGCAGCCCGCCAGGGGTTCCAATGCGCGAAAATGACCAGCGCGACAGCGATCCAACCCTGACCGTTGACAGTCAGGTTCGAATACCATCCGGGAGCGATGGCGACGCTGATGGCAGCCCCAGCCAGCCCGGCGAAACAACCGCCGACAAAGGTATAGAGATAACGCGTGCGGTAGATATTGACTCCGAGAGTATCCGCAGCAGCCGGGTTTTCACCGACAGCGCGCAGATGCAGCCCGGGGCGGGTTTTGTTGATGTAATACCAGGTGATCGGCACGAGCAGGTAGCCAAAATAGACCAGCAGGTTGTGATCCGAAAAGACAACCTGTCCCAGGTATGGGATTTGGGAAAGCAAGGGAACACTGGCACGGGGGATGATCGGGGCAACCTGACCGGTGAGTCCTTCGCCCAAAACCAAAGCCAGCCCGGTGCCCAAAAAGGTGAGCGAGAGTCCGCTGACGGTTTGGTCGGCTTGAAAATGGATGGTTACGACAGCGTGGGCGAGGCTCAGCAGCCCGCCGGCAGCGATGGCAGCCAGCAAACCGAGCCAAACATTACCGGTTTGGTAGGCAATCTTAAATCCAGCCATGGCACCCACAAGCATCATACCTTCAACGCCCAGGTTCTGGATGCCGGAACGTTCGGTGAGGATTTCGCCGATCGCGGCGATCAGCAAAACCGTGCCGGTGGAAATGCCGGAGCGGAAAATTTCAATCCAATTCATTGGGCGGTCTCCTGCGCAGGGCGAACCCACTTAATTTCATATCTGAGAAGGACATCGCTGCTAATCACGAGGAAGAGCGTGATTCCCTGGATGAGGAACGAGATCCCTGAGGGCTGTATCTCGCGGCTGGCAACCAGCAGCGCGCCAAAGAGGATCGAGACGATAATCACGGCGAAGGGGTTGAGTTTGGCGAGCCAGGCGACGATCACGCCCGAGAAGCCGTAGGAAGTGGATATACGCTCCTGCAGGCGGTGAACTGTGCCGGAGACCTCAGTCATACCAGCCAGCCCAGCCAGGGCACCCGACACCATGAACACCAGGATGGTGTTGCGGGCGATGTCGATGCCGGCATAGCGTGCCGCGCGGGGATTATCACCAATCAAAGTAATTTTGTAGCCCCATTTACTGCGGTAGACGATCAGGTAGATAATCACGGCGGCGATCAGACCAAAAATGATCCCGGCGTGCAGAGTCAACCCGGAAAAAGCAGGTATTTCCGCGGCATAATCTGCTAGGCGTGGCAGCCAGGCATTGCGCGGGAATGTTTTGGTCATCTGAAAGCCGGCTTCGCTCCATTTGCCGAAGATCCAGTAGTTATTCCAGAGCACGGCGACGTAATTAAGCATGAGCGTGATAATAACTTCATTGATATGCAGCCTGGCTTTCAAAAACCCTGGGATGAAGCCATACAACGCCCCGCCGATCATGCCAAGCAGCATCATCAGCGCGATGATCGCCCAGCGTGGGGTGGTATCGAGGTTGACCAGCGGCACCATGACCACGGCGCTTGCCAAAAAAGCGCCTACGAAAAACTGACCTTCTGCGCCGATGTTCCAAAGCCGCATGCGAAAAGCCAGCGCGCAGCCTAAGCCGATCAGTATCAGCGGAATGGCTTTGACCATGACATCTGAAAAGGCGCCCCACGAGCCAAAAGATGCCCGGTAAAAGTAGGCATAAACCTGGAACGGATTCGCACCAGTGGCAGCGAGGATAATGCCCGAGATTACAAAGGCGAGCAGCACCGCTCCGACCGAGGTGACGGTAGGAAGCCACCTGGGGGTATCTTCGGTGCGTTTAAGAAATATGGGATAGGGAATTTTCATTCTTCATCTCCCTCGGCATACTTTTTGCCTAAGACTTTACGCAAAACGCGTTCTTTTTCGGACAAACCCGCATCAGGGTCTTCTGCGGGAGGCAATTCTTCTTCCGTTATGATCACCGGCTGCCCGGCAGGCGGTATCGCCTGTTCGATTTGCTCATAATCTTTTACATGGTCGAGGACCTCATCGAAAGCCGATGCGGAGCCGGGCGCAGGGTCCTTGGGGGCTTCTTGTTCGGGAGGCAGGTCCTGGGGGAGCGTGCCGGTCATCATCAGCCCGATATTGGTAATGTCAAAATCACCACTGCAAAGGACGCCGACGACATGCCCTTCATACATAACCGCGATGCGGTCTGAGAGGGAGAGCAATTCGTCGAGATCTTCAGAAACCAATAAAATGGCAGTGCCCAGTTCGCGCTGGCGCAGCAAAAGCTGGCGAACACCCTCGATAGCGCCGATATCCAGCCCACGGGTGGGCTGCATGGCGACGATCAGGCGGGGTGTGCTTGAAAGCTCTCGCGCGAGGATCAGCTTCTGTAAATTTCCGCCCGAAAGTTTGCGCGCCTGGGTTTGCACGCTGGGCGCCTGGATGTCGTACTCATCTTTCAGATTGCCAGCGAGAGCGTCGGCTGCGACATAGTTGAGCTGCCATTTTTGGCTGACAGGCTCCTGATCGTACCGTTTCATGATGATGTTGCCGGTCAGTGAGAGGTTTGGGGCTGTGCCGACGCCGATACGGTCTTCGGGGATGTGTGCGAGCCCCTGGCTGATGGAGAATGAAGGCGGTTTGTTGGCAATATTCTTGCCCTCCAGCCAAACATTACCGCTGCATTCGCGCAATCCGGTGATCACTTCGACCAGCTCGCTCTGACCATTCCCAGCGACACCAGCAATGCCAAAGATCTCGCCTTCGTGCAGCGAGAGGTCTACATCACGCAGCGCGGGCAGGTTCTTATTATTGAGCGCGCAGACAGCCTCGAGGCGCAGGATTTCACGCCCGGGTTCCTGCTCACATTTATGCAAATTAAAAATCACTTCACGACCGACCATCAAAGAGGCGAGGCTTTCACGGGTGTACTCTTGCAGGTCCACGCGTTCGGCAGTGGCACGACCACGCCGCAGGACCGTGAGCTTGTCGGCAACTTGTTTGACCTCGGCGAGCTTATGGCTGATGAAGGCGATCGCTTTGCCCTGGGCAGCCATCTCTTTGAGTGTATCCATCAACTCATCAGCCTCCTGGGGAGCGAGGACGGCGGTGGGCTCGTCCATGATCAGGATATCAGCGCCGCGATAGAGAATCTTGAGAATCTCGACACGCTGCTGCTCGCCAACCGAAAGCTGCCAGATCCTGGCGGTAGGATCGATATGAATGCCGAACTGCTCTGCCAGGTGGGAAACTTCGTCGTCATATTTCTTAAGGTTGAGCCCAAAACGGGGAGTGTCAAGCCCGATAAGGATATTTTCGGTTACGGTTTGATTTTCGACGAGCATAAAATGCTGATGCACCATGCCAATGCCGTGGGCGATGGCATCTTTGGGTGAATTGAAGCTGACCTTTTTCCCGTGGATGCGGATTTCGCCAGACTGGGGTTTATAGAGACCGGTGAGCGCGTTCATCAGCGTGCTCTTACCGGCGCCGTTCTCTCCCAGGAGGGCATGTATTTCGCCGGGATACATGGTGAAGTTGACACGGTCGTTCGCTAAAACGCCGGGAAAGCGCAGGGTGATTTCCTGCATCTCCACGGCGGGCACTGCATTTGGTTTTTCTGAAAATGTCATGAGTTCTTTTCAATCGAGAGATGGCTCCCATGAGCCATCTCTCTGAATGGTTTGATTGATTTAAGGAAGTTCGGCAGTGAAGTTTTCGTTCCACCAATACATGCCGACACCACCTTCACAGGGAGTGTCCGGACCTTCAAAGCAGTCCAAATCGACCTGGCGCAGGCTCTCGCCTTCCGCGAGGACGAGGTTGCCCTGGTTGTCGGTGATTGGACCGGTGAAGAGGGCAAAACGATCCTTTGCGCCGGACATAAAGAGCGCCAGCTCATCCTGGATCATTTGCAGGTCTTCCGCGGGTAAATCGGCAACGCCGGGCATATATTCTTCGCCTTGCATAAAACCGAGCAGCCCCATACCGCCTTCATAGGTATCGAAATAGACCGCTTCACCTGCAAAGGTGCCGTTCATCGATTTTTCGATCTCAATCTTATACATGGGACCCCAATCCCAGTACATGCTGCTTAGGCAGGCATCGTGTGTGCAGTTATGCCGGTAGTCATAGGTAATACCCCATTTGCCTTCAGGCGCGGCAATGGCGGGGGCGGGAGTATCGGCACCGGTCATGACCACCTGGGCGCCGGCATCAAAGAGCGATTTGGCGGCTTCTTGTTCGATGGTCGGATCGTGCCAGGTGTGAATAAAGCGCACGTCAATGGTGCATTCGGGGCAGGTCTTTGCCACACCGAGGGCAAAGGCATTGCCAAGGCGCAGTTCTTCGGGGATGGGGAAGGTTGCCATGTAACCGATCTTGGGATTGCCATCGGTTTTGGCGCGGGAGCCAGCCAGCATTCCAGCCAGATATTTAATGTTTTCCATGGCGCCCATCAGGTTGCCAAAGTTGGTTCCATTAAATTTGTATCCGGAAACATGCACGAAATCTTTTTCCGGAAATTCGCTGGCGACGGTTTCGGTGGCATCCATGAAGCCAAATGAGGTGGTGAAGATCATATCAAAACCTTTTCGGGCAAGGGAGCGGGTAACCTGTTCGGAGTCGACACCTTCGGCTACATTCTCGACATAGGCAGTGTGGACACCGGGGACGTTTTCCTGCACCCAGAGGCGACCTTCGTCATGGGATTGTGACCAGCCGCCATCGTCATGGGGTCCGACATAGACAAAGGCGACGTTAAAACAGCCTTCGATTGGAGCAGGAACCTGGTATGCGCCTTCGGCTTCAAGAGCCGAAGCAGCGCCGCAGTCGACATCGCTGACCGGGGGTTCCTCGGGTGGTGTGGCGGTTTGGCAGGCTGAAAGAGCCATGGCAAACACCAGGAACAAACTAACAAATAACAATAGCTTACTTCTCATTTTTCTCCTTTTGCTGATTGGTTTTTGGAGTCTATATCTCCTTAAAACATGAAACAGACCGACAATAAAATAATTTTACATCAAGATGAAAAAGCTGGGTGAAGTTAAATCATTTAAAACAGTTTGTCAAGGGTAAAATCAGACCAATTTCAAATGAAAAAGCTGGGTGAAGTTAAATCATTTAAAACCGGAGAAAAACACGAAACTCCCCCATAAGGAGTGAGACCGGCTCACATATTTGCGAAAGCGGTCTCACTTCAAACCTCGAAAATCAAGCTGAGAGCAGAATTGCTCTTTGCCAACTGCCCGATTTAGGGCAGGCATTCACCAGTGACAGGGTCGCCTTCGCCAAAAACTATGCCCGCGCCGAAGGTTGAATCAAAAATAGGACCAAGGTCGCCCAGGCTGAGCCCAAAAGCTCTGTCGACGACGTTGATGCCGCCTTCATAGAGGGTAAGCTGGGGCAGGGTGCTGCCGTTAATCTCGCTGTCGATGACACCTTTATTCCAACAAAGTTTGATATTGTTGAGGTTGGCTGCCCGGATCATTTCCTGGATCTCGGGAGTGAGACCAAAGCCGGTGGGGATGCCTTCCACGTTAACAGCACCATTATCATCATCGATGTTGACCTGCAGCAGTGTGGCAAGTTGGATCAGGAGCGGGTCGCTGAGTTCTTTCGAGTTTCGCAGGCTAAATTCGATATCGGCTTTGTCGAGCCAGGCTTCCGCGCGGTCCAAATCCACTCTGCCCAGCTCAATGTAGGCATCGAGCATTCCGTAGAGGATCTGGCGTGAAGAAGCATCCCAGGCGATCGAAGCCAGTTGTTCTTCATCAGTGACCAGGTTGAATTGCTCGTTTTCCAACTTCAGCGTGATCGAATCGAGCGAGGCAAGCACTTGCCAGAGCTCAGGGGTAAACCCGGGAGCGCCATATTGCTCGAGTTCCGCGGAAGAGAAACCGCCCAGGCTGTAGGTTTGTGTGACCGGGTCGTAGGTCACATCAATATAGATTCGATTGGCGGGACCATCTTGTTGCATGGGAATCTCCGCCACAGCTGAAGGGGTGTGCTGCATGACACTGATCCCCAACACGAGAACAATGGCGATGATTAGTTTTAGTAGGTTGGTATTTTTTTTCATGATTATCTTTTATCTCCTTTACGCTAATGATTAATACTTGAACAAGTTATGGTGTCATGACCACCGAAAAACGAATCGGCAGAACATGAAAAAATAGTTCGCTGGTATAACGCAGCAACCAGGGATAGACGGGAAAACGATCCACAAATTGTTGATATGCCTGTAGCGTTTCCCCCGGGGCAAGTTTGAGGGCGAGGTCGAGTGTGGTAGCAAGGGTTTGGGGGGTGAAATTCAGTTTAACCAGTTCCTCGCCGGCACTGGTCAGGTTGAGGCTGCCCTTTGTATTCAAGTCCAGCTTGATTTCATCCGCCTCGGTAGCCGTGACGAGATTGTGAAGCGTTTGACCCTGTGGGACGGGGTAGCGAATCGTTGGCAGCGGAATAGCCGGTCTGCCGAGAAAATAGAACACCCCATACAACAGGAGTAAAACCCCCAGTGTGATAAGCGTGGTTCGGAGGGTTCTTGACATAGTTATCAAGCCAATCCAAGCGACTTTTGGATTTCTTCTTTTCTTCTATGAATATTGTAGCAGGTTTTGTCAGTTTTGGGGCAAGTGTAACGGGTTGAAACTGGGCGCAGGAAATTCCAATGCCTCGCAGGATATGCACAGCTGAGAAACTGAGCGACTGGCTGGAAACAACCTGTGCTTTGAGCTATGAGCTATCGACCATCAATCTTAATGAAGAGCATGCGCAGGAAGAGAATCAAAGCGATCAGGATGGCGGCAAGCGTGACGAAAAATTGGGCATCCAGAAAGCCGTTGAGATAAGCGCCCCGCATGTTCCAGGGCCAGCCCAGCGTATCCAGGGGTATGCCAATGAGCGGGGAGAATACGGGGATTCTTTTGGCAATCAGGTCCTTGGCGTACCCGCTAAAGGCGTATACAAGCCCGATGAGAAAGTAGGCTTTGATGAAGAATAATAATAGTCTGCCAAAGGTTACTTTTCGTTTCATAATTGCCTCCTGCGTATGAATGGTGATATCTATTATCCCATAAATAATGACAAATAAGGTTCCAGGTGCAGGGAGCTGTGAATAAGCTTGCCTTTTCCTTTGGAGAAGGGGGACCACGAAGTGGTGGATGAGGTCTGTATTGAGACTGCTTTTCCCTCACCCCCGCTTCGCGTACCCTCTCCCAGGAGAGGGCTGGATGCAGACAGTGGGGAGCAGGGAGTGGGGAGCGGGTGGCCGGGAGCGGGTAGCGGGAAGCAGGGAACTTTGTAAATGTAATTCATTTTTCCGTCACTGCGAGCCCCCGTAAGACGAAAGGCGGGAGCTCTTGCGTCAGAACAAGGGGGCGCGGCAGCCTGCCTTTGATTTCTTGTCAGGAATAGATGCAAAAGATAAACTGCGGGTTGCCACGCCGTTTTGCCGAACGGAATCAGTCCCTAATATCAAGGCTTAACGGCAAAACGGCTCGCAATGACGAATAAGTTTGTTGCTGATAGAAACCAGGTAACAGGGAGTGGCGAGCAGGTAACAGGGAACAGGGAGCCGGGAACTGGAAGCGGGGAGCGGGTGCGCGACAACGACCCCCTCTTTAGAGGGGGAATTAAAGGGGGTGAGAGAATTTCCAATCAATAAAACACAATCAACTCCAGGTGGGTGGCACGATCGGTAATTTGCCCTACATAATACCGCGTTTGCAATGACAGGTTAACTGATTGCTGATAGGAAAAAAGTAAAGGCAGATTGCTTCGCTTCGCTCGAAATGACAGATTAGAGATGCGTCACTGCGAGCCCCCGTTACCTGAATAGCAGGGGCTGTTGACTAACGACAAGGGGGCGTGGCAGCCTGCCTTTGATTTCTTGTCAGGAATAGATGCAAAAGATAAACTGCGGATTGCCACGCCATTTTGCCGAACGGAATCAGTCCCTAATATCAAGGCTTAACGGCAAAACGGCTCGCAATGACCGCACCCATGCATCCTTTTTGTAATTCTCTCACCCCCCTGCCCCCCTCTAAAGAGGGGGTGGTAAGAGCGTAAAAAAGTGGGTGGTAAATAACAAAAATAGGTTCCACAACAACTTAACAGCTGCTCCCAATTCTCTCACCCCCTGCCCCCCTCTGAAGAGGGGGTGGTAAGAGCGTAAAAAAGTGGGTGGTAAATAACAAAAATAGGTTCCACAACAACCGCATAGATGTTCCCAATTCTCTCACCCCCCTGCCCCCCTCTGAAGAGGAGGTTGTGGTAGCAAGAGCGGTACTTCGCCCTACAAATTACCACGTTCGAAACAACCACCCCCCCAACGCCTCTAAAGAGGGGATTGTGATAGCAAAAGCGGTACTTCGCCCTACATATTACCACCTTCGAAACAACCAACCCCCCAGCGCCTCTACAAAGGGGGTTGGGTTGGGTTGGAGTGGTCATCGACTGGCAGCAGCCATAAAAAGCCATAAGGTGAAAGGGTGTAATCACCGGGCAAAACGGTCTCTCCGCTCAAAATATCAATGAATTTTTCCGCAGTCTCCGGGATCCACCCTTTAACCGGCGCATTGCGCAGGTTATTCAGCACCACGATGCGCGAATCTTGCCACTTGCGCTGATAGGCGACCACTGCTTTGCTCTCAAAGCTGAACGACCGCCAGCTGAAATCGCCCCTACCAAAGACCGGGTGCTGCTTGCGCACCGCAATCAGGCGGCGCACTTTATTCAAAAGCGAGTCTGGGTCAGCCTCCTGGGCAGCGACGTTCACTTTTTGGTAGCCATAAACAGGGTCGGAGATAACCGGTGAGTACAGTTTTTCAGCTGGGGCGTCGGAAAAACCAGCATTCGGGCTGTCATCCCACTGCATGGGGGTACGCACGCCGTTGCGGTCGAACAATTCGATGTTGTCGCCCATGCCAATCTCGTCACCATAATAAAGGAAGGGCGATCCAACCATGGTGAGCAGCATGGAGTGCAGCAAGAGAATCCTGCGCTGGTCGTTGTCCACCAGCGGAGCGAGCCGGCGGCGGATGCCGAGGTTGATTCGCTGCCGGGGGTCGGGCGCGTAGGTTTCCCACATCCACTGGCGTTCTTCGGGTGTGACCATTTCGAGCGTAAGCTCATCATGGCAGCGCAAAAAGGTGCCCCACTGGCAGCCTTCCGGCAGGTCGGGCGTGCGCGCTAAAATTTCTTCAATTGGTGTGCGATCGCCCTTTGCCAGCGCCATAAACAGGCGCGGCATGAGCGGGAAATGGAAATTCATGTGCATTTCGTCGCCATCACCGAAGTATTCGATCACGTCTTCAGGCCACATGTTGGCTTCGCTGAGCAAAAGCGTATCGGGCTTGTAGTCGTCAACGAATTTGCGCATACGTTTCAGATAGGCGTGCGTTTCGGGCAGGTTTTCGCTGCTGGTGCCCTCGCGTTCGAACAGATAGGGCGGGGCATCGATGCGCAAACCATCCGCGCCGGCGTCGATCCAGAATTTTACGATGTCGAGCATGGCTTGCCGCACTTCTTCGTTGTCATAATTCAGGTCGGGCTGGGTGGAGTAGAAGCGGTGCCAGAAATATTGACCCCGCAGCGGGTCGAAGGTCCAGTTGGAGGTCTCGGTGTCGGTAAAGATGATGCGTGTGCCCAGATATTTCTGATCGGTGTCAGACCAGACGTACCAGTCGCGGTATTTTTCGTGTTCGGGGTGGCTGGGGTCGCGCGATGCCTGGAACCAGGAATGCTGGTCGGAGGTGTGGTTGGGGATGATCTCGACGATGATGCGCAAATCACGGCTGTGGGCTTCGCGGACCAGGGTTTTGAAGTCATCCATGCTGCCATAAGCGGGGAAAATGTCACAAAAATCGCTGACGTCGTAGCCATCGTCGCGCAGTGGGGAGGGCATGATCGGCAGCAGCCAGATCGCGTCTACACCCAGATTTTTCAGGTAGTCCAACTTTGTAATCAACCCGGGCAGGTCGCCCCATCCGTCGCCATTTGAGTCTTTATAAGCACGGGTGTTGAGTTCGATAAAGACCGCGTCTTTATACCAGGGTGTTTTTTGTGTCATTTTGTTCTCCTAATAATCAGTTTGTTCAAGCCGCGATAGAAATGATGTGCTGGCGGGCTTCACGATGCGAATCGAGACCATGCCCCCCAGGTTTTGGAGACCGTGCTCGTGAAGCCGGGCGCGGTCAACAGGGGAGACCGTGGCAGCCTCCCCTGCACGCATAAAGCTCAAGCTATCGCAATTATCCCTTTACCGCGCCAGCCATCATTCCGCGGACGAAATATTTCTGCAGCGCGAAGAAAACGATCATCGGCAGCAGCATCGAAAGGAACGCTGCAGCAGTCAGCAGGTGCCAGCCGGCGCCCAAAGACGAGACCATATTGCTGATCTGATACGTCATTACCGGGCGCTGTCCACCCAGGAAGACCAGCGAAACCAGCAGGTCGTTCCAGACCCACAGGAACTGGAAGATCGCCAGCGAGGCAATCGCCGGCGTGGTCAATGGCAAAACAATCCTGTTAAAGACCTGCCAGTGATTCGCGCCGTCCAGGTAAGCCGATTCGAACAGGTCTTTCGGCAGGGTGCTCATCGAATTGCGCAGCATATAAATCGCATAAGGCAGCCCAAACCCGGTGTGGAATAACCAAACTGCCGGGAAGGTGCCGTTGATCCCCATGCCGGCAAACATGCGCAAAACCGGCACCAGGGTCATCTGAATCGGCACGACTTGCAGCCCGACCAAAACGGCAAAGATGGCATAGCGACCCTTGAAGTCCATCCAGGCAAAGGCATAAGCAGCAAACAAGGCGATCAGGATTGGCAAAATCGTTGACGGAATCGTGACGATAATGCTGTTCACAAACGCCCGCCCCATGCCGCGCGGGTTGAGCAGGTCTGAAATGTTACAATTCATCCCCAGCGGTTTCGTCCCGCTGGCGCAGGCAGCCCGATAGGTGCCTGTGCCCCGATAACCTGTGAGCGCGTCCACATAATTATCGATGGTGAAACGTGTGCCCAATTTTTCGGCATAAGACGCGTTGGGGTCAGGGTGTTGAGCGCTTGCGGGACCATTGTCCACATCCAGCGCGGTCCACCAGCCGGTAGTATTGATCAGCGCGACTGGTCTGAAAGAGGTTACCAACAACCCAACCGTAGGGACGAGCCAGAGAATCAGGATCAGAACGATGCCAATTGTTGTGCCAATCTTGCTTGGTTCACGGTGTTTTTTTGTCTTTGAGATTGGTTTCGAAAGAGCTGCTGTGGTCATCTCATCGCCTCCTGTTTAGTAAAGCGGCGGATGTTCATAACAATAAAGGGAATTATGAACAAAACCAGGATCACCGCGATTGCTGTGCCGCGTCCGTAGTGCGCGTTGGTGTACATTTCGGTGTACATGCGCGTCGCGATCACATTTGTTCCATAATTGCCGCCGGTCATCACATAGACGATATCAAAGAGCTTGAGCACATTGATCACCATGGTGGTAATTACAACCACGATGGTCGGGGCGATGATCGGAACCTGGATTTTGGTGAAAATCTCGAAGTTTGTCGCGCCGTCAATTCTCGAAGCTTCGATGATTTCTTCCGGAATAGACTTGATTGCTGATGAAAGCAAGGTCATACAAAACCCGGTCCACATCCAGATGCCCACCACGATGAGCATAAAGGTGTTAAGCGGAGATTGCGTCAGCCATGACACCGGTTTAAAACCCAACCCGGTGATTATGGCGTTTAGGATACCCGTCTGCACCTGGGATGTGCCGTAGTTGTAAACGAACTTCCAGATCACGCCGGCTCCGACGAATGAAATCGCCATCGGCATAAAGATGATTGACTTGGCTAACGCTTCACGCTTGATACGGTCCACCAAAACCGCGAAAATCAACCCGATGCCAACAGTGCCGGTAACCATGACCAGCAGCCACTTGATCATATTTCCATAAGATGACACCCAGAAACTTTCCCATGTGGTTTCAACTGTGGCGGTGTTCAGTTCGTTGGTCAGGGCGTAACGATAATTTTCAAAGACACCCCAGCAAGGCTGCCCCTCTCTGCAGGTCGTTGCCGCCGATGCGGTTCCGTTTGCGTTTCCAAAGCTCAGGCTGACGGTATTAAGCATTGGATAGAGGATGAAGATGGTCATCACGATGATTGCAGGAAGCAAATAAAGCCAGGGAACTTGCGTTTTTTGTTTCATGACGGAAGCGATTGGTGCTTTTGCCATGCTACCTCCCTCTGATTATGATAGGAGGCGCCAAATTGGCGCCTCCAGTTTTTTGGTTAGTTATTGAGTCAGTGCGTCGGCTTGTGCCGCTGCGATTGTATCGAGAATGGCGCCTAATTCTTCGCCATTGACATAGTCGGTAATTCCGCTAAATTCAGCGCTGCCAAAGCCGCCGGGGATGGAATCGCCGATATCAGGGGTAAAGCCGGTCGCGTTTGCGAGTAATGCGGCTTTATTGGCATTTTCTTCAGAGGTGTAAGATTGGTTGCCTTTAGCATTCGGGCTTAGGTCGAAACCAATCTGCGCCCACATCTCACCACCCTTGTCAGATGACAAGTATTTAATCAGCGAACGTACTGCCGGGGTGTCGTTGAATGCCATCAGCCAGTCAGAACCGCCTTGCAGACCCTGTGCTCCGGGGACGCCGAAGAAGTCATAATCGACGCCATACACTTTGTCGGGATAGGTGCCCAGCAGGGTGCCGCTGGCAAAGCCGGATTGTTTCACCATGTAGGCTTCGGGGGTATCTGAGAAAACCTTCAGAATCGCGTCGTTGAAGCCGGTTGAAAGCGTGCCTTCAGCGCCTGCAACGGTGTAGGCAGGGTCCATAGCCCATTTGCCATAGATCTCGTAAGCTTCGCGGACACCAGCATCGTTATAAGGCACTTCGCCAGCGATGATCTGGTTGACATAGTCGGGTCCCTGGGTAACCAGCAGGATGTCCTGGATAAAGTCTGTGCCTGTCCAACCGGTGGCGTCGCCGGATTCAAAGCCCATAGACCAGGGCACATTACCGTCTGCGACCATTTGGTCTACGAGAGCGACAAGTCCATCCCAGGAGGTGGGAACAACGTAGCCAGCTGCATCAAAATTGGCAGGGCTGTACCAGATAAGGGTTTTGACGTCAGCTTTGACGGGCAAGCCAAGCCAGCGACCGTCGACGGTGCCGATGTCACCCCAATAGCCGGCATAATTGGCAGCATTGGCACCGAGGGTGTTCATGTCAACCAACTGGTCAGCATATTGGGTCAATTGGGGAACGTTCCAGAAAGCGATATCCGGGGGTGTGCCTGCCTGGACGCGGGTGTCCAGCAGAGCCTGATCACGGGTGGATTCGGGAACTACCGTAACGCCGCAAGCCTCCATCCAGGGTTGCAGAATGGCGGTCAGCTTGGCTTCTTCTTCACCTGACCATTGGTAAAGCATGGAGATGGTATCTCCGGCATTTACCCCTGTGCAGTCGAAATCTCCCACGGGTTCTTCCACCGGCTCTTCAACCGGCTCTTCGACCGGTTCTTCCACCGGTTCTTCCACCGGGGGCGTTGTTGGTTCTGCGGGGCTTGTGCACGCAGCGAGGGCGAGGGACGCAATCAGCAAAACTGCCAATAGAGTCCATAAGGTACGTTTTTGTTTCATCTTTTACTCCTTTCAGTAGCATAGAAACAGTTTTCAAAATTGTTCAGACACAAAAGTTCACTGAACTTTTGTTAATCTATTAAGGAACGGGTCGACTGGCGTAATACCAGATCCGTTGGTAATAAAACTTCAGGGTTTTGCGGGTAATCCCTCTTCATCAGGCGCATCAGCAAATGATACGACTGTTGGGCAATTTCACGGGCGGGCATGCGGATGGTGGTCAGCGGGGGTTCCATGAAAGGTGTCAGGGGGATATCATCAAAACCGACCACCGAAATGTCACCAGGAACTGACAATCCGGCATCGCGCAGGGCTGCATAGGCGCCGACAGCGACATTATCGCTGGCTACAAAAACAGCCGTAAACTCTTCGCTGGAATCTAACAGCGAATTCATCTGCAGAAAACCGCTTTTTATGTCAAAATCAGCTTCGCGCACCAGATATTCATTGTAACCCAACAAAGCTTGCTCCAACGCTTGTTTATAACCTTCAAGCCGTTGTGAAGCAGAGGTGTACGGGCGAGCCGCGTTGATGATGCAGGCGATTTTGGTATGCCCGAGGTCTACCAGGTGGCGCACTGCCATCTCGGCAGCAGCGCGATTGTCCACATCGACTGAGTGCAGCCTTGATCCGGGAATATGTCCCATCAAAACCACGGGGATATCCGCTTCTTCGAGGGCTTTCAATCCGGTGTCGTCCAGGCGCGGTGTCATCAGGATCATCCCATCGATATGATGAGAACGGGTGAGCTCAAGATAAGTCTCGAGCTGTTGACCCGGCTCAACCCATTCGAGCAGCAAACCTTGTGAATGCTGTTTGGTGACATCCAGAAGACCGCCGATGATCTGGGGTAAAAACGAGTCTGAGGCGATATATTGAGGCGCGCGGCTGATGATCAGACCGATGTTTTTGGTTTGATTGGAAGCAAGCGCGCGTGCGGATGCGTTTGGGTAGTAGCCAAGTTGCTTGGCGGCACTACGCACTTTTTCGACGGTTTCGGGGCGGATTGAGAAGCGATTGTCGTTATTCAACACGAAAGAGACCGTGGTCCGGGAAACCCCTGCCAGGTCGGCGACATCCTGACTTGTAATCCTTCTCCGCATATCTCCTCTCGTTATTAACGCGCGTTAGTAACTTTAGTATAACAATTTTATTAAGCAAAGTCAAGGAATATATTGCTGATTTTTCAAATGTAACAGCTGATCGCTGATGGCAAAAAATACCATCGGTGTCTTCTCACCCCGTCCCGAATGTGGTGTAGGGGACGGTTGCCATGCCGTCCCGCAAGCAGCCATAGGGCGAGGCTGGAGGTGCCGCTAATTCCATCGACAAAAGTGTATCGCGCCTTCTGCAATGATCGATAATTAAGAAATCGCCCGTCTCCTTACGCGGTCTTTGACGGCGCTCATCACAACAGCTGCCAACAACACAAACCCCAGCGAAACGGCGAACATGACCAGGTAACTAAAACTCTCGACCAACCAACCCGAAAGCACGGGCGCCAGCAGCAAAAAAACGCCGGTCAGTGAGCGCGCCATCCCCAAATAGACCGGGCGGTAGCGCTCTTCTCCAATTTCCATCACCAACATCATGTCCCCGACGTTAAGACCCGAAGAATAGAGGCTAAAGAGGGCAAAAACAGCGTAAAAAACCCATAAATTCCGGGCAAGAATTGCCACGATCAAGCCCATCCCCCAGGTGATAAACGACAGAACAACCACTTTTTGTGGTCCAATGCGATCGCCCAGAGCACCCCAAAAGGCATATCCGAAGATTCCTGTGATCAGCAGGACGGCAGTAAAAATCGCGGCTTGCTCATCACCAAGGTCGAACCGCTGCATGGCGTAGACTGCCATGAAAGCGCTTGCCATGTTACCCATAAAAGCCAGGGAACGTGCGATCAGATAGCGTCGAAAGTTGCTGTCGCTTTTCAGGATGCGCTTCATCAGCTGCCAGGTGCCGCCTTTGGGCTTTGATTCACCTTCATCAACCAAATCGGGGTGGATCTCGATTTCAGGTTCCCGGTTTTGGGAATAAGCCCAAAAAGATATCCAAAGTGACACTGCGGCTACAGTAAAACCGATCGCGTAATTGCTTGGATAAGGATACTTACCCAGCAGAAAGACCGAGAGCAGGGAGCCAAGCACACCGACACTTTGGGCGACCACGCGCGAGAAGCCGATATAGCGCGATCGGTGGGTAATCGGGAAAACGCGGGCATTCAATTCCTGCCAGGGGAGCGCTGAGAAGCCACTGCCGACCCCTCGCCAGACCATCAGCAAAAACAGCAGCCAGAATACGGTTTGGTTTTCTACTTTTCCGATCAACAATGCCAGCAGCGGCATGAACATGAAAGGGATGCGTTCCAAAAAGCCCATCTTTTTGGACAAAGGCAGCACCCTGGGCATTCTGCTGATGCGACCAGACATAAAAAGCTGCGGCAAGAACCAGCCTGCGTTCACGATTGCCGGAATCAAGCCAATCAGGAAGGGTGAGTCGGTCAGCGTGGCAGCGAAAACTGGCAGGATGGTGTTAATCGACCAGAAACTGTCCGAAAAGAAGTAAAAGCTCAAGTCAATCGTATTTACAACCACATTGTGCGTAAAATTTGCAGCGACATCCCCAGAGACCTCGTCGCCGGGATGGATTGTGAAGATTCGATTAAAAAAACGCTTGAAGATGTTCAAATCTTTGACTCCAGGGAGCAATTATATCTGATAGCTGATAGGAAACTGGGAGCGGGGAGCAGGAAGCGGAGAACTGCTCGATAAACAAACTGTCATTCTGAGCCTCTTTTGCGAAGAATCTTAATAGTACCGGGAATTAGAGCTTTAGGGCGGGCGTAAGTACCGGCACAGTCGTGTAATCAAAGCGCAGGAATGCTGAACTAGGTTACACAGGCTGTAAGGGCGGGTTCAAAACGGAATCGTCCGGAAGATCGTTTGTGCTCACCCCCCCCCATAAAATCCCGAAATGATCACATCCCTGCCCCCCTCTAAAGAGGAGGTGGATGAACGAGGGATGAGAGGGTATCCGATCAATCAAAACCCCACAATGAACCTCACATGCATGCGGGGTATGAATTCCATAGAGAAAACAATTAAGATTGCTTCGTTCGCGTTGACAATCCCCCTAAACAAAGCCTCACCGACCCGCCGATCTTTACAAATGAACGCGCAGACCGGGTTTGGAGTCAGCTTTACCGATTTCCCAAACAGCCACCTGGAGGGTCTCTGCCCGGCTGTGGAATTCCCCCAACTTTTCGGGAGGGACGCTGAGCAGCAGCCCGCCGCTGGTTTGGGAATCAAACAAGAGCATCTGGTCAATCTCGCTCAGCTGCGGGTCGAAGAGAACCCGCTCGCTGAAATATAACTTATTGTTAATGCTTCCACCGGGGAAGGTGAAAGCGTCGGCAAATTTGCGTGCACAGGAAACGAAAGGCACCTGGTTGAAATTGAAATCAAAACCGACTCCACTCGCCGCTGCCATTTCGCTGGCGTGCCCGAGCAGTCCAAAGCCAGTGATATCTGTTGCTGAGCGCAGGCGTAGGTCGTGGGCGAGGTGGGCAGCTGGTTCGTTGAGCTGCTTCATCAAGTCTGTAATCTCTTGTACATCCTCTTGTGACGCCAGGTCCCGTTTGAGGGCGGTTGTGCTCACACCGATCCCCAACGGTTTTGTCAGGAAAAGGTGATCCCCGGCGTTCGCGCCGCCTTTGGTCAGCATGCGCTCCTGCTCGACAAAACCGATCACAACCAGTCCGAATTTAGGTTCATCATCAACAACAGAATGTCCGCCAGCAACGACAACGCCAGCTTCTTTGGCTTTTTCCGCGGCACCGCGAATGATTGACTGGGTCAAATCGATGGGTAACGAAGCTGGCAGGCAGGCGACGTTCAGCGCCAAAACAGGCACGCCGCCCATGGCATAGACATCCGAGAGGCTGTTGGCAGCGGCAATCGCGCCGTAGTCGTAGGGGTCATCCACCACGGGGGTGAAAAAGTCAGTGGTGATTACCAGGCTGCGCTCGTCATCGAGGCGCCAGACCGCGGCATCATCGGCGGCATCCAGACCGACCAGGAGGTCGGGGTAGTCAAGCGGGTTGAAGGTTTGTTTGATCGGCAGCAGAACCTGCGCCAGCGTTTCCGCGTTGAGCTTTGAAGCTCAGCCCGCACAGCTGGAGAGGCTGGTCAGGCGAATCTGCTTGCCGGAAGGTGTTTGTTCATTCATTATGGCTTTATTATAGCCTATTTCCGACGGCTCTATTGCTGATACTTGCTGCCCAACCTCCTCTTTAGAGGGGGGCAGGGGGGTGGAGAGCCGGGAAGCGGGGAGCGGAGAACGGCAACCCCCTCTTTAGAGGGGGGCAGGGGGGTGAGAGAATTGGGAACATCTGTGAGGTTGTTATGGAACCTATTTTTGTTTTTTACCACCCCCTTTTTTTCGCGCTTACCACCCCCTCTTTAGAGGGGGGCAGGGGGGTGAAAGAATTGGGAACATCTCTGAGGTTGTTGTGGAACCTATTTTTGTTTTTTACCACCCCCTTTTTTTCGCACTTACCACCCCCTCTTTAGAGGGAGGCAGGGGGGTGAAAGAATTACAAAAAGGATTCATGGGTGCGGTCATTGCGAGCCGTTTTGCCGTTAAGCTTTATGGTTGGGGAAAGATTTCGTTCGGTAAAATGGCGTGGGAATCTTTTTTTTCTTTTGCATCTATTCAGGATAAATAAATCAAATGCAGACTGCCGCGTCCCCTTGTTGCAATTCATAATTTCCTGACACTCAGGCAACGGGGGCTCGCAGTGACGGATCTGTAATCTGTCATTGCGAGCGAAACGAAGAAATCCGCAGTTTTTCTTTTTGCTTGTACCTAAGACAAGAGAATAAAGTCAGGCTGCCGCGCCACCTTATCGATATTCAATAGCTCCAGCCATTCGTGTAAAGGGGAATCGCAGTGACGGATCTGTAATCTGTCATTGCGAGCGAAGCGAAGCAATCCGCAGTTTATCTTTTTGCTTGTACTCAAGCGGAGAGAATAAAGGCTGACTGCCGCGCCCCCTTGTTGGCATTCCACAGGTCTTGCAATTCCAGTAAAGGGGGCTCGCGGTGACGGGTATGAAAATTACAATTTCGAAGCTCCCCGCTCCCCGCTCCCCGTTCCTCTCACCTCCTTTAACTCCCCCTCTAAAGAGGGGGTCGTTGTCGCGCTCCCCGCAACCCGCTCCCTGTTCCCCGTTACCAGCTATGAGCTATAATAACCTTATGAAAATCGCGGTGATTGGCGCAGGCGCGGCGGGGATTCTGACCGCTCTATTTGCCGCGCAAGCGGGAGAGCAGATAACTCTTTTTGATCACAACAATTCCATCGGCAGAAAACTACTCGTAACCGGAAGTGGGCGCTGCAACATGAGCAACGATGCTATCAGCCATGACGCATACCACAGCGCCGACCCCGAATGGATGGCTGCTTTTCTTGACACCTTCGGCGTGCCCGAGCTGAAAGCTGCCTTCGAAGCCCTGGGAATCCCGCTGATCAAAACCGACGATGGCTGGTATTACCCAACTTCACAATCCGCCCAATCGGTGGTCTCGATTTTGGAAGAAAGGCTTACAGAAGCAGGCATCCTCTTCCGCCTTGCCACAGAAGTGGAGTGGTTCAGCCAAAATGAAGGGCGGTTCACACTGAAACTGAATTGGAACGAACAAAAATCCAGCGAAAGTTACGACAGACTGGTGGTCGCGGCAGGGGGCAGGGCATATCCCACGCTGGGTTCACGCGGCAAGCTCTTCCCGGCGCTTGAGAAGCTCGGGCACACTGTTGAAGAAAAAATACCCGCCCTCGGTCCGATTTTTGTCGAGCTGGGCGAGTTTAAGCAGCTTAAAGGGCAGCATTTCGATGCGATATGCTCACTGTATGCCGAGGGAGAGCGCCTGGCAAGTACTTTTGGCAATCTGATCGTCACCGATAAAGGTTTTAACGGTCCCGGTGTGATGAATCTGAGCCACCTGGTGGGATTAAACCCGGATAAAAATCTCGAGCTGCAAGTCAATTTTCTGGGTCCATACTGGGAAGGAATGGCGGAGCAATTTGTCGACGCCGGTAAAGCCAGCCGTAGCATCAGAACCCTGCTTTTGCAGACCTTTTCACCCAAAGCGGTGGACTTTTTCCTCAGCCAGGCAAAAATCCAGGCTGAAAGCCATCTTAATGCCCTGGATGAAACCCGGCTTAAAAACCTGCTGCGGGTGGCAACAGACAATCGCTTCAAAATCACTGGCGCAGGAGATTTCAGCAACAGCCAGGTGAGCGTTGGTGGGGTTCCAGTGGGCGAGGTGGACGCGCGCACCTGCCAATCACTGCTGGTGCCCGGTTTATACCTTGTGGGTGAGACCATTGACGTCGCCGGACCGTGCGGCGGCTATAATTTACACTATGCTTTTGGAAGTGGAATCCTGGCAGGCAAAGACCTTGCCGATAATAATTGATAATCTAAAGGAGAGTAAATGACCATTCCATTCATCGAACCGTTTCGTATTAAAGTAGTAGAAAAAGTCAAAATGACCACCCGGGAAGAACGCCAGGCTGCCCTGGAAAAAGCGCACTACAACCTGTTCAACATCCCCGGCGAAGATGTAATTATCGACCTGCTCACCGACAGCGGCACCAATGCCATGAGTGATGAACAGTGGGCGGGGATTATGCGCGGGGACGAATCCTACGCCGGCGCGAAGAGCTATTTTCGCTTTGAGCAAGCCGTGCAGGAGATTATGGGCTTCGAATACGTGCTTCCCACTCACCAGGGGCGTGCTGCGGAGGGGATGCTTTTTTCCACGCTGGTCAAAGCTGGTCAGTCAGTGCCCAATAACCGCCATTTTGACACTACACAGGCGAACCTGCTGGTGCTTGGAGCCATCCCGGTGGACCTGACCATCGACGAAGCGGAAGATTCGAGCCTCGAATTGCCGTTTAAGGGCAACATGGACCTCAGGAAACTCAAGAATTTCATTGAAGCAACCGGTCCCGAAAACATCCCGATCGGCATGATCACGATCACCAACAACTCCGCGGCAGGGCAGCCGGTCTCGATGGATAACATCCGCCAAACCAGCGAGCTCTATCACAGCTATGGAATCCCATTCTTCGTGGATGCCTGCCGTTTCTCTGAAAATGCCTGGTTCATCAAGATAAGAGACCCAAAATACGCCGACGTACCGGTGAGCGAAATCGTGCTGGAGATGTTCTCGTATGCTGATGGCTGCACGATGAGCGCGAAAAAGGACGCAATCGTGAACATTGGTGGCTTTATTGCATTCAGAGATGCCGCGTTGAAGCAAAAAATCGCCCAGAATCTGATCGTGCACGAAGGCTTCCTGACTTATGGCGGGCTGGCAGGACGCGATCTGGAAGCGATCGCCATCGGCTTGCGCGACGCAGTTGACGAAGACTACCTGAATTATCGCGAATCGCACACACGCTACCTTGGCAAGGTGCTGCAGGAAGCCGGTTTACCGGTCTATCAACCCACGGGCGGGCACGCGGTCTACGTGGATGCCGGAAAAGCCCTGCCGCACCTTCCCGCGAAACAGTTCCCGGGTGTGGCGCTGTCGAACGCGCTCTACCTGGCTGGCGGCGTGCGCACGACTGAGATCGGAAGCCTGATGTTCGAACATACCGACCCGCAGACCGGCGAGAGCATTATGGCGCCGTTGGAATTGCTGCGCTTTGCCATCCCGCGCCGGGTTTATACCCGCAGCCACCTGGATTACATCGCCGAAGCGGCAGCCGAGTCCATGAAAGCGCCTGAGTTGATCCGCGGCTTACGCGTCACCTGGGCTCCGGAGGTCTTGAGGCATTTCATGGCACAGCTGGAAGAAGTGTAAGATCGATCGCTGATAAAACGGGCAGGTCAGGTTCCACTCATGCTCCAAAAGCGGAGCTCAGGGGTGGAACCTGAGATTTCATGTAATCTTCAGGGGAGATTTGCCATGCTCCTCCGCTTAGGGGCAGAATGCTTCCTCATTAGGAAGAAAACGCAATTTTTTCAACTGGGTATAATAATGCTTACATTAAAAGAAGGGTGCATATGAAAGTATTAATTATCGGTACTGGATATGTTGGCGTGAATACAGGGGTGGTTCTGGCTTACCTTGGAAACGAGGTCACCTGCCTGGACCTGAACCAGGAGAAAATCGACCTGCTCAACCAGGGCAAATCTCCCGTCTGGGAGCCGCATCTCGAAGAAGTTTTGGGGCAGGTCAAGGAAAACATCCGCTTCACCAGCAGCTATGATGATGCCCGGATTCCGGAGACGGATGTGATCTTCATCGCGGTGGGCACACCCTCGCTGCCGGATGGCAACGCCGATTTAGGCTATGTGCGCCTGGCAGCCGAATCGGTCGCCGAGCGTTTGGGGAAGAACTTCACCGTGGTCGTGAACAAATCAACCGTACCGATCGGCTCGGGCAACTGGGTCGAAACGATCATGCGCGAGCATTTTGAAAACAACCACCTTAACGGCGAAAAAGCTGATTTCAACGTCGTCTCCAGCCCGGAATTTCTTGCCCAGGGGTCAGCCATGCACGATTCATTTTATCCCGACCGAATCGTGGTTGGCTCGCAGTGTCAGAAGAGCCTCGCCAGGCTGGGGGAGCTGTTCGCACCGCTGACCAGGCAGGATTTTGATCCACCTGTCGGGCTGCCGCGACCAGAAGGGCTGACGCAAGTGCCCTTGTTGGTTTGTGACCTAACCTCCGCGGAGATGATTAAATATGCTGCCAACGCTTTTTTGGCACTCAAGATTTCTTATGTGAATGAAATCGGACGCCTGGCAGCGAGGCTGGGCGCGGATATTCAATCTGTGGCGATCGGAATCGGGCTCGATCAGCGCATCGGCAGCCGGTTTTTGAATGCCGGGATTGGCTGGGGCGGCTCTTGTTTTGGAAAAGACACCGCGGCGCTGGTGGCGACGGCGCGCGATTATAACCTCGGGATGCCGATCATCGAATCCGCGCGGGATGTGAATTATGGTCAGCGAGCGCTGGTCGTGGAAATGCTGCAGGACCAGCTGAAGATACTGAAAGGCAAGCACATCACCATGCTTGGGTTTAGTTTTAAGCCCAACACCGACGACCTGCGCGACGCGCCTTCGATTGATATCGGCAGGCTGCTGGTGCAAAGAGGGGCGATGGTGCGCGTGCACGACCCGGTGGCGCTGGACAATGCGCGTAGATTATATGCGGACAGCGAGCTGGTTTTTTGTGACCAGGTCGAAGACGCGCTCAGTGGGGCAGAGGCGATCGTTTTGGTGACCGAGTGGCCCCTGTATCGGGAATTGGATTGGGAGTCGATCCCGCGAGTTCCGGTGATTGACGGGCGCAACTTCCTCGACCGGGAGCGCCTGGAGGAGTTGGGATTTACGGTTACGGGGATGGGGAGATAGCTGTGATCCGCAATCAGGTAGCGGGTAGCTGATTGCCGGGACCAAGGAGCGGGGGCGCTACAACGACCCCCTCTTTACTGCTTGCGTCCAGCTTTGCTGGAGAGGGGGAATTAAAGGGGGTGAGAGAAAATCGAATCAATAAAACTCGTTCAATTCCAGGTAGTTGGCATAAGTGGTAATTCGCCTTAGGTAATACCGCTTTCGCAATGACAGGTTAGCTGATTGCTGTCAGAAAAAGATTAAAGGCAGATTGCTTCGCTTCGCTCGCAATGACAGATTACAGATGCGTCACTGCGAGCCCCCGTTACACGAATGGCAGGAGCTTTTGAGTCACAACAAGGGGGCGTGGCAGCCTGCCTTTATTCTCTTGTCTTGGGTACAAGCAAAAAGAAAAAATGCAGATTGCCGCGTTCGAACTGATTACCCCCCTGCCTCCCTCTAAAGGGGGGTTGCCGCTGCCCCCGTTCCCTGTTCCCGCCTCCTCAAAATCTCCGAGTATGCTAAAATCTATATAGAAAAATACAGTCAGGAGTTTTTTATGACAGAAATGTTTTGTTTTCAATGCCAGGAAACCATGCGCAACACCGGATGCAACGTCCGCAAGGGCATGTGTGGGAAAACTTCCGAAGTTTCCCGCCTGCAGGACCTGCTCATTTACCTGCTCAAGGGTATCTCTTTCTGGGGAACCCGCGGTCGCGGTATGGGCGTCCAGGACGATGAGACCGACCTTTTCATCGCCCAGGCACTTTTCGCCACGATCACCAACGCCAATTTTGACTCTGAGCGTTTTGTCAACATGATCAAAAAAGCCATCCAGCTGCGTGACGAACTGCGCACCAGTGCCCAGGCTCGCTGCAACGAGCTGCACAATTCCAATTGCAGCGGCAGCGGTCCCGATTGGGCTGGCTGGCACCCTGAGGATTACGAAATCGAAACCCTGCTCGAAAAAGCCCGCACCATCGGCGTTATGGATGACCCGACCCTCGACGCGGACATCCGCTCTTTGCGCGAGTTGACAATCTACGGGCTCAAGGGCATGGCAGCTTACGTCGACCATGCCTACCTGGTTGGCGCGCGCGATGAGAGCATCCTGGCATTTATGCAGGAAGCTCTCGAAGCCACCACCAACAACGAACTGGGTGTCACTGAGCTGCTCGCCCTCGTCCAGAAAACCGGTGAGTTTGGTGTCAAATCCATGGCTCTGCTGGACAAAGGCAACACCAGCCGCTATGGTCACCCGGAACCGACCCAGGTCAATCTCGGTGTCCTGCCTGGTCCCGGTATTTTGGTCAGTGGTCATGACCTGGTTGACCTCGAAGAACTGCTGCAGCAGTCTGAAGGCAGCGGTGTCAATATTTACACCCACGGCGAGATGCTGCCCACCAACGCCTACCCCGGGTTGAAAAAATATAAGCACCTGGTCGGCAATTATGGCGGCTCGTGGTGGCACCAGGCAACTGAGTTTGCCTCGTTTAATGGTCCCATCCTGATGACCACCAACTGTATTATTCCGGTCAAAGATGCCTACAAAGAGCGCATATTCACCACCGGTATGACCGGTTATCCGGATATCCCGCATATTGCCGATCGTGAGAACGGCGGACAAAAAGACTTTTCAACGATCATCGAGCTTGCCAAAACCTTGCCCGAGCCTGAGCAATTGGAAGATGGCACAATTCCGATTGGTTTCGCTCACCACTCCGTTTTGAGCATTGCCGATCGGGTCATCGAAGCGGTGAAGAGCGGAGCGATCACCCGTTTCGTGGTTATGGGCGGCTGCGATGGACGCCACAGAACGCGTGAGTATTTCACCGATGTGGCTTTGGGGCTGCCTGAGAATACGGTTATCCTGACCGCCGGCTGCGCGAAGTATCGCTATAACAAGCTCGGTTTGGGTGATATCGGCGGTATTCCGCGCGTTTTGGATGCCGGGCAGTGCAACGACAGCTATTCGCTGGTGTTGATTGCGCAGGCATTGGCTGATGCGTTTGACTGCGGCGTCAATGATCTGCCGCTGTCGTTTGACCTTGCCTGGTACGAGCAAAAGGCAGTGATCGTGCTGCTGGCGCTGCTCTCGCTGGGCGTGAAGAAGATTCGCCTGGGACCAACCCTGCCGGCATTCCTCTCGCCAAATGTTGCGGAAATTATCATCAATGCCTATGACCTGAAACCGATAGATACGGCTGAAATTGACGTCGAAGCCATGATGGCGGGGGCGTAAGTATTCAGTGAAAATGAAATCAAGCTGCCAGTGATTTATCCTGGCAGCTTTTTTGATCCCATTGACCAGGATTTAGTTGATTTGATAAAAGGTCAGGACTAAAAGATTGCAGAGTGGCATCAGCTCAAGGTTGTTCACAACGTTCATGATTGGTTAAAACCGGTCATTGCGAACTTTTTTTGGTCAAGCACCTGACTTTCACCGGGCAGCATTCAGATTGCGTCGTTCCTCTTTGTGATTGGGCACATGCGACAAGATGAGACGATATTATTTTTTACCCGTTCCAATTCAGGTCGAAGTGTGGTTTGGCGGAAGGGTGGGGGTGTAAAATGAATTCAACGAAAACAAATATTACTTATGAGAATATCACTTCTCGATAGTTATAAGAGGGGTTTGGCTGCATTTCAACTGAAACTCACATTGCTGGAAGGAATGTCATTCTGAACGAAGTGAAGGATCTTCACTCTATGATGAACAGTCGTTGTGGTTGATAGTTCAAGATCCTTCGCAAAAGAAGCTCAGGGTGACAAACTTAATGTCATTCTGACCGAAGTGACACATAGTGTCCTTCGTAAGAAGCTTACCCGTCAAAAACTACAGACTACATTAGCCTCGCCAAATAGCCTCTTGCGGCAGATGCCAGATTTTCAGCCGCCTTCGCCATGGCTTCTTGCAGAGCCTGTCCCTCCGGCATTGCTTGCACCAAATCGCTCACCCCCAACGCCAACATTTGCTCTGCCCCATCCCCAAGCGCCCCTGAAATAACGTCTACGGGCACTCCAGCCGCTTGTGAGCGCCGGGCAACCGCTGAAATTGCCTTGCCCATGGCGCTCTGAGCGTCTGTACGCCCTTCTCCTGTGATTACCAGGTCAGTTCCCGCCAGTTTCTGCTCAAATTCAATCAAATCGAGCACAAAATCGATCCCTCCGCGCAGCTCTGCTCCCATAAACGCGATGAATGGCAGCGCGAACCCTCCCGCGGCGCCAATTCCGCGCAATTCACTCAAATCCAACCCGCTTTCACGCGAGATCAATTTTGCCAAATGTTCCAAACCCTGTTCAAGCTGCTCAACTTGCTCTGGCGAAGCTCCCTTTTGGGGCGCGAACACCGCCGCCGCGCCTTCAGCGCCACAAAGCGGATTGTTGACATCGGTCAGGAAAATTATTTTTCCGGAATAGTTCAACTCAGTAAATTTTTGCAGATCAACCCTGAAAACCGAGCCCAAACCTCCACCGTTAACCACCGCCCTGCCCCACTTGTCCAAAAAGCAGATGCCAACAGCGCTGGCTGCGCCAGCCCCTCCATCGACCGTGGCGCTGCCGCCTAATCCGACATAAATGGGTTCGGCGCCAATTTTGATCGCGTCCAAAATCAGCTCCCCCACCCCAACCGTGCTGGTTTTTGTGGGGTCAAGTTCGTTTTTGCTTAACAGCGGAAGCCCCGCTGCGGCAGCCATTTCGATCACCGCCGCACCACTCTCCAACAGGGCATATCCAGCCCAAACCGGTCTGCCCAATGGGTCAGGGACCTGGATGGTTCGCAACTCTCCGTCGAGGTTTTGTAAAACAACCGCCACCAAACCTTCACCCCCATCCGCGATTGGCAGTTCAAGCACCTCAGCCCCTGGAAACAGCAGGCGGGCTTCGCGCGCGATAATCTGGCAGGCTTCAGCCGCGCTCAGTGAGCCTTTGAATGAATCGGTTGCGATGATCATTTTTCTCATGGTGAGTTAAGTGTAACAGACCGGAACAGTTTCACTTTTAAGTAGAGACAGTGAAAAGCGTTGGATGTCACTCTTGAGTTTGTCGTTCTCTTACCCGTCACTGCGAGCCCCCGTTATGCGAATGGCAGGAACAATTCGAATCTCAATAGGGGTCGTGGCAGCCTGCATTCAATTTCTTATTCTTTTGCTTGTCATCTTGAGCCGTTTTTGCGAAGGAGCTTGTCGGTCGGATGGGTAAGATCCTTACGATGTACACTATGTATCACTTCGTTCAGGATGGCATTACCCTTTCCTTCAGAAGGATAAAATGAAACACGTTTATAATTCAAAAATGCCTGAAAAGTCTCATAAACACAACTTTCTCCTTAGCGGGGTTTTCATGCTGTTTTCGACAGCCGGGGATATCGCTTCGGCGCTGATATTAAAGGCGATTGTGGATACGAGCGTTTCCCGCTCTTTGGATCAGCTTTGGCGTCTTTTACCGCTTGCTTTGCTCCTGATTGTGGTAAATTATCTGACGCGCATCGCGGGCAGATATTTTGGGATGACTTATGCCATCGAGGGCATTAGCGGTCTGAAAGACCGCTACTTTGCCCACCTGATGGAAAAACTGGACCACCAGGAGGATATCAAGCAGGAGCTTTCGGCTTTTTCGGTCGATGCCGACCTGCTTTTTAACAGCTACTTCTTCAACCAAATATTTTTGATGGCGAGCATCATCTCCTTCTTGCTCTCGTTGGTCGCCGTGATCTACCTGAACTGGCTACTCTTCATCGTTGCTTTCGCCACCTCCCTCCTGCCACTGCTGGTGCCTTATCTTTATAAAGGAAAGCTGGCAATGCTGGGCAAGCGATACAGCGAAGAAGGCAAAGCGTATCTCGACTTTGTCAACGAAAGCCTTTTGGGCAGGGAAGAGGTGCTGGCTTATAGCAGGCAGGCGCCCTTCAGACGCATGCACTCCGAACGGAACAGCCGCCTTGAAAACAGCCGAAAACGCAGCCGCCTGGCGGTTTTTAATAGTTCGCGGTTGTCCTATTCACTGACCGACTTTTCCTTTTTGGCGATCATCACCCTCAGCACCATCCTGACCATCCAGGGACAGGTAACCCTTGGCACGATGATGGCGGTTATTCAGCTGATCCATAATATCGTAATCCCGCTGGGCGATATCGCCACTGCGCTAAACGAGCTCAATTCGGCAAAGGTGATCAAAGCGAAATATGAGAATTTGCCCGAAATACCGGAATACGAAAGCGAAACGATTAGATTTGAACACGCAATTCAGATAACCGGGCTGACTTATGCCTATCCGGAAAGCACGCAGGACGCCGTGTTTGGTTTGGATATGTACCTGCCAAAAAACAGCAAAGCCGCCATCATTGGCAAGACAGGCAGCGGCAAATCGACCCTGCTCAAGCTGATCATGGGGCAAATTACCGATTATTCCGGCAGCATTACTGTGGATGGTCAGGATATCCGTCAAATTGACCCGAAATTGCGCCGCCAGCTCTTCAGGGTGGTTCCCCAGGACCCGTATCTTTTTACCGACAGCATCCTGAACAACATCTGTTTTTACGCGGAAGAATGCCCCAAGGAGAGACTGCCGGCAGTTTTGAGGCATTCACTGCTCGAAGAGCTGCTTTTGGGCGAGGGGGGCATTGAGCGGCGGATAAGCGACAAGAGCCGCGTGTCTGGTGGTGAAAAGCAGCGAATCGTTTTGGCGAGAGCGCTCATGGCGGGGGTGGAAGACCGCATCCTGGTTTTGGACGAGCCTTCTGCCAACCTCGATCACAAAAGCGCGGCAAAGATTATCGAAAATATCACTTCGATGGAAAGTGTGACCGTGATCATGGTGACCCATGAATATGACCCTGTTGTTCTCACCCTCTTTGACCAGGTTATTAACCTGAGCGCTCAGGGAACAGGACATAGGGAATAGGAAACAAGGAATAGGAGCCGGGTTTCGTAATTCTGTAGCGCGAGATTGAGGAGGTTGTGGCGTTGGAATACCGGTGAATTTGTCCCTCCTCAATCCGCCGTTATCAATAACCACTCATCAATTGGAACAGGCAGGTCAGTTCTCTACTCGCAATGACAGGCTTTTTGTGGTGAAGGGGCTTGTCCCGTTCCGGCAAAGCCATCTTTCCGTAGGGAACGCGGCTTGTCCCGTTCCGGCGAAGTCATCTTTCCGTAGGGAACGTGTAACGCGCGTTCCGGCAAAGCCATCTTTTCGGAGGGCGAGACGTTTGTACCGGCGAAGCCGTGTATTGAAAACACCTCGTATTCTCCTCTACTCGCACTTTATGTGTTTTCAATCCGCCGTACACAATGATCACACACAACGGCGGATTGAGGGGGAGCAACATCCTCGTCACACCAGTGTCACAACCCCCTCAATCTCGCCCTACGGCTATTCGCGGGATGACATTGCAGCCGTCCCCTACACTTGCATGCATATAAAAAAAACATTTTTGGACTTTACGAGGGAAAAAATCCATATTATTCCATATTGAGAATTGCAGACTAAACTGGGACTGCACGATGAAAGTCCAATTGTCATCCTGAACGACACACCAATTGTCATCCTGAACTCAGTGACACACAGTGTACTTCGTAAGGATCTTGACATATCAACTACGTAAGCTTTTCTACATCAGTTACAAGATTCTTAGCAAAAGAGGGGGGCGCGGGGGTGGTCATTGCGAGCTGTTTTGCCAATAAGCTCCTCAGATGCAAAGATTACTCTCTTTGGCAAAACGTCGTGGTAATCCGAAGTTACCTGGCATGTACAAAAATTAAAGGCAGGCTGCCCCACCTCCTTATTGTGATTCAAGACTTCCTGCCATTCGTGTGACGGAGACTCGCAGTGACTACATGTTTTCCTGTCGCAAT
>ENA-UOOM01000897-UOOM01000897.1-fermentation-metagenome-genome-assembly--contig:-NODE-897-length-31436-cov-4.444823_pt1 | contig 31436 bp, 31 predicted proteins | sample MGYA00245781_ERZ724031 | MGnify/ENA primary metagenome ERZ724031 (study PRJEB28704, sample SAMN03018317) | fermentation metagenome | biome: anthropogenic terrestrial biome; feature: soil; material... | reverse complement strand
CAACACAGTAGTAAAAGATAATTATTTGTTTATTTTTTCATGCGATAGCCGTGTACTAAAGTCCAACTACAGATGCCTAGAAATTTTTCTATTACACCAAACAAAAGAAAGAAAGCATTTACGCTTTCTTTCTTTTGTTATACTTTTATTGTTTTGGAATGACACTTGTAATGGTGTCTTTAATGGACTCAATAGTGGATCTGTCGATGTATAGATTCTCACCAAATACATTAAGCTCAGTACCTTCTTCATCTATTCGATAAGTAATAACTTCCCTTGTTCCATTTTCAACGATTTCATAATTGCTGTAGTTTACTTCGCGCACGCCCATATAGAGCACACAAAGTGTAAATAAAAAGAAAAAAAACACCTTCATCTTATGATTCATACACATTATCCTTTAATTGGTTTCCTTTTCAGTAATTACCTTTCCCAGTACATCCCCTAGATGAGATGCGGATACTTTTGCCTCTTCTAATGTGCTGAGATTACTGCCTACTTCAAAGAGCACCGCATTGTCCGAGACAAATTGATTGTATTTTGCTTTGCTCCTCTTTACGCTTGGCCTAGTCAAACTAGGGTACATCTCATGGAAAGTACCATATACTTTGTCTGAAAACTTAGCGTTACTAGCTGCGTTTTGATGGTTTAATCCTACTACCATCATAACTCTAGTAGAATTGACTCCATTAACTGCAGTAGCATACACTTCTTTGTTTTTTTGGTTTTCTGCTAGTCCATCTCTATGTATATCAAAGACATACTTTATTGATGGATATTCCTGTAGATTCTTTTTAATCGTCTTTAAAGAATTAGAATAAGACGAATTATAATCAGGGTAATCGTGAATAGTTGTATCCAGTACTACTTGGATACTGTATTTATCCTCCAATATTTTTTTAATCTCCTTACATACCGCTATCATATTATTCCCTTCATCAAGAGATCTAGCGTAACTTACGTAGTCAATCTTAGTCTTGCTGCTAGAAGCATAACTTTCTGTAGTATGAGTAGCGTACAAAAGTACTAATGGCTTATCCCCTGTATTATTTACTGCAACTGCTCCATCATTAAGAGGTTTTGATGATGTTAAATTGTAAATCTCTTCTTCTTCTTCTTCGGTAATTTCCACATCATCTACTTCATAGCTGTCCATAATGGGAATCTGACTGCTGATAAGTATCTTAGGATCGCTTATATCTATTTGGGTCAAGTCCTTAATTGCGTCTACTACTCCATAATCAACATGATCCTTTTGATAAGGAATTACTTGCTGTAGTAAAAAAGTAAATAGATTTGATGATATTTTTTCATCTTTACACTTTTCTACACTCTTTTCTTCCGTATTTTCTAAATCTTTTGATACACCTTTTACTGTTGTTGCATTTGCATTTACTTGCACTTCTTGTTTTTCCTTTATTAAATTGGCAATTAATAATCCTAATTGCAATACAATACTAATAAGCAAAATTGCTACGATAATCTTATAAGCTTTATTATTTGCTAGTAATTTATGCAAATTCTGCACCTCATTTTCTCCTCTATAGTAGCCTTATTTATCCTATTCAGTGAGAAAAACAAATATGTTACAAATTTAATGAATATAAGAATTTATCTCTTCGATGTCCATATGAGGGTGCAGCGCTAAATTAATGCCATCAGCTATAATATTAGATAAATCAGCAATTTCTTGATCTACAAAATTTGGTGTCACGAACAGATTGCCAACATGAGGTCTCAACAAATCCTTTATTAAGAATTCTTTTTCTTCTTTGTCGATATCCGACAACATTTTATAGAACTCATGCCCACTAGATGCCTCATCCATCATTCTGTCTATTAACATATCGATTGTATCGTTTGCTATAGTAGCCGCATCTACTACAGTAGGAACGCCAATAGCAATAACAGGTACTCCTAGAGACTTTTTATTTAGTGCCTTTCTGCTATTATTCACCCCTGAGCCAGGTATTATACCAGTATCTGTAACTTGAATAGTAGAGCAGATCCTCTCAATTTTTCTAGAAGTTAAGGCATCAATAGCAATAATTAAATCCGGTTTTACATTATTTATAACACTCTTAATGATTTCACTAGACTCGATTCCTGTAATTCCTAAAACACCTGGTGAAATAGCACATACTTGTGACATTTCGTGGCTAATAAGCTCTCTTGCTTCTTTAAACAGATGCTTTGTAATCATGAGTTTGGACACGACTTGTGGTCCAAGGGCATCGGGCGTAATATTCCAGTTTCCTAAGCCTACAACTAATGTAGTGAAATTTTCATTTGTTTCAGCTACGATAACCTCTTTTATTGCTTTAGCTAATAATTTAGACAAGGCTATGGCTTCATCATCTGTATCCTTCATTTCTATAGTAATATAGTTGCCAATAGGTTTCCCCATAGCTTTTTCACCTTTAGAATCGGTAATTTGAACCTTTGTATAAATTACATTTTTTAAAGACTCAACAATATCGACATTAACTCCATCTTCTTTTATACCTCTTTGACTCAAATCTTCTTGATTTTCCAAAGCTAAGTCTGTTCTCATATTCATTATTTTCACCTCTTAGAGTTATTTTTACAAATTCACAGTACAATATTACATTAAAATATTTGTAAGTTATTCCATTAGCTTTTTCGCATGAAAACAAAAAAACCATCATGAGAGATGGAATTAAGATTTAAATATGATTGGTTTGCTTAGAAAATTCTGTTTTCTATTGATTCATTAGTATATAAGATTAGACCTGAGAAATTCGCTTTTGCTTATCTCGTTGATTCGCGCAAAAAAAACAGACTACTTATGGAGTAGTCTTTTTTAGACACGAGTGGGAAATATTTATTTAAACTTACATAGCGTTCAATTTTCTAGCTAAAGAACTTTTCTTTCTTGCTGCTGAATTTTGATGTACTACGCCTTTTGCAACGCCTGAGTCAAGTTTTTTAACTGCAAATTTGAAGCTTTCTAAAGCTAATTCTTTTTCGTTGGCAGCAACTGCTGATTCAAATTTCTTTAAAGAAGTTTTGATGCTCGTTTTGATGCTTTTATTTCTTAAAGTTCTGATTTCAGCGATTTTAGCTCTTTTCTTAGCAGATTTAATATTAGCCATGTTTTCACCACCCTCCATAATTTATAACATTTGATATTTTACCATTAAACAACATAAAATACAAGCTTTTTTCGCAAACTAATGAAACAATGAAACAATGAAACAAACTAATGAAACAAGGAATGAAACAAGCAAAAGCTAAAAATTATCACCTCCTCTTCAGATGAGTATTTCTTTCTACTTTCAGTCTTCAGCTTATATAGCTTTGATCAACAACATTTCCAAGGCCAATTTAGGATCGATTTGTCCACTCTTCATCTTTATGTCTATTTTTGCTGCATAATCATAGATGGAAATCAATCTTTCATAGGAAAATTTTTGAGCCTGCATTAAGGCTTTCGTGACTACAAACGATCTTTCTCCAATCATTTTTACAATATCGTTGGTGGAATATCCCCTGCTTTGTAAAAATTTACATTGATAGATTAATCGAAATTGTCGTACAATCATAAATAATATTTTTATAGGAGGCTCTCCATCTTGGAATAAAATATTCATGAGCTTAAGCCCTTGTCCTGCGGATTTGGTACCAATTAGCTCTAACATTTTAAAAATATTGGTATCTATATTGACTTCAATAGATCCTTCTACATCCTGTATTTCTACACTGGTCTTCTCCCTCGTATACGCTAGGAGCTTTTTTATTTCGTTTTCAATATCACTTAAATTAACCTTGCTGTCCTTATTTAAGTAATCAGAGGATTCGATAAACATCTGCAAAGCACTTTCTTCAATAGATTTTCCCTCTAATTTAAATCTCTTTACAATCCACTTACTAAGATCTCTTTTATCGAGTTTACTATATTCTACTAGTGCACCATGTTTTTCAATGGCTTTGACTAATTTTCTCTTTTTATCAATCTTTTTAGATGTAAATATTAGATAGCATACATCTGAAACTTGTCCTATATAATCGCATAACCTATCCACATCTTTTGTAGAAAAATTGGAAGTACCATTTAAAAGAGGAATTTCAGACACGACAACTACTCTAGTATCATCCATAAAAGGAAGGGTTTCACATGCGTTAATAATTTCTTCTGTTGTGGCATTTTTGCCATCTATAGTATGAAGATTTAATTGTTCAAATTCCGGTTTTATAATTGCTTTTTTAAAATTGTCTAACATCATTTGAGAAAGTAAAAATTCTTCTCCATAAAATAAATATACTTTTCTGATTTCTTTATTTTTTATATCCTTCATCAATTGTTTATAATCCAAAAGTATTTCTCCTAATCTATATATGTTCTTATACTTGTCCGATTTCCATGAATTTTCACTTCTATTGCACCGTGTAAATCCGTTCTAAGAACCTCAATATTTTTTTCCTCTAATAAATTTATAGTCTCTTTACTAGGATGATTAAAATGATTATTTTCTCCCACACTAATTATAGCATAAGTAGGACTAACCCTCTCTATTAATTCTTTACTTGTAGAAGTACTGCTGCCATGATGACCAATCTTAATGAAATCGCTTTTTAAGTCATGTCCTTCTTCAAGAAGTATTTTCTCACCATTTGATTCTAAATCTCCCATAAAGAGAAAGACCTGATTTTGGTAGGCCATTTTGAGTACTACAGAGCTGTTATTTGCATCTATATATTGATGTAGTGCATTAGGGTAAATACATTCAATATGTAATTCGTCCTCCACCTTTATTGTAGTGTGCTCACTTTGATTGATAGAAATACCATATGTACGGGCTAGGGACAGTAAATCATTATAATCTTCTTCTTCAAGAGGATTGATGATAAGGTGCTGAATCTTTATATCATCCATAATCTCCATCAATCCTAATGCGTGATCACTGTGAGAATGGGTGGCTACAACAACATCAATTTCTCTAATATTTTTCCATAGAAGGACTTTTGCTAGCACCTCATCCCCTACTGGATAATTAATGCTTCCTCCACCGTCAATGAGCATAGTAAACCCACTGGGACACTCAATTAAGGCTGAATCTCCTTGACCTACATCTAAAAAAGTAATAATCATAGGTTTTGGGTAGATATAGGCTAATAGCAATGCAACTATATTTACTCCTATAGCACAGGTAAGGAGCTTTCTATTCTTGTCTTTATAGTGATAAAAATAACCTAATAGATAAAAGATCAAAATATAATAAAACACAACAAGAGACAAGGGCATAAGTGAAAGCTTAATTGCAGCAAAGGGTAAGTCAGATAATTTTGCTGAAAAACAAAAGATAAACTGTATCGATTCTTGTATAGGCAAAAGAAATAAGGGAATGGTCACATGGAAGACACTATATATAATGAATATAAATAAATACCCAATGATGATAAATCCTGATAATGGGACAATAATGAGATTAGCAATAATAGAAAGAAGAGGCAAGCTATTAAAGTGATAAAGGGTAATTGGCAAAGTCCCTATTTGTACAGATAGAGTCAAAATGAGCAAGGATTTTATATATTCTATTAGTTTTTCCTTCATTCTAAATTTATTGTTTAAATAAGGGTATATAATTCCTATAGATAATACCGCACTATAAGAGAGCTGAAATCCAACATTGTAAATTACGTATGGATTATTTACAATATAAATAGATGCTAACAAACATAAAACATTTAAGGAATCGTATTTCTTATTAATCGTCTGAGCAAACAAAGAAAAGAGAAACATAAAGCTTGCCCTCATGACTGGATCGTTAAAACCCACCATAAAGCAATAAAAGTAAAGTAGAAGAGACACTATTAAAAACTGTAACTTTTTATTTAATCTCAACGCATTGCAAATCACACTGACAAATAAGTATACATATCCAACGTGTAATCCCGATACAGAAAGAATATGAGATACTCCTAGTACATTAAACTCTTCTTCAATTTCATCGTCGATAGATCTTTCCCCTAAGAGAAGGCCATTGATAAAGTCTCCTTCTACTAGAGAAAAGTTATTCTGAATATGCTCAAACATATCTTGACGAAACCTAGTAGCCATATTTTCAAAAGGAGTGAGACTACGACCTGTAAAGGATATGGTATGGTCTAATGTGTACATAAGAACATAAATGTTTTTTCCTCGTAAATACTGATTATAATCAAAGCCTCCTGGATTTCTCTTTGGCGATGGCCTTCTCACTTCAGCCTTACATTCTATAAGATCTCCATAAGAAAAGTCGTGAGTATTTTCATAATTAAACACCTGAACGACTTCATCGTATTCTCCTGATAATTGAAGCATAAATTGAACTTTATCCTCATCATATATGGGAAAAGAGATAATCTTCCCTGAATAGGTTTGTGGAGTTTTGTTAATATCTAAGGTTGTAGTCTTATTTGATAGGATGTTTATGCGGAAAAAGACCAGAATAAAAAACAAAGAAGATAAAAAGAAAACTACTCGGTAAACTTTGTTTCTTATGAGCAAAAAGACAAGCAAAATAAAGGTACAAGAAATCAAAAAACTCATACCCGTATGAAACACAATAATTGCCAAAATAGAGGCCATTAAGAAGAATAAAGGCAAACGCTTCACCGAAAACACCCTTTTTAGTTCTATGTTCTACGTTCTGATTTGTAGGTACAAAAATCACCGTAGGTGACAAAATATTTTTATATAGAACATAGAACGTACATCCTAGAACATATTAAATCTTATAGGTTTGCATCAGTTGGGTCATGACTAGAAGTCCGTCGTATTGATTAATGGTTTCAATAATGAATTCATCTACTCTGTATTTTGGATGAAAGTGCGTTAAGAGCAGTTTTTTTGCACTGGTCTTAACGCCAATTTTACAGGCTTGCTTTGCCGACAAATGAGGAGGATTGCTTTGTAAATCCCTTTCTAATACTCCTGACTCTATGAGTAACACATGGGCATCTTTTGCAAAGTCAACGATTTTTTCATCGTACTGCATATCTCCAGTATAAACAAATTTCTTTCCTTCCACTTCAATACATATGCCATAATTTTGTAGTACGTGTTGAAGCTCACAAAAACGTATAGATAAAGGTCCAATATTAAATTGTAAATGTTCCTCAATAGGATGAACATCATATGCTTTCTTGTAATGAAGTCTTTCATATTCTTCTTTTGGATTGTTTGGTGCATAAACAGGTATCTTTTTATCTCTCTCTGAAAGTGTATACCGAAGTACAAACAAATCCGAAATATGGTCTGGATGCAAGTGAGACAATATTACCGCGTCTAAATCCTCTACATCACATACTTTTAAAAGATTGCTCATTACTCCATTTCCGCAGTCTAGTAGAATCTTCGTATCTTCATGTTCAATCAAATACCCAGAACAAGCTCCACCAGCACTAGGATAAGGTCCATTGTTTCCTAATATGGTTAGTTTCATTGTGTACACTCCTTTTCTGTTGGTTAGTCGGTTGGAAGGGAAAATCTTTACTCGCCCCTAGGCGAGTTTTGTTTTTACTTAGAACGTAAAACTAATAACAGCATATCTTTTCCTTAATCCCTTCAAACGTCACGTCCCCTATTCTAGGGACGTTTTTAATCTCTTCTATTTTTTTAAATCCTTGGTTTTCTTCCCTATATTGAATAATGGCCTCTGCTATAGTTTCTCCTACCCTAGGCAATTCCATTAATTGTGTTTTGTCTGCTGTATTGATATTAATTTTTGCCCCCTGTCCACCTCCTACTGAATACTCTATAGTAGGATTACCTTGCGCTCCATTATCAGTTGAAGGGATTACTACCTTTTGTTGATCTTCTAAAATCATCGCTAAATTGACTTGCCCTACGTCAGCCTTTTCAGTGGGTCCTCCTGCCATCTCAATAGCTTCATACAGCCTTTGTCCATAATCCAATTCAATAATACCTGGTTTTATTACTTCTCCGGAAATATGGATGATTATCGTCTTTGTTGTTTCTTTAGTAGGTTCTTCTGCTTTTTCCACTTCTTTTTCAAACACATCCATTTCACTATTTTCAATTGATGCATTTTTAAATGTAGAAGAATAATAAATGAGTAGCGACGCAATAAAAAAGACCACTACAATAATCGTCCATTTATTATTTCTAATCCATTCCTTTAATTGAACTCTATCCATTTTATAATAAGACCACCTAAAATTCCATATTTTAGGAACATATATACCCAATATATCACAAAATTCACGACTTTAAGATATTTACCTTTAATTTTTTTTTGTTTTTGATATAATTATATAAGTCAATCTACATAATCACATATCTAACAGACTATAAAGGAGGTTTTTATGGAAAAGAAAATAGTGACTCTTCTGCTGATATTAATTATTACCATACAACCTATTACACATGCTAATACAGATCCAAATATCTTGTCTCCAGCAGCCATCTTAATGGACGCTGAAACTGGACAAGTTTTATATGATAAAAGCGCAAAGGAACGACTGTATCCTGCAAGTATAACAAAAGTTCTTACTGCTATTATAGCTTTAGAGAAAAACGAAAATTTAAATGAAAAAGTTATTATAGGGAAAGATGTCCCTTACCAAATTGCAAGTAATAGTAGTGCCATTTACCTTCTTCCAGGAGAAGTAGTGACCTTAGAACAACTCATGTATGCACTAATGGTTGAATCCGCAAATGACGCCGCTGTAGCTATTGCTGAACATACAGCTGGGTCTGTGGAAAATTTTGCAAAGCTGATGAATGACAAGGCAAAAGAATTAGGTGCCACAGATTCTCATTTTATCAACCCTCATGGCCTACATAGTGAAGATCACTATACAACAGCTTATGATATGGCCCTTATAATGAAAGAGGCTATTAAGAATCCTGTACTTCGCAAATTAATGACCACTTCAAATTACATTATTCCTGAAACAAACGAACAACAAACACGTTATTTATGGACAAAAAATAGATTGTATAAAAGTGAAGGCGATGAATTCTATAATGACAAAGTAATCGCATCAAAAACGGGTTTTACTACAGAAGCTAAAAATACATTAATCAGTGCTGCTGAAAACAATGGCATGAGCTTAATTGCAGTAGTATTAAATGGACAAAGTGCATCTACTTACTATGACACATCCGCATTATTTGATTATGGATTCACCTCTTTTGAAACCTCTACTCTTATCAGAAAAGATGATTTTGTAAAAGAACAGGGAATAGAAAAAGGGAGTAAACCCCTTCAAATTGTGTCAAGAAGTACAATAAAATATGTAAAGACTAAGAATAATAGCGATAACATCAATGAGACCATTAAAATATCTCAAAATTTGCCTTCAACTATTTCTAAAGGTGATGTCATTGGCACTATCGAATATTCTGTAGGAAATGAAAAAGTGGGAGAAGCTCAATTAGTGGCTGGCAATGAAGTCTTAAGTAGTTCAGCTATTCGAATACAAAAATTAAAAGACTCCCTTATCTACCTTATACCTACTCTTCTGTTATTGTACATATTTGCTCGAATTTACGTTTATATTAGAAATACTCAAATAAGAAAGAGAAGAATCCGCAAAAAATACGGCATCACATATGGAAGTGTACCTCGTAGAAGAAGATCTCGAAGAAGCCAATATTATAGATACTAAAAAAGAACTGCCTAGCAGTTCTTTTTTAGTATCTAGTCTTTAGTCGTTAGTCCCTAGTTTTTTACAGCTTAAAGGGTTCCCAACCTTTATCCGTAAAAATCATGACTCTATCATAACCAATATCTTTTATCAACTGGTATACTTCTTCGTAATAAAAATCAATATCTTCTATTTTATGAGAATCGCCGTTAATGGTTATGTCTAATCCATTTCTATACATTTGTTCAAGAATATCAACTGATGGGTAAAGCAAATCTTTGCCGTATCTAGCAATCCCACCAGTATTGACTTCTACAATACTGGTGCTGTCTTTGATTACAGATAAGACTTCTTTAATAATGTCTTTGTACCATTGTTCTTTTTCATTAAAAAAACAATTATCATTATTGTTCTTTTTAATAATATCCATATGGCCTATTATGGTTGGATTATATTTGATAATCATATTTTTAAGGCTATTGTAATAGTGTCTTACTGCTTCTTGGATATTTCCATTAAAAAGATTTTCTACACCTTCTTCAAAAGCCTCCTGTGTATCATCTACATAACAAGACTCACCTATTTCTCCATTATATAGGCAATGAACAGATCCAATATCGTAATCTAATTCCTCAATAAACGGTAAGATTGGTGGGTACCAACCAATGCCATCAAAAAAGTCAATTTCTAAACCTGTATATATATGGATTCTTCCAGTGTATTTTTCTTTGATTCTATGAACCTCATCTAGATAAGCTTCTATTTGATCTTCTTCCATCGTCCAAATCTCTTGGTTTGGTATATATGCATGAGAAGAGATACCTAGATGTAGAATTCCTTTTTCAATAGCTGCTTGTACCATTTCTTCGATGGTATTCTTGCCATCACAAAAATTGTTATGAGTATGATAATTTGATATAAACCGTGTAGTCACAGTAATCCCCCTTATTAGAAAATCACAAAATCATCAGATATTGGATTCTTTAAGTGTTTTGCCTTTCATTATGAACAAGAAATATAATATCATAACTATCTTTACTGGAAAAGAGTTTTATATTACATTTAGAACTTTTTTCCACTTTTTACTTAATATTGAAGAAATCAGAAACCTAAAAAGAAGCGCTTTTTAGCGCTCCTAGTCTTGCTTTTTCTTTACTATTTTTAATCTAAAGAAATCTTCTCTTTCCTTTTCTTCTAGAGTCTCTTCTATAAATTTTATATTTGCATTTAGTTTAGGGATTTGTATTTTATCTAGTGCATTGGCTCTTTTTTGGGTTTTCCTTATTTCTAAGGACAGTTTATACGCTGAAGTCTCTACTTCAGCCAACTGATAAGACAAATATTTTACTTCCTTTAATTTCATAATAGCCACATCTAAAGATGGGTTGCTATTATAGAAACCGTATTGAGGCTTGATTTTATCTTTTACAAGGTAAATCACTTCAGGAATTTCTACGCCCATAACGCTTTTAAAGCGAATTTGATAGTCATCTTCCTTTTCTACAGCTACCATTACTTCTTCTAGATTAAATACACCCATGGTAATACTAGCTTGTTTTAAAGCTTCATAAGCCTGTGCAAAATTCTCTTCGATTTTTTTCTCTATAGTCTTGGCAGATTCTACTAAGGTCATCATTTCCTGTATTAATACGGTTCTTTTCTTGTCGAGCAAATCAAAACCCTTTTTAGAAAAGTTCAAGGTACTTTTAGACTTCATTAAGTTTGCTTTGGTTGGTGTTATCTTATTTGCCATCTAATCACCATCAATCTTTTTGTACGTAGTATTTCTCAATTAGATCAGGATCCAATCGATTTAATTCCTCTTTAGGTAGAATTCGGAGTATTTCCCAACCTAAATCTAGTGTAGTCTTAATGTCCCGATTTTCATTAAAACCTTGAGTGACAAATCGGCTTTCGAATTCTCGACCAAATTCCATGTATTTTCGATCTACTTCGCCTAAATCATCTTCCCCGATAATTTGAGCTAAGGCTCTAACGTCCTGAACTCTAGAATAGGAGGAGAATAATTGATTCGCTAAATCAGGATGGTCTTCCCTAGTATACCCTTCTCCAATGCCGTCTTTCATAAGTCTAGACAAAGATGGAAGGACATCTATAGGTGGGTACACATTGTTTTGAAACAACTCTCTCCCCATTACGATTTGACCCTCTGTTATGTATCCAGTCAAATCCGGAATTGGGTGGGTAATATCGTCATTAGGCATAGTCAATATAGGTAAAAATGTAATGGACCCTGGTTTATCTTTAAGCATTCCTGCTCTCTCGTATAAAGATGCTAAGTCCGAATAGAGGTACCCTGGATAGCCTTTTCTGCTAGGCACTTCTTCCTTTGCAGAAGATACTTCACGTAAGGCTTCACAATAGCTGGTAATATCGCTCATTACAACTAATATTTGCATTCCCTCTTCAAAAGCTAAGTATTCTGCTGCAGACAAGGCACATCGTGGTGTATTAATTCTCTCAGCGATGGGGTCATTGGCATAATTAATAAACATGACAACTCGATCCATTGCATTGGCTTCTATAAGACTTCTCTTAAAGAAATCTGCATCGTCGTGCTTTACACCTATAGCTGCAAATACAATGGCAAAATCTTCATTGGTTCCTTCACCAAGTTTTGCTTGTCTAACAATTTGAACGGCCAATTCATTATGAGGCATACCATTACCTGAAAATATGGGTAATTTTTGACCACGAATTAATGTCATCAGAGCATCAATACTAGATATTCCAGTTTGAATAAAGTCCCTAGGGTACTTTCTTGCTACAGGATTAATAGGTCTTCCATTTATATTATACTTATTTCGGCTGTAAATTTCGCCACCAAGGTCCATTGGGCGTCCTAAACCATCGAAAGTCCTTCCAAGTATGTCTTTTGAAAGTGGTAGTTCAAAAGCCTCCTTACGAAAACTTATAGAAGCATTGCTTGTGGATAAACCAGAAGTATTTTCAAATACTTGGATAACCACCTTATCTTCTTCTATTTTAATGACTTTACCTTTTTTTACAGTTCCGTCCGGAGTCATAATGTCGACGACTTCACCATAAGAAATATCCGCCACATTTGACATCTCTATAAGGGGCCCAATTACTTTATCGATCTTTAAATACTCTTTTTTCATTAATATCACCTCTAATTATTCAAGATATTGCCTCATCAAGTCGTCGTAATACTTGTCAATTAAACCTTGAATTTCATTGATTTTTGATAAATCGTCATTGGGAACTGTGTACTTCATTTTAATAATCTCATCGAATAAAATTTGATTTCTAATTTGTGAGATTGGAATATTTAAGCTTAGGGCACTTTTTGCTTTTTCGTATAAATAATCAATGATTTTAAGCATACGGTACTGTTTGTTTAGGGGTACATACGTGTCATTTTCATTAAAAGCATTTTGTTGCAAGAATCCGACTTTTATGAGCTTTGCAATTTCCAAAACAAGTCGTTGATTATCGGGCAAGACATCTTCACCTACAAGCATTACGATTTCTTGTAACTTGTTTTCGTTAAACAATAGTTCCAACATCTTATTACGAAGCTGAACGCTGTCCTCAGACAATTGTTTTTTATACCATGGCTCTAGCATCTTAATATAACCACTATAACTATCTAACCAGTTTATAGCAGGGTAATGCCTTGAATAAGCTAATCCCTTGTCTAGGGCTAAGAATACATTTACGAATCTCTTTGTGTTCTCTGTAACGGGCTCTGAGAAGTCTCCTCCAGCTGGAGATACGGCGCCAATAATTGTAATAGAACCCTCTTCCCCACCAAGAGCCTCTACATACCCAGCTCTTTCATAAAATTCAGCAACTCTAGATGGCAAATACGCAGGATACCCTTCTTCTGCAGGCATCTCTTCTAATCTACCAGATATTTCTCTTAGAGCTTCTGCCCATCTTGAGGTAGAGTCAGCCATTATAGCAACATCGTAACCCATATCTCTAAAGTATTCAGCCATAGTAATTCCAGTGTAAATGCTGGCCTCTCTAGCGGCAACTGGCATATTTGATGTATTAGCTATTAATACCGTTCTCTCCATTAGTGGCTTATCTGTTTTAGGGTCAATAAGTTTTGGAAAATCCTCAAGTACTTCTGTCATTTCATTTCCACGTTCCCCACAGCCAATGTAGATAATAATATCTGCATCAGACCATTTTGCAAGTTGATGTTGTGTCATCGTCTTTCCAGTACCAAAGCCACCGGGAATAGCACAAGTACCACCCTTAGCAAGTGGAAAGAACATATCAAGAACTCTTTGTCCTGTAATAAGCAGCTTGTTAATTTCTTTTCTTTCTCTTACTGGCCTTGGATTTCGAACTGGCCATTCGTGATACATTTTAAGTTCGTATTGCTCTTTTCCATCTTCTAGTACAACTAATACCTCTTCAATATTATACTTTCCGTCTTTGACGACAGATTTGACGACGCCCTTTTGGCCTGGAGAAACTATGAGTTTATGATTTATTAAAGAAGTCTCTTGTACGGTTCCGAAAACTTCCCCTGAACCCAACTGATCTCCTACTTTTACACTTAAACTTACATCCCATAATTTTTCTTCATCAATAGAAATCAAACCAATCCCTTCTGGAATGAAATCTTTGTTAATCTTATCAATTTGCTGAAGAGGCCTTTGAATTCCATCAAACATATTCCCCATCATGCCAGGTCCTAGTTTGACGGAGAGAGGTTTTCCTGTAGAGACAATCTCTTCTCCTAGCTTAAGGCCCTCTGTTTCTTCATAAACCTGGATGGTACCTACATCACCATCTAAAATAATTACTTCACCTATTAATTTCTTGCTGCCAACCATGACCATTTCACGCATCTTAAAACCAGACATATTTTTGCCTCTGATGACCGGCCCATTGATCATATTAATGATACCTTTTTCACTCATCCATCTCACCTACTTTTCAAGTGCTTCGTAAAGTCTTATGCCTATTTCATTTTTCCATTCATTTACTTTTCTCAGTATTGTCCTATCGATTCTCTCATTGGTTGAAATAGACTCGATAATAAATCCGCCAATATTTTCATCACTTATAGTGAGAACTTCTACATTTGGATACTTACTTTTTAATTCACTTGTAAATTTCTTTACGTCTCTTTCAACAAAGAATATTTTCACTTCAGTTTGTTGTAAATACTCTTTGGAATCCTCTAACAATTTATTTATATATGAAATGTAAACTTTATCTTTTACAAAAGTATCAAGAGACTGGAGAACTTCTCCACTAAATTGCATAAGTAAATCTCTTTTTAAATTCAAGATACTATTCTTAGCTTCTAATTTAGCTGTAGAAATAATCTTTTGAGATTCTGCTTCAGCATTTTTCATAGATTTTTCAGTTAGGGTACTGTATTTCTCTTCAAGCTCTTTTTGCTTTATCTCTAATAGAAGCTTATTTTTCTCATCCATATCTTTAGTGACTTCATTAGATTTTTTTACTTGTTTATCGTAAACGTATTTGGAAAAGGTTCGAATTTTATCTTCTACTGTTATCACTTACATTGCACCTCCCCATCATATTCCTATGGATTCTTTAATATAGCTTGTGATTTTTTCTTTATCGTTAGCGTAACCATGACGGTCTGGGATTACTGTAATCAGAGGTATTTTCTTGGTAGTTTTCGTCTTCATAACCTCTTCCTTTATTTGATGATAGATTTTTTCAGTAATAAATATAATTCCGTACCCACTTATCAGTGCCGTTCTATAAGATTCTAAAACATCATCACCTTTTTGTAGATATACACCATCTATGCCGACTAATTTCATGCCAATATATGTATCCCGGTTATCGCTTAATAGAAATGACTTCATCGTCAATCACCTACAGTGCACCAAGAATCATAATGGAAATAACCAAACCGTAAATAGCAATACCTTCTGCAAGACCTACATAAATCAACGTTTTACCAAGCATTTTTTCATCTTCTGATACTGCACCTAACGCTGCAGAACCTACATTGCCAACAGCTACGCCACAACCAAGACATGCTAATCCTGTAGATAACGCTGCTCCAAGATACCCCATACCTGCGCTGCTATTACCAACTTCGGCTGCTCTTACCATATCTGGCACTACAAGAATAACAGCCATCAACATCGCAGGGATAAAAACTGAAAGGTTAAATTTTAACAAAGCTTTAATCTTTGTATTTTCATTGTAGCCCTTCTTTAAAAAATAAACTCCAGCTGCAATCGTTGAGAAAACAATAAAGATAACACTGTACATAATAAAATTCATCATTTTAAATTCCTCCTAAATTTTATAATTTCGTAGCCTTGAATTCTTCTCCGCCACCAATAAAATATTTGCTGAATAATTCGTAATATTCTAATCTAAGTACTTGTATCGCTACAATCACACCTTCTAATATGATAATGAAAATATTACCTAATATATAGATCAAAGTACTACCTACTCCACTATTAACCATATGTGCCAAAGATTCGAATGCTAAAAACAATCCTACATGATTTAGAGCAAATGCCCCTACTCGAATAAATGAGAGGGTGTTACTCAGAATACTTAATAAAATCTCAAAAACATCAAAAAAACTTTCTACAAAGAAGTTACTGTCTAATTTATGACTCTGATCTTTTCTCTTATGAGATAACTTATCAACAATTGGCTCTTTCATAAAAAGTATAGCAATGGCAATGACTATAATTCCAGCTAGTACTCCTATAGAAATCATTCTATTGCCTGTAAATAGGGCAAGAGCTACTAAAATAAGACAAAAATACAGTACAAAACCAGTTAGCCCATTTTTACTCAGCAGGGAGTTATAATAATCTTTAGCTTTATATTGATTAATAATGCCGTAAATATAAGCTACAGCTATCGTGACTACACCAATGCCAATAGCAATGAGTAAAAGAGTATTAATATTTTCAAAAGGCTTTAACCATAAAGCTGGAATAATCGTCTCAAATCCAAATACGCTACCATACATTAATCCAAAAAACATGGAGCTTATTCCGAGCCTTGATAATATAGATCCGAGACCTACACCCTTCCATTTCAAGAGAAAACCAGCTAAGAAAAACACAAAACCCTGACCTAAATCTCCAAACATGAATCCATACAGGAATAAGTAGGTTATGCTAAAAAATGGCGTAGGGTCTACTTCATTGTAATTTGGAATCCCATACATCTTAATAAGGGACTCAAATGGTTTGAATAACCAGTTATTTCGCAGTTTTGTAGGCGGTTTTATACTCGGGTCTTTATGATCATCATTAAACATAATGACGATTCCTTGGTATTGTGAAAGGGCTTCTGTAATCTGTTTTTTTAGCCTTTTGGAAATCCATCCAGAAAAGAAGAAGTGTTCCGTGCTAAAAGCCATATTATTTTTCACAGTATTGATTGTATCGTACAGGTGCAAAACATTATAAGCATAATTACTTTGGTCTTTATATTTTGTTTTTAGTGTATTCACTTCACTTTCAAGCGCATCCACCTTAGCAACAAACTTTTCTTTCTTACTTTTTAGCCATTTCACAATATTTAATGGAGTATCTTTATAGACATCTTTAAATCCTTCTAGTTTATTAAAGTTTAAAGATTTTAATATTCTTGTCGTCTCACGTTCTAAATCCCATGGAAAAGTGACCAAATACACTTCATTGTCTTCCATACTTCCAACATGAACTACAATTGCAGTAATATTGCCGTAATTGTTCTTTAATCTTTGAACATTTTCTTTTGTCAATGTACCTACTATGTAGTTAAAGTTTTTTAGATTATTTAATTTTTCCATCTCTATATTTGCAGATGATAAAAATTCATACGCTTTTATGCTCTTATCAATTTCGTCAATATCATTTTGTAAAATTTTTAATATTGCGTATTTTTCATGAACCTGATTGTAGATATCATTAACGGATTTTATTACATTAGGTAAGTCGATGTCATTCTTAATAATATCTGGATCTACTTCGTGTTCATCTCCAAATACTTCGTTTAATAATTTGATTTTTGCTTCAAATCTCTCTCTTCTGGCAATTTTTAGCCCTGATTCTGCTTCTGAAAACCCTAACAATTCCACCATATTGTGTTCTGTTACATCAATGCTAAATCGAAAATTTTCAATTTCATTGTAAGCATCGACGATTTGCACATTTTCGAAAAGCAATATATCTTTTATTACTTCATCAACATAATCTTTTTTACCAATTACATTCATCATAATTAGTTTTTCAACGGCCACTTATTCCACCACCTCTATTGTTCTAATTAAATATTTTGATATTTCCTCAGCAGGCATTTTATACCTTTTGCTTTCAATGATAGAAATAACATCTTCTATTTGAAAATCAATTAATTCCATAAAAGCGGATACCTTTCCGAAGCTCAATATAGAATTGTTAAACAAACTAATTGATTTATTATAAAGATACCTGTCGATCCTTCTTTCCATGAACAAATCAAGGTCATTTTTATAATCAAACAAAAACTCATAAGGCGTATCGATAAACTGTTCTACCAAATTATGTAAATCAATTTTGTAGATTAAATCTCTTAATTTATTGTAATTATACAAGTATCCGTAATCTAAAACGAAGTTTAGTATTTCCTCCTTAGACATATCAAAATACTTCATACCTCGATAAAACCATTCTAAATTATAAAGATCCACTCTACGTCTCAAAAGCTCTGTAGACTTCTTGTCTTTATCCCCTAAGAACTTTTGGGCACTTTGAATTAATTGATGATAGTAGTATTTATCTAACATCATTTCCACATAAAAATTAAATTTTTCATCATCTTGATTTTGAGCATATGGCAATATCAGTCGATAATATTTTGTATCTTTAATTTGTTCTAATACTTCTAATACCGAATCTTTTTCTAACAATTTTTTAAAATCAATATTTGAATACTTCCCAAAAGTAAAAAAATGATCCTTTATATCATCCATTTTCTTTCTGCCTCGAACGACTTCAAATACTAATTTCAAATTTTCAATCTCATAACGCAACATGTATTTTTTTATTAAATCTTTATAATCTTGATTTAAATAAGGCATCAGCTTTTCAACAACTAAAATTTTATATCTGTACAGCCTCCTTTCAAAATCGTTTCTATGCACTTTTCTGCCATTTAAATCCCAAAGTACATCGCGCAAGGAAGTATTCTCATTAAGATAATCAAATACCTCTTGGACACTTTGAAGATTCATAATATTAATGAAATCTTCTTTTGATAATAATCTAGCCTTCATTGCACTTATTTTGGTATTTACTGTACTAAAATTCATGCCATTCATCCTATACACTACCTTTAACTAATTTCTATAATTTCATTAAATATCTGCTTTTTTAATACGTCTTTAACAGCTAAATACTTATTCTGAATACTTTGACATTTTTCTTTTGCATCAGTGCTTATGGAATTAGCCATTTTTTCGGCATCTGCAATTTTCTTTTGCACTTCTGCCTCTAATTCAGTATTGGAATTGTTAATGAGTTTCTCGTCTAGATTTTTAATTTCATCGTCTAAAAAGGATTTCTTCTCTTTAATGGTTTCTTCTGTACGATTTTGCAAGTCGATTACCTTGTTGTCAATCTCTATAATCTTGTTTAATACGAACTCCAATTCATCCAAATTATCACTTCCTCCTCAAATCTATCCTTATTATACTCCTATGATTTTAAGAGTCAAACATTTTGTTAAAAAATACAGAACCTTAGAATTATCAATGGATTCCTAGGTTCTGCCTATCGTTATATTATTATAAGTATTTTTTAAGATTTCTCTTTTTATGTTCTGAGGCACTAAACTTAATAAACTATACAATTTGTAAACATTACATTATTTGTCTATTATCGCGCTATCTGCACCTTTCTTATTAGCTTATTTAAGAAATATTGCATATAATTGAATTAACATAATCGCAAGCAATGTACATAAAAAGACCTTCTAACAGTAGATTTTTTTAGTATAGAACTCACTTTTCGGCCAATAGTTGCTCCTAGAATCCCAGCAGGAACACAGTAATAAGCCAAACTAAAATCTGCAAATCCATTTATTGTATATTGTACCATAGAACTGGAAGTCGTCAACATGGTAATTACTTGAGTTTCCGTGGAATGTATTTTAGAAGAACATTTTATCTACGAAGATATTAGATATTAAATTTTTTAGATAAAACATCTTTGTAACTCAAAATTTGCGTACCAAAAGTAATCTCCGAGGTGCCGAGATTAAAAAACTGTAGTGTATAACAAATCTATAAAAAATATAGCCTGTGGATAAAAATACTATTTAGGTGCATTTTATTGTATTTTCAAACTCTTTTATACTAATTTGCGCACAAAAAAAACACGCTCTTAGTTCATAAAAGCATGCTTTTAATATGAATCAATCTTGATAATAAGTCTTTAAAAAATCTTCTAACCCATCTAGGGCGATTTTGCAGTCATTTACAGTAGGTAAGGTGACAATTCTAAAATGATCAGGTGCTTTCCAATTAAACCCTGTTCCTTGAACAATTAAAATCTTCTTACTTTTTAATAGGTCTAATGCATACTGCATGTCATCGTGAATATGAAACTTTTCCGCATCGATTTTAGCAAAAATGTAAAAGGCTCCTTTCGGTTTTACACAGCTTAGACCGTCAATACTATTAATTCTATTATGCACGTATTCCCTTTGCTCATATAACCTTCCACCAGGTTTAATAAGCTCTATTAAACTTTGGTAACCACCTAAAGCCGTCTGTATTGCGTATTGTGCAGGAACATTTGAGCAAAGACGCATAGAGGACAGCATATCAATACCTTCTATGTAATCTTTTGCATCTTCTTTATTTCCCGTTAAAACCATCCATCCAACGCGATAACCTGCAATTCTATGAGATTTGGATAGTCCATTAAAGGAGATGCATAATACATCGTGAACTAAACTAGCCATAGGAATGTGAACTGCATCATCATAAAGTATTTGATCATATATTTCATCTGCAAAGACAATCAAATCGTGTTCATGAGCCAATTTTGCAATTTCTTCTAATATTTCCCTTGAGTAAACCGCACCTGTAGGATTATTAGGATTAATAATTACAATACCTTTTGTGTTTTCATTTATCTTTGATTTTATATCTTCTAAATCTGGATACCAGTCAGATTCCTCATCACATATATAGTGAACAGGCTTACCTCCAGCTAAATTTATAGATGCAGTCCATAATGGATAGTCCGGTGCAGGCACAAGTATTTCATCTCCATTATCTAAAAGAGCCTGCATAGACAAGGTAATAAGCTCACTGACTCCATTTCCAATGTAAATACTATCTATCGTTACATCCATTACTCCTTTCGTCTGATAATTTTGCATAATTGCCTTTCTAGCAGGAAAAATCCCCTTAGAATCACAGTAACCTTCTGCATTTCTTAAATTGACGGCAACATCATGTACGATTTCATCGGGAGCAAATATATCGAATGGAGCAGGATTGCCGATGTTTAATTTGATAATATTCTCGCCTTTTTTTTCCATTAAGTTGGCTTGATCCATAACAGGACCTCGAATATCATAACACACATTATCCAGTTTTTTTGACTTGTTAAACTTTCTCACTCAACATCATCTCATTCCTCATATTAATTAATTTACTATTATATCAAAAATATAGAAAAAAAACAGAGCAAATGAATATGTATACAAAGTTCTAAGTTCTAAGTAAAATCAGCAAGTTCCTTCGCGACCGCTGATTTTACCTGACCACCTTGAAAAAAAGTTCCATGCAAAAGCAATAAACCTTATTACTTAACACATAGAACTTTCATCTTTTTATACTTGTTCAATTATTTCTATTGTATAGCCATCTGGATCTTTGACGAAGTAGAGTTTTAATCCTGAACCGTCAAGACCCTTTGGCTCAGATACTGAATATCCTGCGCTTCTATGTGCTTGGTATGATTTTTGCAAATTGTCTACGTAAAAAGCTACGTGACTGTATCCATTTCCAAGTTCATAAGGTTCTCTTTGATTGTAATTATAAGTCAGTTCAATTTCATGACCGCTAATTTCATCAGCCATATAAACGAGTGTAAATCTTTTGTCAGGATAATCCATCCTCTTAGCCTCTTTTAAGCCTAAAGCTTTATTGTAGAATTCTATTGATTTATCCAAGTCAAAAACTCTAATACATGTGTGAACAAGTTCATATTCCATGTTTTAATTCCTCTCTTTATCAAAAGTATAATTATAAGTTATTTTATATACTGTAAGGGCTATATGTCAAGAACATTCCGACTTAAATGCAGTAGAATTTCTAGTAATTCATTCATATCTATGCTATAATAAAAACACGATTAAAAGGAGGGAACTAATGGATAATGAACAGATGATTCTCTTTTGGATTGCAGCTGTTGTACTATTTTCAATTATCGAAGGTATTACTTTAGGTCTTGCCACCATTTGGTTTGCAATCGGAGCTTTCATTGCAGTACTAGCAGCACTGCTAGATTTTTCTATTGCCGTGCAAATCGGCTTGTTTATCGTCGCGTCTTTAGCCTTGCTAGCTTTTACTAGGCCTATTGTCGTTGAGCATCTTCGCGTAGGGCGACATAAAACGAATTTAGACGTTATCATTGACTCTATGGGCATTGTTACTAAAGATATTGAGCCCTTTAAAGTTGGGCAAGTAAAAGTCAACGGACAGATTTGGACTGCTACTACTGAAGACAAGAATACAATCACAAAGGATACTAAAGTAAACGTAATTAGAATCGAAGGTGTAAAATTAATTGTAAAAACTCTTGAGGAGGAGTAAATATGCCATATCTTATTTTTTTAGTTCTTATTATAACATTTATTATCATTCCTAATATCCGCATTGTACCACAAGCAAATTCCTATGTCATCGAACGATTAGGTGCCTATATGGATACATGGAGCGTTGGGCTACATGTAAAAATCCCGTTAATGGACCGAATTGCAAAAAAGGTTTCTCTAAAAGAGCAAGTAATCGATTTTGCTCCCCAACCAGTAATAACAAAAGACAATGTCACTATGCAAATTGATACCGTTATTTATTTTCAAATTACAGATCCAAAACTTTATACTTACGGTGTAGAAAGACCTATGGCTGCTATTGAGAATTTAACGGCCACCACTCTACGTAATATTATCGGCGATTTAGAATTAGATGAAACGTTAACTTCTAGAGATTTAATCAATACTCAAATGCGCAGTATCCTTGATGAAGCTACAGATCCATGGGGAATTAAAGTAAATCGAGTAGAAGTAAAAAACATTCTCCCTCCTGAAGACATTCAGCAGGCAATGGAAAAGCAAATGAGAGCTGAACGTGAAAGACGAGAATCTATTCTTAGAGCAGAAGGAGAAAAGAAATCTTCTATACTCGTAGCAGAAGGACAAAAGGAATCACAAATCTTAATTGCAGAAGCTCAAAAACAAGCTGCGATTAAAGAAGCAGAAGGTCGAGCAGAAGCGATTTTAAAAGTGCAGGAAGCTACTGCCGAAGGTCTTAGAATGATCAAAGAAGCTTATCCAAGCGCTGAAGTCATCGCACTTAAAAGCTTAGAAACATTAACAAAAGTAGCCGATGGCAAAGCAACAAAAATCATCATCCCTTCCGAAATTCAAAACTTAGCAGCACTTGCGGCATCACTTAAGGAGATTACAAAAGAAGAAGACTTGGCTTAGCCAAGTCTTCTTCTTTTGTGTTGTAAGTTCTACATTGTAAGTGAAAACGTAAGCCACCATTGGTGACATAGTACTAGAGGCTGATAGCTGTAGTTTTCCCAAAAGGCTACTTAAAGGCTTTTACATAGAACTTACAACGTAAAACTTAACGAGTCTACGAGTTGCTGTGCCGCTCTTCCGGATTTTGATGCTTTGCTCACCTTCCACTCATTGGCTAATTGTAAAAGCTCTTTTTCAGGAAGTTTGATGCCATTTCTTCTGGCTAATTTTATGACCATTTCATTGTACAAATCATCTTTTGGTTGCTCATATAAAATAGCAAGACCAAATCGATCAAAGAGAGAAAGTTTTTCTTGAGTAGTTTCGCTTATATTTACATCTTCTTCTCTTTCTTTAAAAGTTTCCCTGATTAAATGATGTCTGTTTGACGTCACATAGATTAATACATTATTAGGCTTTTTTTCAAAGCTTCCCTCTACTATAGCTTTAAATTTTTTATAATCTGTCTCAAACTCTTCAAAAGACAAATCATCTATAAAAAGAATAAATTTGAAGTCTCTATGGCGAGTAATCTCGATAATAGGAGCTATGGCATCTAATTGTCCTTTTTTAAGTTCAATAACCCTTAGACCCTTGTGGGCATATTCATTGACGAGAGCCTTTACAGATGAAGATTTACCTGTTCCCCTTTGCCCATAAAGCAATACATTATTACCTTTTCCCCTGTCTATAAAACTAAGGGTATTTTCTTTTAGGGCTTTGGTTTGCCTTTCATAACCTATTAAATCCTCAAAACGTACACGGTCAAATTCCTTTATTTCACTTAAGCATTGATTTACGTCATCCCACTTAAAAACAGATTCCTTTGAAAATAAACCTGTTCCATTTTCTCTAATATAATTGGACAACTCTTTTACAATAAATCGTTCTCCAATATTGTTATTAGCGAGAAGGCTATGAAGATCTATGTTTTCAAATTCTTCTGTATCCAATGTAAAAACAGTGCTACGATTTACACTTAATTCTTCTAAAATGGTTACCCAGTCGTAATTGTATAGATTTCTTATAATGTGAATATCTCCAGCCACAAGAGCTAGTAAATTTTCGTCTATTGCCTCTCCCCTCTCGCATTTTAAAGTAAACAGATTTTCGTCCATTAGCAGAATATCTAATATTGTTTCCCTCCATGAGATCGCTTTCTTTCTAGAAATACGAACAATCTCATACTGCATTTGAAATAAATGCTCTACTTTATGAGGAATTTCTCTAGCAGTGGTAAACTTTCTAAATTGATCGATTACTGGGTTTTGCTGAATATTTCGAAATATTAATAATTCATTAAAAATATCTTGCATTGAAAGATCTCCTCTCCGTGGTATACTAAATATAAACAAATCCTCTGAGAAGGTAAATCATTTTTATCTCAGAAGGAAAGTTACAGTATTTTTAACATATTATTATATTACCACATTCCTTTTATACTTTCTCATTTTTTAAATGATTATTAGTGGGTATAGTAATAAGTGAATAAAAAGGAGGGATCGAATTGGATACTCGATTGCACAAGTCAACAAAAGACAAAATAATCTCTGGTGTATGTGGAGGCCTTGGTGAATATTTTAGAGTAGATTCATCTATTATACGCATCATTTGGGCAATAGCAGCCTTTGCTTATGGAACTGGCATCTTACTTTATATTATTGCTACCATTATACTTCCATCTGAAAATTATGCTGAAGGTTATGAAAAAGCGGAAGGTGATAACAAGTCAGAAAATATACTTAATGCTGACAATAGCAAACTGATTGGAATCATTCTCATTATTAGTGGTGCGCTATTTCTGTTAAGGCAGTTTACACCATTTTTAGATTCTAAGTATATCTGGCCAGTTATACTCATTGTATTGGGACTATTTATTATCGTAAAGGGAGGGAGTAGAAACCATGAAGAATAAAAATAATATTATCGTTGGATTAATATTTATGTTATTAGGGGCTTTTTGGCTCTTAAACAATCTAAATGTCATTCAATATGAATTTAAGTACTTATTCACCGCCTTCAGTAGATTATGGCCTTTAATACTAGTAATTGTCGGCCTAACGATTATAGTAAAAAACAAACTGATTCATTCTTTACTATGGTTTTTATTTTTTATTATACTTCTCGTTTACGGCTATTATCTTCAAGAAAAAGCTCCTGTACCTCATTCTTATGAAGTAGGTGAGATGGAATCTTACACAATATCGGCAAAGAGCGACATTTCTGCTGGTAAATTAGACTTGGATTTAGGAGCTATGGAATTTAATATAAGGTCCGGAACGCCAGATTTTGCGACTATTAACTCTAATTTAGCTGAATTAGAAATTGAGGATGCTGTAGAAAACAATCTACAGCGTCTACATATTTCACATGAAAATTTTACTCAAAAGTTTTTCTCTGATTCTAAATTTGATTATAGTCTTGATTTAGCTCTCAATGAGGAGCTCCCTTGGAGCCTTGATATTGATTCAGGAGCTGTAAATGGAATAGTAGATTTAAAGAATATAAAATTAAAAGATCTAGATATTGATTTAGGAGCAGGCAATATGGAAATCTATCTAAGTGATAAATCTACAGATGGCACTATAGACATTGACTCAGGGGTTTCTAGAATTGAACTGAATATTCCTAAAGAAGCTGGAATTCTATTAGAATTTGATGGCGCATTAAACTCTACTAACATATCTGAACTAGACTTTATAAAGCAATCTGATAATAAGTACATTACAGAAAACTATGACAACGCTGATTCTAAATACCACATTAATGTAGATATGGGCTTAGGGGAATTTAAAATAAATAAATTTTAAAACCTCCTTGACTTACTCATTTTCATATTATATTATTAGGTTTAATAATTTAATCGACTGTGAAGGAAAGAGTACTCTATGATAGAAATTAAAGAGAGTTAGTGGCTGCTGAAAACTAACATTTTTACATAGAAGAAGTTCATTCCGGAGTTGTCTGCTGAACTAAAAGTAGGTATGACCGTTTATAACAAAACGTTATCAAATAAGCAAATGGAGTTTTCCATTTGTTCAAAGTGGAGCAATCAATCAAGGTGGTACCGCGGGTATTTTCTCGTCCTTTAATTAAGGGCGAGTTTTTTTGTGTAAAAACAGTTGTTACTTAAATTTTAAGCTACCTACATCCAGTCACCAGCAATCCGTATTTTAGCATTCCTGTAGGGTCAAAGATCCTTCGTCACGTGCGCTCCTCCATGGTAACAAAAACAGGAGCTCACGATGAAGTATCTTTCACGTACTCGCTATAGGCGAGCTCTGCTTTCGCTTACTACCTTACCACCTAGGAGTAATACCCGATTTGTCTTGCCCGAAAGTCGAGTGGTATGGGTTGACGAGGTTTGTAACGGCTGTAAGGAGCTAGAAACCCACGACCTACTATAGACCACCTTAAATAAAAATTGGAGTTGATCAAGATGTATTGGAATGAAAGAATTGAAACCATGTCTCGTGATGAATTGATTTATATTCAAAATGAAAGACTACAAAAAATGTTACGAAGAATTTATCATAATGTACCTTTTTATCGTAGCCAATTTCAAAGTGTAGGTCTTGCCCCTGAGGATATTACAGAGATTAGCGACTTGTCTAAATTACCCTTTACTACAAAGCAAGATTTAAGAGACAGTTACCCCTATGGACTCTTTGCCGCTCCATTATCGGAAATCGTTCGAATTCACGCTTCATCTGGTACTACTGGCAAACCTACTGTTGTAGGATATACTAGAGAGGATATAAGTAATTGGGCTGAACTATGTGCACGTGCTTTTGTAGCTGCAGGCGCTGTCTCCAATTCAGTAGTGCAGGTCTCTTACGGGTATGGCTTATTCACAGGTGGACTTGGGATTCATTATGGTGCAGAAAAGCTTGGTGCATCTGTTATACCTATGTCTGGCGGTAATACGGAAAGACAAATTATGCTTATGAAAGATTTTCATAGCACTTTGCTAGCCTGTACTCCTTCTTACGCCATCTACTTAGCAGAAGCTATCGAACAATATGGCATTGATCCTGGGGAGATTAAACTAAAATCAGGCATATTTGGCGCAGAGCCTTGGTCTGAAAACATGAGAAAAAAGATTGAAGAAAGACTTCATATTTCTGCTCATGATATTTACGGATTATCAGAAATCATGGGACCTGGAGTAGCCATCGAATGCCAATGTAAAAACGGCATGCATATTTGGGAAGATCACTTTCTTCCAGAAATTATTGATCCAAACACTTTAGAGCCATTGCCATATGGTACACCTGGAGAGCTTGTATTTACTACGTTGACAAAGGAAGGCATCCCTGTACTGCGCTATAGGACGAGAGACCTCTCTGTTTTACATAAAGAAGTATGTGAATGCGGCAGAACTCATGTCCGAATGGAAAGAGTATCCGGAAGAAGTGATGATATGCTGATCATTCGAGGGGTAAATGTATTCCCATCTCAAATCGAAAGTGTTTTAATGGAATTTGGTAATGTAGAACCACATTATTTGCTTATCGTCACTAGAGAAGGTACCTTAGATAATCTAGAGATACAAATTGAACTTTCTGAGGAATTGTTCTCGGATCGAATCAGCAATTTAGAAGAATTAGAACGCAAGATAAAACAAAAAATCCACTCTGTTTTGCAGATAAGTGCTAAAATTAGATTAGTAGAACCAAAGAGCATACCAAGAAGTGAAGGCAAAGCAAAACGTGTAATTGACAAACGAAATCTACAAGGGGAGTGATAAAATGATTAAACAAATTTCTGTATTTTTAGAAAATAAGAAAGGTCGTCTCTCAGAAGCTTTAGAAATTCTTCATAAAAATGATATTAATCTCCGCTCTTTGACCATTGCAGAGACTACAGATTATGGCATTTTGAGATTGATTCCTGACAAACCAGAACAAGCAGCAGAAAAACTAAAAGAAGCTCATTTTATAGTAAACAAAACAAAAGTTTTAGCCATTGAAGTAAATGATACACCAGGATCTATGCTCCGTATCATCAAAGAACTCTCATTGGCCAATATCGATATCGAATACTCCTACTGTTGTTTACCTGTCCACGAGCACAAAGCAGTAGTCATCTTAAAAGTATCTGACAACCAAAAAGCCATAGAGGTACTAAGAAAAAGTAGCTGCGCCATACTAATAGAACCGGAAGCATTCACATGATAGTTATACATTGTACATTGTACATTGTAAGTTCTATATAAAAACAAGTGGTAAGGAAAATCTTTACTCGCCTAGAGGTCCGTAAAGATTTTCCCGTCCAACGAACCAACCTTTGTTATTTCACCTTGTTTTTAACCTCATTAATTGCATTTCTCACAGCAGGTATAGCTAATAGTATGCACGTTAATAAGGCTTCTGCCCCCATATAGGAACCATTGTAGATGGTAGAGTACATAAATGCACCTTGCCCTTCTGGTGCGTAGGATGCAAAGAAGATGGCACCTGATAATACACTGCACACAAGTCTTCCAAAGACACCTAATAGGTACGTAGGTACAATACCTCGTTTTACAAGTACTGCCCCCATGCCTAAAGATCCAAACGCTAAGGGATAGTCTATGAGCATTTGAACTGGATGAATAACATAGGGATTAATCAAAAGATCTAGTAATCCAAATGCAACTCCAGCTAGTATTCCTTGTCGCACGCCAAAGTAGTATCCAATCATTACAATAAACAACATTGAAAAAGGCGTGATAGAACCCCCTTGTGGCATGCGAAATAAAGTAATCTGGTTGAGTACATAAGCTACAGCTACAGAAATCGCAGAATATGTAAGAGCCTTTATATTGTTATTATCCTCTTTTTTACTTAGCTTAAAAATAAGTGCAAAAACAAGTACGATGAGCACTACTACAAAAATTTGACCTTCCATAGACTCAAAAAAACCCTGTAACATAAAAAAACCTCCTATTTTTTCGCTTGGAGGTATTGACTAAAAACCGCTTCCCTACGCCAGCATTATCTGGATCAGGTCCAAAGGGTCAATCTCAGCCAAAAGGCTCCCCTAGCGAAAAATCATTTATTTTCATTTATTATAAACGTACTCATATAATATGTCAATGTTCAATTTGTTTATACAAAGAATTTGCGTTTCAATCCATATTCTAAAGCAGCTTCTACATCAATCCTTAAAGGACCCTTTCTTCGAATAACAAAGCCAAGAAGCTCTCCGCTTTCAAAAGGTAGAATTCTTTCACCATCTAAGGCAATGGTACCCTTTTGAGTAGGCTTAGACACATACATCTGATTTAACTCCATCTTTGAAGGGGTTTTACATTCTACAGTAGTCATTTTTCCAGCAGTAAAAGGAGCTAATACATTTTTGCGACCACAATGTAGTCGAGTGCGATATCCAAAATCATCCGAATAAGTTGAGAGTGCTTGAACGCCAATAATAGAAGAAAATCCTATTGAAGCAGGATGTGATCTAGAAACAATTAGTTCCGAGATATCCTTTATATTTTCTATTGCTCTATTTCCTACAAATATTTGATTGGTAATAGCTACATCAATTAAGGCATAGTCAATAATTTTTCCATTTTTGTAGACTTCAATAATCTTATCTTGAATAATATAATCATCTTGCATACCGTATTCACATAAAATTGCTGCGGCCATCCCTACTGTAGTGCCTTCATAAAATCGTGGATAAACATTATTGGTTCCAGTAGATACGGGAATAATAGGTATATTAGAATTTTCTGCTGCAACTAATCTATTCGTCCCATCCCCACCTAGTATAATGATACAATGGACTCCTCGTTTTATAAACTCCTTTGTCGCTTGTATTGTATCTTCATATGTACCCATTATTCTAAAGTCTAGTATCTCTACATCTGCCTTTAAATCTCCATTTAGCTCCAAACTCGATTTTGCATTGGATCCCATCTCGCTATTGTCTGGCATTATAAATATTTTTTCTACTCCTAAATCTTGAGCGCCTAGAATCATTCTCTCCATAAGGTTGACTTTTTCGTGATTACTGATTGTAGTAGCATAGGAGTATAGTCTTCGAACGTCTTTTCCTGAATTTGGATTCGCAATTATACCAATGCTCTTCAAAATATCATCTCCGTATATTCACTTTCGTACTATTCATCAACATAAGACATAGCAATAGCTCCCGGTCCTGCATGTGTTCCAACTACAGCACCTACGATGGATTCAACGATATGATTTGCATCGTATTCTTCTACTAGTATCTTTTTCAAATCTTCTAAGTACTCTGTCGCTCCTGTATGAAGCATATATACAGGCTTATCTTTGAGGCTTACCTCATTTTTAGATAAGTAATTTCGTACCCAATTTAATGCCTTTTTTTTCCCTCTTACTTTATCTTTTGCTACAAGCTCTCCGTTAGAAAAAGTCAATATGGGTTTTATGTTTAACATACTACCTAAGAAAGCTTGGCTTGATGATAATCTTCCACCCTTTTTTAGGTACTCTAATGTATCTACAATCATAAGCGTCTCGTTCTTAGGAATCATATCATGTATTTTATTGACAATTTCTTTTCTGCTCTTTCCTTCTGTAGCCATCTTAGCAGCATAGTGAACCATCAAAGCCTCTCCTAATGTTACCATTTTTGAATCAATAATGCTAATTTTATCGCTATCTAAAATATTTTTTGCCATCATTGCTGAATTATACGTTCCACTCATACTTGAGGACATGAAAATACCAATGATTTCATCTCCAGAATTAACAATAGATTTAAAAACATCTATAAACTCCGCTGGAGTTACCTGAGACGTGCGGGGAATGCCATCAAAAGATTCAAGCTTTTCATAAAATTGACTAGGGGATATTTCTTGACGATCTCTATAGGATTCTAATCCAAAATGGACAGTCAAGGGGACAACCTTTATATTATATTTTTTCTCTTCATCAACACTAATATCACTAGCACTATCTGTGACAATTTGAATAGCCATGTAACACCTCTATTCTTCTCCGTATTTATTTGTAAAATAATCAATCAGATTATTTAAGGCTTTCAAGAAGAGTATGCTCTAATGAAAGCCTTAAATAATCTGATTGATT
>ENA-UOOM01000896-UOOM01000896.1-fermentation-metagenome-genome-assembly--contig:-NODE-896-length-31488-cov-5.949671_pt1 | contig 31488 bp, 23 predicted proteins | sample MGYA00245781_ERZ724031 | MGnify/ENA primary metagenome ERZ724031 (study PRJEB28704, sample SAMN03018317) | fermentation metagenome | biome: anthropogenic terrestrial biome; feature: soil; material... | reverse complement strand
GGCATACAACTTCTTCTCCCTCCAGAGAAAATGTCTTGGCGTTAGTAATACGTACGGAAATGAATTCACCTTCCCGGGATAATCTCATACTTTCTTCAGCCTCATCATCAGTCTCAGGGACTTTCAATGGCGAAAAATTAACCAGACGGTTGTCTGCAGTACGCCCTGAGAGTATCTTGCTGTCAGCGGAGCTTTCTCCCTCACACAAAACCTCCAGCACTTTGCCGACCATCTTCAGGTTGGAATCCAGGCTGTGTTCATTTTGCAGATCTACCAGACGCTCAAATCTTTCCTGTACTGCTTCCCTGCCCTCAGGGTCATACCATGCAGCTGCCGGCGTGCCGACTCTGGGACTGTAAATAAAGGTAAAAGCGCTGTCAAATCTTACCTGCTCCATTATATCAATTGTGTCATTGAAATCTTCCTCTTCTTCACCAGGGAAACCCACAATGATATCTGTAGAAATGGTTATATCCGGCCTGGCCAGTCGCAGCTGTCTGACGATTTCCAGATAATCTTCGCGCGTGTATTTACGATTCATCCTGGTCAGAATCCGGTTGCTGCCGGACTGCAAAGGCAGATGTACATGCGGCTCAATCTTTTCAATTCTGCCAATAGTGTCTATCAGCTCAGCAGAAAGGTCTTTGGGATGAGAAGTCATGAAGCGGATGCGGTGAATTCCTTCAATACCGGCTGCTTGTTCCAGGAGCTGAGCGAAAGTAGGCTGACCTTCTGCTTTGGGTTCGAGATCTTTTCCCCAGGCATTTACATTTTGTCCCAGCAGCATTATTTCCGGAGTGCCGCTTTCGGCAATATCTCTTATTTCCAGAAGAATATCTTCGGCAAGGCGGCTGCGCTCCCTGCCTCTGGCATAGGGCACAATACAGTAGGAGCAGAAATTATTGCAGCCGTACATGATTGAAACGAGAGCCCGATAGCGTCTTTGTCTGGCAATCGGCATGTCTTCATGAAAACGCGCGCTTTTTTCCTGATTGTAATAGGTATCTTTCCCTTTAAGACCTTCCTCAATGAAATCCAGCAAAAAGGAAATCTGATCAGGCTGCAGAAGAAAGTCTACATAACGAAATGAACGCTTTATACGCTCAACATGAAAATCCTGTGCGGTCATGCAGCCGCAAACACCTAAAATCAACTCTCCCTTGGCGCCCGCATAACGCTTAATACTGCCCAGATGGCCATAGAAACGCTCATCAGCATTCTCTCTTACGCTGCAAGTATTAATCAAAACCAAATCAGCCGAGGCGTAAGAGTCAACCGGCTCAAAGCCGATCTTTTCAACAATTCCGGCCATTATTTCGCTGTCGGCTTCATTTTGCTGACAGCCAAAAGTGCGGATATAGTATTTTGGCTGTACTCCATTACGTGCACGATAGTCATGTATCCAGGACTTGAGCAGCGGATAGTTATCAATTGATGTTTTGTCGTAAATTTTAGATGTGTTGTTTTTGTCTTTCATTTCCATATCATAAATAATCCTAATATTTTGTTGATACCTGAACCGTCAGTTATATTCTCCGATTGAATTTTCAGAGAAGCAAGTTTAGTCAATACAGATTCCGGAGGCCCATATCGATCCGAATCAGAGTGCAGAGGCCTGATAGAGCGGGATTAGAGTAAAATAGCCTAATCGAACCGGATCATAGCACAAAGGTCTGATCGTGCCGGATCAGCACACAAAATCCGGATCGAGCCTGATCCCGGATCAGAGTGGATGTTTATTTGACCATAAGAAGCGTCTGAACAGCCATCTCATCTTGGGGATACTGTTTTTCAGGTGCTCCTCTTCCCTGCTGTAAAACTTCAGAAGACTGTGACGGTCTTCCTCGCTAAGTTCGTCCATATCATGAGAATAGATTGCTTCCTCGATCAGAGCAACCGCACGCTCAGACTCGGCTGACTCTTGAGCGGAGCTTGTAAACCAATGATAAAGAGTTTGTCCAGGTTTTTGCACAGCCCCCTGCAAGCCCCAAATCTGCTCCAGATCCTGGCGGATCGCCATTAACATCTCAGCGTGTTTACCTGCGAAACGGTTCTGCAGCCATTCGGGGTCATGTCTTTGCTTATAAACTCTGATTCGCCAGAAGAGATATAAGCCGACAGGCAACAGTGCCAGCAGCAACTTCAAGACAAACAGCAAAATTTTCCATAACGCCTGCAAAAACTGGCTGAAACCGCCAGAGCCGTCTTCCTCAGGAGGTGTATCTCCGGGCTCTTCTTCAGGTTCAGTCGGTTCAGGTTCGTCAGGCAATGGTTCGGTTTCTTCGGGCTCTTCAGGAATTGGCGAAGGCGTTGGCTCGGGGAGCTGATCCTGACCGGTAATGCGGTCCAAAGCAGACGACGGAGTGCCGTCAACAGGCAGCCAGCCGATTTCATCAAGATAGATCTCTGTCCAGGCATGAGCGCTGTTGCCGTCAATAGCTCTGGTAGTCGGCATAAATTCAGCCGCCGGGTCGGCAGGAACAACAAAGCCCTCAACATATCTTGCAGGAATGCCGGCTAAACGACAAAGAGCTGTCAGAAGAGTTCCGGAATAAGTGCAATAACCTTCTTTTGTCTCGAGCACATGCTGCACAAAATCTACATCAGCCGGCGGAACATCAACATCCAGCCGATAAGTCATATTATCTGCTGTCCACTCCCTCAGGAGCAGTGCCTTTTCAGCGTCAGCAAGGCCGTTATCGCTGATAATGCCATATAGCTCCGGCTCATTGGAGCGGATGAAATCTAACAGGGAATCCTGATTATAAAGACTGGTCCAGCTTTGTCGATCAGTCGGGTCCAGCATCAGTTCTTCGGGCATCTGTCCCAGGCCGGCAAGGAAATTACCCAGCTTATCTCCGTCATGAATTGCCCTGGCCTGGAAGATCTGTCCATCTACGAAATAGCCTTCTGCCGGAATCTTTCTGTCAGCGTAAAGTGTCCCTGACGGATTGAAATAGGCAAATATTTCATCGTTGCTCTCTGCCTGTGTGATGGAGTCAATACGGCCTCCGTTAAATATGACCTGTTGTTCCGCGACCGGAATCAGGGTGTAATCCTGATTCAAAAGCGGCATCACAGGTTCACGGAAATCATCAGCTTCATCTAATCCGTCTACAGTCAACCCTAAAATCCGGGCCTGGATATTACCGTTTCGGGGATGATTCAAGAGCCAATTTTGATCCATACTGTCCTGGATCCAGCGAGCACCATTATATTCTCTGAATACTGAGCCGCGCAGATAAAAGGACTGAGAACCGGTATTAACGTTCAGAAATAACTCATCAGAGGGATCAACCGGGCCTCCTAAACGAGAATCTAAAGGATAAAACCCGGCTTCAGCAATACTAAACTCAATATAGCCGATGGAATCTTCCAGATTGCTGGTGCCGGTAAGGCGGCTGATAAAACGGTCTAGAGCGTTGTTATGGAAAAAATCACGCGGGATTACAGCATGAGCGCCTACAACTGTTGCTGTAACGACCAGAGCGACAACAATCCTCTTTGAGCTTTCTTTAAAAGACCAGCGGCGCGGGGCGAAGAGATCGCTCTGTTGGGTGTCTTGCCCTATTACGTGCTTTTGCATCGATAACATTATGAGTATGCAAACTGTTCCGATAAAGAAGAGAACATAGTCACCGCTTGCCCATTCTTCAAAACTTAAAGTTAAGAGAATCCCCAATGCTGTCAGCATTAGCCAGGGGTGCGAAGTCAGATAAACAGTAAAGAAACAGACGAGCATTATGAAGATACCGATTACCAGCGAATAAGATGATATTTGTTCTGCGCTGGCGGCATAATCTCCGAAAAAATATGCGTACCCGGATGAGAACAAGTCAATTACAGGCTGTATGATTGCGTTGTAGAGGCCGGTCAACTGTCCGGCCAGATTCATCACCACCGTTATCAGGGTAATAATCGCGCTTCCTAACAGCAAGAGGAAAAAGACCTTATATAATCTGCAGGCCAGCAGCAGAATAAGCATGAAGATCGTTTGCGCAATTATCTGCTGCGTCCAGTTCATCTCGATATTATTCAACGAAAGAGTGATCCGCGTCAGTAAAAGAGAGAAGATCAAAGTGGAGATCAGTCTTAAGGCGAAATGAAGCAGACGGTCTATCTGACTGCGATTGCTGAGCTGCTCTTTATCCTCTCCTGAAACAACAGAAGTAAGGGTGAAGTTATAGCCTTGCTGAGGTATGCCGTTCACGCTGTCACCTCGTGATTATCAAGCAGATTATCGGCGGAAATTAAGTCTTTTGCCTCGACTATCTTTATATCGCTGTTAACCAATTCTTCGTATAGATTATTCATATCAGGATCCGCGCTTGTTTCCATCAAACAGAGCATTAAACCTAAAGAATGCTTGCGGAAGGCGGCAATTCTTCTGGCCAGATCCGCAGTCAGAGATCTCACGACAAAAATATAGTAAGACATACCGCTGCCGATATTGAGCCTTTCAATTTGAGTTTCCATGCTGCGCTCTGATGTTCGCGGCAGCAAAGCCAGCTGTCTGCGGAAATAATTAAGGTGACCGGACTCATTAGAGGCCTGGAACATTCTGGCGGGATGCCAGGTTTCCAACTCTACCCATTGTTTCTTATCCAGCAAGACCGAGATAATACTGGCAGTAAACTCAAGCATGTCATCGCGGGCGAAATTCTCTTTTTCTCTGGCCCTGATATCTTTTAGATCATTTTCGTTGTAAGCAGGATCCAACAATACATAATAGCGGATTTCCCGCGGATCCTCATATTGCTTGATCATGAATTTCTGCACACGGGCGCTGACCTTCCAGTGGATACGCCTCATGGTGTCCCCCGGCTGCAATTCCCTCAGCGTGTCTATCTCATCTGAAGTATCAAGGGTTGAGATGCGGGCAAGTTCACCCTCATCAATCAGCTCTTTAATCAGAGAGGTGCTCTCTCGTTTATAGTACAAGCGCGGCAGAACAAGAGTGCTGAAACGAAGATGTTTTTCAACGCCCGGGATGCGCATCCAGAATATATTGAACATATCCCGCACCTGCAGGTCTATTTCTCCAAGTTCCAGAGTGCCGCAATGAATGCCTTCCAGAGTTGCTACCAGTCTTCTGGCTTCCCCTGGTCTGACGGTCAGGTTTAAAAGCCTGCTCTCTGAAAGAACGGTCTCGTGAGATTGACTGGACCAGGCTGTCATGCGCAGCTGCGCCGGCAGGAGCAAAGATCTTAAACTCAGCTCCAGCGTGTACCTGGCTGATTCCAGACGCGTGATTTCCTCGCTGTAACGCATAGGGTCCAGCTTCACTCTGGTCCGCAGATAAAGAACACTGAACAAACTGAAAAAGAGTACCGCGAAGAGCAAAATCATGCTAATACGAAAAACAGCATAACCATAGTAACTTGCACCTGCCCAGAGCAGAAGCAAGAGAAGTATAATCCAGAAGAATCTTCGCGTCACTTCTAGCGCTCCGGTACCCTGACTTCTCGCATAATTTGTCCGAGGATAGTATCCGGTTCCTGTTGTTTCAGTCTGCCCTCAGGTTTTACAATCAGGCGGTGACTCCAACAAGGTATGATCATTTTTTGCACATCATCCGGCAATACATAATCGCGTCCGCTTAATAAAGCCTCTGATTTAGCGACTTGCATCAGCATCAAAGAAGCTCTGGGACTGATGCCCAGTTCTAATTCGGGATGTTCTCTGGTTTTTGCCGACAAGATAGAGATGTATCTCTTGATAGCGTCACTGACGTAAACATAGCGGGCTTGTTCTTTAAGCCAGAGGATGTCATTTCCGGAGGCCACAGGCTGCAGATCTGCCAGAGGGTTATCTTCTGAATAACGATCCAAAATTGCCATTTCTTCACTTAGATCGGGATAACCCAGAGTGACTTTTAGCATAAAGCGATCCAGCTGAGCTTCAGGCAGAGTATATGTGCCTACTTGCTCGATCGGATTCTGAGTTGCCAGGACCATGAAAGGCTGCATCAGCTCATAAGTTTTTCCGTCTACAGTCACCTGGTTTTCCTGCATGGCTTCCAGAAGCGCAGACTGAGTTTTTGGCGACGTTCTGTTAATCTCATCTGCCAGCAACAATTGAGTCATGATGACGCCGGGATGAAATTCAAAGGCAGCTGTAGCCGGGTTGTACATATTGTATCCGGTTACATCCGAGGGCATAACATCCGGAGTAAACTGAATTCTGTTAAAATCCAAGGTCAGCGATCTTGCTAAAGCCGAAACCAGAGTAGTTTTTCCAATTCCGGGGACATCCTCCAGCAGGATATGTCCGCCTGCAGATAACGCAATCAAAAGTTTGCGTATTACATCTTCTTTCCCGATGATGACACGGGAAATATTATCTTCGATTAATTGACAGAGCTCTCCGGCCCTGCGTGGTTCAATATTCATAAATCACCTTGAGTAAAAAATTTTCGTTCTATATTCTGCAACAAAATTATGATTATTACAAAGGGGAAAAGGGTTCCGTGCTGTTATCGGCCGCCCTCTCTTTGCTCTCCAGCATCTTGTCAGCTTCGGAAGAAGTCCGTATTTTCCGTCTTCTGGGTTTATGCCCCTCACCCGGATACAATTCCTCTATCTTGGTTCCTTTGGGGATATAGAGGGCCTTGACAGCAATTGCAGGCTGTCGCAGCAATTCTTTGATGTGTCCCTTCCCTTCAATATCACTAAAGAAAATAAGCTCATTATTAAGCTGAGCGTCTTCGTTATTATAGTCATCTACATATATTAACATCATAAATTGCCTCTTGGCGCTTGGATTACGAGCAAGCCAGCTGCGCACGGCATGCAGGGCGGGATGAGCTTCCATGCCCATCAAGTCAGCAATTTCCCGGTCGTTGATTTTTGTTATTAAAGCTGCCTCCATTACGGCAATACGGGTAATTTTGTAGTTTTCGATAATAATTTGCTTCTGCCTGTCATCTAATACCAGATTCTTATCCTTGTTAAGAAAAATAAAGTAGGAATCCCCTGTTCTGGGTGAGATTCCGCTGACATGACGAAGAAAGCCTGCCCAGGTTCCGCCCGAACGCTGGAGTTTCTTAAAGGCATAATAGTGAATATGCAGGGTTCTAAAAACAATATAAATCAAAGCTCCAACGCTAAGAGAAATCAATATCAAGCCCAACAGGGGGCTCAAAGTACCGATCACAAGCATTAAGACTGTTAATATTAAGACGACCAGAATTAGCCAAGTCATTCTGATATTTTAGCATAGGACTGCGAAAATTACAGTAGAAGTGACCTCTCCATAAAACAGCATTCAGCATCCTAACAATTCACGCGCGACGCTCCCGATTATTGCTTTTATTTTGATGATCCAATCTGCGGGTGCAGCATCATTACAATTAATGCGCGACGCTCCGGATTATTGCTTCCATTTCGATGATCAGGTATTCGGGTGCAGCATGTTACAATTCGCGTGCAACGTTACGGATTTTCATATGGTAATGTTTAATATGAGTTAAAGAGCTATAAATGCTCACAGTTTAACACTAACTGAAAGACACAACGTTCAAGGAGGTAGAGGAAAATATGAGAACCGGCACAATTATCGGCTTTATAATTTTGCTTCTGATTATAGTAATTTTGGGAATTGGCGTTTTCTTGCTGTATCTCGAAGTTATTGATTTGCGAGGGCAAGCCGAAGGCAGCCCGTCAGCTCCGGAAGCGATTGACGGCAGAAGCGTCGTAAACCTTGATATTGACCTGCAGCGCGGCTCTTTGCAAATTGAGCCCGGCGAGACTTTCTCTGTGCGGGATATGCACAACAGACCATACAGGGCTTCCGTCCAGGGAGATACCTTTGTATTGGACGTTGACAGATGGCGTCATAATAATGATATTGTTCTGACTTTGCCCGCAGATAAAACATTCGAAGATGTAAAAATCAGTATTGGCGGTGGAACACTTGGTTTGCGTGATCTCAGCGCTGATAAAATGAAACTTTCGGTTGGCGGCGGCGCTATTACGGCCTCGGAGATAACAGCAAGAGATTTACAGCTTGAGTGCGGTGCCGGCAAAATCGAGTTCACAGGCAATGTAACCGAGAAACTCGATATAGATCACAGCGTAGGCGAGACCCTTGTTCTTCTCGATGGCAAGGAGTCTGATTTCAATTATGAGGTTGACTACGCTGTTGGCAGTGTCCGCATTGGTGAACGCGAATACTCCGGGATTTCCGGCAGTGACTCCATTAACAACAATGCTGACAAAAACATGACAATTGACTCAAGTGTAGGAAATCTTGAAGTTCAATTCCGCGGCGAATAATATTTTTATCGAAGACGCTAAGCGAGTAATTTGCACACCCTATCTATGTAGTCGCTAACAGAAGGCAAGGTGAAAAAAGATGGATAATCTGAATTGGTATATTGACAATATATTGGCTGAACTGCCGCATGGTAAAAACAGGGACTATCTGCACAATAAGGTTCTGCAATAGTGCTATGATCGCCACAATATTCTGCTGTCTGAGGGAAAGAGTGAGGAAGAGGCGCTGGGCACAGTAATCAGCGAACTGGACCCGGATGAAATCAGGAGCAGATATACTGCAGAAGGACAAAGCCACGAATACGTACCTGAAAAAGAAGAAAAGAACCAGCGATTAAAAACTGTCTTAAGTACGATCCTGTGGCCGGTCACTGTTGTAGTCTATCTGCTGATGGGTTTTTTAGGTGATCTTTGGCACCCCGGCTGGCTCATCTTCCCTGTTGCGGCCATTTTGCAGAAACTAATATCACTAATCTGATCCAATAATGGTCTGATTTTACATATAATAAACACCCCATTGTAAGGTGTTCCAAACAGATGCCCTGTCAGTATATGTATTTTAATAACCCCCGCAAGATTGGATTCTATTTGATCCAGCTTGCGGGGGTTATTTATTTGAGTTTCCTATATTTTGATTGGTGTTGATTGGCAAGGCCTAATAAGTCTTCAGCTCGCCTTCATTCATAACGGTCAATACCCCATCCTGCAATATGACATACATTTCGTCATTGACCACAAATTCTGAAGTCAAATCTGTCTTGCCCAGTATTGACTCCGGAGAACTGCTCACGGTTTCAACGCCGAAAGCAGTAATATTGCTTTCATCGAAGAAAGTTGTTATCAACGTAAAATCATTACTCTCTTCGTTTGCCGTGTAATAATGCGAAGCATAGCCATTCCCGGCTTTCGTATACTCAAAGAAGATTGCTTCTTTACCGTCCATCATGACAGTTGATTTAAGAGTATCAGCGGCCGGATCAAACTCAGCCGTCTGCTTATACTCAGCTCCTTCACTGTCTGTATATGTGACGGAATAGACTTGTCCGTTTTGCTCGATAACGACATCATCGGAAGTCATCATGCGCAGAGCGGCTTCGCCTCCTTCCATCCCCAGAACTGAGACGGGAATCAGGGAAAGATCGATCATAGCTACCGGCAAGAGGCCTAATCCTACCGATAAGGCCAATTCGTCGTTTTCTTCGATTTTTGCACTGATACGATCATAAGCAGCAGATTTCATTTCTATATATTTGCCGTAGCCTTCGGCGGGAATAGCGGGAGGACCGGTTATTTCGTCAGGCTCAGTCGGATCAGGTGTTTCTGCTTCAGGAGTTGTAATCTCAGGTACCTCTCCGCCCGCCTCTGTTTCCTCCTGCTGCTGCTCAGTTGGTTCGGCTTTCTCAGGACCTGAACATCCGGAAAAAACGAGCAGTATCATACAAATTGAGATTAAGACCGATATGAATCTTTTCATTACTCTTCTCCTTTGGACTTCTGCCGGTAACACTCGGACAGTGTTATATTGCTTTATTTAAGAATCGTGATCTTGCCAATGAGAGGCAGTGGTTTCATTCGGCCATTGACCGCGTTAACAATGCCGATTATGGCCAGCACTACAAACCCCAGCCACAATAGTCCCAGAAGAGTGGACAAAATGCTCCAGAGTGCCCAGGCTCCTGTAGCAAACAAAATACTGGTCAAAATGCCCACGAGAATCGAATAAACAATTGCAAAGGCGACTTCAGCCAAAGCGAGCACAAGCCCCTGATTTGCGTGATAACGAGCGAATTTCGATTCCTTAGCAGCGAATATGGGCACCAATACCAAGATTCCCAGATAGGCTAAGACAGCCATCATCTTGTTGTCCTGGATATCTTTTTCATCTGCTGAAAGTTGTGTGTAAGGGTTTTGATAAGGCGGTTGCTGCCCGCCGACAGGGTTTTGATACTGGTGTTGCTGGCCGCCCGCCGGGTCCTGATAATAAGGCTGATCGCCTGCAGGAGGCGCAGCAGCAAAGTTGGCAGGGGTTCCGCAGTTTGGGCAGAATTGAGTATCATCTGTCATTTGTGTTCCGCAATTTGTACAATTCTTCATAATAAATCCTCACTTTTAATTTTTATATTGCTTCGCTCTGCATTCCTGCAGGGAGTAGAACCAAGATCGATTTTTGCCTTCAATGCACATCTTTAAGAGAAAAACTTCTATACTGAAGCGCCGCATTGATTACAGAATTTTGAGTCCGGATTAAGCTTAGAGCCGCACTGGTAACAGAATTTGTTGGAATTAACAGTGCCCTCAGCGTGCTGTTCTTTAGTGTCAGATTGATATGACATATCAGTCTGTGCCTGCGCTTCATAGGGCTGCTGAGCTTGGACAGGAGCTTGATACGTCATATCAGGCTGCTGAGCTTGGACAGGAGCTTGATACGTCATATCAGGCTGCTGAGTTTGAACAGGCGGCTGATGCGTCATATCGGGCTGCTGAGTTTGAACAGGCGGCTGATACGCCATATCTGGCTGAACCGGCGCGCTGCCTATACCGGGCTGAACAGTAATGTTATATGGCTGCTGCACTTGAGCATTATGTTGATTTGGAGCGCCTGATTGAGTTGCTGCATAATTTGTCTGATATTGGCTGCCTGTCGGCTGTGGTCCTGGATATTGCTGTCCTGGAGGTCCTTGTTGATTGTAAGCAGACACAGCCGATTTGCGGTTTTTACGGGTAAGCAATAAGACTAGAAGCCCAATTAAAATAAGTGCCAGAATTGCGCCGCCGATATATACAGCAAGAGCAGGCAGACCCAGGATTTTATTATCATCTTCAGGATTCACCACTGCGCCCGGAGCTGCGTCAGTCTCGTCACTTGTGTTTTCTGTCTGAAGCGGGTCTTCAGTGGAAGCAGTCGGATTTGCGTCTGCAGCTTCGCGCGCTTCAGCAAGCAATTCCTGTACTACAGGAAATCCGGGATTAGTATCATTTATGCTGCGAAGTTGCTCAATGGCAGTATTATAATCGCCACTGTTATACAGATTCAAAGCATTTTTAAAGTCCGCAGTAAATTCGCTCTCCGCCGGAGTTACATTGATTTCATGCAGGAATTGTTTCGCTATGTTAATGGGTATGGCAAAATTCATGCCCGATATACTGCCGTCTTCATCAGCCATGCCGAATGTATTTATTCCGACTACTTCGCCGGCTTCATTGAACAAAGGACCGCCAGAGTTGCCGCCATGAATATCCGCATCTGTCTGCAGGATGCTCCAGCCGTCACTCATTTCCTTTTTAGCGCTTATTATACCCTGCGTCAAAGTCGGTTCCTGGATCGCCTGCGCAACATTAAGCGCCTCCGACAAAGTCGCTACTGCAGGATAGCCCATGGCATATACACTATCTCCGGTTTTGAGTGTCGAATCATCTCCAAGTGTCACTGTAGGCAGATTTTTGCCTTCAAGTTTCATGATTGCGATATCCTTGCCAGGAATCGGCTCGCCAATCTTAAGCAGTTCCAGCCGTTCTCCTTTGGCGGAGACATCACTTCCAGGAGCTACATTGCCGATAAAGCACTGATATGAAGTTTGGAGATTGTCAATTTCCATGCTTTGCGACAAGAGACTAAACCAGGCTGTTGCAATGCCATCCCATTCCTCTTGCGTCATCTGATAACCTGCCCGCCGCATCTCCTCCATAAAAGCATCAGCAGAGTCTACTGCGTTTTGCTCCAGTAAAGACATGGCAAATGATTCGTAAAGCCCTTCTTCATCAGTGTGGACTACGTGCGCGTTCGTCACCATACAGCCATCCGGAGTAACTATGAATCCTGTACCCACAGCAGCAGTGCTTGTGTTCTCGGATTCAACATTTCCTGTGGAGAAAGCATAGTATTCCAGATAATTTATCATCAGCCAGACCATGGCCTGATAGATTTCCTCATCACTGGAACCTATTTCCCCATTTTCAATCATGCGTGTGACCTCATAAGCGAGGTCATCTTCCAGGCTGCTGTCAAAGGCAAATTCATACCATGTTACATCAGCTGTCCAGGTTGTCTGAACCAGAACAACACCGGGTTTATTTATTGTTGCCAGCGTCCGTGCATCAATCGGCGCTGCTGCCGCAATACCAGAGAACATCGTGACAGCCATCAGGACTGCAAGCAACATAATAGCGATTCTTTTTTTCATTTTTCGTCCTCCTTGCTTCAGAAGTAAAATGGTAGATATGTTCTTCTCTTATTCTTGTCCATATAAGTCGTTATGTTATGTCATATTGGAGATAAGTTCCTGTTGCCAGTGCTCCGGAGAAGAATGAATTAAGCGTCCTGTGAAATAATGACGAATAAACTGCAGCGCGGGATTGCGCTTAATCGCCATCGCATATTGAGCATATTCAGCTTTAAGCAGCTCGTCTTTGCTCAGACGGATTACTTCACGGTTAAACTCAATGGCCTCCATTGCTTGATTGAGCCTTCGCCAGAAAACTTCCCAATCTGCGAAGTTTCCATAGAGGAAAGTAGCTGCGGCAGTTTCTTGGCCGGTAGCGAATTCTACGGCTGCTGTATCAGCATTTTTACCCGGGGAAATCAACCAGATTATGTTTTCATTATCTTCACCATACAGGCCTTGCTTCACTCCGACGCAGATCTGTCCGACATTAAAGTTCTGTTTGAAAATCTGATATTCAGCTGCGACCCTGCTATCAGCAATTTTTGCTTCTAATGCTTGAATAAATGAAGGCGCAATTTCATGAAGGCGGATTAAAGGGACTGCAGCGCCCTCGGGCATAATTCTGGCAATGTCAGCAATTTGCTTCATGTTGAGAGTCTGGTCGATTTCTCTGGTCGCGTTCAGTGCCTTCTCGCGCAGAGTGTGAAGACTTCTTTCAATATGTTGGCCAAAAGCTTCGGTATCCAGACCGAGGCGGCCAAAACTATAGCGTTCCCCCGTATTCAGCGTTAATGTCAGCCCAAAATCGGCTTTTTCAAGACTGCTGACAAAGCAAAGAGGTATGCGTCGGGCTTTCTCATCCGGAGGCAGTATAAGAACACAGTTTTCGTAGACTTCTAATACTGCTTTCCCCTGAGCATCCTTGCCGTTTTCTTCATAATGATAATTTGCTTCTGTCTTGAAGGAGGGGGTGGCGCTGATAAACAGTGCTTGCCGCACCTTTTGATTGTACAAACTATAAAGTTCCATAAAGAACGCTTCGCCAAGGTTGCCAAGACGCGATATCGTGAATATCTTATCTTCTGTCAGAATCCGGACAGAATAATCTTGCCAGCTGAAAGATTTGATATCGCTGAACGGCATGTAAAAAGAATCAAATAATGCCGAAATTGCTAACCCGTCAATCTCCGGCTTAAGTGTCACTTCGCCTTGAATCGGCTCTGATGCGATCTCACAGGTATACTCAATAGACATATGTCGCTATCCCAGTTTCCTGCCGCAGCCGCCGCAGAACCTGGTGCCGAGCGGATTCATCTCACCACAGTCCGGGCAATTGCTGCTCGTTGAAGCGGACATAGATTCGCCGCAGTTATTACAGAAGCGCACGCGCTGAGCGTTCTTGGCTCCGCAGCGTTGACAGACGACAAGTGCCATGGAGGCACCGCAGTTGTTACAAAAAGCACCGGTTCCTGCTGGCTTGCCGCAAGAAGGACAGACAGTAGTTTTGCTTTCAATTTTTCCCTGCCAGACAGTGGCGCTGTCTCCTGCTTCTTCGATATTGCGCTGCATTGCCTCGGCTCGCGCTTTGGCGACAAAAACCTCCTGTCTGGGAGCGCAGGATACACACAAGCCTTCGTCCTCATTCAGACAGGAATCGCAGACATAAGTGTGACAGGAATGACAGCGGTGAAAGTGCTGCGCTGCCTCATTCTGCGATATTTCAAAGGCTTTTTCATGTTCTTTGTGCCATTCAGGGCTCATGCCGGTAAAGCGTTCGGACAGAACATCTCCACCTCTGGAGGTAGCATAGCCGATATTTGACAGCCTGCCGCCCAGCAGGCTGCCAAATATACTGGCGCCTTCTGCCAGATTGCGGATGCCTTTGCCCCTCTTATAAGTTTCGCTTTCTATGAAGCTTGATTTGTATCCATCCTGACAGTTATCGCAGAAAAAGGTAAACTCAAATCCTGCATCGGTTGAATTATCCTGATAATTGCGAGTGAATGCTCGAAGCATATTTTCCCCCTTTATTTTTTGATTTTTTTACCACAGGCAGTACATTTCGTATTCTCGAAGAATTGCATAACTTCACAGCGTCGGTTCTGGCATTTGACCATCAGCCCGGCCCCGCACTGCTCACACTTTTCTTGTACAAAGGTCTGTTTGCCGCAGATGGGACAGGCAATGTATAGATGTCTGCCGCAGCCGGAACAGATTAACTGCTTCTTATGAATTTCTTTAAGGCAAGCAGGACAATTAAAGGTAAAAGGATTAGGATTGCCGCAGACCGGGCAGAATCTGGAATCACGTTCGATGAAAGAGTTGCAATGAAGGCAGGGCTGCTTGTATGAAGACATCTCAAACCTCTTCTTTGTGGCGGCGGGGGGCACATTCTGTGCACAGCAGATAGGCCTCGTTGTAATGACCATCGCATACCCACCTATAACATCTGTGGCAGCGGCTAAAATGTTTTCTTGACTCTCTTTGCGCCAGTTCGAAAGCTTCTTTCACACTTTCAGCTCTGATTAACTGAGTTGTATAGCCTTCATTACATAAGTCGCAGCAGAAAGTAAAACGGTAACTGCCATTCTCTTCAGTCATTGTGCTTTTGGAAGTAAACTTCGCCTGGTTCACTTCATCACCTGCCCTTTCGGCTGCGTATGTGAAAAAGAACTTGCCGCATCTTGGATTGTTGCGGCCGGACTTGTATAATTGCGTTAACGACAACAAATGCCATCAATCTTATGATTACTGTACAAATCATTCAAATCAATGTAATCATCCCAAGGGTGATTTTGCGGTAAAAGACAGGAAACCGTACAAAATATTCTTGATTCAGGCTGGAGGATTTAATTATGAGCAAGAAGCATCTGGTTGCAGCGGCATGTATAGTAATTTTTCTGGGAGTGCTCACCTCCTGCAGCCAAAAGTCAATGCAGCTTGATCCTACAAAACCTCTCACGATCACACTCTGGCATAATTATGGCAGCCAGATGCAAAGCCAGATGGATGAGCTCATTGATGAATTCAATTTGACTGTCGGCAGAGAGGAAGGCGTGATAATAAGCGTAACAGCTGTTTCAGCAATGAAGGATCAAGAAGAGCAGCTGGCGATGATAGCTGATGGTGTTCCGGGGGCAGGACGCATACCTGACATCGTTACCGTCTATCCAAGAACTGCTGCGCGCCTTGCTGAAGAAGGACTGATAGTAAGTTTGGATGATCTTTTCAGCAATGAGGAGCTTGCGGCTTATGTGCCTCAATTTGTTGAGGAAGGCCGTCTCTCAGACGGCAAGCTTTATGTATTCCCTATTGCAAAATCTACGGAAATGCTGTTTGTTAATCAAACACTTTTTGATCGTTTCTCAGCCGCCACAGGAGCATCAGTTGAAAAGTTGTCTACCTTTGAAGGCATAGCGGAAACTGCCAATTTATATTATGACTGGACTGACAGCTTGACTCCTAAAATTGAAAATGACGGTAAGACTTTTTTTATGGCTGATTCATGGGGCAACATTTCTTTGGTCGGGATGACACAGATGGGTGAGCCATTTGTAACGCCTGAAGGTCTAAAGACTGATAAGCCTCAGTATGAAAGAATTTGGCAGGCTCTGATACCGCAGGCACTTTCAGGCTCCTATGCTGTCATCGATGGTTACTCTTCTGAGCTTTCCCTCACAGGGGACATTGTCTGTTCAACCGGATCTACGGCCGGAGTTACATTTTATGGCGACACGATAACTTATCCCGACAATTCCAGTGAAAAAGTAGAATACAATATCCTTCCCTATCCTGTTTTCCGGAACGCAGAGAAGGTAGCTTTGCAACGAGGAGCCGGGATGGTAATCGCAAAATCTGAACCGGCTAAGGAATATGCGGCTGCATTATTTTTGAAATGGCTCAGCGCTACAGAGCAAAACTTGCGCTTTATATCCTCAACAGGCTATCTGCCGGTGACGATTGAGGCTTATGAGAATATTTCCAGTCTGATTCAGACGGAAGAAAATCCTAATATTCACAAAATGCATGAAACTGCGCAATTGATGAAAGCAGAATACACATTTATAACAGCGCCTAATTTCGATGGATATGATGATTTATTTAAAGAATACGAGGAAGATTTAAAAACTGCCATGCTGGAAGGGCGGCAAAGAGTGCAGTCGGGAGATACTGTCCAACATATTAGCTTGACTTTGTTTGATGACTTTTCTGATTAGCATGACTTAGGTTCGGACTTGAGAATGAAGAAGCCGGGTTTTTTTAAACTGCTAAAAGATATTAGAGAATACAGCTATGAAGGGCTTAACTTGCAGCGCCGTTTATTTTTGTTTTTTCTCCTGTTTTTAGTGACTGTCATGTCGGGGCTGCTGCTTATTTTATTCGCGACAGGCATCTTCAGAGTTGGGTTTAACGAAAGTCAGATATTTCTGAAAAATGAGCTTAATCACATTGAGGCTAATGTTGAACGGGAGTTTGGGTCTATTTCCATGCAGGGTGTTTCATTATCCAATATGCTGACAGCTGAAATTGAGAGAAAGCTGGCAGAAATTGATCTGAATCCTGCTTCCCTGCAAGATTCACCCTCCAGTTTGGAACCCATACTGGACGACTGCCTCAAAATTCTCAGTGCCTCCTTGAATAACAGGACAAGCGCAGCCTTTGTTATTCTGGATGCGACAGTAAATCCCGCGCTTGATCAAGCGGAATCTTCACGCTCCGGACTATTCCTAAAAAATATGCTTCCCAATACCGGTTATGTTTCGCCCTCATCTGTACGTTGTCTGCGCGGACCGGCATCTCTGGCGCGGGAAAACAGTATTTACCTGTCGCCCCAATGGCAAATGGAGTTTACAGTTTTGCCGGGAGATTTATTCCATCTGACCATGGATGCAGCCAAACATGGTGATACCGATCTAACAAAATTATATTTATGGCATCCAAAATCAAGATCAGCTGCAGATATATCGGAAGGCATGTTGCTTTCTCTTCCCGTTATAGCTTCTGACGGCACAATTATGGGAATATGCGGCTTTGAAGTCAGCGACATGCTTTTCAAAATGCTGTATACACCAGACAATACAGTTTTTGGACGCATATTTTCTATCTTGGCTCCTGTCGAGCAGGAAATGCTTGATGCTTCCAAAGCTCTGCTGGCTGGCAGCTACACCGTAACATCTGCGGGAATAGACGGTCCTCTGGAAATCAACAACGATATTAACGGTCTCACACACTTAACCGGCAAAGAAGATGTAACGTATTCCGGCTTATGCCAGACGGTTAATCTGTATCCTAAAGACACAATCCATAGTGATCAGGTCTGGAGACTGGGCGTGGTAATGCCTTGGCAGGATTTATCCGATTACATGATGGCAAAGAACTTGCGCATTTTATTCCTGCTGGTAGGTCTTCTTATTACCAGCGCCTTGATTGCGCTGCTCCTCAGCCGTAAATATATCAGGCCGGTAGTGAATGCGATCGGAAACATTCGCAATAAGACCTGCACAGATTATGAGAAAACTAATATTCAGGAAATTGATGATCTGATTAATTTTCTGGCAGAGCAGGAAACGAACACTGCTCTCAGCCAATCAGCCTTGGATGACAGTCATAGAAGCTTCACCCTCTTCGAAACCTTTGTTGAAAACATTAAAACATTGTCACCTGCGGAACGGCTTGTCTTCAACCTCTATATGGAAGGATACAACGCCAGGGAGATAGCGGAGAAACTGTATCTCTCCATTAACACAATAAAAACACATAATAAGCGTATCTACATGAAGCTCAATGTCTCATCACGCAAAGAATTGTTAGTGTATGTGAACATGATGAAAGAAAGGAACGGCACTTTACCTTCCGTCCGCTAGCGTAATCAAAATGCGTCTTTAATAGCTTGCTTTACCCTTGCATTTCTTGTTGTGGGCTACGCTATTTCAACCTTAAACGAGATAATTATATGATTTGGTGCAATTTCAGGAAATAAATAAAGCTTACTAAGTCTTGAATACTTAGTAAGCTGGCGCAATGGTGCCGGTGGCCGGACTCGAACCGGCACGGAGATACCTCCATCGCATTTTGAGTGCGACACGTCTGCCAATTCCATCACACCGGCATGATCGTAAATGAATATTAGCAATACCACAAGACTATTGTCAAATAGAACATTTCATACTGCATTATTGGTTAATTGCTAACCGAAGTGAACACTCGGTCATCTAAAGTGATTGCAAACCGGAATGTGTAATTAGGTATTGCAAAGATCATCTGTCCTGCTAATCTGTGTGGCTTTACACAAAATGCAAAGACTGTCTGCGGCAAAATACCGAGACAGTCTTTTTGGTGGGGGAAGGTGGATTTGAACCACCGAAGTCGGTGACAACAGATTTACAGTCTGCCCCCTTTGGCCACTTGGGTATTCCCCCGTATTTTGCTGAATTGAATGGTGGGCCATCAGGGACTCGAACCCCGGACCTACCGGTTATGAGCCGGCTGCTCTGACCAACTGAGCTAATGGCCCATCCCTTTAAACAGCAACAAAAGGATTATAAGAAAGAGTATTGATTATGTCAAGTTTAAGATCTCTGTTACTTCCCCGGTGTTTTTATAAATAGAGTGAGCCGGTACATATCCCCTGACAAGAGACAAAGGGTATATTCTGCTGCCGGTTCCTATGACAGTTCCGGGATTCATAACGCAGTTACAGCCAATTTCTACCTGGTCTCCAATAATTGCGCCCATTTTTCGCAATCCCGTTGCGATTTTTTTCTCAGAGCAGCGAATTTCAATATTTGTCCTGTCTGACTTGATATTGGATGTTATCGCTCCGGCGCCTAAGTGTACACCGGTTCCGAGAACAGAATCCCCAATATAATTGAAATGCGGAACCTGTACTTTTCTGATCAGAATCGAATTTTTTAATTCGCTGGAATTGCCGATTACACAATCTTCCCCGATTAGAATATCATTTCGCAAAAAGGCACAATGCCTGACTACAGTACCCGGTCCTATAATGATGTTATATCCGAGAAATGCTGAAGGCGCTACTATCGCTGATTTGGCTATCCAGACATTATTGTCATGTTTCTCGTACTCGTTTAGATCCAGATTTGCACCGACAGCTTTTACATAGTCACTGATAAAAGGGAGACTTTCCCACGGATACAGGTTTTCAGTCAGCAAAGCTTCAGCTAAACCTAAACCTTGTGGAAATAATGCCTCAATTGTTAATTCAATATCCATATTAATTTCTCCAGATGATCTAATTTTTGAGCTTCATCATTTAAAAGCTCATCTGACTAACACATCAGAAAATATTAAGACCCCACCGGCAGATTAAAGCCGATGGGGTTCGTGGTCGAGGTGAAGGGACTCGAACCCCCGACATCTTGCTCCCAAAGCAAGCGCGCTACCAGCTGCGCTACACCTCGAAACAAAGCAATTCTGACATATTAAAATCATTATGTCAATTTGCTCACTTCCCTGCTCATTTCATCAATATAACTATCGATCTTGCCATAATCCAGGGCATCTCTGATCGTGGCAAAGGATGGATTTATCGCTTTGCCATCTAAGAATAACGGGGCTTTGACAACCATTCTGTTCCTCTTTACCGGATGAAGAAAATCCAGCATATAACTATGCAATGCCAGCGTGGGAACTTTCTGGTCCAATAGACTGTCCGGTCCGTAACGTCTGTCCCCCAGCAACGGATGCTGCCGTCCGGAAAACTGCACCCTTATCTGATGCGGGCGTCCCGTAATCAGACGAATCAACAGCAGGGAGAGCACTGTTTTGTCAGTTTTAAAGGTCAGGACGACACGATACTCCAGAGTCGCCGGCCGACCCTCTTCTTTTGAAGTAATAAAGTACCTTCCTTCCCTCTTTTCATAGGATATGTAGTCTGTCAAAGTCGCTGCCGGCTGATCAGGTATTCCGTGAACCAAAGCAAGATAGTATTTTCCTATCAGATTTTCCCGGAAAGCCTTTGACATCCTGCCCGCGGCTTTGGAAGTAAGAGCAAAAACCATAACTCCGCTAGCCGGCTGATCCAGCCGGTGCAAAAGACCCAGCCAGACGTTTCCGGGCTTACTGCGGGATACTGCCAGATAATCTTTGATCAAATTAACCATGTCAGCTTTGCCGCTGATGTCCTCCTGAGATAGAATTACCGGTTCTTTGACAGCTGCCAGTATATGATTGTCTTCGTACAATATTAAGGGATGTTGATTTCCAATAGACATATGTCCCCATTTCCGATTTTTCTGAAGATGTTTAGCTCTCCCGGCGTCTCATGTATCCTCTCGAGTCTTCATCCTTATGGTTTTCGGTGTCAGTTTAATCTAAATGTAAAAGCAGACGTGTGAGCGAAGCAGAAGTATATTAATATACAGTCTTTCAGGAAAAATATTTGCAATTTGAAGTAGTCCTGCTGACAATGATTATACAGTATAATATAGGCATACTTATGAGGAGGCGAGCCATGATCCCACATATTTTAATTTGTGATGACGATCCGGTAGTTCACGAATCCCTGATAATTTATCTTGATGCAGAGAATTATACTCATGCATCAGCATTTGACGGCCTGGAGTCGCTAAAGCTCTGGGAGGAAGAAAAACCGGACTTGATAATTCTGGATTTAATGATGCCTAAGATGTCCGGTACTGATGTATGCCGCGAAATAAGGAAGACATCCAATGTACCCGTGATCATGCTGACAGCCCGCGGTGAAGAAATTGACCGTGTTCTCGGTCTGGAATTAGGCGCTGATGATTATATTGTCAAGCCCTTCAGTCCTCGAGAAGTTATTGCAAGAATCAAAGCTGTCCTGCGCAGATTACGCGAAGGCGAAAGCAGTCCTTCTTCAGTGCTTAGATTTGAAGGTCTGGAGATAAATCTGGATAATTATCAAGTCAAAGTCAAAGGCGAAAACGTAGCCTTTACACCCAAAGAAGTAGAAATTCTGTATCTGCTGGCATCTCACGCAGGTCAGGTTATGGACCGTGAGCAGATCCTGTCCAAGGTGTGGGGATATGACTACTTCGGAGACACCAGAACAGTAGATACGCATATTAAACGCATCAGGCAGAAAATCGATCAAGAAGATGCTAAATATGGCCTGATCACCGTTTATGGAGTTGGGTACAAATTTGAAGCTGAAAAATAGTTTTTTAGTTCGCAGATTTTTTATTCTGATTGTAGTGGCAGTAATTCTATGGACTGTACTGACCACTGTATTTTATTCCTTTATTGCGCAGCCTGTTTTTGCCCGTATCATCACCAGGCAAATAACTACTCGCTCCAGCGTGATTTCTAACCGCGTTGCCGGAGCTGATGATTACGATAATTTCGTCACCGAAACCATCGCCTTGTCTTATTCAATGTACGGCAGCTGGACCTTTCTGGTCGATGGCGAAGGAATAAAACTGCATACCAATCTTCAATTCGAATCGACCGAGACCACAGATCTGCTTTTTAAATATGTTCTCGACTCTCATTTGGAACTCATGAGCTCCACTGTTGAGACAACTTCAGAAATTATGCGAGTTCAGGGGATTAATGGCTCACTCATATTTGCATCCGTCCCAATTGAATTTGAAGAAGCCAGATATGGATCTGTTGTAACGGTCCAGCCCATGGAAGAAATGAATGCCAGTATTCTTAGTTTGAATGTTGCGCTTCTGATTTCCTCTCTGGTAGTGCTGCTCATTATGACGATCCCGGTGCTTATAGCTGCTTTCCGCTTAGTTCGCCCGCTTCAATCTATACGCAAAGTTGCAATAGCAATATCCTCAGGGGATTTCACCCAAAGAGCAGACGAGAGCGAAGAGGGTGAGATCGGAGACTTAGGTCGCGCAATGAACCAGCTGGCAACTCAGCTCTCACTCGCCTTCTCTGAACTGAGGGTGGAGCGTAATCGTCTTCGTCAGATTTTAGACGGGATTCAAGAAGGGATAATCGCGATCAACTGCGACGGAATAGTAACCCATTCCAATACTGCAGTCTGGGATGTTTTCGGAATCAAAGCCTCTGACGTAAAGGGGTTATCCCCGGATGAATTTTTACGCACCTCTCGCCTGGACAATTTTTTCAATCAGGTATTGGAGAAGAATGAGACAGTAAATGTTGTAATTTCTAAAGATAACAGGCAGATAAATGTAATCATAACTCCCCTGGAAACCGATCAGCATATTATGGACGGGGCAGTAGGTCTGTTCCGCGATATCACTGAAGCTGAACGGCTGGAAATGACCAGAAGAGATTATGTTGCTAATATATCGCACGAACTGCGCACTCCCCTCACCGCCATGCGCGGACTGCTTGAGCCCTTGAACGAGGGAATGGTCAAATCAGAAGAAGATCGCCAGCGCTACTACGATATCCTGCTGCGCGAGACACACAGACTTTCACGTCTGATTAACGACATGCTGGAGCTTTCCCGGATTCAGGCCGGAGAAGCGGTTATTGTGCAGAAGCCTTTTGCAATCGATCGCATGATCTCAGACCTTGTTTTCCGATTCCAGGTAACTGCTGAAGAAAATGACATTAAAATGGAGCTTAAAAATGAAGATCCTTTGGATGAAATTCCTCTCCTCTGGGGTAATCCCGACCGCGTGGAACAAATACTGGTGATTTTGTTTGACAATGCCATAAAGTACTCTGATCCGGGAGGAAATATTGAGGTTGAGGTTGTGAACGAAGACCGTTCGACCAGCATAACCGTCAATAACTCCGGAACTGGCATAAAACCTGAAGATATTGACCACGTCTTTGACCGCTTCTTCAAGGCGGACCGCTCTCACACCCATCCGGGCACAGGGCTGGGACTCTCCATAGCCAAAGAATTGGCTAATAATATGGGTCAAAAACTGGATGTTCAAAGTAATTATGGGCATGGCGCCAGTTTTATCTTCACCATCCCCCATGCCGACGTGGTGTTAAATCCTGAGGGAAATATCAAAGAAGTATTCTCCAGCGACATTGAAGATGAAAACGATGAAGAAAACGAAGGCGCTCAAGCTTCAGAACAGATCACCGGGTGTGAAACCGCAGAAGAGGCCGTTCCGCCAGAGAAGACAGCGGACAAACACGATAATTCTGATACTGAAGTTAACAGCAATATTGAATAAAGCGGATCATAATGGAAAAAATACGCATTAACAGATACATAGCGTCCTCCGGTTATTGCAGCAGGCGCGAAGCCGACAGACTGATCGCTGCCGAACAGGTGACGCTAAACGATCAGGCAGCCCAGCTAGGCGATACAGTCGGTCCCAATGACGTTGTCAAAGTTAACGGACGAATAGTAAGACCGCTTAAGGATGACAGGCTGGTATATATCGCCTTCAATAAGCCTGTGGGCATTACAAGCACTACCGATTCCAGAAGGAAAGACAATATCATTGACTACATCGGTTATCCGGAACGGATATTCCCTATCGGTCGTCTGGACAGAATGTCGGAAGGATTGATCCTGTTGACCAATGACGGTTCCATGGTAAATCCGATTCTGCGCGCTGAACATAAAAATGAAAAAGAATATGAAGTCAAAGTAGATAAAGCAATCAGCGATGAGGAGCTGCTCACCTTACAAAACGGCGTTCCGATTCTAGGGCAGATAACCAATTTCAGCAAAACGAAAAGACGCGGCAAGGATGAGTTCAATATTATTCTGACACAGGGTCTAAACCGTCAGATCAGGCGTATGTGCCAATATCTCGGTTTCGAAGTCGTCTCTTTAAAGAGAATCCGCATAATGCACATTAATTTGGGGAATCTTCCTGTCGGCGCCTGGCGGTATTTGACGAAAAAGGAAGTAGCCGAACTGCATCGTCTTACGGGCAAATAATCTTTATACGTCTTCTGCTCGGAAGGAAAGACATATTTCCTCAATCTCCGGCTGCAGCTGAACAAGTTCCACCCCTGCAGCCTGGAACATCCGCTTAGAAGCGACAACTATATCAGTATCTTTATATTTATCTGAAAGGTACATTACCTTATTGATTCCGGATTGAATTATCGCTTTGGCGCATTCATTACAGGGGAACAAAGGCACGTAGATACGGCATCCTTTGAGATCGCGCCCGGAGGCATTAAGTATGGCGTTCAGCTCCGCATGACAGACATATGTATATTTAACGTCCAGGGCCTCTCCTTCTCTGCCCCAGGGAAACTCATCATCGCTGCAGCCATAAGGCATGCCATTATAACCAATACTAACAATCCTGTTCTCGGGGCTGACAATACAGGCACCAACCTGAGTGCCGGGATCCTTGCTTCTTCTGGCTGCCAGCAGTGATATGCCCAGAAAGTAGTCGTCCCATGAAATGTAATCGGTCCTTTTTGTCATATGCTTCCCTTCCCTTATGGATAATACACAGCAAGTTTGATCAAAGTGAATTTGCAGCAGCCAAATATTTTATTTCAGGCTGGTTTTCCACAAGCCATGAATATTGCAGAATTCATAAACATCAACAGGTCCGTTGCCGACTCTGAATTCTGCTTCCGGTTCTTCACCGGGAAGCAGGAATTGAATCTGATATCTGTTTCCTTGCACTGCCGCAATCCAGTTAACATAATGCTCTTCAGTCATAGGATGGGCGATAAAACCTACCTTGACTCTTATCCCCTGATCCGTTCTCTCGATATTGGGAGCATGCTCAAAATCGTTCTCGTCATGGGTAATGGCTTCCAGTAAAACCATGGGCACATCGCAGCAGACCAGTTGCCCTCCGCCATCATTGAGCATAATTACGACATTGCCACATTCTTTACAGAAATAGAATTTTATATCATGCATAAATTCCTCCTTTACCACAGGGAGTAAAATTTCATCTTTCCCATAGATCTCTTCATCCTTATTATCCTGATCAGGATCATGTCTCAGCATTCTGGCAGGCGGGTCGGCGAGCGGAACATCTGCTTCACTTTTCCTGCGCCTTCTGATAAAAAATAACAATAATTGCAGGAAAGCAATAATTACCAGGACAGTTAATGAACCAAGAGTGACAATGAGACCATCTCTGAAGCCGTAAGGCTGGAAATTCATTGCCACAACGTTCTCACCGGCAGGAAGCTCAAGCGCCATCAGCGAATTGTCAACGGTTTCGATTGATTGCTTTTGGCCGTTGACAGTGGCATGCCAGCCTCTGTCATAAGGAACAGTGAGCAGCAGATAGCCTCCCTCAGGCATCACAATGGAACCTCTGAAATAATCAGAAGAAAAACGATCCAGCTGAAACTGAGTTGCCTTTATTCTGCTGATACTGGAAACGAAGGAGTCTCTCTCTAATCTTGCCGCATAAAACTCAAATTCACCGCTTCTTTCAGACTCTGAACCGAGAGTGAAACTAATCAAAGCGGTTTGCCCCGCTTCCAGATAACCGACTTCCGCATTACCAACAGCTCTGGCGGAGAAACTGAATGACTTTTCGTCTATAGTTATCTTGCCGCCGGAGGTTTTATGACCTCTCATGTCATAGGCCAGATTGTAAGTGCCTTCTTCCTCAGCAGTAAGGCTGAAAACCAGTTCCGCAGTGCCATCATCTGAGTTCTTATCAAAGCTGAATATCGTATCAGATTCATTGTAAGGAAACAAATTAGCCTGGCTGGAATCATCAACTTCTATCGGCACCGGAATATACACGCCTGAGGAGTCAGGATCAATAGCCTGCAAAAGCTGATTCTGATTTTCCAGCGGATTTATATTGCTGCTCCTGTAATGCATTATGTCAGGTGAGGCAGCAAAGCCAATCGATAAAGCAAAAGGATTTTCATATACGTCGATATCTTCATTCGACATGACGAGTTCCCGGGTATTATCCTGCCAGTGGCTCTTATCTCGTAAAATTAAATAGCGGATACCGAACAGACTGTCAATTAAAACATTAGAGCCATCATACTTATAACTATTGATGCCATTGCTGTAAAGGCCTAATTCTTTAAAAAAGCTCACGGGCTTTTCGGCGGTAGTTGAAGCAAAGAGAGTCAGTCCATCCAGCCCATACAAAAAAGAATCATTGGAAGTCTTGCTGGGATAAACTTCAGTTCGATAAAAAAGTGTGTCATCGGTGTTCGACTTCAGCTTAGTTACGCTGGTCCGGATTGATTCCGGAACGGAGCCGCCGGCATATCCTTCTCTGTTGCCGAAATATTCGTTTTTATCCAGATAAAATAAACCTACAGAGGTTGATAAGCCAATCTCGATTATCATTACAGCCAACAAGAGCAAAGTAACAGGCCTCTTATACTGTCTTTCATCAGTCAGACGAATAAAAATCAAAGCATAAAGAAGCAGGAAGATAATGCTGAACAAAATTGTATAGTCAGAAATTTTGTTCTCGCCAACTTTTTCAACTACTATCATCAGCAAAATAAGAGAAAAGGCAAACCCGACAATTGTTTCTCGTCGCAGCAGTCTGATACCGGGCAGTCCTTCATAGAGAAAAGTAAGCAAGATAAAAATATAGACAAAAGAGTTTCGGTAGGGCAGCTGGTTGGGGTAATGAAAACCATGCCAGATGAAATTCAAAATATTGGTATGAAAACTAAGGACCATAAAGGCTATGGTCAAAAACCCCAGCACCCGGTCACGCAATTTAACCTTGGAATTTAGAAGAGCAATTGGCATCAGGAGCAAAACAAATACGCCTGCATATAAATTTGGGAAACCACTGCGAACGGTGGGTTCAACTAAAAGCAGATGCTGCCCGAAGTAATCAAACAGAGAGGCAACTTTTTCTATCCCGGAAGGAAAAGAATCATTAGCCGCGGATGTTACCTGCAAAGCCTGATATGTTGGCCAGATCAATATGGCGGAAAGTCCAACACCCAGAGCAGAATAAAACAGCATTTTCAGCGATGTCAGCAATTTCACCAGTGGTTTGTTTTCCGGAGTGAAGCGAAACAAGAAAGGTATAAAGAGCATTGCTGTCATGAGACAGACAAACCAGGCCATATAGAAATTTACAAACAGCAAATAGGCTAAGCTGAGGGTGTAAAGCCAGATCTTCTTGTCGCGAATCAGATATACCATGCCCAATATGACTAAAGGGGCAATATACAAAGAATCCAGCCACATTATGTTCCAGCCATAAGCTATCACATAAGCAGATAAAGCATACATGGTCGAAAAACCCACTGCCAAAGGACCATGCCTGTTAAATGTTTTTCTTAAGAATATATTGAAAGTGAAACCTGCGAGCGATAGCTTGATTAACGTTAATACGAATATTCCTTCTGTCAGGAAGGCCGCGGGAAACAACAGCAGCAGTAAATTCAAGGGACTGGCCAGATAATATGCGAAAAGGGCGTAAAAATTTACTCCCAGGCCTCCGGCGAAACTGTAAAAAATTCCCTCGCCACTTAAGATCTTTGTTCTGAGCTCTGCGAGAAAGGGAGCGTATTGATGATAGAGGTCAACGGTTAAGAGGTGCTTATCACCAAAGGGAAATATTCCACGGGCGGCATATCCGATAGAGAGCAGGAGGAAAGGCAGAAAAAAGGCCATTACGGCATAATTGCGATCAGCTTGTCTGGACAATCTATTGTTAGTGACAATTCTTTGTTCAGACATGGAATCCTCCACAAGGTTATTTGGTACAGTATAACACTTATGATATTGCACTTTAATGAAAAAGCGACTACATTTTATAGTCGCTTTTTTAAATGTGCCGATATTCTACTCTTAAAATAGAGTCTTCTTAGTGTTTTTTCTTTTTTTCTTCTTACTTTTTTTTGTTTTGTCCTGAACTATTGCTGCTACTCTCTTAATAGTATTAATGGCAGCGATAATTTGTTGGATCGTATTCTTAGGTGACTTGTGCTTCCCCTTCCCGCTGAAAAAAGATGTCACAGAATCTACAACACTGACAGTTGCAGCGCCTATCGTCTCCACCACATCAGCCGTGGCGCCGGTAACAGTTTCTACATCTTCCAAAATTCCCGGGACTGATTCACCGGCTTGTTCTGTGATCAAAGAAACATCCTCAACAATAATATCCACTTTTTCAAGCAGTTCAGGTAATTGATCAAGAGTGCTCTTGATTGCGGGTCTATTCTCTTTAATTAATGAACTGGTTTCCCTTAGAGTTTGAGCTGTTCTGAACAAGAAAACAGTTAAACCTATTAAAGCAGCCACACCGCTCAAAATTAAAAGCCCTAAGAGCAAGTCCATCAGATCTACCGTGACGGCTAAATATATAGGGGTTTGCATAATAATCTCCTAAATCATTCTCCAAAACAATCGTTTTGGTTATCTCATATTAATATTTCAAATCTATAGATCCGTTACCTATGCTCGTAATCGAATTGGCCTAACTGCTAAGCTCATCAGCGAGATCTTCCGCTATATCGTCAGCTTCTTTGGAGAGCTTTGTCTTCATCTCTTCATATTTTTTGTGTGCAGCTTTGGAAGCTTTCTCACCCAGATCTTTCGCCTTTTCAACTCCGACTTCAACTCCGGCTTTAATGTCAGCTCTGGTTTCTTTGCCGGACTTAGGAGCCAGCATCAGAGCAGTAACGCCGCCAATGATAACGCCGCTAAGCAGTCCCAGAATGCATCCTTTTTGTACATTTGATTTGTCTGTCACACCAAAATAATCTTTCAGTCCTCTTGTCATGATAATTTCCTCGCTTTATAAGTATTTGCGCTTTTGTCGGGCGCATACCGATCAACAGCCTCTAAACAAAACCAGTCTTATCCCAATACAGGTTCTCAAGTATCAGAACAAATAATATCCTCCTCTAATAATCAAGATAATCAAGAATATTATTGCTGTAAGAGTTATTTTACACAATTAAAGCTGGAATGTCTTGTTAAGCCGAGAAAAACATCAGATTAGTAACTTAGGTGCTTATGCCAGGAGAAATCTTTAATCTGTACTTCATTATAATCCGGAGCGCAGACTTCAGTGTGGCCGATTATCTGAGCGGCTAAATTATATTTTCCTGCGATAGATATAAGGCGGTCAGATATTTCCGGCCGGCAATATATTTCCAGTCGATGCCCCATGTTAAAAATCTGATAAACTTCCCTTTCGGTAACTTCTCCGGTGTCCAGGACAGCTTGAAACAAAGGCGGAGTTTCGAAAAGACGATCTTTTATATATCGTATTCCGCCGGAAAAATCAATACATTTAACCTGACCTCCGCCGGTACAATGGATAATGCCAAGAATATCTTTGTCATATCCGGCAAGCATTTCAGCTACGGGTGGCAGATATGTTCTGGTAGGCGAAAGGATCGCCTCACCTACTGTCATACTGCTGCCGGGTAATTTGTCTTCTAAATGATAAGGTCCCACATATACTTTGTCCTCGGCTATTGTCTCGGAAAAAGTTTCGGGGAATTTTTTGATGTAATCATAGTGCAATAATAAATGCCTGGCGGCAGTCAACCCATTTGAGGAAATCCCGGAGTTCTCTTTGTCTTCATAGGTAGTTTGTCCGGTGGACGATAAACCGACAATATCTAAGCCGGGAGTGATGTTGGCAGCATTGATGACTTTCTCTCTCAGCATCCTTGTTAAGACAGTACTGTCACAGATGACTGTACGCACCAGATCGCCTACATCGGCAGTTTCACCTCCGGTCATTATTACATCAATTCCCAATCCCCTGAGCTTCGCGATGACTGAGTCATAACCTGAGATAATGCTGCGCAAAACTTCTCCGGGAATTCTATGGGCATTTCGTCCGATTGTATTGGAGAGATAAAAAGGGCCTGTAGACCCGATAGCTAAAAGATCATCTGTATTCATCACCAGTGAATCCTGAGCGATGCCGCTGAACCATTCAGCATCCCCGGTTTCTTTGTACATCATATAAGCAATGGCGGATTTGGTACCTGCTCCGTCAGCATGTATAGCTGCGCACCAATCCGTATCTCCTGCAGGGTCGGCAATTATCTTGCAGAAAGAGCCCGGGAACAAGCCTTGATCCTGACCGAATACTGCTTCTTTTACTTCATCCTTTGTGGGGGAAACGCCTCTCGATAAATATGCGTCAGCCATCTTACCTCCAAATAAAAGCTTCGAGTGTACCTGTAAGCCGGGTTCTGTCTGGGACAGTCATCTATCTTGGCTCACTGTCTCCAGTGAGCTCTAGCCACCTCTGGGAGCTGCGGATCTCCATTGCTCCTCTCACGGTGTTGCTCCAGGCGGGGTTTACAAGAGCAATCTGTCACCAGACTGCCGGTGAGCTCTTACCTCACCATTTCACCCTTACCTTTTCAGGCGGTATACTTTCTGTTGCACTTTCCTTAAAGTCACCTTCACCGGGAGTTACCCGGCGCCATGATCCTGGGAGCCCGGACTTTCCTCCGCATATGGCTTTCGCCCGCATGCAGCGACTGTCCGGTACACTCAAAAGCATTAATATTATACTAGAATTAGCCTTGTTAATAAAGCCATTGGCTGCTGAAGCCTGTTAATAGCTAATTACAAGCCGTCTTCTGCTTCAGCCTCCCCGTTTATCTTTCTTGGTTAAGCCATCATCTGCCCGAACCTGATCAAAAGCTGCTGCTGTCAGATTTAGTCCAGCAGCGGCTTAATGCAGGAACTTACAGCCCGGTTTAGTCCAGCAACGACTCAATATATGAACTTACTGCCCGATCGACTTCTGTAGGTTCAACTATCGACTTGCGATAGCTATATTCTCGCCGCAGGTATCGTAATTCTGCCTGCGTCAGCTCTCTACTTCCCCACTCCAGCAGTAAAAGAGGCCCAAGTATCTTCTCCAAAATCGACAAACTCCTGTGCGCTGAAAGCGACTGAGCACTGACTGATGAATCAGCGGTCACTTTGCCGGATGATGAATCAGCGGTTACTTTACCGGATGATGAATCAGCGGTCACTTTATCGGAGGATGAATCAGCGGTCACTTCGCCGGATGATGAATCAGCGGGCACTTTACCGGAGGATGAATCAGCGGTCACTTTGCCGGATGATGAATCAGTGGACACTTTGCCGGATGATGAATCATCAGACACTTTACCGGAGGATGAATCATCAGACACTTTACCGGAGGATGAATCATCAGACACTTTACCGGAGG
>ENA-UOOM01000895-UOOM01000895.1-fermentation-metagenome-genome-assembly--contig:-NODE-895-length-31491-cov-4.378738_pt1 | contig 31491 bp, 30 predicted proteins | sample MGYA00245781_ERZ724031 | MGnify/ENA primary metagenome ERZ724031 (study PRJEB28704, sample SAMN03018317) | fermentation metagenome | biome: anthropogenic terrestrial biome; feature: soil; material... | reverse complement strand
AGTGGTAGAGCATCGCCTTGCCAAGGCGAGGGTCGCGAGTTCGAATCTCGTCTTTCGCTCCATTTGTCAAATGCTGCCGTCTCGTCTGTGTGACGGCAGTTTTTATTTTCTGTCCAACCTTGGTAAACGCTTTGCAGACAATGCAAGGGCTTTGCAAAATTTGAAATAAAAGAGAATTTTAGTGACGGACCATCAAAATAAAGCGCTGCGGTTTCTTTTTCGGAATCGGTTGTATTTTTTGAAAAATTGTGGTAGTATACTTTCGCATTGCTACAACAATGCAGCAATCAGCACTTTGCGAAAACGTGCGCCCTTAGCTCAGTTGGATAGAGCATGTGGCTTCGAACCACAGTGCCGGGGGTTCGAATCCCTCAGGGCGTACCATTATTTGTACAAAAAGACTTGTATACAAGTCTTTTTTTATTCTTGCATTGCAAGATTTTTTAAAAAGCAGTTTATTTCTTGCGGGTTTTGATTTTGACTTGCTCCACACGCCAGCGGGTAATGTCTTCAATCAACGCATAAGGGATGGGCGCGGAGTAGGCAAATCGAATGGTGCCCTTGTCGGTTGAGTAATCTTTCAGGCGATCGGCAAAGGCTTCTATGGCGGCGGGGGTGGGAAACAGGCCGATATGATTTTTTGCCGCGGCGAAATGAATCAGATTTTCGCCGAGATAATAGGTGGGCATTTGATAGCTGATTTTTTCTGTAGCATCGGGAGCGCATGCACGTATCGATGCGCGGATGTTTGTTAATATTTCGCGCACTTCGGGTGAAAAGGACGCGATGTATTCATCAACGGATGCGTAATTTTTCTTTTCCGCCACTTTTCGCGGGGGCTTGCTTTGCGTTAGCGTGTAAGCTGCATGAATGCGCGCAACGAACGGCTTTATTGCGGCGTCACTTGAAATTTCGAAATAGTGGACGATACGATTTTTGGAGGTTTGTAGGGTTTTGTTCGGCGCCCACTCCTCATGAAGCCTATCAGAGGCAAAGGCTACTGCCAGTGCGTCTTTCTTGGTTCTGAATTCCGCAAATGCAGTGTGATTTTTCCACAATAGAGCCGTTTTGGTTTCATACTCTTTAAAGGCGCCGATTTCATTTTTGACTGCGTCATACAGACTTTTATAAAGCGGATACCATTTTTCGCCAGAGGCGGAAAAAATTTTTCTTGTCATTTCAGTCAGTTTTTCTTTCGCGTTCCTGCAGGGTTACTTTGACGGTATCGCCGGGTTGCTTGGCGATTTTTGCGCGAATATCTTTGCGGATGCCGATGATGTGAGTAGGTGTGCCCATGCGCACAACGCTGCCTTCATATGCCACGCCGTCAAAAGTGGCATAAACGGCCACGCGCATTTTGCCGAAAGCCTCCTTTACATCAAAGGGAATTTCTACATAGGCGCCGTCAATATCGGGCACCTTTTGTATAACGGCTTCAAATTCATATATATTTTTATTCATCATGCAATCCTCTCGTTTTCATATGTTGCGCAAAGCATGGCTTAGACATCATTCTTCATTATAACACGATAGGTTTCACTGAAACAAAAAAGATGAACGGGGCATTCGTTTTCGGAATATTAAAATACATCTAATTTATCGTGTTGTGCAGTGCACATTTTATTAGCGATAAAATCAAGAAACAGAAATTTTTATTTGTGATTAAAATCAAACAGCGGATAAATTTATCCGCTGTTTGATTTTTGACAGACAGAATAGGTTTTGTAAAAATTACAAGGCTTCCAATCTGGCTTTGAAATTTTCGAGTTCTTGGGGATCAATCATGTCTTCAATGTAGGGGATGGCATCAACGAATTTGAACGTTCTGCCTACTTCCAGAAGCGGATGCTCTAAAAGCTGAGGTGAAAGTTCTTCGATAATCGCCCTTGTTTCCGGGGTGTCCAACAATTCGCCTACGGTGGTTTCAAAATTGTACTTGCTCATAATTTCCTCCTAAATCTATTTATTTATTATTTTAGATACACAATATGATAGTTTGTTTAAGCGTTGTGCATCGAGTGAAAAGGTTTGATAAGATTTACAGACCTTTTTTCGCAGCTTGGCCGATGGCGTAACCCTCTTCGAACGCTTTTTCATTCATCGTAATGAGCTCGGGCGATTTGCCTGCGAATTTTTGGGTAAGCGTACTTAAAAAAACGTTGGGTTCCAGCACATCATGATAGCCCAAAAACGCGCCGATCATAGGCACATTGGCAATTTTAGCCGAACCGACTTGCAGCGCGATATCATCCGCAGCCAGCGAAATGACACGGATATCATCTCGAGTCACAGGCGATGTAACGCGAGAAGAATTGATAATCAACGTGCCGCCCGGCGCGAGTTCAGCGAGAAATTTTTTTAAAGATTGCGCATTCATTGCAATAAGCGTATCGCATTTGGAGGGCAGCGGTGAGATGATTTCTTCATCGCTGACAATCACCGTGCATTTGGCGCTGCCGCCTCGCTGTTCGGGGCCGTACAAAGGCATAAATGTCGCAAATTTCTCGTCTTTCACGGCGCTTTGGGCAAAGGTAATGCCAATGCTCATCACGCCCTGACCGCCGGAACCGGAGATAATCAAAGTGTTTTTCATGATTTGTCCGCCTCCTTATCTTTGAAAATGCCGAGCGGGTAGGCGGGAATTGTATGGGTTTGCATGTATTCCAGGCTTTGCAGCGGAGACATGCCCCAATTTGTGGGGCAATTGGTGAGCAGTTCCACGAAAGAAAAGCCTTTATTCTCCAGCTGGCATTCAAAAGCTCTTTTGATGCCCGCGCGGGCTTTTTTAATATTCTGCGGCGTATCCAAGGCGTAGCGCGCCACAAAGGCAGGAGCTTTGAGCTCTTTGATCAGCTCACACATGGGGATAGGGTAGCCTTCCGACTCTGCGTTTCGGCCTGCACGAGACGTGGTGGATTTTTGACCGACCAATGTGGTGGGCGCCATTTGACCGCCCGTCATGCCGTAGGTGGCGTTGTTGGCAAAAATAACTGTGATGTTTTCGCCTCTGTTGGCGGCGGATAATATTTCTCCGAGCCCGATAGCCGCCAAATCGCCGTCGCCCTGATAGGTAAAGACGAGGCTGCTTGGGTGGGAGCGTTTAGCGCCTGTGGCCACGGCCGGCGCGCGCCCGTGTGCAGAGCCGATCATGTCCACTTTCCAATATAAAAGCCCCATGGTCGCGCAGCCTACGGGCAGCACAAGCAGTGCGTTTTGCCCCTGCTGCAGCTCATCAAGCACTTCCGATGTGATTTTGGCGGCGGTACCGTGCAGGCAACCGGGGCAAAAACCGCTTTGCAACGGCAGCAGCGATTTGGGACGCGTATAAGTTTTTTCCATTACGCTTCACCTCCGACTATTTTTTCGATGGCTCCTCGAACGCCGTCATCGTCCAGCAAATTGCCGCCGGAGCGGCCGTATGAACGAATAGGAATGGCACAGCGCGTCGCTAAGGCAATGTCTTCTTCCATCTGTGCGGGGATAGTCATTTCGATATCGATGATGGCTTTGATTTTTGTGCTGTCCAGCTTCGCAAAGCTCTTTTTCGGGAAAGGATAAAGTGTAATGGGGCGTATCATACCGATTTTTAAGCCTTTTGCGCGAAGGTCAAGGATGGCTTGCTTGGCAACGCGCGCGGCGATGCCGTAAGCGACGACGACGTATTGGGCGTCTTCCAGCAAAAATTCTTCCGCTTTCGCATCTTGCTCAGCCCACTGTGCATAGAGGTCTACCCGCGCTTTATTATGATTTTCCAATACCATTTCGGGATAGATGGAAGTAATGATGCGCGTGGGTCGGCTTTGCCCGTTGTATCCCACGGTCCATTTCTTTTCTTCAAACGCAGCGGGGTCCTTCATTTCGGGAAGGGAGACGCGCTCCATGATAGAGCCCAGACAGCCGTCCATCAAAACCAACACGGGGCTGCGGTCTCTCTCGGCATAATCAAAGGCTTCATAGGTTAAGTCAACGGCTTCCTGGAGTGTGGACGGAGCAAAAACCAGCGTATGAAAACCGCCGTGTCCCAGCGCCTTGGTGGCTTGCAGGTAGTCGGACTGTGCGGGCTGAATGGAGCCCAGTCCGGGGCCGCCGCGGCTGACGTTGACGATAACGGCGGGTAAAAATGCGCCTGCCAAATAGGAGATACCCTCCGTTTTCAGGCTGATGCCGGGACTGGATGAAGAGGTCATGGCTCTCATTCCGGTGGCAGAGGCGCCATAGACCATGTTGATCGAGGCGATTTCGCTTTCGCCCTGCACAAAGGCGCCGCCCACCTCAGGCAACCGAGAAGACATATATTCGGGGATTTCGTTTTGCGGCGTGATGGGATAGCCTGCAAAAAAACGGCATCCCGCGCGTATGGCGGCTTCTGCAACGGCTTCGCAGCCTTTCATGAGTTGCTTAGTCATCTGTTTTCACCTCCCTAGAGGTTTCGATGGCGCCTTCGGGACAAACGGTTGCGCAGGCCAGACAGCCGATGCATTGGCTCATATCTTCAATAACAGGGTTAAAATATCCTTTGACGCTGCGCACATCACCCATTTTAATGATTTGCTTCGGGCAAAATTTGATGCAGTATCCGCAGCTTTTGCAGAGCTTGGCGGAAAATTCCACGTAATTCATGTCGCTCACTCCTTACAGGTTTTCGCAAACGGTTTTATGCGGGTCGTATTGATGGTCATAGTTGGATTCAATCGTACGAACCAGTCGGGCCACCGTGGTATTGACGGGGGTGGGTACGCCCAGCGCCTTGCCGAGTTTTTCAATAGCGCCGTTGAGAAACTCGATCTCGGTGGGGCGCTTGGTAATCATCATATCCTGCGCCATGGAAGGATAATGGTCTCCCGCCGTTTTTTTCGCGGCAGGAAGTGTTTTGGTCATGAAGGAAGTAAAGTCAAGTCCTTCAATTCCCTTAGCTTCGGCTACAGCCAACGTCTCTTTTGCCAAATCGGTGACGAGCAGTGCAAAATTGACATTTTTGCCTGCTTGCCCGCCGTTGAGACGAACAAGACCGCAGCTGGCATTGACGACGATATTGACCAGCGCTTTGCTCCATACTTTTTCGTCGATATTGTCCACATATTCGCTGACGGCGCCGCCGTCGGTGAAGTATTTTGCCAATGCTTCGCCGGCCGATTTTTGCGGGGCATCTTTGACAAGGCTGCCGATGTAGATATTGACTTCGTCAAAAAGGTTTCCGTATACTTCGCCGGGTGCGGTGAGGATACTTGCGATATTGAGACAGCCGTAGAGGATTTTTTCTTGCGGAACGGTTTTTTCAATGAGTTCCACGTTTCCGATACCGTTTTGAAACGTGCAGACATAGGTGTCTTCTCCGATGGCGCCGGCGGCTCCTTTTAGCGCCTCTTCGGTCCAGACGCCTTTGACCATGATGATGATGTAGTCCATGATGCCGATGTTTTCTGCGGAATAAGCGGTTTTCATATGGACATTGTCACAGCCGCCTGCCGAGTTAAGCACAAGACCTTTTTGGGCGATGCTGTCCATATGCGCTTGAAAAGGGTCGACTAAGATAACGTCTGCGCCGCCTTTTTTCAGATAGGCGCCAAGCACACAGCCCATTGCGCCTGCGCCGATCAATGCGATTTTTTTCATAGGTTCCTCCTTAGTTCATTGAATATATTTTACAGCAGTACACGCTTTTGATTTATAAAAAAAATCCCGCTTTTTTCGCATCAAATGTCAATTCGTCGCGAAAGGCGGGATGAGAAAGACTGATTAAAGACTTGGCTCTGCTTTCGATGGTTTCGTTTTTTAAACGCGCGATACCGTATTCGGTGACAATGTAGTCGATATCCGCCCTGGGTGTGGTAACGGCAGAGCCGAGCGGCAGCGAGAGAGATATTTTTGATACAAGATTGCCTTCTTTATCGGCGCGGGCAGAGGGCATGGCAATAAAGGATTTGCCCCCGTTGCTGCGATTGGCGCCGCGGACGAAGTCCAACTGTCCTCCCGTGCCGCTGTATTGCCTGCTGCCGATGGATTCGGCGCACACCTGCCCGGTGAGGTCAATGGCCAAAGCGCCGTTGACGGAGACGACATGATCGTTTTGACCGATGACAAAGGGATCGTTGACCCAGGCAAAGGAGCGTGACAACACGCGGGAATTTTCGTTCAAAAAATCATACATCCTTTCGCTGCCCAGTGCGAAACCGAAGACGGAGAGGCCTGCAAGAAGTTGTTTTCGGCTGTTGTTGACAGCGCCGCACTCCATTAAGTCGACCATGGGTTCCACAAACATTTCCGTATGAATGCCCAAGTCTTTTTTGTCGCGCAATAAATGACCCACCGCGGTGGCAAGACCGCCGATACCCAACTGAATGCAGGCGCCGTTAGGGATTTGTTCGGCAATATATGCGGCGATTTGATGGTCGATCTCATCCGCAACAAAGGCCGGCGGCGAATAGAGCGGTGCGGTTAAATCCACCAAATGCGTTACCTGATCCATGTGCAACACGACATCTTCACCATAGACAAAAGGCATATTTTCATTGACTTGAATAATAACTTTTTCTGCCTGGGCAATGATGCGGCTGTCCAGAGGACACAGACCGAAGCTGATTTGCCCTTCGGCGTTGGGGGGAGTGCCTGCCATCATGGCTATATTGGCAGGATGAACCTGCGCTCGATCCGCTGTGGTGGCACTGAGGTGCAATAATTGTATTTCTATGTTGGCGTCTCTTTTTAAAAACGCTCTTTCGATCGGTCCCAGAAAAAGGCTGCGAATATTTACTTTGCCGCGTGCGGCGGGCAGATGCAGGCGCATGGCTTGACTGCAAAATCCCATATCGATACGCACATCGTGCAAACGGTCGATTTCATCGAACAAGCAGTCTAAAACAGCATAAGGAACAGAGTTTACCATACCTGTTGCAATGACATCACCGGACGTAATTTGCATTGCGGCGTCCTTTGGCGAACAGAGTTTGTCCTGATAAATTTCGCGCCAGTTCATGAGAAGTCCTTTCGTGAAAATATTATCGATTTGAGTGTGCATTCGTGAAAATATCCTGTATAATTTTATTATAAATAGCTTACTATGACGTGTCAAAATGCAAACCGACCAAGATGGTGCTGGGTTTGTAAGAGTTAAATTAGGTGCATTTTCAAAGATTAATGGAAAAATGGACTAAAAAAAAACCATTTTTTTTCGAAGAGATAAAGTACATATAGGGCTCTACTTTGCTTTTCTTGAATAAAACAATACGGTGATTTCAGCTTAGGTGATGCAAATGTAGAGAACAGATAGGAGTACAGCCATGAATCGAGAACTGCTGTTACAGCGATTGGAAGAAAATCCATTTCAACCTCTGAATCTTATTGTCTATAAAATGCTCGAAGATGCCATTATCTCTTTTGAGTTGTTGCCGAAAACTAAATTAAACAGCGTAAAGATTGCAAATGATTTACAAATCAGTCGCACGCCGGTAAAGGAAGCATTTAATCTGCTGTTGAAAGAAGGTTTGCTCGAAAAATATGACGGGAAAAATGGCTACTATGTATTTACTTTTTCGAGGCAAATGTCTGAAGCGCTGTTTTTTGCACGCAGAATTATTGAAGGAAGTGCATGTTATTTATGTGCGCAACACAGCAACTCTGTTAATGTCGAGCAACTTCGAAATTATGCAGAGCGTTTTCGCGAGATTTTACAGAACAAACTGTATACACAATTGGACGAGACAGACATACCATTTCATAAAATGATTGTTCAAGCAACAGGAAATATGTATCTGGTGATGATGTATGAACAATTGGATAAAATGATTCGTCATCAGTCGGCACGAAATGCTCATTATCTTTTATCTGTTGGCCACGTAGGATATAAGATGGATGGATTGGCATCGCAACACCTTTCAATTTTAAATGCAATTGAATCGGGAATTCCTGAGATGGCACAAAGTGCAGCGTATGCGCATATTGATACTTGTATGGAATTCACACGTTTGCATCCAAAATATTAGAATGATATGACGATGTTAGTAAAAGAATCGTTTTGTGAAATCAAAAAATTTAAGAATCTGCAGATGTTATATATTTTGTGAAGAGATATAGAGCAGTTTTAAAAACCGAAAGCAGGGTGAGGGCACAATGCGGCGGCTGGCGTGCTAAGGTAGGTAAGGTTGTGTATTGATGTGGTAAGCGGTGGCGGTCAAGGCCATAGACTGAAAGACAAGGCGGGATGGTATGCATCAGAGCAAGCATATATTTTTGATTAACGCCCATGCGGTGACGGGGAAAAAAAAGAAATTACTGACAGAAAAAATCATGGGTGTCTGTAGAAAGCATCAGGCTGATTATCGAATTTATGAGACAGATGAAATGGCTGACATTGCGCGCTGTGTCACAGAGGAGAAAGAACAAAATTTCAACGGCCGCACGTTACGGTTTTATGCATGCGGTGGAGACGGAACACTAAATCAGGTGGCCAATGCAGTCTATCGCGATGCCAATGCGCAAGTAGGCGTAATACCCCTTGGCACAGGCAATGATTTTGTGAAGAGTTTTACGAATTCAAAGTATTTTATGGACATTGAGCGACAAATTTTTGGCAAAGCGGTGTTGGTTGACGCCATTGCATATGGCGAGAACATAACGGTGAACATGATTAATATCGGTTTTGATTGTATGGTGGTGGCAAAGACACAACAAACAAAAAAATGGCCGTTTATGAAAGGACCTGCAGCATATTTGGCGGCGGTGGCAATTGTTTTAAAGGATATGCCATTGAGCCGACAGCGGGTGGTGTTGGACGGAAAAGAAGTGGCACAAGATGTTTTTTTATTGACGGTGATTGCAAACGGCTCTTACTGCGGTGGCGGGTTTAATGCTGCGTCCAAAGCGGTTTTAAATGATGGCTATGCAGATGTGTTGTTGGTAGATCCCGTGAGCAGAACAAAGTTTTTGTCTTTGGTAGGCATGTATAAAAAAGGCACTTTATTGGACGATAAGCGTGCCGAGGAGGTTTTAAAATTTCAACGCTGCCGCAAAGTGGAAATAATTTCGGAGGAAAAAACAATCTTTTGTTCGGACGGAGAAATTTTTCCTTTAGACAAAATTGCATTTAGCGTTGTGCCCAAAGCGATTCGCTTTTTAATGCCTGCGGGCTGTCAACTGAAAAATGAAAACTAAAATGCTGTGAAATACAAAAGTGGGCTTTACACTTTGGGCGGCAAAGATTATAATACAAGATGTAAATTCCAAGTAAAATACTGGGCAAATTTTTCTTATTTGAGGGCAGAATGGAGTTATTGAAACAGAGAATCCTTTCGGACGGCGTAGAGTTGGGTACGGAAATATTAAAAGTGGATTCTTTTTTGAATCATCAAATTGACATCGGCTTAATTCGACAAATCGGAAATGAATTTGCCGTACGATTTCAAAACGAAAATATAACAAAAATATTAACCATCGAATCTTCGGGTATTGCGGTGGCTTGTGTTACGTCGTTGTGTCTGGGTGAGGTTCCTGTTATTTTCGCGAAAAAAGAAAAGGCTTCTTCTATGACGGGTGAATATTTTGGTGCACAGGTAAAGTCTTTTACCAAGGGCACTGTCTCCATGGTCAGGGTCAATAAAAGTTTTATCGGCCCGGAGGATACCATTTTGATTATCGATGACTTTTTAGCCCACGGCGAGGCTGCAAGCGGGTTAATCAGTATTGTCGAACAAGCCGGCGCCAAGCTTGCTGGTGTGGCCATTGTCATTGAAAAAGAATTTCAAGGCGGAGGCAAAAAAATAAAAGATCGGGGAATCAGGCTGGAATCCTTGGCGGTGGTATGCTCAATGGCAGAAGGCAAGATACATTTTCGTTAAACGGTTATTTCGCTGTGGAGGCGATAATAATATACAGATATCATACAAAGATATCTCAAAGATTATGAATGAGGAGAAAAAGATGAAAAGAACAAAAAAAGTGTTATCTGTTTTGCTGATTATTGCTTTTGCAGCGACAGTTCTTCTTACGGGGTGCGGCGGCAGTACCGGAAAAACAGATGAAGCGACAACCGTTGGATTTATCTACATCGGCAGCAAGACAGACGGCGGCTATAGCCAGGCGCAGCACAACGGCACCATGGCTGTAGAACAACACTTTGGCAACAAAATCAAAACCATCGTGGCAGAAAATGTAGCCGAAGACAAACAAGCAGTAAAGAGCACGGCGGTAAACATGATCGACCAAGGTGCAAAAATTGTTATCGGCACAAGCTTTGGGTTTATGGATGCGTTGGATGAGTTGGCAGTAGAGTATCCCAATGTTACATTCCTTCATTTTTCGGGATATAAAATGAACGACAAAAACTTCGGCAACTATTTTGGCGCAATGGAAGAACCGAGATATCTTTCGGGTATGATTGCCGGGCTCATGACCAAATCAAACAAATTGGGTTATGTTGCGGCATATCCCTACACAGAAGTGAAAATCGGCATCAACGCCTTTGCTTTGGGTGCACAATCCGTTAACCCCAATGCAACGGTAAGCGTGGTTTATATCAACAGCTGGAATGATCCGGCCAATGAAAAAGCAGCGGCAGAATCTTTGTTGGCACAAGGCTGCGATATCATCACACAACATTGTGACTCCGCAGGACCGCAATTGGCAGCACAAGACGCAAAAGCATTTGCGGTAGGCTATAATTTGGACAACTCTAAAGTAGCGCCCAATTCTTTCTTGACAGCACCGATTTGGCATCACGAAAAATATTTAATTCCGACCATTGAAAAAATCATTGACGGAACATATGTTCCGGAAAGCTATTACGGCACCATGAAAGACGGATACATCGGTCTTGCTCCGATGACCAACCTGGTTCCGGAAGACGTGAAGAAAAAAGTAGAAGAAGTGCAGGAAAAAATGATTGCAGGAACATTCCCCGTATTTGTAGGTCCGATTAAAGACAACCAAGGCAACATTGTTGTCAAAGAAGGGGAAACATTGGACCGCGCAGGTATTTGGAAGATGGAATATCTGGTGCAGGGTGTAACCGGAAGAGATAACTAAAAAAAGGTAGTGCGATATGGAACCTGTAAAAGCCATAGAAATGAAAGACATTTGTAAAGCTTTTGGGTCCGTAAAAGCAAATGAAGATGTTAACTTAACCGTATATAACGGCGAAATTCATGCACTGCTCGGAGAAAACGGTGCAGGAAAAAGCACATTGGTGAACATGCTGTCGGGTATTTATACGCCCGACAGCGGTTTCATCTCTGTATACGACCAAGAAGTTCATTTTGCATCTCCCAAGGACTCCATCAAAAAAGGAATCGGCATGATTCACCAACATTTTAAATTGGTGGATGTGCTTAGTGCGCAGGAAAATATCATCCTCGGCAGCAGCAAAGACGGCGCTTTTGTAAAGCGAAAAAAGCTGGCGCAGGAAATTAAAAAATTAAGTGACCAATATGGACTGGATATCAATCCGAACAAAAAAGTCTATGAAATGTCGGTTGGGGAAAAAGAATCACTCGAAATTATCAAAGTATTATACCGCGGTGCAAAAATATTGATTATGGACGAGCCCACTGCGGTGTTGACACCCCAGGAAATAAAAAGGCTGTTTGAAATTATTCGCAACATGAAAAAGCAGGGGTGCGCAATTATTATCATTACCCATAAGCTAAACGAGGTTATGGAAATCAGTGACCGCGTCACGGTGTTAAGAAAAGGAAAAACCGTCGGTACCGTAAACACAAATGAAGTGGAGGTACAGGCTTTAATAGAAATGATGGTGGGTAAAAAAATTGATCTGGCCATCACAAAAGAAGAGATTGCCGAAAAAGAACTCTTGATGAAAGTCGACGGACTTTATGTGGTGAATCAAGATAAAAAACATGCCCTCAAAGACATCAGTTTTTCACTTTACAGTCACGAGATATTGGGTGTGGCCGGTGTGGCGGGGAGCGGACAAAAAGAGCTTTGCGAAACCATTGCCGGATTGAATCCTGCCGAAAAAGGTCGTGTTTTTTTTGAAGGGGAGAATATTTTAGGTAAGACACCGCAAGAAATTATTCGGCTGGGTATTAGAATGGGCTTTATTCCCGAAGACAGGTTGGGTATGGGGCTCATAGGAAGCATGGATATTGTGGACAACATTATCTTAAAAGATTATCAAAATGCACCGGGCATGTTTTTGAAACGGAGCCGCTACCACGAAAAGGCAAATCGCATCGTTAATAGGCTGGATATTCAAACGCCGGGCATTTTTTATCCCGTAAAAAAACTCTCCGGGGGCAATATACAAAAGGTGCTGTTGGGCAGGGAAATTGACTCGGATCCGCGTGTGTTGATTACGGCTTACCCTGTGCGCGGGCTGGATATTGGCGCTTCATTGACAATTTATGATTTGTTAAACGAGCAAAAGCGAAAGGGTGTTGGGATATTGTTCATTGGGGAGGACTTGGACGTTTTGATAGATTTGTGCGATCGAGTCATGGTTTTTTGCGGCGGAGAGGTTATGGGTATAGTGGATCCAAAGAAGGTGACGAAAGAAGAAATAGGCCTGCTCATGGCCGGGGGAAGGATGGGAGAGGGGGTGCGACATGAAGTGGTTTAGCCTCAAGAAACGAGAAGAGTTGCCGACAAAAAAGGCATGGATTATACGCGGTGCCGCCATTGTGCTCTCTATTTTGTGCGCGGGACTCGTGATTTTGCTTTTGGGCTTTAACCCGCTCGTTACTTTTGGCGAAATGGTCAAAGGGGCGCTCGGCAGCAAAATTCGCCTGACGCAAACAATGCTCAAGGCCATTCCGTTGATTGTTACCACGCTGGGTATTATCATTGCATTTAAAATGAAATTTTGGAATATCGGCGGCGAGGGGCAAATTATGATGGGTGCACTGGCGGCCTCCTTTGTGGCACTGAATTTTCCGGACATGCCCAGGGCGCTTTTGTTGCTGTGCATGGCCATAGCCGCGGTGATAGGGGGCGGGCTGTGGGCGTTTATTCCTGCTTTTTTCAAAGCAAAAATGGGCACAAACGAGACGATTTTTACGTTAATGCTCAATTATCTTGCAATTAAATTTGTAACTTATCTGCAATACGGACCCTGGCGAGATCCCGGCTCGAAAGGCTTTCCCAAGGTGGCGGACTTTTCTCAAAATGCGATTTTGCCCAATGTGTTTGGGCTGCATGTAGGTTGGATTATTGCGCTGGTGCTTATTGCGATTATTTATATTTTTATGAATTATACAAAAAAAGGATATGAAATTTCTGTGGTGGGAGAAAGCCTTGACACTGCGCGATATGCGGGGATGAATATTAAATCCATTATTATCACCGCGATGTTGATTTCGGGTGGGCTTTGCGGATTGACAGGGATGATTCAAGCCTCTGCCATCGAAAAAACATTGACGTACTCGTTGTCGGCAGGTATGGGCTTTACGGCAATTATCACTGCATGGCTGTCCAGGCTCAATGCCTTGGCTTCGTTGTTTGTGTGTGTGGCTTTTGCGGTGTTGCTGCAAGGGGGCGCCTATATTCAAATCTCCATGCAAATTCCGGCTTCCGTAGCCGATATGATTCAAGGGATATTGTTGTTTTTCGTACTCAGCAGCGAATTTTTTCTGCAATATAAGGTCAATTTCCATTTCAAAAAAGCAAAGGGGGTTGCGTAATGGAAGGTTTTTTAGCAGCTGCCGTTATTGCAGGTACTCCCTTGCTGTTTGCCACGGTGGGTGAATTGCTCACTGAAAAGGCGGGCAATCTAAACCTTGGGGTGGAAGGTTTGATGGTGATGGGCGCCGTCATCGGCTTTATTGTAGGGTATCGAACAGGCAGCCCGATACTGGCCTTTTTGGGGGCTTTGGCTGCGGGCAGCGCGGGGTCGCTGATTTTTGCGATGCTTACGGTGTCGCTGCGTGTCAATCAAGTGGTCACCGGTCTTACGCTGACTATCTTTGGGCAAGGGTTTGCCTCGTTTGTGGGCAGCAGTGTGATGGGGGCGGTGTTGCCTTATTCCATCAAGGAATTTTTTCAAGTAATTGCCATTCCGGGACTTTCGAGCATTCCTTTTATAGGGCCGATTTTTTTCAAACAAGATATTTTTGTATATTTCGGGTATCTTGTGGTAATTGTAACGGCCACTTATTTATATAAAACAAAAAAGGGACTCAACTTGCGATCGGTGGGTGAAAGTGCGGCCTCTGCAGATGCTTCGGGGATTCATGTAAATTGGTATAAATATATTCATATTATTATCGGTGGTGCGCTTTGTGCGTTGGGCGGGGCTTATTTGTCTTTGGTTACCGTGCCGGTTTGGCAGGAAAATATTATTGCCGGACGCGGATGGATTGCCGTGGCCTTGGTCATTTTTGCTTCCTGGAACCCCATCAAGGCATTGGGTGGCGCATATCTGTTTGGCGGACTGAATATTTTGGGATTTCGGCTCCAGAGTGTAGGCATACACATTTCGCAATATCTTATTGATATGCTGCCCTATGCGGCTACGATTGTTATCGTGATTATCAGTACGCGAAAAAATAAGAAAGAAGACATGCCACCTGCGGATTTATCCAACCCGTATTTTCGCGAAGAAAGATAGACATAATAATAAAAAAAGCGCTTCAGCGCTTTTTTTTATTTATGGCGTCAGGTTGTCCGTTTCAGTGAGATGTTGCAGTAAATCCAAAACCTCTTGCTTGCCCTGGCCTGTTTGGGCGGAATAGAGAATAGGGGGATGCGGGGCATCAGAAAAGTATTCTTTGGCTGTCTTGAGTGATTTACTCATTTGGTTTTTGCTGATTTTATCTGTTTTGGTCAGCAAAATATAAGGTGTATAAAAATGATAGAGCAACCATTCATACATCACCTTGTCGTTTTGAGTGGGTTCATGCCTGGAGTCAATTAAGAGCATAACCGCCTGCGGGCGAAAGTTGAGCAGGTAGGTTTCAATCAATTTTCCAAAAGACGCCCGTGTGGTTTTGTCGCGTTTGGCATAGCCGTATCCCGGCAGGTCTACGAGATAAAAGCTATTGTTTATCAGATAATAATTGGCAGTTTGGGTTTTGCCCGGCGACGAAGAAGTATGTGCCAGCTTTCGTCGGTTCACCAAAGAGTTGATAAAAGAAGACTTGCCCACGTTGGAGCGACCAGCAAGGGCCATTTTGTAGAGATTGTCTTCTATAAACTGAGAAGGAAGCACGGCGCTTTTAATGTATTCCGATGAAATTATTTTCATAGTTCTTTTTCAAATACCAATTCATACACTTCCGTGATATGAGAAACAAAGTGGATTTGCAAGTGTTGCAAAATGCTTTCGGGCACATCTTCCAAATCGCGCTCATTGAGTTTAGGAAGCAGCACGTGGCGAACATTTGCACGGTAGGCCGCCAGCAGTTTTTCGCGCAGTCCGCCGATGGGCAAAACACGCCCGCTGAGGGTGATTTCGCCGGTCATGGCAATGCGCTCGCTGACACCTTGGTTTTTGAGTGCGGAGATCATGGCCGTGCTGATGGCAATGCCCGCAGAAGGACCGTCTTTGGGAATGGCGCCTTCGGGAAAATGGATATGGATATCATTTTTCAGCAGTTGGTCGTATTCGATACCGAACTGTTCGGCATGGGCGCGAATCATGCTCAAAGCGGCCTGGGCAGATTCTTTCATAACCTCTCCCAGTTGTCCTGTGAGAACCAAGCTGCCTTTGCCTTTGGTGACGACGGCTTCTGCCTTGAGGGTATCGCCGCCGTTTTTGGTCCAGGCAAGCCCGTTGACAATGCCGACGTTTTTATCATCGGTCATGATGTCGTAGCGGTGGAGCGGTTTGGACAAATACTCTTCCAGGTTGTCTTTGGTAACCTGAATACTTTCCACTTCGCCTTCCAAAATTTTGCGCGCCGTTTTGCGGCAAATTTTAGAAATTTTGCGATCCAACTCACGGACGCCTGATTCGGATGTGTGTTTGTTGATGATGTCGTAAATGGCTTCATCATCAATAGAGAGTTGGTCGGGCTGCAAACCATGCTGAGCAATTTGTTTTGGAATCAAAAATTGCTTTGCAATGTGCAACTTGTCTTCGGCGATGTAGCCGTCTACTTCCAATATTTCCATTCTGTCCAAAAGCGGCTCGGGAATTGTACTCAAAGTGTTTGCCGTGGTGACAAACATGACATTGGACAAATCAAAGGGAACCTCGAGGTAGTTATCTGTAAAGGTGGCGTTTTGTTCCGGGTCCAGCGCTTCTAACAGTGCCGCCGCAGGGTCACCGCGAAAATCCTTTGCGATTTTATCAATTTCATCTAACAAAAACAGAGGATTATTTGTTCCTGCCTGTTTGATGTTGGTGATGATTCTTCCCGGCATGGAACCGATATAGGTACGGCGGTGTCCGCGAATTTCGGCTTCGTCTCGAATGCCGCCAAGGCTCATGCGAACATATTTTCGGCCTGTGGCATGGGCAATGGATTTTGCAATGGAGGTTTTGCCCACTCCCGGAGGACCCACCAGACAAAGGATCGGGCTTTTGAGAGATTTGGCAAGGGTGATAACGGCCAAATATTCCAACACACGCTCTTTGACTTTTTCCATAGCATAGTGCTCGGCATGCAAAATCTCTTTGGCTTTTTTGATGTCGGTCAACTCCGGAGTCGACGTGTTCCAAGGCAGTTCCAAGATGGTTTCCACATAGGTTTGAATGACACCGGACTCGGAAGAACCCATGGGAATCATCTCTAAGCGTTTGATTTCTTTTTCCAGTTTTTCGGTAATTTCTTCGCTCAGATTTAATTCTTTGAGCTTTGTCAAATAGTCTTCGGCAATATTTTCAGGACTGCGCTCGCCGAGTTCTTCTTGCAGAACGCGAATTTGTTCGTTGATGAATGCCGATTTTTGCATGTCATCCAAATTGGTTTTGACCTTGCGCATAATGCGCAGTTCCAAATTCAGCAAATGGATTTCTTTGGATATTTTTTCGTTTAAAAGCTCTAAACGAATGTCTACATTTTCTTCGCCCAAAAGCATTTGCGCATCGTCGTCTTCGAAAGGAATATTGGCGCTGATTAAGTCGATGAGCGTATTGGCGTTTGTGGTTTTTTGTATTTTTTGCGCAGCATCTTTAGATATTAAGTTGCCTTTGATTTGTGCATATTCCGCAAAGAGTTTTTTGGCGATGCGCGCCTTGACATCAATGGCTTCGGAAGGATCATATTCCACTTTGATGGGGCTGACTTGCACAATAAAATAGGGATCGACTTGAATATACTTTTCGATTTTGCCTCTTTCTTCAATATCGACCATAACCCGCACCAAGTTTCCGTGGAGCTTGCCCATTTGTTTGATTTTGGCGTAGACACCATAAGGGCGAATGTCCTTTTCTTCGGGCAAATCCACTTCGCTTTCATATTGTGCGCTCAAAAAAAGCATGCGGTCTCCTTCCATGGCATTTTCCAATGCGAGGATGGATTTGGTTCGCGATATATCGAAATAAGCTTCCGTGCCCGGCAGAAAATTAATTCCTCTGATGCTGATGAGAGGATAGTGGTTTTTTGGTGCGGAATCGGCCGGGGCGTTTGCAGAATTTTTAAATAAGTTTATTTTCACTGATAAGGTTTCCTTTTTTAATAGGTCTTTTTTTATTTCGTATATTATATCATTAAGTTTTGTTTTCGCAAGTTTTTTAACAGACGCCGCATGCAACTGCGTGCCGACTTACTTGTTAAGCAAGCGCTGCAAGGCAAGATAGGATAGGGTTTGCGGAATTTTTAAATTGTGATGTCATGTAACTTTTGTTATAATGGTTTCAATTTTAAACGGGGAACAAGGAGCGAAAACCTATGTCGGACAGACAGCAACGAATCAGAAATTTTAGTATTATTGCGCATATAGACCACGGAAAGAGCACGTTGGCTGACAGACTCATTGAATACACCGGTTCGGTTGACAGTCGTGTGATGGTGTCTCAATTGCTCGACAACATGGATTTGGAAAGAGAAAGAGGCATTACGATCAAACTGCAGACCATTCGCCTGATTTATCATGCAGACGACGGAGAAGAATATTATCTGAACTTAATCGACACGCCCGGTCATGTGGACTTTACCTATGAAGTGTCTCGGTCTTTGGCTGCCTGCGAGGGCGCAGTGCTGGTTGTGGATGCTTCACAGGGCATTGAGGCCCAGACGATGGCCAATGTGTATTTGGCGTTGGAAAACGATTTGGAAATTATTCCGGTTTTAAATAAAATCGATCTGCCCAGTGCGGAGCCCGAAAGGGTGTTGCACGAAATAGAAGATGTCATAGGTCTGGACACCACGGACACACCGATGATCAGTGCCAAAGAAGGGACGAATATCAAAGATGTGTTGGAGGCGGTGGTGCGCCGTGTTCCCCCGCCCAAAGGGGATAAGCAAAACCCGTTGAAAGCGCTGATTTTCGATTCCTATTATGATAGCTATCGTGGGGTCATTGTGTCGATTCGCGTTATGGACGGACAGGTGAAAAAAGACGATAGAATAAAAATGATGGCCACGGGAAAAAGTTTTGACGTGGACGAAGTGGGGATATTTTTAAACGGCTTGCACAAAATGGAGTCGTTGCAACCCGGGGATGTGGGATATCTCACGGCGAGCATCAAAAACATCGGAGACACGGCGGTGGGCGATACGATCACTTTTGAAAAACGCCCTGCCGATGCACCGCTTGCAGGGTACAAAAAAGTCAATCCTATGGTCTATTGCGGCATTTATCCTGTGGACGGAGCCAAATATGAAGATTTGAAGGAGGCGCTGGCAAAGCTGAATCTCAATGATGCTTCGCTGCTCTATCAGCCCGAGACTTCAGCGGTGTTGGGCTTTGGTTTTCGGTGTGGTTTTCTGGGGCTTTTGCATATGGAAATTATTCAACAGCGCCTGGAGCGGGAATATAATTTGGATATTGTGGCCACGGTACCCAGTGTGGTCTATCATGTCATTTTGACTGACGGGACGATGATGGAAGTGGACAACCCGACCAACATGCCGCCTGTTACCAACATTCAATCGATGGAGGAGCCGATTGTGCAGGCAACGATTATGTTGCCCACGGAATACGTGGGTGCCGTAATGGAGCTTTGCCAAGCGCGGCGCGGCGTGTATTTGGGTATGCAATATTTAGAAGAAACCCGTGTGGTTTTGGAATATGACATGCCGCTCAATGAGATTATATATGACTTTTTTGATGCGCTGAAATCGCGTACAAAGGGCTATGCTTCACTGGATTATGAGTTGAAGCGATATCAAAAGAGTGAGTTGGTTAAGCTGGATATTTTGCTGAATTTGGAAATTGTGGACGCACTGTCTTTTATTGTTCATAAAGAAAAGTCCTATGAGCGCGGCAGAAAAATTGCAGAAAAGCTGAAGGGAGAAATTCCCCGTCAAATGTTTGAAATTCCCATTCAGGCGGCTATTGGCGGCAAAATCATTGCACGAGAAACTGTCAAAGCAATGCGCAAAGACGTGTTGTCAAAGTGCTATGGAGGCGATATTTCGCGTAAGCGAAAACTTTTGGAAAAACAAAAAGAAGGAAAGAAAAAGATGCGACAAATCGGAAAGGTGCAAGTGCCGCAAGAAGCGTTTTTGTCGGTGCTGAAATTGGACGAATGAAAAAAATATCGTTGTATATCCATATTCCCTTTTGCAAGAAAAAATGCTTTTACTGCGATTTTGTATCCTATGAGGGCGTTGAAGAAATGGTGATCGAAAAATATTTTCAAGCACTTTACGAAGAAATTCGTGCCTACCGCACACTGCTCAACGGCAATTATAGTATAGAAACAATCTTTATCGGCGGGGGAACACCCAATTATGTGGATGTGGAATATATTGAAAAACTGATGCAGGTAATCAACGACTCTTTTGATGTGCAGGCGGATGCGGAAATCACAATGGAGGCCAACCCAAACGGACATGCCACCGAGGAGGATATGTCACGCTATAAAAGAGCGGGTATTAACAGGATCAGCTTGGGTCTGCAGTCTGCCGACGACAAATTGCTGGCAGAAATCGGGCGAAGTCACTGCTTTGAGGACTTTAGACATGCTTTTGCCGCGGCGCGCAGTGCAGGATTTGACAACATTAATATCGATTTGATTTTCGGATTTTTTGAACAAGATCAACAGGCGTTTTATGACGCTGTGGGTTATGTGATTGAAACAGGCTGTGAGCATGTGTCGGCTTATTCGTTGAAACTGGGCGAAGAGACGCCGTTGTATGAGGTATATATGGAGAGGGGTTTTGATTTGGATGATGAAGACTGGGCAGATAGGCAAATGCATCAATATGTTTGTGATGCATTGCAAAAAAACGGCTATATGCAATATGAATTATCCAATTTTGCTAAAGAAGGCTATGCGTGCAAACACAATTTGAATTATTGGAACATTCAAGAATATATCGGCTTTGGTGTGGCGGCACATTCCTACAAGGATCACGCCCGTTTTTTTAACACCTCCAGTATCGAACAATATTTGGAAGATATCAAAATCAACGCCAGTGCCATTGAAGAGATTGAACAGCTGGATGTGCAAAAGCAAAAAGAAGAATTTATTATTATGGGGCTGCGCAAGATAAAGGGAATAGAAATCGATGAATATAATCGCAGATTCGGCAGCGATTTTTTGGCCGATTATTCAAAGGAAATAGCCTACCTGACAGAAGCGAAATTGCTGGAAAACGACAAAAAAAACGTGTGGCTGAGCGAAGAGGGCCGGGATTTTGCCAACATTGTAATGATGGAGTTTATTGCTGAAATTAATTATTAAAAACCTATTGACAAAAGAGAGGATAAGTGGTATTTTATAATTACGTTAGCACTCGACAACGTAGAGTGCTAACAAATAAAGAGGTGATACGATGACCTTGGATGAAAGAAAATTACAAATACTGGAGACCATTGTAAGAGAATATATCCAGTCAGCTGAACCGATTGGCTCTCGTACGCTTTCAAAAAACCCGAAAATGAATATCAGCTCCGCCACGATTCGCAACGAAATGGCGGATTTAGAGGAGATGGGATATCTTTACCAACCACACACATCAGCGGGCAGAGTGCCTTCGGGCAAAGCTTATCGCTTGTATGTGGATAAACTGATGACGATTATGGAGCTGGGCGGTATTTTGCAAGACGAGATAAAATCGGTCTACAGCACCTATATGGATGAATTTACCGAAGCCATTCAGAGAACGGCACGGCTGTTGTCGCATATTACGAGCTACACGGCCTTTAGCACGGCACCCCAGGCAAAATATTTGAACTGCAAATTTATCAAGTTTATTTTGCTTGAAGAGATGAAAGTGTTGATGGTGCTGGTGACAAAGGAGCGCATTGTAAGAAATTATGTGATAACTTTGAGCCAACCTGCCGAAGAGGCGGCACTGACTGCCGTGAGCAATGTGCTCAATATTTGCCTCAAAGACATCACGCTTTATGAGTTAAACGACAGCATCATGGACAAATTAGATGCATTATCCGAAGAAGAAAGAGAGTTGCTGTTGGAGATTATTCCTTTGTTAAAAGAAATACTCGTGGAGGAAGACAGGCAAAAGGTGTATTCGGACGGATTGGATAAAATATTCAATTTCCCTGAGTTTGCAGATATTGACAGGGCAAAGAAATTTATTGAAACATTGAATCATCAAACGATATTGGCTCATAAACTCACAGAAAACATACAAAGAGATTTGAGCATTCAAATCGGTGAAGAAAATGTGGAAGAAGCCTTTAAGGACTGCAGTGTTGTTACGGCAACATACAAAATCGACGGCAAACCCATCGGCACATTTGGTGTGGTGGGGCCGACGAGAATGAATTATGATTATGTGGTATCAGTACTCGACTTTTTGCGAAAGGAGTTTAATGCACATATCAGCAGAGCGATAAATAATGCATGAAAGAGGGGATGACATGGTTCAGAAAAACAAAAAGAAGATTGAAAATGAAGAAGCCGCCCGTCACAATGAAGACGGGGTTGAAAACCGAAATGCAGAGGAAGATGTGACAAAAGAACAAGAAACACTAAAAAAGGATGAAGCGCAAAAGGACATCATAGAAAAATTGGAAAAAGAAAAGAAAGAAACCTTTGACCAATTGCTGCGTCTGAAAGCTGATTTTGAAAATTATAAAAAGCGAACAGAAAAAGAGCGAGGCGAAGTATATTCGCGTGCGCTGGAAGAATTGTCCGCAAGCCTGCTGCCGGTAATCGACAATTTTGAGCGAGCCATTGAGGCAGGCAAAGAAATGGACACCGGCGGATTTATGGAAGGCGTGCAAATGGTCTATGGGCAGCTGGTGGAAGTGCTGCAAAAGGAAGGGCTTGCGCTTGTAGACGCTATGGGATGCCAGTTTGATCCCGAATACCACCACGCGGTTTTGACTGAATGTGACGAAAATGAAGAAGACAATGTCATTTTGGAAGTGTTTCAAAAAGGATATTTATTTAAAGACAGGCTGCTTAGGCCTGCAATGGTAAAAGTAAACAAACGATAAGTGAAATAAAGGATTTTATGAAAATTAAGGAGAAAATGAATAATGAGTAAAGAAAAAATAATCGGTATTGACTTAGGAACAACCAACTCCTGTGTAGCAGTGTTGGAAGGCGGAGAGCCCGTGATCATTCCCAATGCGGAGGGTGCAAGAACAACTCCTTCGGTTGTGGGATTTGCAAAAAATGGCGAAAGACTGGTGGGACAAACTGCACGACGTCAGGCTGTGACCAACCCGGAAAGAACCATTACATCGATAAAAAGACAAATGGGATCGGACTACACCGTTAAAATAGATGACAAAACATATACACCTCAGGAAATTTCCGCAATGGTCTTGCAAAAATTGAAGGCAGATGCCGAAAGTTATTTGGGTGAAAAAGTATCCAAAGCCGTTATTACGGTTCCGGCATATTTTTCTGACAGCCAAAGACAAGCGACGAAAGATGCGGGAAAAATCGCAGGGCTAGAAGTTTTGCGTATCATCAACGAACCCACGGCAGCAGCGCTTGCCTATGGGTTGGAGCGTGACGGCAACCAAAAGATTATGGTCTATGACCTTGGCGGCGGCACATTTGACGTAAGTATCCTTGAGTTGGGAGACGGCGTGTTTGAAGTGTTGGCAACCAACGGCAACAACCGATTGGGCGGAGATGATTTTGATGACAGGGTCATTAACTATATTGCCGAAGAATTTAAAAAGGAAAACGGAATTGATTTGCGTGCCGACAAAATGGCGCTGCAACGTTTGAAAGAAGCGGCAGAAAAAGCAAAGATCGAATTGTCGGGTATTGCAAGTGCAAACATCAACTTGCCGTTTATCACAGCAACCGCAGAAGGTCCCAAGCACCTTGAAATGACTTTGACGAGAGCAAAATTTGACGAACTGACACACGACTTAGTGGAAAAAACCGTTCAACCGCTGCGTTCGGCAATGGAAGATGCAAAGGTGAAACCGGAAGATATTGATAAAGTAATTTTGGTGGGTGGCTCTACGCGTATTCCCGCTGTGCAAGATAGAGTAAAGAGCTTGACGGGTAAAGAAGGCTACAAAGGCATTAACCCGGATGAGTGTGTGGCGTTGGGTGCTGCCATTCAGGGCGGTGTTTTGGCCGGGGATTTGAAAGATGTGGTATTGCTGGATGTTACGCCGCTTTCACTGGGCATTGAAACCTTGGGTGGCGTGTTCACAAAACTCATTGACAGAAACACAACCATTCCCACAAAGAAGAGCCAGACGTTTTCAACGGCCGCAGACAGTCAAACAGCAGTGGATATTCACGTGCTGCAAGGGGAGAGAAGCATGGCAAGCGGAAACAAAACACTGGGCAGATTCCAATTGACGGGCATTCCGCCCGCACCCAGAGGCATTCCGCAAATCGAAGTGACCTTTGACATTGACGCCAACGGCATTGTCAATGTATCGGCCAAAGACATGGGAACGGGCAAGAGCCAAAATGTTGTGATTCAGTCCAGCTCCAACATGAGCAGTGACGATATTGATAAAGCGATTCAAGAGGCAGAACGTTTTGCCGAAGAAGACAAGAAAAAGCAAGAAGAAATTAATGTAAAAAACAATGCGGATTCAACGATTTATCAGACAGAAAAAACCTTGAAAGAATTAGGGGATAAAATTACGGAAGAGGAGAAAAAATCCGTAGAAGACAAAATCGCTGTTTTGAAAAACATCATGGATTCCACAGATGTTGAAGCCATTCAAAAGGCGACGGAAGAATTGAGCGAAGCGTTTTATCCCATTGCACAAAAGATGTATCAGCAAACCGAAGCAGGTCAAGACGGTGCGCAGACACAACAGCAATATGACGAAGGTGCACAAAATAATGAGTACGACGAAAATGTAGTTGACGCTGATTACGAAGTAATGGACGACGACAAGAATTAAATAAAAGTCAAGACAAAATATACGCAAATAGAAAGCCTGATGACAGGCTTTCTATTTGCAGGTATCATATCAAGCAGAGAAAAACGTGACATTGAAATATAATGCAAGGAGAAAAAGATGAGCAAAAGGGATTATTATGAGGTGTTGGGTGTAGACAAAAATGCGACTGCCGAAGAAATAAAAAAGGCATATCGCAAAAAAGCAATTGAATATCATCCCGATAAAAATCAGGGCGACAAAGCGGCTGAGGAAAAATTTAAAGAAGCAACTGAAGCCTATGAAGTGCTCAGCGACGAACAAAAGCGATCGACTTATGACCGGTTTGGCCATGAGGGCATGAACGCCAACGGGCCGGGCGGCTTTGGCGGAGGCGGTTTTGGTGCCGGCGGTTTTGGCGGGTTTGAAGATATTTTTGATATATTCGGCAGCTTTGGCGGCGGGTTTAATACAAGTTATGGAAGAAGCGGTCCCAGAAAGGGAAAAGACATCCGTGTAAACTTGCGCATCAGTTTTGAAGAAGCTGTTTTTGGCGCGAGCAAGACGGTAAAAATATCCCGTAACGAAAAATGCGCAGAATGTGACGGCAGCGGAGCGGCAAAAGGCAGCGGGCGAAAAACATGTACGGTTTGCGGCGGAACGGGGCAAGTCAAGAACTTGCAGCAAACGCCTTTTGGCACAATTCAAAACGTGCGCACTTGTGAAGTGTGTCATGGAGAGGGCAGCACGGTTGAAAAACCTTGCCCGACCTGTCACGGAACCGGATTTGAGAGAAAATCCAAATCACTGACCATTAACATTCCCGCAGGCGTCGACAACGATACGGTGTTGCCGCTGCGCGGTGAAGGAGAAGCGGGAGAGCGCAACGGACAGCCCGGGGATGTATATATCTTTATTTCGGTCAAACCGCATGCCTATTACACGCGGGAAGGAAAAGACATATTTTTGGATATGCCCATTACCTTTGCGCAAGCGGCATTGGGTGACGAAATAGCGGTTCCCACCTTGCATGGCAAGGTAAAATTGAAGATTCCCGCAGGCACACAGCCAGGACAAAAATTCCGATTAAAAGGAAAAGGTGTGGCACCGCTGAGAGGGTTTGGCAAAGGGGACATGTATGTGACGGTGAAACTGGAAGTGCCCAAAAATTTGAACAGCACGCAAAAGAAAGCCTTGCAAGCCTTTGAAGAAGTTGCAGGTCAAGAGGTGCACAGCGAAGGAAAGGCATTTTGGGAAAAGATTAATAAATAAATGAAAAGCTTGCCAATGGCAAGCTTTTTTTATGAACGTTTTAAAAGATCATAGCCGAAGGATTGGAGCATGGTATAGAGAACGGGAACAGGAAGGCCCATGACATTGAAAAAACACCCGGTGATTTTTTTGATCAACACACTGCCTATGCCCTGAATGCCATAAGCACCTGCTTTATCTGTCCATTCACCGCAAGAAATGTAACCATCAATTTCCTCTGATGTCAAAGCGCGAAAAGTGACTTGTGTTTTGTCTACGCAAGAGGCGGATTTGTCGCAGTCGGTATCCAAAACATGCACCGCCGTAAACACATTATGCGTTTTGCCTGAGAGGGTATGAAGTATGTCAGCGGCCTGGCAGGCATCTTTTGGCTTTGAAAATACCGTGCCGTCTAAAACCACAACCGTGTCTGCCGCAACAATCAAAGCATTTTTCGGCGTATGGCTATGATAGACAAATTGCGCCTTTTTTTGTGTGACGGCAATCAGGTTTTGCTCAAGGCTGTATTGGTCACAAAAAGATTCGTCAACATCGGGTGCAATGCACAAAAAGGGAACGGAAAGCATATTCAGCAGCTGCATGCGACGAGGAGAAGAAGAGGCTAAAATGATTTGTTTGTGTGTCATGATGTCTTCCTTACAGTATGGTTTTTTTCAATGCTTTTTGTGCCAAAATGGCCAAAGGAAGTCCCGCGAGAATGCCGATGACATTGTGGATTAGCTCAGAAGGCATTGAGGCCAACGGGGCAACCCAGTTTGCATAGATAATGCCCTCGGCGACGTAGTAGCCGGCCATTTCCCACAGGCAGCAAAGAATGTATGCGGTAAAAATGATGCCGTAATGATTTTTTTTATTCTGAATCAACGATGAGAACAAATATACTTGGATGAATCTTATGACAAAGGTAAAAGGTGCCCACAAAGGCCAGCCGCCCAGCACGTCAAAGAGCGTCATGCCCACAGCTACACTGATGGCGGCGTGATTCGGTTTTAATACAAAAGCGGCAACAAACAAAATAGCGCTGCCCAAATGAATCAGCCCGCCATAGGAGGGGATGGGAAGACGAAAATTGATATAGGTCGCAACGATGGTCAGGGCAGTAAAAAGACTGCACAAAACGAGATTTTTTGTTTTTGTGGAATGCATGTGATGTCACCTCGAAAGTTGAAAAGTATTTTGAACAGGTTATTTGCAGTAAAGCCAAGTTATGGATGTATATTTATTTGAGAAAAAATTTCGCCGATGCTGCCGTAAAATGCATAATCTGCCAGGTTGTCCCTTTGGGTTGGGGTTTTGTTGATCAGCACCAATTTTTCGCCGTTGTAGGCATCGATCATACCTGCGGCAGGATAAACGGTAAGCGAGGTGCCGCCTACAATAAGCATATCCGCATTTTCAATATAGGAAAGGGCTTTTGAAATAACACCCGAATCCAAGCTTTCGCCGTAGAGTACCACATCCGGCTTCAACGTGCCGCCGCATTGGCACAGCGGAATGCCTTCGCTGTTTTTGACATAGGTGGCGTCGTAACATTTTTTGCAGCGCATACAGATATTTCTGTTGACAGTACCGTGCAGTTCCAGCACGTTTTTGCTGCCCGCAAGCTGGTGCAGGCCGTCTATATTCTGCGTGATGACGGCACAAAGCTTGCCCTGCCGCTCCAACAGGGCTATTTTTTTGTGTGCTGCATTGGGCTTAGCCTGCAAATTGATCATTTTATCTTTATGGAATTGATAAAAATAATCGGTGTGCCTATAGAAAAAATGATGGCTCAGCATTTCTTCGGCAGGGTAGTCGTATTTTTGATTATAAATGCCGTTTTCACTGCGAAAGTCAGCCAATCCGCTTTCCACAGAAACCCCTGCACCGCCGAAAAACACGATATTGTCTGACTGGTCGATCAGTTTTTGCAACAGTTGAATGTTCGTGGTCATAACACGCTATCTCCTTTCGAGGATATGTTTATTAAAAGTAAATAATCAATAGTCATGAAAAAATCGATATCAAATTAATAACTTAATAACGCTTCATAGAAAAACTCTTCTTGGGAACAAACAGGAACAATACAGGCAGAATCTCCAAACGTCCAATGAGCATGCAAATTGAAAAAACAATTTTGCTGAAAGCGGAAAATGAGGAATAGTTGCCCAATGGCCCCACCACATCTAAACCCGGACCTGTGTTGCTCACGGTTGCAAGTACGGAAGTAAAAGATGTTGTAAAATCAAAACCGTTGATTGAAATTAAGATGCTGGCACCCACGATGGTCACAATATATAAGAGGAAAAAAACCCAGACGTTGTGCAAAACCGTGTTGTCGATTGCGCGACCGTCCACCGTAACACTTTTTACGAGATTGGGGTGAGAGATTTTTTTAAATTCCACACGTGCGGCCTTAAACATTACAAGTACACGTATGATTTTTATGCCCCCCGCAGTGGACGAAGCACAGCTGCCCAAGGCTGTTAGCACAAGCAAAATGGTCTTGCTGAAGGTGGGCCATATATTGTAGTCAATGCTGGAAAAGCCCGTTGTAGACATGATGGAGGCTGCCTGAAACGACGAATAGCGAAGGGCGGTAAAGAAGTGGCCTCCGTATGTTCTCATAAGATTAACGGCAATCAACAGCATAGCGCATACCAAAATAATCGTATACAGGCGCAGCTCTTCCGATTTGAGCGCTTTGACAAATCCTTTTGTCAAAATAACAAAATAAATGGCGAAGTTGATGCCAAACAAATACATAAATATGGTGAGAATAACCTCGATGGCAGGGCTGTTGTAAGAGCCGATGCTGATGTTTTGGTTAGAAAAACCGCCGGTGCCTGCTGTGCTCATTGCATGCAGAAGAGAGTCATATAAATTCATGCCTGCCACCAACAGACAAATGACTAAAATCAATGTCAATACCGCATAAATGCCGTATAAAATCAAGGCTGTTTTGCGCAAGCTGGGTACAAGTTTGTTGCCGCCGATGCCGGTGGTTTCTGCGTTCAATAAATGCACACCCCTGCCGCCGAAAGAAGGAATGATGGCCAAAGTCAAAACCAACACGCCCATACCGCCAATCCAATGGGTCATATTTCGCCAAAACAAAGTGGCCTTGGGCAAGGATTCGATTTCGGTTAAAATGGTGGCGCCCGTGGTTGTAAAGCCGGAGACGGTTTCAAAGAAGCTGTTCATAAAGGATGGAATGGCACCGCTGATATAAAAAGGCAGTGCACCGACAAAACTCATGAGCAGCCAGGCGAGGGCGACGGTCATAAAACCGTCTTTTGTATAAAAATTCTTGCTTACAGGTTTGATGAGCGCACAAGGAACGCCCACGGCAAACATGCAGGCGGGAACAATAATAAAGGCAAATAAGTCGTATTGTTTTGTGACTGCGGCAATGATGGTGGACGGAAGCATAAAAAGCGCTTCAAAACATAAAATAAAACCGATAATCTTGAGGATTGCTTTTTTATTCATGCGGTGTCCTATTTAAAAAATATCTGCCAAATTGGTTATATTCGGCTGAGAAGTGATGACGATGATGCTGTCTTTGAGCTGAATAGTGTCTTCCCCGCGCGGAATGATGATTTTTCCGCTGCGGACAATGACGGCGATGAGTGCATTGCGATGTATTTTCAGCTGCTTTAGCGGAATATTCAAAAACGGATAGTCGTGTTCTACGGAAAACTCCAACGCCTCCATATCGTTTTCGTTCATCATGTAAAGGGCGTTGATGGAAGGATCGTTCTTCATTTTCAAATTTCGCGCGTAGCGCAAAATGTGGTTTGCCGTAATCAGTTTGGGGTTGACAATGCTGTCAACGCCTATATCTTCGATGATATGGGTGCTTTTGAGGCGGGTGATTTTGGCAATGGTTTTAGGGACGCCGGAGGCCTTTGCAACAAGGCAGGCAATGATATTGGCTTCGTCATGACCCATCAAAGAAATAAAAGCACCTGCAGAGGCAATGCCTTCGAATTCTAAAAGTTCATAATCGGTTCCGTCCCCGTGTATGATAATGGCTTCGGGCAGGAGTTGGCTGAGTTTGTTGCAAATCTCAGCGTCTTGTTCAATGATTTTGACATTGATATGATTGTGCAGGAGCATCTTTGCCAAATAGATGGATATGCGCCCGCCGCCCAAGATCAACACATCTTTGACGATATTGTTGCGCTTGTTTTTTAATTTCAAAAAGATGTTGACGGAATTGGTTTCACCGATAATAAAAACCGAATCATTTTCCTGAAAAACGAAGTCGCCCTTGGGTATCAAAGTTTCCTGACCACGCTCGATGGCGGCAACCAGTATGCCTGCGTCGTCAAATATGGTGGCTTGCTGCAAAGATTGCCCAATGAGTGAAGAGTCAGGTTCTAATTTGTATTTTGTGAGCATGACTTTATTTCGTGCAAAGAGCTCTATATCGGAAACGTTTGGCCATAGAACCAGCTGAGAAATGTGCACTGCCGCAGCATATTCGGGGTTGATGACATCATCCAGCCCCAACTCGTCGATAAGCGCATTGACTTCCTCGGAATGCTCGGGGTCGCGAATGCGCGCCACCGTGTGTTTGGCGCCCATGCGTTTGGCATAGAGGCAGCAAATCATATTAATCTCATCTTGGTTGGTTACGGCAATAACCAAATCGTCGTTTTCAACACCTGCTTCGTGCAGTGTTTTGATGTTCAGCCCGCTGCCTTCGATGGTGATGACTTCCAAAGCCTCGTTGTTTTGCGACAGCACATCCGGATTTTTGTCGATGATAATAACATCATTGTCTTCTTTTGAAAGCACTCTTGCAAGGGTGCTGCCGACTTTTCCGTCTCCGATGATTGTGATATTCATATTTGATGAATCCTTTGTAATTTGCCATGATTTTGTCATGGTGTGATGTATTTCATATTATATAGAATTAAAAAAAAGAAAGCTATCATTTTTCCATATTTATGGCGCTTGCAGGGAAAATTTGCCTACGTTTTAACAAAAGAGAATGACGGACATTGTATTGGGTGCAAAAATTAAGAAAAAGAACCACAAAGGTAAAAATTTTATAGTTGCATTTTGATAAAATCTTTGTTACTATACATTTGCGCCTTTGGGCGCATCATACTGTATGTCTACATGGAGGGGGTGAAGCAAGACAATGGCAAATATCAAATCTTCTGCAAAGCGTGCAGAAATCGGAGAACGAAACAGAGTAAAAAACAAAAGTGTCAAGACCAATCTGAAATCCATTGAGAAAAAACTTGATGCCGCAATTGCAGAAAAAGACGTAAATCTCTCTGAAGAAGTTTTAAAAGAGGCTGTTAAAAAAGTTGATACAGCAGCTGCAAAAGGTATTGTTCATAAAAATACGGCCAATAAGAAAAAAGGCAGTATGCAAAGAAAAGTAAACGCAATAAAATCATAATGATAAAATAGCTGACGTAAATAAAAGCCGTTTGCCACAGGCGAAACGGCTTTTTGTGTTGTCGGAAAATATCCTTTAAGGATAAATACGATGAATGCGTTCGATTTTTGTGCAGCGGTGAGATTCGTCGAATTGCAGACATACGGCATTGAGCTGGCGGCGACCCTGGGCGAGTTCGAACCGCACCGGGCGTTTGGTTTTAAAGGACTTGAGAATGATGTCTTTGTCAATGCCGATCACACCGTCACACGGGCCGCTCATGCCCACATCGGTAATGGCGGCTGTGGCACCGTCGATGATGCGTTCATCTGCTGTTTGCACATGTGTATGGGTGCCAAGCACGGCTTGTGCCCTGCCACAGGCGTGATAGCTGAAGGCGATTTTTTCGCTGGTGGCCTCGGCATGAAAGTCAACCAACAAAATGTCGCAGGCGGCTGCCATGGACTCATATAGCGTGTCAAATGTGGTAAAAGGAT
>ENA-UOOM01000893-UOOM01000893.1-fermentation-metagenome-genome-assembly--contig:-NODE-893-length-31520-cov-14.531066_pt1 | contig 31520 bp, 27 predicted proteins | sample MGYA00245781_ERZ724031 | MGnify/ENA primary metagenome ERZ724031 (study PRJEB28704, sample SAMN03018317) | fermentation metagenome | biome: anthropogenic terrestrial biome; feature: soil; material... | reverse complement strand
CGGTAAAAGGAGCGTTCCCCCATTCTTTTCCACTTCCTAAGCATTCTTCAACACAAAAAAGCGCATTGCTGCGCTTATATTGGTTTTTTATGGGTGAAGAATGCCTATTTTAGGAGGCTATTGCTACTGCTATGCCTTACTCGGCAATTGATACAATTGGAAATCTAATCCATCGCACGAAACTGGATGGTACCGCACGCCATGAATACTGCCAACAAACGCATTAGCATTTGAAGCGCCATGCAAGTGACCATACACAACATCACACACCTGATATTTCTCAAACAGTATGGACATGGGTGAGTCACTGCCGATGGCATCGGTTGGTGGGTAATGGATGATCACCACCAATCGACCGACCGGCAGCAATCGCCTGGCATGCTGCAATGAAAGCTCCATGCGCAGTAACTCGCGTTGGTATATCTTGCGATTTTCATGATCCGTCTCATCATTGGGCAACATCCATCCACGGGAGCCGCAGAAAACCATATCATCCAGTACCACAGCATCATTCTGAATGGCATACATGCCAACAGGCAAATTGCTGCGCAATCGCGAAATGGATCCCCACCAGTAGTCATGATTCCCACGAATGATGATTTTCTTGCCCGGTAAACGGCCAATCGCTTCAAGGTCGGGGACGGCATCCTGCATTTGCATGGCCCAGCTGATATCGCCGGGAATCAGTACAATATCGTTGTCATTCACCCGGTTTGTCCAATCCGCAGCAATCTTATCAAAATGACCTTCCCAGTGGGGTCCGAACACATGCATAGGCTTGTCCGAACCGCCGGGAAGGTGCAAATCCCCAATGGCATATATGCGCGTAGGATGATTATTCGTCATCGTCCAGGCCGTCTTCGTCGGCGTCTTCCTTTTCTTCCAGCTCTTCCAGGGAAAGGTCCTTGTCTATCTCGCGTAGCTCAGGCTCCGGAATGTCGGAATCCGTCAAATCGGGGACGATCTCATCCATGGTGCTAACGGTCTCTGCGCCGCTGTGAATCGGCTCATCCTCGTCATCCTCACTTGGCGTCTCCAGGTCGTCCACTTTTTCCCCGTTCATCTCGCGAAAACAAATGGAGCAGAAAACCTTACCAGACATCACCGGCACCTCATTGCATATGGTGCACATCTCTTGCTCGTCGGGCATATCCATGCCATGAATCTCACGAAAGCAGACCCTGCAAATTTTGTCGGTTTCTTCCATATAATTCAGTTCGCATTTCGGACATTTGACCAACACTTCGCCAGACCCCTTTTCTTCTCTCAACTGTTTGATGCCTTAGGCTTGCGCGATTATACTATGACATCCCTCATAAGACAAGGGGAAAAAGCCACAAAGATTATCAATGTTTTCTGGCCGGCTTGGCCCTATTTACATAGATTTTCTTTTTGGCCCCGCGGCGGCCGGTTGTGGCGATTGTGACGGGCATGCTGTAGTTGGGCATGGCGTTGGAGCGGTTCTTCACCACGTTGAGCACAAGGGATACACCAACGATGTTGGTCAACAGGTTTGATCCGCCGTAACTGAGAAATGGCAACGGTATGCCGGTGATAGGCATCAAGCCGATGGTCATGGCGATGTTTTGAAAAATGTGGATAAACAGCATGCTCATCACACCGATGATTATCATGCGTCCGAACTTGTCGTAGGTGTAGCGAGCCAGGTACAGCATCCGGAGCAGCATGGCCAGATACAACAGCACAATAACGGTAGAACCGATAAACCCAACCGCTTCACCCACTGTGGCGAATACGAAATCCGTCCAGTCCTCCGGCACAAAGTTCAGCTGGCTGAGCGAACCGGGAATGAACAATCCAATGCCCGTCAGGCCACCGGAGCCGATGGCCTGCTCGGAGTTCAATATTTGATATCCGCCGCTGAGCGGATACTTTCGGGGATCAAGAAACGAAAGGATGCGCTGCAGGCGGAAATCTTCAGACCCGCTAATCAAACCATAGGCAAACAAGGTGCCTACCGCAATGACGGCCAAAACCATCAGGAGCGTCAACCACTTCCAATCTGCCCCACCGAATACAATCATCATGTAGAAAATCACCGCCATGACGATGACCGAGCCTACCTCGCCCTGCAACACCGTAATGCCCGCGGGAACAGCGAAGGTAGCCATGGTACGGATCGCGTCCTTGAAGGTATTCATGGGCTTGGGTGTGGAGGCCATCGACCGTGCGAGCATCAGGATGATGGTAAGCTTGGCAAACTCGGCCGGCTGAATCATGCGGCCAAGGCCCACCGACAGCCACGCGCGCACGTTGCGGATGGAGGATGCACCAAGCACAATCACCAGCAAAATCAGCACCGCGTAATAGTACATTCGCGCGTAGCTGCGGAAGTGCTCGTAGGGTATGGAAACGATGAACCACACCGCCGCAGGGGAGGCCACCACAAAAATGGCCTGCCAACTGCCCGAGTCCGAGTTGAGAATGCGGTTAAGGAGCGGTACATCCGCGCTGACATCCGGGTTGAATGTAGCCACTGATATCATCAGCACGCCGATGAACATCAGCAAATACATCATCAGCAGCAGAACGATATCAAAATGCGGCTTGGTGCGCCTGTCCTCAGACAGCATCATGGCCTGACCGCCTCCTTCGCAAACAAACGGCGAAGCTTATCGGCCAATTTTTCCTGCGGTGCTTCAATGCGGGTAGGCAACCCTTGCAAGCGGTCCGCCAATCCCTCGATCTCTTCCTTCACCTGGGGCGCTGCCGAATCTAACAATGCACTGCCCGCCAACATAGCCCGGTACACGCTGTCGTCCTGCGGTACAACGCCCAGCAGCGGCATATCCATGGCCAGCGCCAGCGGCTCAGGCATGGGAATCACGCCGCTCCGCGCCAGGCGCCAATCGTATCGGTTGAGTACCAGCCCCGGATGTTCACGTCCTTCCTCAGACAGGATGCGGGCAGTTTTTTCGGTATCGCGCAGGCAGATATCGTCAGGCGTAGCCACCAGCAGAAACCGATCCGCCAGGCCAATGAAGTTCTTGATGCCGCGGCCGACACCTGCTGGCGCGTCAATGATGAGCATGTCATAGCGTGGACGCAGCGTTTTGAGGGTGCGGCTCAGGTCCTTGCGCACAAAATCCTTCGGGCGCGCATCTTGCCCGGCAGACAGCAGATGCAGCAATGGATATTTCGGATGAGGAATCAGCGCGTCATCCAGCGTGCAACGCCGATTGACACAATCGGTCAACTCATACAGCACCTTATCCTGCATCCCAAGCATCAAGTCCATGTTTCGCAGACCCACATCCGCGTCCAACACCAACGCGCGCAGGCCGCGCTTGGCAAAACAAATGCCAAGCGCTGCCGCGAGTGTGGTTTTTCCAACGCCTCCTTTGCCGGAGGCTATCATCATAATCTGTCCCATGCTCTCTCTTCTTACGGCATCAGCTCGTTGCCGCCAACGGGCGGGCTGTCCTGATTGGTCTGGTTGCGGTTGCTCATCCACCAGTCGACAAACTGCTTGGCCGATGGTGCCGTCAGGGTGCCGGACAACCCGTTCGGTATCAGTGTGATGACGGCGATTTCGGCATCGGTGCTGAAGGGCGTAAGCAACACGAACCAACCATTGTTTTCCAAATCCAGCTTGATGTTGCCGATGGTCACCTGCGACGTGCCCGTCTTTCCCCAGACTTCGTCGCGATATTTCCAGCCGCGGAACAGCCTGCCGGCCGTACCTTCGGCGTCAACCACGCCCTTCATTCCTTCCTTGATATAGGGCAGGTACAGATAGGCATCTTCCAGTTGACCGAACACGCTGGGCTTATACTGATTGAGGATATCGCCATCGGGCGAAGTGATGGAGTCCACAATAGATAGGTTGTGCACGATGCCGCCATTGCCCAGGCTGGCCGCATAGCGCGATACCGCGGCGGGCGTCAGCGTGGTGATGGACTGTCCAATGCCCATCTGAATCTCCGAGCTGCCACCCCACTTGATATCGTTGAGGTAAACCCAGATATCGCCGATGGTGGCCTGCGCCCAGACCATATCGCGCGTCATGTTAAGTTCGGCCATCAGGATGGGGCGCATGGCATCCGACCAATCATCAGAGTGCGTCACAATCGCCATGTCCATCAGGCGCTTCACGCAGGTATCCAGGCGTACATCGTCATAATCGATGCCATAGCTGGAGCCGATGGTACGCAGGTGCTGCTTGATTTTTTCAGCGACCAGCAGGGGCATGTAGGTCTCCTGCTCACGAATGCTGACCGTTGGGTCGTACAGGGATGTCTGGCAGCCAACGATGCTGCGGGCCTCGCCCGGCAACTGGATGCCCGTCTTGGTGGTCAGCCCCATCTGCGCCGCATATTTGTAGAGCAGGTTGCTGCCGGTCTCGCCATATAGGCGGCTGGAAATCTCATAGAAGAAATAGTTGCACGACTGGCGGATGCCACCCACAATGTTGAGGTTGGAGTGGGTACCCCGCTGGTTTTTGGCAATCCAGCAGGTCGGTGCCTCGCTGACGTTCTTGGTGTATTTATCGAATGGGCCCTGGTCGGAAATAGTCTCGGTGGTGCCCAGCACACCATTGGTCAGCGCTGCCATGGCGGGCACCATCTTGAAGATGGAGCCGGGCTCCGCGCGGGACTGTATGTTGTAGTTGAGCATCACGTTGCGGGGATCCAGCAGGATGTCCGTGGCTTCCTTGCCGCCGGCCACCATGGCGTTTAAATCATATGTGGGATACTGCGCCATGGCCAGCACTTTGCCGGTCTTGACATCCAGCACCATCATGGCACCGGTTTCCGCCAATTTGAGGGGGAACTTGTCAAAGTCCCTGTCCTCCATCTTCACACGGTTTGTCTCACGCCAGCGGTCGTCAAACATGCGGCGTTCCTGCTCGGCACGGGTATCGGCCACATTGGCGGCAATGGCCTGCTCCGCCGCCTGCTGATAGGAGGCAATCAACGTCAGTTTGACGTTGTTGCCGTTTTCGGGCACCTGACGGCTGATTTCCCTGGTCAGGCGGCCCGCGCTGTCCTTCTCCATCACGCGGTAGCCCTGTCGGCTGGTGATGTTGGGGGTCAGCCAGTTTTCCATGCTCTTCTCAATGCCATCCTTGCCGATGGTGTCATTGAGGGCATAGCCCAACGGCTGTAAATCCGTCTGGTAGTTATCGCTGTCGGAGATAGGACCGACATAGCCGATAACCTGGGACGCCATGGTGTTGCGCGGGTAGACGCGCTTTTCCCCCACCTCTACGTCCATGCCTTCCAGCACCATGCTACGGCCGATGATTTCACTGACGGTGGCAAAGGACACGTCCTTGGCGATAACAACCGGCAAGGAGAGGAAGATGTTCATGTTCATCTCCGAATGCACAGCCATCACCTTGCGGTTGGTTTCCTCGTCAAGCTCCTTGCCTTCCAGGGAATACAGCTTCATCAGCCTGTCATAGCAGTCCGCAGGCGTTGGATAGGAGCCGGGCGACAGGTAGTGGTTGCTGCGCCACTGGCTTTCCCGGATTTCCAGCGCCCGCTGCGATACGCCCTTACCGAAGTTGAACACCCATTCCCCGGTCTTTTCGTCCCGTTCGATGGGAAACTTGACGCTCAGCTCGCCGCCATTTTTCTCAACAATCCCAATGGTTTCCAAAATAGAGTCTGTGAGTGTGGCGTAGGCCTTGGTGCTGTTCTGACCATTGGTGCGGTAGAAGGTGACATTGTACATCGGTTCGCTGCGGGCGAGGATGTTGGAATTGGCATCGGTAATCATGCCGCGGGTACCCGTCAGCCGGATGGTCTTGACGCGGTCCACGCTGGCGGAGGACTGATACTGGTCAGCCTTGGATATCTGCAGATCGTACAGGCCGCCAATCAAGACGCCAAAGAGCACCAACATGATTACACCAAAGACGGCAAAGCGTCTGGTGATTCGCTTTTCTATCTTCATTGCTCCTTCTCCTCTCCGCCGGAATCGGCAGTGTCGGGTACAGGTTCGGCATCGGGCGGAGACTCTTCGCCGTGTGCCTGCTCGTCTTCATCGGATTGCGGCATTCTCGTATCCAGTTTGGTTGCTTCGGCCACTTCTGCAACCGCACCGGCGTCCGGCATGTCGGGCGCCATGCTGATTTGCTTCAAATCCTTCTCAGAAATCATGACCGTGTCCCCAATGATGGCTTCGTTTTGCCGGCGACGGCCCCGGTACATGCCCAGGAAGCCGCGCACAGGGAACATCAAAACACACCATAAGCCTGTATACAACAGCGTCTGCATCATCCGCAGCAAATGCGAAAACGTGATCTGCACACCATCCAAAGCTACATAAATCAACATGACCACTTCGTAGAACAATGTGAGTAGCAGGGCGTTGAGCAGGATACGCAGATGTGCTTCCATGTCATCAGCTGACTTGCGCTGAAAATGAAAATGCAGGCGCTTGGGGCGGCTGGCCCCTTTTACCGCTACAATGCGCCGGTCAGCCTGCCGCTGCGCAATCTTGATGCGCAGCAGCTCGCGCTTGATTTCGCTCATATCAGCAAAAATTTGCGCGCAAAGCAGCGCCAGTGCCGGGTAAATCAACAGGTTGAAGATGCGCAGGTTGGGTGTCATGGTTTCAAGCAAAATGCCAATCAGCGCCCCAGAGGCGAATGCATACTTCTTGCCGAAGCTGACTGTCAGGATAGCAATGATCACCATCAGCAGGTTGGGCATGATGCCCCACAGCTTCAGGTGCGGCATCACCACCGTCTGTAACAAATAAAACAGCAGAATCAGGAAGAGTATCTTGACCAGCCTGATGAGCGCGTACAGGTATCCGCTGCGATAGGATGCGGCGCGGGCGGTCATGGATCTTCCTCCACGGTTAGCTGCTCCACCGAGAAGGTGGCCGTAGGTACCGGCGACGGGGTGGGCGGCTCGGTCGGTATGGGCGTGGGTCCTGCGGGGACAATGACCTTCTGGTTGTACTCAAAATTGGGTGGCGGTACAGTGGCATTGGGGTCAATGGTCGGCGTTGGGACGGGCGTTTCAGTCGGGGCAGGCGTTTCCGATGCCGCGGGCTCGTCCGATGTGGGGATAGTGCCGTCCGGTCCCGCGGTTACCTCCGGAGCCGGTTGGCCGATAAACGTGGGCACTGGCTCGATGGAAGGCATGGGTACAAAGGTTGAAGCAGCCTGCGTGCCTCGCTCTACCGCGGGCTCGGAGTAGGCGGGCCGGTAGCGGTAGACAACCACATATTCCAGGTGGTTAAAGTCGACAATGGGCTCCACCACGATGTACTGCTTGCTGTCCTCAAACTGGCGCGTGCTCTCACGCACATGGCCAATGGGGATGCCTTTGATAAAGCGCATGCCCACGCCGGAGGTAACGACGCGGTCACCCGGGCGCGGGAGCGTGGTGTATTCCAGGTAGCTCATGCGGCAGGCATACTGCCCGTCGATGGCCAGCGTACCCTTGATTTCTCCCTGATCACGGCTGGACTCGATGATGGCGTGTACCTTGGCATTGCCATCCACAATACCGCGCACCTTGGCGCTGTCGTCCGTGGTGTCAAAGGTATAGCCTACCAACGCGCCGGAGAAGCAAACGGCCATGCTATCCTCCACGCCCTGGTTGTGGCCAACATCAATGGTCAGCACATAGGTATAGTTGGTGGGGTCACGGGCGATGACATTGGCCTTAATACCGTCCAGGTTGACGTTGCGCGTCAACTCGTCGTCCATGTCCGTGAACACCTCCAGCTGATGCCGATAGGCCTCGGCCAGCATGGCCTTGTCTTCCAGCTCAGCGGCGCGCAGGCGCAGCTGCTCGTACTCATGCTCCAGGTTGGAGCGAAGTTTCAGCTGACGCAGGTAGGTTACAATGCCATCCGTCGCGGTGCTGAAGGTGCGCTGAATGGGCGTAATCACCCGCGCAATCAACTCGCGCGGCTTGGACAGCAGGCCCGACGTCGGGAAGAAAACCGAAGCAATCATCATCACCACGACCACCAGCAGCACCACAATCATGCCAATGCCCGCCAGACGGATGAGGGTATGCTGACGCTCACTGCCGCCGCGATCACGCGGTTTGCGTGCCGCCGCCTTCTTCTTCTCGGGTTTCTTCGTTGGTTTCTTCATTCCGCCTCGTCGCGCATAAAGGTGGAGCGGCCGATTCTGGACAGCAGGTTCACGTTTTCGGCCAAATGGCCCACGCCCACCGCCGCGCACATCATGGCATCCTTGGCCAGCATGACGGGCAAGCCCAGTTCACTGGCCAGGTAGCGGTCGATGCCGTACAGCTGCGCTCCCCCGCCCATCAGGTAAATGCCTTTGCGCAGGATGTCGCCCGCCAATTCGGGCGGCGCCTTGTCCAGCACATCACGGATGGCTTTAAGGATCTGCTGGCAGGGGCTATGCAGCGCCTCATAGATTTTGCCGGCGGTGATTTCTGCCGTTTGGGGCAGGCCGGTAATGATATCGCGTCCGCGCACCATTACCTTGCGCTCGTCCTTGATGGGCAGGGCAGAGCCCCAGTCAATCTTGATATCTTCGGCCATTCGGTCGCCAATCAGCATGTTATAGTCGTGCTTGATGTAGTTCATGATGGCCTCATCCATCTTGATGCCGCCCGTCATGATGGACTTGGAGGCTACGATGCCGCCAATCGATATGATGGCCACCTCTGTGGTGCCCCCGCCAATATCCACCACCATGGACCCCTCCGGCTGGAAGACCGGCAGGCCCGAACCATAAGCCGACGCGAACGGCTTTTCAATCAGGTGCACCGCGTTTCGGCGCACGCCGGCGGCAATGGCCGCTTCACGCACCACGCGCTTTTCCACCGCGGAGATGCGGCAGGGAATGGTGATGAAGGCGCGAGGCCGCACCAGGTGCGACACACCAATGGCCTTGCGGATAAAAAAGCGGAGGATGGACTCGGTCATGTCATACTCTTTGATGGTGCCATCCTGCAGGGGACGCACCGCCACATCACCGCCGGAGGTACGCCCCACCAACACCTTGGCGTCCTGTCCGATGGATTTGATGGTGCGCCTGGCCGAACCGGAAACAATCAGCAAAGTGGGTTCGTTGATGACGACCCCTTTTCTACGCACATACACCAGCGTATTGGATGTTCCCAGGTCTATCCCCAAATCGGGTGCGATGATTGCCATACAACCGTTCCTATCAGAGTAATTGGACGCCGGATACCGCCAACAGTTCGCGCACCAGGTGCAGCGGCAGGCCGATGACGTTGGAGCTGCTTCCCTCCAGGCGAGGCACAAACTGGCCCGCTAAGCCCTGCACGGCATAGGCGCCCGCCTTGCCAAAGGGTTCACCCGAGTCGACATAGGCGCGCATCTCCTGATCCGTAAGCGGCGAAAACAGCACGCGCGTCCTGTCCGAACGACAGTGAGTTTGTCCTTCTTTACCGGGTATCACACAAACCCCGGAATACACCTCATGCCATCCGCCCTGCAGCAAACGCAGCATGCGCATTGCGTCCTCCGCGTCCTTTGGTTTGCCCAGCGTCTGCCCCTGGGCATATACCAGGGTATCCGCCGCCAGGATGACCCGACCGGGGTAACGGGCTAAGGCCGCTTTGGCCTTGCGCTCGGCGAGCAGGCACACCACTTGCGCAGGGGCTCCCGCCGCATGTTCATCCACATCAGCCGCGTACACTTCGAAATCAAGGCCAATCTGGCGCAGCAGCTCGTGGCGCCTGGGCGAGGCGGACGCAAGTATCAGGGGTGCCACCATCACTCTCTCCTCCTCGCGCACAAAGTGCAAAACATATTATAACATGAATGCGCCAAATTTGGGTAGGCGTTTTGGCTTTTTGTTCATGTTTTCGTCATAAAGCTGAAACAGCTTGTGCCCGGGAACTGTCATCGATGCCAAACAAAGCCATGGCATTGCGACAGGTAATGCCCGCCATATCTTCTGCTGATAGATCGCGCAGCTCAGCCAGCCGCTCACACACATGCCGCACATGGGCCGGGGTATTGCGCTTTCCCCGCAGGGGTACCGGAGACAGGTATGGGCTGTCCGTCTCAATTAACAGCTTTTCAAGGGGCACAGCCTGTGCAGCCGCCAGCAATTTTCCGGCATTCTTGAAGGTGACGGGCCCGGCAAAGGATATGTAGAAGCCCAGGCGCACATATTCCTGCGCACTTTCAGCGCTGCCCGAAAAGCAGTGCAAGACACCGCCGGGCAGCCTGTCAGCCCGGTCTCGCAGCAAGTCAATCATATCCCCATGGGCTTCGCGCACATGCACAATCACCGGCATGCGCAGCTCATACGCCAAGTCGAGCTGTTCCGTCAGCACCCGTCGCTGCACGTCCCGCGGAGAAAAGTCGTAGTGATAATCCAGACCAATTTCCCCCAGCGCGACCACCTTTTTCTGCCCCAGCAGCTCACGCACTTGCAGCAAGTAATCCACCGGCGCCTTGGCGGCCTCGTGCGGGTGTACGCCCGCTGCCGCGTAGATAAAGGGATATTGATGCGCCAGCTGCAAGGAGCGCCGGGATGAATTCAGGTCGCTGCCTACAGTCAGGCAATAAGCCAAGCCTTGCGCAGGCAAGGCTTGTATCATCCGGTCGCGATCCTCGTCAAAGCGGGCGTCATCCAGATGGCAATGGGAGTCAAAGAGGCGAAGGCTGTCCATCAGCTGATGGCCGCCCCGGACGCAATGTCCCCCTGCGTGGTCAGCAGGCTGAGGGCGCTGTCATCATCCATCGCGGCGCTGAGAATCATCCCCTGGGATTCGATGCCGCGAATCTTGCGCGGGGCCAGGTTGGCCAACAGCACCACCTTACGCCCCACCAGCTGCTCCGGCTCGTAGAATTGGGCGATACCGGACAGCACCGTGCGCGTTTCGCTGCCCATCTTGAGGGTGAAGTTGAGCAGTTTATCGCTCTTTGGCACCTTCTCGCAGGCCAGTACCTCCGCCACCCGCAAATCCAGCTTGTCAAAATCATCAATGGTGATGGTCGGCTTAAGCTCGGCTTTGGGCTCCTCCACCGCTGCCACGTCTGCTTGCTTTTCGGCGGCCAGGGCTTCCATTTCTTTGGCGACATCCACGCGCGGGAAGAGGGCTTCGCCCTTGTGTACACGAATGCCGCAGGGCAGCCCGCCAAAGGCGGCCAGCGAATCCCAAGTGGTACATGCGGCATCCTGCAGCCCCAACTGCTCAAAGATGCGCGCGGGGGTGCCGGGCATCACAGGGCCGATCAGCACCGCCACATAGCGAATGCACTCAGCCAGCACATACAGCACCGTTTGCAGGCGGGGCTTGGTCGCCTCCTCACGCCCCAGTACCCAGGGCTGTGTTTGGTCAATGTAGCGGTTACTCTCGCCAATCAGATGCCATATTTCCTGCAATGCCTGGGAAAACTGCAGGGCATCCATCGCCTTTTCCACCTTGCCCGGCACAGCGATGGCCTGCTCAATCAATGCCTGATCCACGTCCTCATAGCCCTGAGGGGCTGGCACCACGCCGCCAAAATACTTCTCAATCATCGCGACGGTGCGGCTGACCAGGTTGCCCAGGTCGTTGGCCAGGTCGGCATTCATGCGCGTGAGGAAGGCTTCATTGGTATAGTTGCCATCGGCGCCAAAGGGCATTTCGCGCATCAGGTAGTAACGCAGGGCATCAGCTCCATAGCGCGCGACAACGGGCTGCGCATACTCCACATTGCCTTTGGATTTGCTCATCTTGTCGCCGCCAAACAGCAGCCAGCCATGGGCAAATATCTGCTTGGGCAGGGGCAGCCCCAGCGCATGCAACAAAATGGGCCAGTAGATGGTGTGGAAGCGGACGATCTCCTTGCCCACCAGGTGCACTTGGGCCGGCCAGAAGGTGCGGAACAACTCGTCATCATCGGCGCCATAGCCCAGCGCGGTGATGTAGTTGCTCAGGGCGTCAATCCATACATAGACAACATGCTTTGGGTCAAAATCCACCGGCACACCCCAGGTGAAGGAGGTGCGGCTGACAGACAAATCCTGCAGGCCCGGCCGCAGGAAATTCTGCAGCATCTCATTGGCCCGGCTCTGGGGCTGTATAAACTCCGGATGGGTTTCGATATGGTTGATGAGCCAATCCTGGTATTTGCTCATGCGGAAGAAATAGCTTTCCTCCTTCACCAACTCCGTTGGGCGTTCGCAGTCAGGGCAGAGGTTGCCTTCCTTGATTTGCGTGGGCGTCCAAAACGCTTCACAGTGCACACAGTATTGGCCTTCGTATTCGCTTTTATAAATATCGCCTTGGTCATAAAGCTTGCGGAAAATCTTTTGCACCGCCTTGACGTGGCGCTCGTCCGTGGTACGGATAAAATCATCATATTCAATGTGCATCAGTTCCCAGAGCTTCTTGGTGTCCTCCACGATGCCATCGATAAAAGCCTTGGGGGCCATACCGGCCTTCTGGGCGTTTCGCTCAATCTTTTCGCCATGCTCATCGGTACCGGTCAGAAAAAACGTTTTGTAGCCGGTCATCTTTTTGAACCGGCTGATTGTATCCGCCGCTACCGTGGTATAGGTATGGCCAATATGCATGTTCCCGCTGGGATAATAAATTGGGGTGGTTACATAAAATGTCTTCTGCTCCGCCATGTTCGTCCCTCCTGTTAAACGGGGTCATTATACGTTTCTGTATGTGCAAGGTCAAGCAAGGCTACTGGTTTTCTACATATGAATGGCCCCACAGCGTCAGCCGTGGGGCCACTCCAATTGCAGTTAGGATTCGGTGATGGGCTGCAGTTCTTTCACCTGCTCCGCTTTTTGCGTATCAAAGGCTAACTTGCCGTCCTTAACCGTGCCAACGACGGTATCACCCTGGGTCACATTGCCCGCAATCACGGACTCACTCAATGCGTCCTCGATCTGGCGCTGTATCACACGGCGCAGCGGCCGCGCTCCGTACTGGGGATCAAAGCCATCTTTGGCCAGCTTGTCCAATGCCATTTCATCCAGCATCAACGTCACGCCGGAGTTATCCAGTAGCCGCTTGGCCACCGCGTCCACCATCAGCTTGGCGATTTGGCGGATGTGCTCATGGTTGAGGGGATGAAATACAATCATCTCGTCTACCCGGTTGATAAACTCAGGCCGGAACATGCGCTTCACTTCATCCATCACGCGGTTTTTCATCTCGTCGTAGCCCAGCTGTTTATCCTGCGCGGTGCCAAAGCCCAGGGACTTGCCCGCGGCGATGTTTTGCGCGCCGGCGTTGCTGGTCATCACGATGATGCAGTTTTTGAAGCTGGTCACGCGGCCCACGTTGTCCGTCAGCCGGCCATCCTCCAATATTTGCAGCAGCATGTTGAATACATCGGGGTGTGCCTTTTCTATCTCGTCAAACAACACCACGCTGTAGGGCTTGCGGCGCACAGCCTCGGTCAGCTGGCCGCCTTCCTCAAAGCCTACGTACCCGGGCGGGGAACCCACCATGCGGGACACCGTGTGTTTTTCCATATACTCGCTCATGTCCAGGCGAATCATGGCATCCTCATCCCCAAACATGGCTTCGCCCAAGGCGCGGCACAGTTCGGTTTTGCCCACACCCGTGGGGCCCAGGAAGATAAAGGAGCCAAGGGGGCGCTTGGGGTCCTGCAAGCCGGCACGAGCACGGCGGATGGAGCGGCTGACGGCGCTGACGGCCTCCTCCTGTCCAATCATGCGCAGGTGCAGGGTTTCCTCCAGCTTTAACAGCTTTTCACCCTCGGCCATGGTCATGCGCTGTACCGGAATCCCCGTCCAGCCTGCCACGACCTGGGCAATATCCTCCTCGGTCACCGCAGGCTTGGCGTTTGCACGTTCCTTTTTCCAGTTGGCCTTGCGCTCCTCCATTTCCTGCTTGAGCTTGCGCTCCTGGTCGCGATAGTCCGCGGCCTTTTCATAGTCCTGATGCTCAATGGCAGCCAGCTTTTGCTGGCGCAGTTCGGCCAAAGCCTCCTCCTGCGCGCTCACATCAATGGGCGCGGTATAGGTGCGGATGCGCACACGGCTGGCGGCCTCATCCATCAAGTCTACTGCCTTATCAGGCAGGAAACGATCGTTGATATAGCGGTCGGACAGCTGCACAGCAGCCTCCAGCGCTTCGTCGGTCAGCTCTACGTTATGATGCGCCTCATAGCGCTCGCGCAGCCCCTTGAGGATATCCAGCGATTCCTCCATGCTGGGCTGGCCCACCATCACCGGCTGGAAGCGCCGGGACAGCGCCGCGTCCTTTTCAATATGTTTGCGGTAGTCGCTTAACGTAGTGGCACCGATGCATTGCAGCTCGCCACGGGCCAGCGCCGGCTTCAGGATGCCTGCGGCATCAATGCTGCCCTCTGCCTTGCCCGCACCTACAATGTTCTGCAGCTCGTCGATGAACAGGATGATGGATGAATCATCACGAATCTCATCAATGATGCCCTTCATACGCTCTTCAAACTCTCCACGGTACTTGGTACCAGCAATCAGGCTGCCGATATCCAGCGATATCAGCCGCTTCTCCAGCAGCATGTCCGGGATATCACCCGATACAATCCGTTGGGCCAACCCCTCGGCCACGGCACTTTTGCCAACACCGGGCTCGCCAATGAGCACCGGGTTATTCTTGGTGCGGCGTGACAGAATCTGCACAATGCGCTCAATTTCCCGACTGCGCCCGATGACGGGGTCTATCTTGCCTTCCCTGGCCATCTGGGTCAGGTCGCGGCTGAATTTGGCCAGTATGCCGGCTTCGCCTTCCTCTTCGGATTTGGCGGCTACATCGGCCATATTCTCCAACACGCTGGAGCGTATGCGCTCAATATCACAGCCCAAAATGTTGAGCACGCGCAGCGCAGTACTGTCATCCTGCGACAGCAGCGACAGCCACAAATGCCCCGAAGACACCGACTGGGCACCCATGCGCTGGGACTCCAGCACGCTTTCCTCCAGCGTTTTGCGCATGCCGGGCGTCAGCTCCAGCATCTGCGGCACGCTGTCCTCCTGGCTGGTCAGCTGCACAATGGTGTACTGCACTGAGGCCAGCGTCAGATTTTTGGGCAGGCCGGGCGCGTCGGCCCGAGCTTCGCGCAACAGGCCGCAGAGCAGATGCTCAGTGCCAATTATGCGCTGCTTGAGACCAACGGCGGCATTGCGGGCCGCGTCAATCACGCGGCGGGATTTATCATCAAATTTTCCGAAAATAGGCATGTTAACCTCCGTTCAGGGCCGCCCTGACCACATCAGCGCGGATAAAGTGTATGGCGTGTTCATCCATGGTGTCGTCCATCTGCGCCAGCAGTTGTTCTTTGGCCGTTTGTTTTAGCAGCTGATTGACCACATCCGTGGATACCGGCAACAGGCCGGCCGATGCGCCCAGACGCAGTTTGGACCAGAAACCAAGAAACTCTGCCTCGGTCAGACGCCTGGCGTATTTCAGAATGCCATACGCGCGGAACACCTGGTCCAAATAGGTAGAGCGGTTGGTATGCGTCAATATCTTGCGGCGGAGGTTATCCTCCTTCGCGGTCAATTCTTCCGCCACAGCACCGACAGCCGTCATCAGCTTTTCTGTGCCGTCATAGGCGGTGAACAAGTTCTGCAGCCTAAACAGGCAGGCAGGGTTCTTCTCCCCTTGCGCGGTTTGCGGCGTCAGACTGAAACGATGTTCCCTTTGCAGCCTGGCGGCAAGCCCCTTAGTTTGCTGCATCATGCTCAGCATGGGCAGGTGCATCAGATAGGTTACCTGCAGACCAGTGCCCGCGTACTGCGGGCGGGCTGTCAGCCAGCCGATGCGGTCATCCTTGGCAAAGGTGCCGGTCTGAGCAATCAGCCGAGCCATATCTTTGGCCTCCTGCACCGATTGTCTCATGCCATCACAGTTTGCTCGAACCCGAATCAGCAGATGATCTTCATGATGGACATAGATGATGGCGTCACCATCAGCACGGATAAAAACAGCGGCATCTTTGTTGTCCCACAGGCTCCGCTCCAGCAGCGGCATGTCCTCCATGGCGCTGAACTGTTCACGCGTCAAGTCGCGCATGGCAAATAGCGTCCACGTTTCCTCCCGCGGCTCCAACACCTGTGTCACGCGTTCAATCAACTGCGGCTTATCCGCCGCCAGCATCGTGCTCTCAAAGGGAAACTCCGCCCAATTGCGGCGCAGGTCTACCCAGCATCCCATGATGGTATCAGGCATCGCTTGTCCCCTCTGTGGCACCGATTTCTTTCAGCCGGTCACGCAGATTGGCCGCCTGCTCATAATCCTCATCGTGGATTGCCTCCTTCAGGCGCTGGCGCAAATCCTCCGTCGTCACATGGATGACCGGATGCCGTTCCTGTTGCCCCTCTCCCGATTGCCCGTCAGGCACCTCCGGCCCCCTCAAGCCGGACAGGTAGGAGATAATCTGGTCATGAAAGGCGGCATAGCACTGCGGGCAGCCGAACACCGTTTCGTGGTTAATCGCTTCATAAGGGGTTCTGCATGTGGAGCAGATCATGCGAGGCAGGCGAAGCTGTTCCGCTTCCTGTGCCGTGGCGCCCTGTAAATCCTCCAGCCCTGCCATGTTCATGCCCATGGTGCTAAACGCCTGCGACATCTCCCCATGCGCCTTGCGAGCGCAGAACATGCACAGCGAGCGCGTGGCCAATTGGCCGTTGGTAATCATATGTAATACGACATTTGCTTCGTTCTTTTTACATCCATCACATTTCATTGTTTGTTCCTCCTGTCAGGCGGGGCTTCTGCGCGCCACGCGCAGCAACATGCTGCGGAATATCTTTGCCCGTATACTGTCTTTTAACGCTTCCGGGATGGGGACCGACAACGCTTGCGGCGTGAGTGCCGCAAACATCACCTGTGCCTCGTCCATCGTCACGTTGCCTTGTTCGGCCAGCTGACGCAGCAAAATCTGCGCGGTCTTCACATCCAGGGAATCCCCGATGCGCTCACTGACCAGGTACTGCAAAAAATCATCCTCATCCCGTTGAATGCGAATCACGCGGATAAAGCCTCCGCCCCCGCGCCGGGATTCCGTCACGTAGCCGTGGTCAGGTGTGAAGCGCGTGGATAGCACATAGTTAATCTGCGACGGAGCGCAGTTGAAGTACTCCGCCAACTCGTTGCGCTTGAGTTCAACCTCCTGCTCCTCCTGCCCCAGCATCATCTTGATAAATTCTTCAATCGTATCGCTTAAACGCATTTTTCTTCCACACTTTCTTGCCAATCACGGTCATAGACCTTCTTTGACTATCACATCTTACCATAGATTGCAAGGCCGCGCAAGGGGGTTGCCTCATGGGCAGTATACCCAACAAAATGCAATATGGTTGTTCTTTCTGTGTGCGTGTTTGCAGGTAGCGGCTGTTGTCGCTCCTTCTTCACAAAATAGTATCCCCGATAAACTCTACATGGCTTTGGTCCTGCACGAGACCATGGATTGGTTTACAAATTCATGCTTTGCATGTAAACTGATAACAGCAATCAGAGACTCATTATCAGGAGGTGACGCATGCCAACCTTGACATATAAATGCCCATCCTGCGCGGCGCCCCTTATCTATGAGGGGCGGGAGCAAGTGCTGCAGTGCAACAGCTGCGGCAATTCCTTTCCAGTAGAAACTGTACGCCAGGTATCCGAAATTGAGCAGCAGGACCAGCAGGGCAGTCAGACCAGCTGGGATATGCAGGATAAACCATTCACCCCGGAGGAAATGGAGCGCACAAAAACCTACTCCTGCTCCTCGTGCGGCGCTGAGCTGCTGACGGATGATACCACTGTTGCCACCAACTGCGCCTTTTGCGGCAGCCCATCCATTATTCCGGCTCAGTTCACCCCCGGCACACGGCCGGACATCATCATCCCCTTCCTGGTAAAAAAGCAGGAGGCCGAGGATAAGTTTCACGGCTACTTCCGAGGCAAAAAGTTATTGCCAAACCTGTTTTTGCAGGGACGCAACCAAATTGACGAAATCCGCCAGCTCTATGTGCCCTACTGGCTTTTTACGTGCGAAGCTGACGCGAATATGACCTACAACGCCACGCGGGTGAGCACCATGCGTTCGGGGCAGTATATGGTGACCACTACGCAACACTTTCTGGTACGGCGCGCGGGCACACTGGCCTTCCGCGACCTGCCGATCGACGCCAGCGATCAGGTAGACAATGACATCACTGAGACGCTGGAGCCCTACGACACGGCCAGCGCCATTGACTTTGTGCCCGAAACGCTATCGGGTGCCATGGCCAATCGCGCCAATGTCAGCCCCGAGGCGTGCAAGCAACGAGCGGATCAGCGCATCAGCAACACCACCGAAAACCTCTTCCGGCGCACGGTGTCCGGTTACAACAGCGTAACAACGCGGAGCGCCAACATTCGCATCGATGACGGCACGTCGGTCCCCGTGTTGTTTCCCATCTGGCTGATTACCACCAGCCGGGAAAGCAAAACTTACACCTTTGCCATCAACGGCCAAACAGGCGAATTGACCACCAATATCCCTTATTCCAAGGGCAAGTTCCTGGGTTGGATTGTGGGTGTGGCGGCTGGCGTAACAGCCGCGGGCTTCGTCGCGGCCACCGTGCTGCGCTCCATGGGGGTGATATAGATGAAACGCATTGTATGTCTGGCGCTGCTGCTATTGCTTGTCCTGGGCGTGGTTAACGGGGCACAGCTTCCGCATGTGTCAGACATGGCGGGTACCTTCTCCGCGCAGGAAGAGCGCACGCTGGAAAGCCGCCTGGAGCAGCTGTACGAGAAATATCGCTTTGACCTCAACATCGTAACCACCAACAATTCGCAGGGTAAATCCGCCGCCCGTTTTTCGGAAGACTATTACATCACCCGCAAGCCCATGGTCGACTACCCCAACGGCATCATGTTCTCCTTCAACTTTGACCTGCGCGAATATGATGAAGCATCCCGCGGCCTGGGGCGCACCATCTTTGAAAACGCGGGCGAGGACGAGCTGTACAATGTGCTTAAGCCTTATCTGCCCAGCGAAAACTATTTTCAGGCCATGCAGGCTTATATCGATTATGTGGAGCGTCGACTCAACCGCTATTCAATTGTCAACGATGATGGCAGCTTCACGCTGTCCGGCGTGGAACGCAAGCCCACACTGACTGAAGCCGCATCCGAAATCGTGCAGCAATACTTGCTCATCATTGCGGGTGTTGGGCTGGCCATCGGGGTTGGCGTCGCCTTCCTGCTGAAGGGTAAGCTGCAAATCGCAAAGCCTCAGCAGAATGCCGCGCAGTATACGTCCTATAATTCACTGCGCCTGCGCGACTCCAGCGATATCTTCCTCTACCAGACGGTGACCCGCACCCGCATTCAGGAGAACAAGTCGAGCGGTGGCGGCGGTGCCCGGTTTAACGGTGGCGGCGGCGGGGGCGGAGGCTCACACGGCCACCGTGGCGGCCGGCTGTAAGCTTCACCCCGCGGCATCTCATTCATGACACAAACCAGCGACCCCATTGGGGGTCGCTGGTTTGTAGTTGGTGTCCGATTTATCGGCCGTTATTCCTCTGTCGCAGGCTCTGCGGATTCCTCAGCGCCCTCTGTTTCGGCCTCCTCAGCCGTTTCCTCGACGTGCAGACGCGGCATGCTGACCGTAAATACCAGCCGGTCAGCCTCCATATCGGTTTCAATGCCCTTACCCAGTACCAGGTCACGCACATACAGGTTGTCCCCGGCATCCATTTCGGCCACATCGGCATCTATGGTATTGGGAATATCCTGAGGCAGCCCGCGCACAGGCAGCGAGTCCAGGTGTTGAATGAAGTCGAGCTTCTTAAACTCCAGCGTATCCCGTCCAACGATCTGGATGGTGACATCCGCCTTGGTTTCTTCCTTGAGGGAAACATGCTGGAAGGTGACATGCAGAATTTCCGCCGTCAAAGGCGCGCGCTGAATTTCTTTCACCATGGCGTTGTAACTGGTCTTGCCGTCTACTTTCAGGTTGAACACAGTAGACATTCCCTGACGGGATAGCATTTTGACCAGTTCATCACTGCGAATGGACAGGCTTTTCGCGTCCTCCCCTTTGCTGGACATGGACGCAGGCAGCAACCCTGAGGCACGCATGCGCCGGTTTTCGCGTTTACTGGCAGGCAGTCTGTTGCTGGCGGCCAAAGTGTTTGATTGTTTCATTGTTTACACCTCTTCCCGAGGCGAGCGTGCGACTTGATCTTATACTTGCTATTTTGTAACCTTGAGTCCCAATCCACTTCGCCTCGTAATTTCGGTAATATCTTATCATATGAAATGAAATTACGCAAAAAAGCAAAAATCGGGCTTTACACGCTTCGAAAAACATGCTATATTAATGCTCGTCGCTTGGGGCATTAGCGCAGTTGGTAGCGCACCACAATGGCATTGTGGGGGTCAAGAGTTCGAATCTCTTATGCTCCACCACCCACTCACTTGAGTGGGTTTTTTGTTTGGTGTGTGATGAACAGGATGGTGATGCTGGGGTGGAGGGTGAGTTGTTTAACCTGATGGCATCATACTATGATTCCTACAGGCCGGATTATCCGCCGAAAGCAATTGATACCATCATCAAGAAAGCACAACTGACAGAAGGATCAAGGCTGCTGGAAATCGGGTCGGGGAGTGGAAAAGCCACTGCATTATTCCTAAACAAAGGTTTTGATTTGACATGTATCGATCCCGGTGAGGAATTGATTAGCCTGGGAAAAGCTAAATACGCGAGTCAAAACGTGCGGTTTATATCTTCACGGTTTGAGGATTATGATGCCCCAACCGGCTATTACGACGCGGTTATTTCCGCGCAAGCATTTCATTGGATATCGCGGCCAATCGGCTACACCAAAAGCGCTGCGGTTTTGAAACACGCAGGATATCTGGCATTGTTTTGGAACATCGATATCTTTCAAGATGTGGAACAGGATGTAGAACTCTGGTCCATTCTCAGCAAATACAATGCGTTTGTGGCCTGTATAAAAGAAGCGGACTATCCCGCTCGGGTTAAAACCATTACCGACAGCATCACAGAAAGCGCTGGGTTTGCAAAGCCCGAGGTGCTCAGCTTTGTCTGGGACAAAGTCTATGATCTGAATGGTTACTATGGCTATCTCATGACAAGCCAGGTATTCTTTCAGAAGCCCGATGCGCTGAAAAAGGCTTGCTTTGAAGAATTGTCAGGGCTACTAGAAAGGCATGGCGGAAGAATCAAACTACGATACACATGTGAACTGTATCTTGCCCGGAAAATCTAAAATTACTGACGGAATCATGCTGATATACCCACTCAGCATCATAAAAAATCCGTTTACTCCTTTTGAGAGTCAACGGATTTCTGGTCTGGGTGAGAGGATTCGAACCTCCGGCCTCTTGAACCCCATTCAAGCACGCTACCAAACTGCGCCACACCCAGTCGCGTTTAAACGCAAAGGCAATGATAGCCATCCGAAGGTTGTTTGTCAACCCCAAAACATCAGAATCCGGTGAATTTTGGACAATTATTCGGCTTCGTCCGAGTTCTTGTACTCCCTTCCCCCATTTGCTATACTTGGCCTGCGAAACGGGGTGAATGGCATTTGAATCTGGAACAGTTGCTTGATCAACTGCGGGATGACCCGCTGTTTATGAGTTGTGTAACCAATTGGCAGGTGCTGCCCGAGCGCCAGGCCAGCTATGCTGATGCGCCGCAAGGGCTTGACCCGCGCATCATGAGGGCGCTGCAATCGCGCGGCATCCACCGCCTATATACCCATCAGGCCAGCTGCATTGAGGCGGTGGCTCAAGGCAAGGATGTGGTGGTGGTCACGCCCACCGCATCCGGCAAGACGCTATGCTACAACATCCCTGTGTTGTCGTCCATTCTCAAAAACCCGGACGCCAGGGCGCTCTATCTTTTCCCCACCAAAGCGCTGTCGGCCGATCAGGTAGCTGAGCTGTATGAGTTGGTGACAGCGCTGGACGTGGATATCAAAACATTTACCTACGATGGTGATACCCCAGCCGCGGCCAGGCGGGCTATCCGTCAGGCGGGTCACGTGGTCGTCAGCAACCCGGACATGCTGCATAGCAATATCCTGCCCCATCACACCAAGTGGGTGAAGCTGTTTGAGAACCTGCACTACATTGTCATCGATGAAATTCACGCCTATCGCGGCGTGTTCGGCAGCAACCTGGCCAACGTACTGCGCCGACTGTTGCGCCTGTGCGCTTTTTACGGCAGCCATCCCCAGTTCATCTTGTGCTCTGCCACCATTGCTAACCCGCAGGAATTGGCACAAACATTAATCGGCAGGCCGGTCACACTGATTGATAACAACGGTGCCCCGCTGGGTGAAAAACACATCATCTTCTACAATCCGCCGGTGGTCAACCGCCAGTTGGGCATCCGCAAGAGCGCCCTGCACGAAACCCGTCGGCTGGCCGAAGTGCTGCTGCGCAACAAAATACAGACCATCGTGTTTGCCAAGAGCCGCGTGCAGGTAGAGGTCCTCACCAAGTCCCTTAAGGAGTTGGCCAAGGACCCACTGGGCCAATCCGGCCGCGTACGGGGTTACCGCGGCGGCTATCTGCCGGGTGAGCGCAGGGACATTGAGCGCTCGCTACGCGCCGGGCGTGTGGACATGGTGATTTCCACCAACGCACTGGAATTGGGCATTGACATCGGCGCGTTGGACGCCTGCCTGTTGTGCGGCTATCCCGGCACCATCGCCAGCACCTGGCAGCAGGCAGGGCGCGCCGGCCGCAGGCAGGGTAAATCCATGACCATCATGGTGACCACCAGCGCCGCCATCGACCAGTACATCGCGGGACATCCCGATTACTTTTTCGGCCAGTCGCCCGAGCACGCCTTGCTGAACCCGGATAACCTATACATCCTGCTGAGCCACTTCAAGTGCGCGGCGTATGAACTGCCATTTAAGGACGATGAACCCTTTGGCAACGCCCTAGGCGTGGACAGCATGCTGCAGTATTTGCAGGAAGCCGGCATCCTGCGGCATGTGGGCGATGTGTGGCACTGGGCGGCAGAGGATTTCCCTGCCAGCGAAATCAGCCTGCGCACTGCTATGACCGAGAACTTTTTGATTATCGATATCACCAATTCGGCGCACCATCGTGTGGTGGGTGAGATGGATCGGTTTACTGTGCCCATGCTGCTGCACGAAAACGCTATTTACATGCATGAGGGCGTACAGTTTCAGGTGGAGCAGTTGGATTTTGATGCCTGCAAGGCGTTTATCCGGCGTGTAGATGTGGATTATTACACCGATGCTGATCTCAATGTCAGCCTAAGCCTTTTGGATATTGAGCAACAGGCCGACCATGCTGCCTTTGGCGAGGTGAAGGTCACCACGCTGGTCAAGCTGTTTAAGAAGATGAAGCTGGATACCGGCGAAAGCCTGGGCTACGGGCCGGTTCGCCTGCCGGAGACAGACATGCATACCCAGGCCATGTGGCTCACGTTGACCGCAGAGGAGGCAGGGCGTTATCCCAAGGACAGCCTGCAAAACGGCATGATGGGCATCTGCAACACGCTGCGCATCGTACTGCCGCTGTACCTGATGTGCTCACCGCGGGATATCGCCGTCAGCTACCAGGTGAAGAGCCCCATGACCGACCTGCCCACCATCATCGTGTACGATACCAGCCCGGGCGGCGTGGGGCTGTCCGAAAAGGCATATCACATGCGCGGCACATTGATGACGCACGCGTCCCAGCTAATACGGGGATGTGATTGCGAAATGGGCTGCCCCTCCTGTGTCGGGCCTTTGGGCGAAGTGGGCGAGGACGGCAAAACCATGGCCTTGAAACTGCTGAACGTGTTAAAGTCGCACACGTTGAATTAAACCGTTGACAGGCGTTTGGCTATTCGCTTGTGAGGTATTCTGGCCCAACGATTCCAGTATTGGTGAGATATAGTCGAAAGGAGCGCTGCATGCCCAGCCTGGAAGCCTATCGCCGCTCGCTGGATTATTCATATGCGCCCGGCTTGTTTCCCTCGATGGAGGCGCTAACGCGTCGGCCTGAACTGGTGCGGCGCGTATTGCTGCACAGCAAAGCGGAGCATTCGGATGCTACCGAGCGCCTGCTGGCTATATGCCAAAGCCACAACATCCGAGTGGAGACCGCCGACCGCGCCCTGGCCCGCCTGTCCGGCAAGGAAAACGTGTTCGCCGCGGCCGTGTTCGCCAAGGAGCAGGCAACGCTGGCCCAGGAACGCAATCATTTGGTGTTACATCAACCCAGCGACGGGGGCAATTTGGGCACTATGCTGCGCACTGCGTTGGGCTTTGGCTATGTGGATATCGCCATCATCCGGCCGGCTGCAGATGCCTTTGACCCGCGTGTGGTCAGAGCCAGCATGGGGGCTGTCTTCTCACTGCGGCTGATGGAATATGAGGGGTTTGAGGCGTATCGAGCCAAGTACCCGCAACACGCGCTGTATCCCTTTATGTTGCAAGGCGCAACATCTCTACAGGCGGCATCAAGTTCCGCCGCTTCCCCCCACGCGCTTGTCTTTGGCAATGAGGGCAGCGGTTTGCCAGAGGCGTTTTCAAAACTCGGGCAAGCGGTCCGCATCCCCCATGGGGACCGAATTGACTCTCTAAACCTGGCGATTGCCGCAGGGATTGGCATGTACGCGTTTTCCAATCCGAGCGATGGTAGCGATGGTTAGGTAACAGCCGCTACAGCGGTTTCAGACTGTCAAAGAAGTATAATTTAGGGAGGTATCGGAGGGCGGAGCCTTCTGATCGTAATCCGCCCCAGCGACATACGCGGTGGGGCGGAAGGCCTGCATAGCAAGGCTTCCTTGCCATCCGCCGCCCGGGAACGAAGTGAGAGACGGATGGCCCCACGTTCCTTCCCGTCAAGAAACCAAGGGTTTTTTGACGGCCTGGAACCGCTACAGCGGTTTTTTCTTGGGGGTACCTGCTTTGCGGGGATAGGCTGCCGGGGTGGCGGCCTTTTTTGTGACGGCCTGGACACACAGCTGCACACCGGCCAGCGGCAAGGGATAGCGTTCGCCCGGTGCACCGCCCAATATGGATAGCGCGCGCTTGGCTTCGCGCAATTCCTCTTCAACAGAAGGACCTTTCCAGCACAACGCCTGACCACCGGTTCTTACAAATGGCAGCAAGTATTCGGCCAGCACCCGCAAGGGGGCCACCGCACGGGCACAGGCAATATCATAATACTCACGCATATTCTCCCGGGCGGCATCCTCCGCGCGGGCATGCAGAACCTTCACATTGCTCAGCCCCAGAGCATCGCATACCGCTGTCAAAAATGTGCAGCGTTTTTGCAGCGCCTCCAGCAGACAGACCTGCAAATCCGGGCGCGCAACGGCGAGGGCCAGCCCCGGGAACCCCGCCCCCGTGCCCACATCAATCAGGCTGCTTCCCTCGGGAAACCAATTTGATTTCACCAGCGGCAGCAGAGAGTCCGCGTAGTGGCGCAGCGGCATCTCCTCCTCCGGTACGTTGGTGAGGTCCATGCGCGTGTTCCAGTCCAGCAGCATATCGTGAAATATCTTTATCTTAGCCAGCGTTTCCTCCGGCAAATACAGCCCGCCGGTCGCTAACAACGGGCGCAAAACCTCAAGCATCCCGGCGTCCCTCCATTTGCAGGGCCAACAGGCGGTACACCGCCTGCTCCAGCGAGCCCTCCTCCGGGATTTGCCCGGATTTAACCAGGAACTCTGTCTCTATCAGCAGGTCATAGGCCTTTTTGAGCGCATCCATAGAATATCGCGCCGCCAGCGGCTGCAACTTGCGCACCACGAAGGGAGGGGCAGCCAGCTGCCTGGCAATCTCATCCTGCGGCAGCTTTTGCGCCGTCAGGATGCGCAAGAACAGCAGCTGTCGGTACTGACGCTGCAACAGGCTGAGCAGCATCAAGCGCTGTTCCCCCTCCCGCAGCATGTCCTGCATGAGGGCGCTCGCGCGCGCTGTTTGTCCGGATACCAGCGCGTCCGACAGATCAAACACCCTGTATTCTGTGGAGACAGCGCACACATCCTGTATATCCTGCACCATCACCCCTTCGCGGTCGCCAGCACTCGCCGCCAGCTTGCCCAACTCCTGGCTGAGGCGGTGCATATCATTGCCCACCGCGAAAATCAGCTGCTCCGCTGTCTGATGGTCAATTTGCTTACCATAGCCCTTTAGCTCCTTGGCCATCCACTTGACCATGGTTTTCTGCTCCAGCGGGTCAAAGGACACGACGCCGCCCTGTTTGGCGATTTGCTTGTATACCTTGCGGGTGCCATTGGCTTTCCCCCGCATGAAAAACACCAGGCATACCGTCTGCGGCAGGTTTGATAAATAGCTGACCAGCCGGTCAGCCTCATCCCCTTTGCTGCCCTTTTTATCATCGTTGCCTTGTCCCGCCTTGGCTGCCAGCAGGTGGGCAGAGTCTTTTACCAGAATGAAGCGTTTATCCGCCATCATGGGCAACGTCTCCGCACAGGCAATCAGCGCGTCCACGGGCGGATCGACCAGCACCGAACTGTTGAGGTCGGCAAAGCCACCGCTGAGCACCTGTTCCCGAAGGGCATGGAGGGCACTTTCTTTGGTATACTCCTCCTCCCCTTCAAACAGATAGCAGGGCAGCACTTCCCCGGCCTTCAGGCTGTCAAAAAAGCGTTCCCGGTTCATCGCGTCCTCCAGTCTGTATGATGCTGCGTCTGAATGCCATCTGGGTGCATGGTTAGCATAACCGCTTTGCCTGCGTCTGTCGACAGGATGGGGATTCCCTCATCCGACAAGCGCGCCATGACCGCGCTTGCCCGCTGTTGATGCGTATCGCTGAGGCTGAGCAGCGCCAGCTGCGGCGACACGGACTTGATATAGTCGACCGTAGTCCCGGTGTTGGAGCCATGATGCGCAACCTTCAACACTTGGGCCGGCATGGCCGAGTGTAATTCGTACTCGGCTGTCAAATCCCCGGCTGTTAACAACCGCACGCCATCAAGGTCCAGCAACAATGCCATGGAGCTATTGTTGGCATCCATCCCGGGGTAGAGGGCATCTCGCACCGGCCATAACACTTCTGCTTTCACACGATTTGAGGTGAACATATCCCCCGCCCCGGCATACACAATGGGCACGCCGCGCTCCTCCGCCAGGGACAGAATTTGTGCGCTATTGTCAGAAAACTGTACTTCGCGCCCATGCACAGGCAGAACAATCTGTCCAATATTTATGTCTGCCTCCAGCAGCTGTTGCAGGCCGCCAATGTGGTCATTATGCAGATGTGAGATGAACAGGATGTCCACATCCCGTCCCACGCTCTGCAGATAGTTGGCCAGGTCGCCCCCATGTTCGGCCGTATCAATCACATAGGTCGTGGCGCCATCCTCAATCACGGCGGCGTCCGCGCTGCCGACGCTGAACTGGATATACCGAACTGCGTCATTTTTCCCGGCAAAGCCTATGCTCACCCCTACCAGCAACGCGGCACCCCCAGCCGCAAACCTTCGCCAGCCCCTGACCCGCAGATAGCGGGTACTGAGCAAAAGAACAATGAGCAGCGCCAGTATCAATAAAACGCCGGGGGCAGCGCTGCGCAGGTTGCCAAAGGGCAGCCCCGCGAAAAATGCTGTAACACTAGTGAATCGTTCGCTCACCCAGACGAGTGGCCGCGCCAACACCTGCGCCACTGGCATCCAGATGGCCGCCACAGGCAAGAGCAGCAGCCCACCCCACATCAGCCAAGCGACCACCAGGCAGGCAATAGGACTGAACAAAAACCCTACCAACGGAAATCGATGGAACACACGCATGACCACAGGTGCGGTGAATAGGGATGCGGAAACTGTAGTAACGACGGCCAAGACTACACCATCCCACTTGCTTGGCTTGCGTCTCTTCCCTTTGGCATACCAGCTTTGCAGCCGGTCTCCCATCGTGAAGATGCCCAGGACCGCAAGAAAGGAAAGCTGAAACCCGGCGTTTAAAATATCAAGCGGCCTGACAGCCAGAATGGTCATAAACGCGACCGATAAGCTGGTCAAGGGGTCAACGCGTTCATGGCTAACCTGTCCGGCCATCAGCAAACAACTCATCAGCGCCGCGCGCACCACCGGCGCGGAGAAATCCAGCAGACGGCAATAACACAGCAAGACCACCGCCACCACCGCAAAGCGCGCACGGGGCGGCATGCGCAAGCGCCTGAGTACATACAGCAGCGCCGCGGCCAGAATACCCACATGCAGGCCGGATACAGCCAACACATGCGCGATGCCGGCATCGCGAAAATCCGCGACGGTCTCCTCCGGTAGGTCATCACGGCTGCCCAAAATCAGCGCCTTCATCAGCGCGCTATCATTCCCCATCGCTTCATCCAACAAAGCAGCCAATGAAAGACGAGTACGCAGCCAGAAGTCCTGCGGCTCACCCTGTGTAGCCGGGGTCAGTTGCATCAGACGGGCACCGCTCAAACCTACAGGAATGCCTCGTTGCAGCAGATATGTGCGGAAATCAAACCCATAAGGATTTTGCTGCCCCATGGGATGATACAGTTGCGACTCCATGATCACCTGCTGTCCATCAACCGGCAAAGGGGCATCCCGTTCGGGGTAATAGGTCCAATAGGCTGCGGACAAATGATGTGTTTCGCCCGCCAAATCCTGGACCTTGACCTGTTTGAGCACTGCCTTGATACGGCCATCCACCTCCCGGCGCTCGCTCAGACCGGACACGCGCGCGCTGACCTGAACCTTGCCCTCGCTTGGAATCGTCGGGTTGGCTGCCCAGTGCGCACGGTATATACCAGTGAATAAGACCAGGAAACAGACAGCATAGATAAACGTTGGTTTTTGATAAGCGATTGAAACAGCAAGCAAAGCGGCGGCCAGGCTAACCCCCACCAATGGCAGCCATATGGGGAGGTCTCCCCAGCAAGCCCCGATACACACGCCCACACCAAAAAATAAGGCAATACACACCAGCGGGCGCTGCCGATGAAATGCCCTGGGATTCATACCTGTATCCGCAGGCCTGGCTTTGCCGCCAAGCAGTTCGCAAATACCTCTTTGGCCTGTTTGAGAAGCGTGGCTCCGTCCCCGGTTGGCGGAAAATGCGTCAGCAACAGTTGTTTGACTCCCGCCTCCCGCGCCAATGTGGCCGCCTGGGAGGAGCTTAAATGGGGCATCCGCTCGTTCCACTCCTCGGATGTAAAGGTCGCGTCACAGACGAACAAGTCAGCACCGCGGCAGAATGAAGCCAAATTCTCCCAACGGTCCGTATCCCCTGTATAGACCAGCTGTTTGCCGTCGCAGACTAATTTGACAGCGAAAGCTTCCATGGCGTGCACAACAGGCGTTGTCTCCATCATCATGCCGCCTACTTCGCTTGCCTGCGCGATGTCCTTCAGAACAAACTCCTCATGTTCGCACAGCTGCATCAACAGACTGTTATCCAGCGGCGCATACAGAGGCAAACGTTTGTTGTGAATCAACAGGTAATGCCGCAGCGTCAGCAAATCCGCCGCGTGATCACCATGCCAGTGCGTAATCACCACCGCGCTCAGATTGGCTGGGTCCATCAGCGCCATTAGCTTGCCCAGCACCCCGCTGCCGCAATCTAACAACACAGTGCTGCCATCATCAGCCCGCACAAGAAATCCACTGCAAGCGCCATTGGCGGCAGGGTAGGAACCGTCGCACCCAATCACGATTAGTTCCATGCGTCTTCCCTCCCTTTTCGAAACAGTAGGTATATGGTTGCGATACAAATACCTGCCCCAAAGAATACAAGATTGGCGGACGGAAGGCGGCCCATTGTATTGATGACCAGCACCAACGCGTTGTATGCCGCATGAAACACAATTGGCAGCCAGATACCATCATAACGCATCGCAAGCGCCGCCAGGAGCCAGCCAATCAGCAGCAGTGGCGCAAATCCCTGAAAGGAGAAATGAAGCACTGCGAAGATGAGACCGCTTACCAGCACGGCAAATCGATTTCCCCGCTTTCGCCTCAGAAACCGCAACAGCAAGCCCCGGAACAGCAATTCTTCACAGAATGCCGGGATCACAGCCGCAGTAATCACCGCCCAGGCCAAACCGAGCGCACCTGCCGGCGGCGGAATATCCGTCTGCTCGGGTAATGTGATGCCTACATCCTGAAGGAACACCATCCATAACCCAATCAGCAGGATAGAAGCCAACGCAAAAGAAACGGCGGCTAATATGGTTAGGCCAAGCGAGTATGCATCCGGACGCTTCAGTTGCTTAGATAAGCCTTCCTTCGCTTCAGTAGAGCGCATCCAAATGAAAATGGTCGGCAGGCCAATCAACAGGATTTCTTGTACAGCGATGAGGGCATACACCAGATTCACAGGCACCGTTCCACTAGCAGACATCGATCGCCTGGCCATCACAATCACCCCGATGCCCCCCAGAACGCTGCCGGCAGCGCCTGCCAACCAGAACCACCTTGGCCTACTCAATGACGTAGTACCCGCCGACTCTGTCGCGCCATGCCATATCGAGCAGAATATCCTGGCCGGGCCTGAGGCCTTGTCTGTTCAGGGCTTCCACAACAGTGTGCATGGCCAGCTCCGGCGTGTTGTTGTCATCGCTCAAATGCCCCAGCACAGCCCGGCGAACGCCTGTCTCGTACAAATCCATCAGCGTAATGGCGCAACTGTTGTTGCTCAGATGCCCATGCGTTCCCAATATGCGGCGCTTGAGCGACTCGGGATATCGGATGTTGTTGCGAAGCATTTCTTCATCATGATTGCTCTCCATCAGCAGCACATCCACACCGGCCAGCTGCTTAAGCACCCGCTTGGGCACTGCGCCCATGTCCGTCGCCACCGCGACACTGCGGCCCCCGGCGTATAAGCGAAACGCGACCGGCTCCACCGTGTCGTGTTGAATGGCGATAGGCATCACAGCCAAATCCCCGACATAAAAATCATAATCTGTTTCAAACACGCGCCGCTGGCCAATCGGCACTTCGCCTACCGTGCGCGCCATCTTCTCCCAGGTGCGCTCATTGGCGTAGACAGGGATGTGATATTTGCGGCTAAGTACGCCTACGGCCCGGATGTGATCAACATGCTCGTGTGTAACCAGGATCGCGGACAACGTTTCGGGCAACACACCGATGGTATCCAGCGCCCCGGTGATCGCCTTGCCGCTGATGCCGGCATCAATCAAAACCCTTGTATCACCAGCGGCCACATAGGTCGCGTTGCCGCAGGAACCGCTGTTTAGGGAACAAAACTCCAGCTTCATCCGTTCGAAATTTCCTATCTCCCGCGGGGCTTCCCGCAGGGCTTCCTTATTATATGAGTTTTGGACAAGCGGTTCAAGCCACACGCACCATGAAGGTTGAATCGCAAAAACGTATTGTGATTGTGAAGATTAGGTACTTCCTGCGTTTCAGCGAATTAGCAGATTAACCTCAACCGTAAATCACATGTGGTCTAATCAGGGAAAACATAATCGATAAAAAGCACAACAAACACCGAATCATCTCTCTTTTCATTCGGCTTGCCCCAAATACGTTGCACAAAATCTTTCCAGCCCCGAAATAATGTAGGTTAGTCAAACATGTTGGACAGTGAACGCTCTCAGGTACTCCACCGGGGA
>ENA-UOOM01000890-UOOM01000890.1-fermentation-metagenome-genome-assembly--contig:-NODE-890-length-31591-cov-51.449962_pt1 | contig 31591 bp, 31 predicted proteins | sample MGYA00245781_ERZ724031 | MGnify/ENA primary metagenome ERZ724031 (study PRJEB28704, sample SAMN03018317) | fermentation metagenome | biome: anthropogenic terrestrial biome; feature: soil; material... | reverse complement strand
TAACATAAATCAATGAAATATTGAAGAGAAAAAAATGGGGCATTAAGTATGAAGATACTTAATGCCCATTAGGAGAAAAGTATTACATTACTTTATATATCCAGCCTTCAGGCGCTTTTATATCACCCATCTGAATTCCATATAAAGTGTCATATAACTTTTTAGTAACAGGTCCTACCTCTGTTTCGCTGTGGAATACGTGAAATTTATCGTTGTGCATAATTCCGCCTATTGGAGTTATAACTGCTGCTGTACCGCAGGCCCCTGCTTCTTTCAAATTATCAATTTCATCAATGTAGATTTCTGTTTCAATTGCTTCCATGTTTAAATAATCTTTGGCAACCTGCATTAATGAAATTCTTGTTATGCTTGGAAGTATGGAAGATGAATGAGGTGTTACAAACTTATCGTCCTTTGTAATGCCAAAGAAGTTTGCAGCTCCAACTTCATCAATTTTTGTATGAGTTGCGGGATCTAAATAAATACAATCTGCAAATCCCTTCTTAGCGGCTTCAAAATGTGAATGCAAGCTTGCTGCATAGTTTCCGCCTACTTTTATTTTTCCTGTTCCGTTAGGTGCTGCTCTGTCTTCGTCAGTAGTAATGAAGTTAACAGGAGTCATACCGCCTTTAAAGTATGGACCAACCGGTGTACAGAATATTCCAAATATGTACTCTTCTGCAGGTTTTACGCCTACATTGTCGCCTATACCAATTACATATGGTCTCAAATATAATGTAGCACCTGACCCGTATGGAGGAACCCATGCTGCGTTAGCCTTAACAACCTGCATACAGGCATCTATGAATTTTTCCACAGGAACTATAGGCATCATTACTCTTTCACAGCTTTTTTGCATACGCTTTGCATTTTCATCAGGTCTGAAAAGTTGAATACCTCCATCCTTGGTAGAATAAGCTTTCAGTCCTTCAAAACATTCCTGTCCATAATGCAGACTTGTGGAGCCTTCGCTTATATGAACTTTGTTATCCTCTGAAAGCTGTCCATCATCCCATTTTCCGTCTTTCCAATATGAATAATATCTTTTGTCTGTCTTAATATAACCGAAACCTAATTCTGACCATTTTATGTCCTTTTTTTCCATTTGCAAACCCTCCTTTTGTTTTTATGTAAATTCGGGGACAAGTACAGGGACATTCCTTCAATGCTTACTTTCAAAGGCTATCCCGCCATTGAAGGTGTGTCCCCATTCCTCTATAGGTATCACCTTATCAGAGATGTATCCCCACCTCTATCATAGCATTTTAAGTTTTAAATTACAATTATTTTTTATTACCATTCATAGTCTTCTAAGAAAAATGATAAAAATATAAGCGAACATTTGCAGGACACGACTATAATTCTTAGCGAATGCAGTCTAAAAATCCGTTGAACAGCTTGCACTGTTTGAACGAAGTGAGTTTGCAAGCTGTAGGATTTTTAGGCGGAATGAGCTATTAGAATTATTCGTGTCCGAAACCGTGAGCGGTATTTTTATCATTTAATTGTAACTATTTTTTAGCAGCTTGGGCGCCTTTCATTAATGCTTCTTTGTTTAAGGGCACAAGCTCGGATTTATCTTCTCCGAAAACTTTTACAAAAGCATTCAATACTGATTCAACATCAACAGCTTTAGTAATCTCTAAATATGCTCCAAGCATAACCATATTTGCCACTTTGCCGTTACCTAATTCCAAAGCGAGCTCATTAGCCTGAATATAATATACATCTAAATCATTTCTTGTGGGCTCAACATCTATCAATGAGCTGTTTACTATGAGTTTTCCGCCGGGAACAAGCTCCTTTTCAAATTTAATCATTGAAGGTAAGTTCATAACTATTGCTGCAGTTCCATCCTTAGAAATAAGAGGCGAGCCTACTTCTTCCTCAGATACAACAACTGCACAATTTGCTGTGCCTCCTCTCATTTCAGGTCCGTAGGAAGGCATCCAAGTTACGTTTTTATCTTCAAGCATTCCTGCATATGCCAATAATCTGCCGATAGCCATAATTCCTTGACCACCGAATCCGGCCATAATTACTTTTTGTTCCATATTATTTTCCCTCCCCAAAATCTCTGAAATTTCCTATCGGATAATATGGGATCATATTATCTCTCAGCCAATCCAATGCTTTTAAAGGAGTAAATCCCCAGTTTGTCGGACATGTTGACAAAACTTCAACGATTGCAAAGCCCTCGCCTTTAAGCTGACATTCAAAAGCTCTCTTTATAGCTTTTTTTGCTTTTCTGATATTTGCCGGAGTATCTACTGTAACTCTTTCAACAAATTTCGCTCCATCAATAGTTGCCAACATTTCTGATATTCTTATAGGTTTTCCGCAATGTGCTTCATCTCTTCCAAATGGAGATGTGGTTGTTTTTTGTCCCACCAATGTAGTAGGAGCCATCTGTCCGCCGGTCATGCCGTAAATTGCGTTGTTTACAAATATTGTAGTAATTTTCTCTCCTCTATGTGCTGCGTGAACAACTTCAGCAGTTCCAATTGAAGCTAAATCGCCATCACCTTGGTAAGAAAATACAACCTTGTCAGGATGTACCCTTTTAATACCCGTCGCTACTGCAGGTGCTCTTCCATGAGCTGCTTCCTGCATGTCACAGTTGAAATAATTGTAAGCTAGTACTGAACATCCAACAGGAGCTACTCCGATTGCATCATCCAAAACTCCTAATTCAACCAAAGATTCTGCAACTAATTTATGAATAACACCATGTGTACAACCGGGGCAATAATGAAAAGGTGTATCCGTTAAGCCCTTTGATTTTTCATATACGATTGTCATTATTTTGTACCTCCTGCTATTTTCTCAATATCTGCCAAGATACTGCCCGGTGTCGGAACCATACCGCCTTGGGTACCGTTGAAAAATACAGGCAGTCTTCCGGCAATACCTATTTTTATGTCATCCAATAATTGTCCCTGGCTCATTTCAACGCCAAGTATTCCTTTTGCATTAGGTCCTATCTGTTTATATACATCATATGGATACGGCCATAATGTAATTGGTCTTATCATTCCAACTTTTATGCCTTTAGCTTTTGCTTGTTTCATTGCAGACTTTACTATTCTTGATGTAGTACCGTAAGCAACGCAGACAACCTCTGCATCTTCTAAACCGAATGCTTCATAACGAACTTCATTTTCTTCTATTATTTTATATTTTTCTTCTAATCTTTTGTTGTGAGCTTGACACTCTTCTGCTAACAAGTATAGTGAGTTTACTACAACCGGCTTTCTTTTTCCGCCTGTTCCGGTTGTCGCCCAGTCTTTAGGAGGCAGTTCTATGGGTTCCGGCTCTTTAAATTCAACAGCTTCCATTATTTGACCTATCATTCCGTCTGCAGCTATTAACACAGGATTTCTATAATAATCAGCCTTATCAAAAGCCAACATTACATAATCAACTAATTCCTGAATGCTTGCCGGTGCATAACATAATGTTCTGTAATCACCGTTTCCGCCGCCTCTTGTAGATTGATAATAATCTGCCTGTGAAGGCTGTATACTGCCAAGTCCCGGGCCGCCTCTCATCATATTAACTATAACACATGGAATTTCAGCTCCTGCAATGTAAGTAATACCTTCTTGTTTCAATGATATTCCGGGGCTTGAAGATGCAGTCATAACTCTTGCTCCTGCTCCTCCTGCACCATAAACCATGTTTATAGCAGCTATTTCACTTTCTGCCTGCAAAAAAACTCCCCCTGCTTCAGGTAACTTTCTTGAAATATATTCAGGGACTTCGCTTGACGGGGTAATGGGATAACCGAAGAAATATTTGCAGCCTGCCTTAATGGCAGCAGCTCCAACAGCTTCATTACCTTTCATTAATACCTTTGACATAATCTACCTCCATTATAATCTTTCTACTGTTATTACTGAATCAGGACACATAATTGCACAGTTGCCGCATGCAATACATTTTTCTTGTTCAGTTACTTGCGCCGGGCTGTAACCCTTAGTATTTATTTTTTCCTTATTTAATTCAATAATCTTTACCGGACAAACCGCAACGCAAAGTTCACAACCCTTGCATGCATCGTCGTTAAATGTAACCTTACCTTTTGCCATTATAAAACCTCCTTAACTCATCCATTCTTCCCTCATATAAAGATTTATGGGGAATAATTTTTCTATTATTTCTTGGTTCTTTATTTTATCAGCTGTCTCTTTCATAACAGCTTCATATCTTATGGGAATATCTGTTTCCCAAGATACCTTTTTAGTAAGTTCATGACCGAATTCCACATCTTCTACTGTAGTAGCTTTAAGCATGTGCGTATTGTTGACTAATCCGGTGATTTTTAACCTCGATGTTGCTTCAATCATTTCCAAATATTTCAAAACCCCTTCAACAGTACTTGTATCAGGTCTATTTCCGTTAATAACATAAAACATATCATACTCGACGTTTTTTATTTGCTCTGCATATCTTGCAAGAACCCTTGCTCCCACAGGATCGCCTCCAACATCAAGTATTGATTTTATATTTGAATTTGTTATAACTCCCGTCATTTCAGCCGGTAGCGCAGGTAAATCAATAGCGGTATTTCTAATGCTAGAATCGAATAATTTAATTCCAATTTCTTCGAAAAAATTTCTTTTTTCTCTTGAACGGAAATAGGGATTAACTATATCCAAATCAGCAATACTTACATTTTCGTATGTTTCCTTCATTTTTACAGCATAATTTACCGCGAACTCTGTTTTGCCGCTGCCATAGTGGCCAATAACAATAACTAATCTTTTATCATGCACGATAATCCTCCTTCCGGAATCCTAGTTTTTATGTCGTTATATATATCTTTTAGGCTCCTCTATACCGTTTAAAACTCTCAATCCGCCTTGTGCAAGAGCCAAAAGCTCATCCTCACCCGGATATACTATTACCTTTGCAATAAATTTTACTTTATCTTCAATCATTTGAACAAGTTCATTGTCGTAAGCAATACCCCCTGTTATTAAAATTGCATCAACATCTCCGTCAAGGACTACTGCATATTCGCCGATTGCTTTTGCAATTTGATATGCCATTGCAGAATATATTAGTCTTGCTTTTTCATCTCCTGCTTTTGCTCTATCACTGACTTCCTTTGCACTGTTTGTTCCCAAATGTGCACTGATTCCGCCTTTACCTACTATCATTTTGTTTATATGAGATTCAGAATATTTGCCGCTGAAACACATCTTTACCAATTGTCCTAAGGGCAGCGAACCTGACCTTTCAGGAGAAAACGGTCCTTCTCCGTTTAAAGCATTATTTACATCAATTGCTTTTCCTTTTTTATGTGCTCCGATAGAAATACCGCCTCCCAAATGAGCAACAACAAAATTAAGCTCTTCATATTTTTTACCAAACTTTTCTATTGCTGCTCTCCTGGCAACAGCCCTTTGATTCAATGCATGCCATATACAAATTCTTTCAAAATCAGGGTGCCCGCTAATTCTTGCAACATCCTCCATTTCATCAACTACTACAGGGTCAACTATAAATGACGGAATATTTACTTCACCGGCAATTGACCGAGCTAAAGGGGCTCCCAAGTTGGAAGCATGCTCAACTTTTACATTTGTCTTTAAGTCTTCAATTAATTTATCGTTTACTGCATAAGTTCCCCCTTCAACAGGTTTTATCAAACCTCCTCTTCCCACTACAGCATCCAATTCATTTAATGATATTTTATTTTCTCTCAGTGCTTCGATAATCATATCCTTTCTGAATTGAAACTGGTCTGATACCCTGTTAAATGGACTAAGCTCTTCATTTGTATGTCTTATTGTTTTCTCAAAAATCATGTTCTCATCATCAAACACAGCTATTTTTGTTGATGTTGATCCGGGGTTAATAATTAACTGTTTCATATACTCTCCTTTATGAACAAATTACTGCCAATAAAATTGAATACAGTTTAGCTTCATCTGAATCTGCTCTTGAAGTAAGTACGATAGGAGCCTTTGCACCTAATATAATTCCTGCATTTTTAGAGTTTGCTAAATATGTTAATGTTTTATACATTACATTTCCTGCTTCAATATTTGGCATTAATAAAACATCTGTGTCACCCGCAACCTCTCCCTTTATTCCCTTAACAGCTGCAGCTTCTTTGGAAATAGCATTGTCAAGACCAAAAGGACCGTCAACTATGCAGCCTTTTATTTCGCCGGCTTTATACATATTTACAAGTATCTCAGCATCAACGGTAGCTTGCATTTTATCCGTTACTTTTTCCTTAGCACATACTACTGCAACCTTTGGGTTTTCTATATTTAATGAACGGCATAAGGGAAGAGTATTTTCAATTATTTGTTTTTTTTCTAATGCACTCGGTGCAATATTCATTGCTGCATCTGTTATAATGAACAGTTTATGGTATTTATCCGACTCAAAAACTGCAGCATGACTTAAAATATTACCTGTTCTAAGTCCGATTTCCTTGTCAAGAACAGCTTTAAGAATAATGGAGGTATCTATTAATCCTTTCATTACAATATCTGCATCACCGCTGCTTACCAAAGACACAGCCGTCCTTGCAGCTTCCTTATCGTCTTTTGATTTAATAATTTGAATGTTATCAAGAGAAAAGTTTATTTTTTGTGATAATTCAATAATTTTTTCTTTATCACCTATCAAAGTCGGAATGCAGAGTTTTTCATTATAAGCTGAGCTTACTGCCATTAACACATCTTCATCCTGTGCGGCGGCAATTGCTATTTTTTTTGGCTGTGAGTTTTTTGCCATTTTTAGTAATTCGTCAAATTTCTTCATGCACATACACCTCACAATACACTATGCAACAATTATGCCAAAAAACAAAAAAATCGACCATTGAAATTTCAACGATTGATTTTTAAATTATTCTAAGGGGTTAAACTATCATGAATTTTCTTGCATGCAATTTATTTCAAGAAAATTGCATTTTGCAAGAACTTGCAAATCAGGAAATACCATACTTCTCCATTTTGTAATATAATGACCTTAAAGATATACCAAGCTCCTTAGCAGTACGGGTTTTGTTTTTATCAAATCTCAGATAAACGTTATAGATATATTCAGATTCTGCTTTATTCAAAACATTATCCAAGCTTGTAACACCAGCATCATCAGTTGAGATTACACTTTTAACTATATTTTGAATTTTATTTGTATCCAGTTGAGGTAAATGAATTGTATCTATAACCCTTTCGTTTATATTCATATATATGATTGCACGGCCTATTATATTTTCCAATTCCCTTACGTTGCCCGGCCAGTCATGTGCTTTCAATATCACTAAAGCATCATCTGATATATCAACAATATTTCTTCCATATTCATCATTAAACTTAGCGATAAAGCTTTTCACCAATAAAGGAATATCTTCCTTTCTTTCGCGCAGAGGCGGTATTTTTATCGGAAGTATACTAAGCCTATAAAATAAATCTTCTCTGAATCTTCCTTCCTTTACAGCCTTTGCCAAATCTGTATTTGTTGCTGCAATTACTCTTACATCTACAGAAATATTCTTATTGCTTCCCACCCTCATTATTTCTTTTTCCTGAAGAACTCTTAAAAGCTTCGCCTGTGTATTTAAACTGATTTCAGAAATCTCATCAAGGAATATTGTGCCCTTGTTTGCCTCTTCAAAAAGACCCTTCTTGCCTCCCTTTAATGCTCCTGTAAATGAACCTTCATCATACCCGAAAAGCTCACTTTCAAGCAAGGAATCAGACAAAGCGGCACAATTTACTCTTACAAAACTTTTATGTGAGCGAGAGCTTTGAGCATGTATTGAATTAGCGAACAATTCCTTGCCGGTGCCGCTTTCGCCTCTTAAGAGAACAGTTGCCGGAACCTTAGCAGCTTTTTCTATGAGATTCCTTACTTCATTTATTGCCATTGAGCTGCCGATTATATCTTCAGGCTTATATTTATATGTCATCTCCCTTAATTTTTTTTCAGCTTCCTCTAATTTATCAGTCAAATCCTTTATTGTGGAAATATCATGAAGAACAGCGACGCTTCCCTTCATTTCACCATTAACATTGATTGGTGCTGCCTGAGCTACAACAGTCTTGCCGCTTGGTTTTAATTTTAATTTTGTATTTTCAACAGGTTTTTTGGTTGAAAGCACTTTCATATGCACGCTTTCTTCTCCATCCTCAATGTCATACAGCGCATTTTTGCCTATTATGTCATCATGTTCAATACCTGTTATTTTTGTATAAGCCGGATTAACTAAGATATGTTCTCCTTTTTCGTCTACAACGCTTATTGCATCCTGTGCTGCAAGAAATACTGCCTCTAACAAACCTTGATAATCCATGCTGTTAAAATTTATTTTTTGCATCTCTTATTCCTCTTCCTGAGGTTCTAAAATTTCTAAAATTACGGTATCTTTGCTTAATGCAATTTCCTTGAAAGTAAATTCAGAAACGCATTCTAATTTAACAGTATTTTTACCGGTAACTGTCTCAGATAAATCTAAAGTTAAAATTAAATCATCTTTTTCCAGTGAATTAACTAAAGTTGAAGTTCCCCATACGGTAACCGTAATTTCTTCTTCTGTTTCTTCAAGTATTACATCACTGTTTTCACTTTTGTTAATAAACTGAATTTCATCATAGCTGTACGTAAGTTCTCTTTCAATAATTTTTTCAACCACGGCATTTACAACAGGTATGGTTTCCATGTCGATAAATACCAAACCCTCTGAATTTAAAATGTTTCTGGTTAAAAGTATATTGTTGTATGCACCGGTAATATCAAGCTCTTCTAATGTAAGCCCCTTAATTGTATCTAAAACATCCTGCTCCGCCGCTATCCTGACTCTTTGAGGTTTTACGGTTACATCAACCAGTTCATAGCCTTCTTCAGGAACTCCCACAACTGTCGGCTCAAGTGCTACGTTTTTAGTCGGATATATAGGTACTGTAACTTTTACATTTCTTATCGGAGCAGACAAGAATATTTCAGTGTCGGTATCGTCATAAATTCTTACAGGAACAGTTTTAATTACATCATCCATAGCACCGTCTATATTTATTGTAGCCACTGCTTTATCAGCTGAATTTACAACACTTCTTGGTCCTGTTATTTTTACGGATGATGGATTAGGCACTGTTTGTGCCCTGTAATAGTTATTAGCATGTACTCCATCAAATTGAACTGAAACATCCATAACCTTAGATATTACTGCTTCTATATTGCATGCTATTTGCGAAGGATAAACACTTACCACATCAACACCGCTCGGACCGATAACCTCTACCTTTGCATTTGATACTCCTTCTTTAAAACCCAAAACATCTATATAGGCAGAAAAATCTCTGCTGCTTATACTATTTAATTGTTCAGTTAATCCTGTTGCTTTTACAGTTACAGTAATATTCTCCTTTTCTTGCATCATTACAAGATTTGAATTTTCCAGGGCAGATAAGTTTCTTATTGTTACAGATACATTTGGATATGAATCTTCAAGAGTTTGATTGGTTACAAGCATTACAATCATCCATAGAACAACGGCAACAACAAGACAGGCAATCTGAATTGCTAATTTATCGTTTTTTATCTTCATTTCGGTTTCTCCACTTATCTATAATATTTATCTTTTCATTTTCAATATAAATACCCGACAACAATGTTTCAATTTCTTCATTTTGAATATTCCTGTAAAGTCTTCCTTCCACAGCATAAGAAATATATCCTGTTTCCTCTGAAACTATCAAGGCTATTGAATCTGACCTTTCAGTCATTCCTATTGCAGCCCTATGTCTTGTCCCTATATCTTTGCTGAGGAGATTGTTTTCGGTAAGAGGCAAAAAACATCCTGCCGCTTTAATGATATAATCCTTTATAATAACGGCTCCATCATGAAGCGGAGTGTTTGGAATAAAAATATTTATCAGCAGTCCGCTGGAAATATTTGCATTTATTATAGTTCCGCTTTCTATTATATCATTTAGACCAATCTGCTTTTCAAAGACTATTAAAGCTCCTATTTTTTGTCTTGAAAGAGAAGTTGTTGCAGATATGATTTCTTTAATAATTACTCTTGAAGTTTCGTTAGTCTTTTCAACATTTGATAAGGTAAATGAGGTTCTCCCCAAATATTCAAGGGCTTTTCTGATTTCAGGCTGAAAAACTATAACCAATGCAATTAATCCAACCTGAAATGTATTGCTTAAAATAAATTCCACCATGAATAAATCAAATATACTGGATATGGGAATTAATGCAACCAAAAGTACAATTCCCTTAACTAATTGCTTTGCCCTCATATCTCTAATGAGAATATATCCGCGATATAGAACATAATAAACAATACCAATATCTACTATGGTATTTAAACTGATATTTGAAATAATTAATCTCATACGATCCATTAATTCCATAACCATCCCCCACACTATTCAGCGTTCATTTGTGCCATTGTATCTGCATATGATCTGCTCATTCTTGCTTTTGAATCTTCATTTAATTCTGCACTTTCAATATAATCCATTATCGGATAAACAATATGCTCTGCAGTGCCGTTTTCTTTAACACCCTTATAAACCCATATTGGTATATAATTAATATTTTCAATGGTTACTTCTTTTGTACCAGCCTTTTTTTCTATTTCTATATCTATTATAATTCCATCTTCGGTATATTTTGAAACGTGCTCTGTCATACCGTAAGGAATTAATGTTTCCACTCTTTGATTTGATATGAAATTACCCATGGAATATGCTACAAATTTTGTTTTGCCTTCATAATCTAATGCTTGTGTAGGCTGAATAACATGCGGATGGCTTCCAAGTATTATGTCTACACCTGACCTGAAAAGCATATCAGCCAAAATTTCCTGTCTTTGAGCTTGAATTCGTGAATATTCATCTCCCCAATGAAGGAATGCAATTATTACATCAGCATTTTGTTCCTTAGCATAGGCCGCATCCTCTTTCATTTTTGTTTGGTCAATGATGTTAACCATTGCATCCAAGTCTTCAGGACTAAGGACTGATTCAAGGCCGTTAACCATTTCCGTATATGACAAGAAAGCAAACTTTATGCCCTTTACGTCCTTGATTAAGACCCTTGTTTCAGGCTTTTCTTTGAAGGTTCCGATTGGCTCCATTCCTCTAATTTTAATTTGCTCTATCGTTCTTATAATACCTGCTTTTCTCGTATCAAGGCTATGATTATTAGCAGTTGACAATATGTCAAAGCCTGCATTTTTTATAGCATCCAATGCTTCATCCGGAGCATTGAACAAGGGATATCCTTGATATGCGTATATTTCATTTCCAGCAGTTGTTCCTTCAAAATTAGCAATTGCTATATCTGCTTCCCGGATAATATCTCTTATAGCTTTAAAAGAGTTTTTAAAATCATAGGTATTCGTTGTGTAATCATATGCTCCATCCAATTGTGAGGGATGAAACATTATGTCTCCTGTCGCTCTTATTCTTACCGAAACATCCGGTTCAGGCTGGTCTTCGGTAAGTTCATTTGAAGTTTCTTCTCCGGTTTCTTCTTCCATAGGCTCTTCTATAAGTGAGTCTTCATTCTTGCCGTCTTTACCAATGCCATTTACAACAAAAGAAGCTGCTAATACGCCGATTACTAGTACTAATGACCATGACATTAATTTAATTCTTTTTTTACGTCGTCTAACCTTTCTGTTCATATGCTACCTCTTTGAATAATTACATATTAATTCTATCTTACTATGAAAGATTTTGCAAGAAATTAAATATTAAAATTATATTACGCGTAAATTATATTACGACTCTTTGTAATTACAGTTCACCCATATAATAAGAGCTCACCCCTTGTCTCAGGTTTTCACTTGACGGGTGCCAGGTACCCGTCAATGGCACACGTCAAAAATTCTTAGGCTTTATTAATGCTTTTTTTCCATATCCGATTAGCTCATATCTGTTTTCTTTTTTTAAAGCCTTCAAAACTAACTCATAATTTTCTTTTTTGGAATATTGAAGCAAGGCTCTTTGCATTCTTCTTTCTTCTATGTCCTTTGGAACATACACTTCCTCATTGGTTAAGGGATTAAATCCTGTATAATACATGCATGTTGATAATGTTCCTGGTGTAGGATAAAAGTCCTGTACCTGCTCGGGAATATGACCCATATCCCTTATATATTCAGCAAGCTCAATGGAATCTTTTAATCGAGAGCCGGGATGTGATGATATGAAATATGGTACAATATATTGCTCCTTTTTTATCTTTCTATTTACATCATTAAACTTTTCTACAAACTTATTGTATGTTTTTATCGAAGGTTTCCCCATTAGTTTTAAAACCGATTCTGAAACATGCTCCGGAGCAGTTCTCAATTGTCCGCTTACATGGAATCTGCACAATTCTTCGATAAAGTCATCATTATTATCATATATTACATAATCATATCTTATGCCTGAGCGAATAAAAACTTTTTTGATACCCTCAGTGTTTCTGAGCTTCCTTAATAATTCTATATAATCCTTATGGTCTACCTGTAAATTTTTGCACTTTTGTGGAGTTAAGCATTCTTTGTTTATACATGCACCGTGTTGTTCTTGTTTTTTGCATGCTTTAATTCTAAAATTAGCGGTAGGACCTCCAACATCATGAATATATCCTTTAAAGTCTTTGTCTGTCTTCATCTTTTCTACTTCATTCAATATAGATTCATGACTTCTTTTTTGTATTATTCTTCCCTGATGGAAATTAAGGGAGCAAAAGCTGCAGCCTCCAAAGCATCCTCTGACACTTGTAATGCTGAATTTTATTTCATTAAATGCAGGTACTCCCAAATTATTATACATAGGATGGTAGTCCATTATATAATCCATATCATAAATATCATCTAATTCTTGCTCTGATAAAATTTCCATCGGGGGATTTTGAACCACATAGATTGTATCATACTGCTCCACCAAGGTCTTTGCACTCTTGGAGTCTGTATTTTCATATTGTATTTTAAAGCTTTCACCGAATTTTCTCTTTGAAAATACAACTTCATTATAGGTTGGTAAAAATATTGGAGCGTAAGGACGCTCTCTGTATTTTGTCTTATATACGGTTCCGTTAATAAATGTAATTTCTTCAATGGGAATACCTGATTCCAATGCTTCTGCAATTTCAATCAAAGCTTTTTCTCCCATGCCGTATACCAATAAATCCGCACCCGAATCCAATAAAACAGACCTTTTTACACTGTCGCTCCAATAATCATAGTGGCTTAATCTTCTTAAGCTTGCTTCAATACCTCCTATTATTATGGGTACATCCTTGTATGCCTCTCTTATTCGGTTGGAATATACTGTTACAGCCCTGTCAGGTCTTAAATTTGCTTTACCTCCCGGAGAATAAGCATCTGTGCGTCTTTTTTTCTTAAAAGTAGTATAATGATTAACCATTGAATCAATATTTCCGGAATTAACAAGAAAGGCAAGGTGCGGCTTTCCTAAGACCTTAAAAGAAGATAGGTCTTTCCAGTCAGGCTGGGGAATAATTCCCACTTTGTAACCAAATCTCTCCAATAGTCTTGACAAAACGGCAGCAGCAAATGAAGAATGATCAACATATGCATCGCCTGTCACGAATACAAAATCACATTCATCCCATCCTCTTTTTTTCATATCTTCTATATTAACGGGTAAAAAATCCATAATTCCTCCACAAAACGTAGTAACCTTATTATACCATCTTGTACATAAAAAAAACAATAAATAAAGTTGCTGCGCAACTTCCTCCCCCCTTAACGGCAAGGACGTCCCGTCCTTTGCAATCCTCGTTTTTTATATAATAGGAAAGAGAACTTTCCTATTATATAAAAAAGCAGAAGACTATATATCTCCTGCCAAGGTATGTTTACATAATTATTTATTTGGGGACATTCCTCTGTCCCGCAGAGACTAACCCAAGTGCGGGGACATTCCTTCATGGGCTAACCCCAACGAATTACTTACCATGAAGGTGTGTCTCCCTTCCTTAAAAGAGGTGTGTCCCCATACCTTTTTACCTATGCTACTGTTACTTCTACTTCATCTCCGTTTTTAAGTCCTGCCGCATTTCCTTCTTCAATATCAATATGCATATCTAATGCATATGCATCATTTACCCTTATTAATACATTATCGAAAATAAGACCTCTTTGACCATTAACCTTTACTGATACTATATCCTTATCTTTAAGACCATATTTTTCAGCATCTCTTGTATGCATATGTATATGTCTTGCTGCAGCTATAGCACCTTTATCAATCTCCACTTCACCTTTAGGTCCCACAAGCTTAAGACCCGGTGTACCTTCTGTTTTTCCTGAATCCCTCACAGGAAGGTCGGTAATACCTAATGTAAATCCATCAGAAAAAGATAATTCTACCTGTGTTTCTTTTCTTGCAGGTCCTAAAATCCTAACACCTTTAATTGTTCTTTTAGGTCCTACCAAATCAACTTTTTCATCACATGCAAACTGTCCCGGCTGGGTTAGCTCTTTAATTGATGTAAGTTCATAACCTTCACCGAACAGAATATCAATGTGTTCCTTGCTTAAATGAACATGTTTATTAGATAAACCAACTGTAACATTAAATCTCATAACATCCTCCGTAAAATTAATATATAGAAGAATTATAATATACAATAGTTAAAATTACAACAATAAAATTTATTTTGAATAAATTTAGTTTTTTACTTTATCATTGAGCCAGGTCTTCTTTACGTTTAGCAATTCTTGCCTTAGCATAGTAGCTAGTACTACCCAGGAAGAATCCCCAAAATAAACCTATACACATATGAGCCAATAATGACATATTTTTTAAAGTATTATCTAAAAATAAATAACGTGACATATAAGAAAATATCATAAGAATAGGGCTAAAGAATTTTCCAAATATAGTGAGTGTTTTACTCCTTTTTTCCTTAAAAGGTCTTAACAATAGCTTTTCAGCTATAAAAATACCATTTATAGCACAAGATATTTCAGCAAGATAGAACATATTTACAACCTCCTTTGCATATTATTGATACTCACAAATATTTCTATACCTAAACTAGTTGTAAATTACCTCTTAAGTAATCTATGCCATATATAAATACATATGTCAATACACTAATTTAAAGTTTATTTAATTATTCTCTTTCCTTAACAAATTTGAAAATTAGTTAAAGATTCAGCAACCACTTCACCCTGACATATGAAACCATTTGTAACCAAGATAGAACATATTTACAATCTCCTTTGCAAATTATTGGCAAGAAATAATATAATCGTATTGCGGATCAATAATCATTGTTCCTGACAAATCAAGTATACCCCATTTCATTTTGCCGGAGTCATTGACTATTGCAATGGGAGCATAACCATTTGAAAATGACCCCACAGAATAGTATTCAGGTTCGATAACCATATTTTCATCTTCGTCAATAAAACCCCAAAGAATTTCACTATCTTTTTCTATTGCCACGCCAAATAGTTTGTCTGTATTAGATATAACGTTGGAATATTTTAGCGAACCTATTTTAAGAGTATTAAGATTTATTTGTCCCCACATAAGTTTATTATTCTGCTTTATCCCATAGAATAGCCTATCATTCACTGGAGGCGTTAGAGCATCAAGATTATCAAGAATGGTAAAACCATCGCTGAGATTGATAATTTTACATTTAACATCCAAATCATGCCTGTATTTATAGCAAAGTATATCATTTTGAAGACCGATGGTTTCTATAAAATTGTTATCAAACTTATATATCTCTTTGCCATATGTATCAACTAAAACAGGGGTATTACTATTATTTTCAATAGCAATGTAAACATCTAAATAGATTAAAGTACAATCATCGTAGTAGTTGGATATACGAACATTATTTTCATTGATAAGATAATATAGATTTTTCAATTTCACTAATGCGGAATCGTGAATAAATGCCCCAGCCCAATCATATTGAAAATCTATGACGACTTCATTATTTTTGTTTATATATCCCCATTTTCCATTAAAGTTTACAGAGGCTCGCTCCTCAGAAAAATCAGTAGAGGCATCATACATAAGTGGAACAGCAACAGTAGCCCCAGTTTCATTAAGATATCCCCATTTTTTGTTTTTACATACACGATACATGTTCTCAGCTAATGTAGCAATATAATCGAAACTAATTTTCGATATACAGTTGTTACTACTATCGATGATCTTGAAACTACCATTATTTATGGCAATGAAATAGTTTTGGTCTTTGATAGTATCTTTGCCATTGCACGCTATTATAAATAATACTACAAAAATTAACAATAAAATTTTAATAGTTATACTTTTTCTCATAATATAAACACCTCATTCCCCCGCCCATGTTTGTGCGGGGGAAGTTTTAGAATAAATGAGACTAACTCCACGCATCGTACACAATCGATGTATCTGCATAACCAGTATAGTCCGAATTGAGATACCAATCTTGCACATATTTATGATAAAGTCCAGGCATTATATTATGCCCATATCTATATTCTTTCATATAGGAAGTTTTAGAATCGCTGCTATAAGCTATAGCAGCATCTAATAAAGAATGTGCTAAACCAAGCAATGTGCTGCCTGTCCAGAGAGTAAGACCAGCCGCAATAACAGTTACCGTAAGACTTCTTATCATGCTTGTAAATTTGACATCACGATTAGTTACACCTTGATAAACAGTATAGTCACTTGGTACGCCAAATGCCGGAGTATCATACCTCGCATAAGCACGATTTGGGATTACTTCATCTTTGCTTTCTTCAAACTCATGTACCTCCATGACTGTAGCACCATCTAAAATAAGATTGGTGCCATCGAAATTTGCAGAAATGTTGGTCAAACCATCAATCTCAATAAATTCGCTGTTATAAAGAGATGAGGCAATGATTGCTTGACCATCAATGACAACCAATTCTTGCCTTGAATTGCCTTGTTCTACTTCTATTGCATAGACAGGCATACATAGCATTAGAATTGATACTATCAGAACAACAGATATAACGTGTTTACTTTGGCTCTTCATATTTAAACTCCTCCTTAGAATAATTGATGTACTTTTTGAAACTCTTAAAGTGTTTATTCGACTGCAATATACGAAGGTTGTTTTTTTGGATTTACCTCCAATAATTACAAATCTTTCCTATATATTATGCAATTATTAAGTGAAAATTGTTTATAATTGTTTATAATTGTTTATAATTGTTTATAATTGTTTATAATCGTTTATAATTGTTTATAAAGTCGTTATATAGCAATAAATAGCAATAAAAATATTGAAAATATATCATAGTTGCTATATAATGTCACTATAGGGCTCTGAAATATCATTTCAAGTACTTTTTTCAGGATTAAGTATTCAGATGCGAGGTATTAGAGTCTTTTAACTTATTTGGTGATCTTATGTATATCATATCTCCACTCCTATCTAAATTTTTTTTATTATATAACGGATAAAATGCGTCATATATTGAAAATTAATGTTTAACTAATCAATTTTCAATATCTTTAAATTTCACAAGTACCAGAAATAGCTTCTGCACTTTCTCCGTTTACAGTTACTACAACTCTTGTACGATATTTTGTATTTGAAACTCCAGTGTAACTCTTGGATGAAAATACGTTTCCTGTCCCTTTTAAACTCCATGAGGTTACATTTACCCAGTTTCCTGAGCTATATTTTTCTAAATACATTGTCCCGATAATTGTAGCTGAAGCATTTTTAGCCTCTACATATACTTCTGGATAAAGAGTATTGCCACTTGCTGATATGTATGGTGAAATATTGATAATTTCTACCCAAAACGGAGTAATTATCTGTCGACTTATATTTGCTGATATATATCCTTGTTGTTCAATAGCGTATACATTATTGACCACAACACTTGCAAATATAAATGCAAAAATCAACACTATTGCTCCAATCTTTTTTAGTTTCATAATAAAATCCTCCTTGTTGTTTTTGGTTCTTACCTATATAACGAACAAGGAGGAAAAAAGGGACAATTTTTTTAATTATTTTGAAATGTATTCTGCAATCTTAAAAATCTCATTTCTATTTAAATTTCCGTAAATCTGAAAATCAATACCATCTTGATACCATAACAAATAAGTTATTCCGTCAGCTTGCCAAATGTAAGCCTGAGTTTTTTTTAAGATAAGTTCTTGTATGTCAGTATCTTCAGTATCATAATATGATTTATTTTCATCTAATAATACTGATAATTTTATAGTTAACCTTTGATTATTTTCAGATAAATAATTATAAATTAACATATTGCGTCCTTCATGAATATTAGACAATTCAAAGCCTTTAGGAATATATTTTATTTTAAATGATGCTAAATCGACCGAACTATTATCTTCATTCATATTTTGAGATGTGAATATACTAAACTTCTGAAATTTTTCAATAATCCAATTTAAAAAATTTGTACGTGCTTCTGTATTAAATGCCAAGACTGTAGATAGACTAATGATAATTACTAATATAAAAATAGCTGCTTTTTTAGCTATTTTTAGGAATGCTTCGTTATTGCTTTGTTTGATATTAGCTTCTTTTAGTTTTTTTCTGACAATCTTAGAATAAATAGGCTTTTGTAATATTTCAATATCATCATAGTCCTTCATATTTTTTAACAAGGATAATTGACAGGCTTCTTCCATAGAGATATTTTCTATCCATGAATTTTCGATACCCATAAAACTTGATAACATTTTTCGTATATAGTGTAATTTATTTTTGGAATTTTCAATTTTAAGTATTTTATCTATTTCGGAAGGAGTACTATTAAAACAATAACGTAAAAAAAGAATATTGCGATATTCAAACGGTAATAGTTCTATTTTCTTAGCTAATCTAATAATCTGTTCATTAGTCAATGTCACATATGCAATATTATTAATATCTAATTCATTTATTTTTTTCAATTCATTATTAAAAGATAATTCACACACATCTTTCAAGATATTGTCAGTTGTTTTGGACAATCCTTTCACCTTCTTCATAATATTCCCGTAACTTTTTCAAAATGCGTTGTACGCGTTTTTTTGCGGCTTCCTCTGTAATATCTAAAAGCTCTGAAATATGTTTAAATCTCAATTCATTTATAAAACGTAAATAAATAAGATTTTTCTCTTCATCTGAAAGCCTATTTATACATGATATTAGCTTTTCTTTATTTGCAATTTTTAAATATTCTTCTTCAAGCCCGTAGGCTTCATCACTTTGAGGCAAATAATCTATGTCTTCTTCATATACAACTTTCTTGTGTTTTCTCTTAATATTTATACTTTCGTTCTTCAATATTACAACGCAGTAAGGCTCTATTTGGGGACATGGCAAAGCGGATATTTTTTCTATATTGTCAGATATATTTAAAAATGTTTGTGCTACAGCATCTTCTGCATCAAAATTATTCTTTAATATACCAAAAGAAATATTATACAACTTAACATTCATTTTTGAAAAAATCATATTGATTAGATCTTTTTCTTCATCTGTTATTGTATTTAAAAATATAATTATCACAACACTATACCCCCCACCAAGCTACACTCTGTGCTATTTAATGTTATCTATTATTTATTTCGGCTATATTACAATTAAGTTAAACTATTATCAAATTTATTGTAACAATTGCTTGATTTTTAAATGCAATCCTAAGCACGGGGACATTCCTCTGACTACAAAGACTTACCCTCAAGCAGAGTTGTGCCACCATACCTTTAAGAAATGGGGTTAGGTCAAATGTTCAAGTCAAATCCTTGCTTTTTCATTATTTTCAACATGTCCGAACGTTTAGGTATAAGATTTTTAAGCCTTGTAACAACTTGATTGCTGAAGCTGTCGACTCTTTTGTTTGCATCTCTCAAATCATAATAAGTCTGCATCTCTTCATCATAATCTTTAATTTCTTCCACATAATTATTAAATTTCTTATATGCATTTTCAAATAAGCGAAGCTCCATACTCATTCTTGGTTTAAGCTGCGGAGCTTGATTCGGGTAACCTATTCCAAGACCAACCACAGGCATAGTCAATTCCGGCAGTTCTAAAATTTCAATAATTCTTTCTGCATCATTTAAAATGCTTCCGAAAAATACTACACCCAAATCGGAAGCTTCTGCTGCATTAACTACATTTTGGACAGTTAAGCAGGCATCCGTAAAACCTTGGAAGAATCTGTCCATATCTCTTGCACTTGGCTCATAGCCATCCTTATCCTCCGCAATCCTGTAATTTCTGTATTGGTCAGCAATAAAAATTAACAGTTCCGGAGCCCTTGCCACATATTCCTGTTTGCAAACAGCTGCAATTTCCTTTTTCTTTTTTGGATCTGTCACTCGAATTATTGAGCTTGCCTGCATTCCGTTTGATGTTGGTGTTCGTCTTGCCACTTCAATCAGTTGAGCAAAAACTTCTTCAGGTATTTCTTCATTTTTAAATTCACGAATTGTTCTGTGAGCTTGCTGTCTTTGTATCATTATATTATCCTTATTCATCCTTTTCACCTCTTCAATATATTTATATATGATATACCCCAAAAATACATATATAATCTATTTGTTTTTAACCTCTGAATTTTGCTTATTCATATTATATTTAGTTACAGAAAAATATAGTATATTAATTATTGTCAATACAATAAAGAAATATGAAATATATATGACTAACTGGTTTTCAGGCATCCATACTGATGACATATAAAAGAAGATTGAGGCCGCTATATACAAATATACTTTTCTTATATTCAGAACATTTTTTTTAAAATCATTTTTTGTAATAACCTTTTCTTCATTTAATCTTTTATAATAAAAGGACTCATCCGGAAGCATATTGTATTTGTCGGCTAAACTATACATACCTTCTATATCAATTACAGTTATTTCAAATCTGTCTTTAAACTTTTCAATAAGTTTAGCTGCCTCTTCACTTAAGCTGCTTGTAGTAACCAAAAAACCATTTCTTATATTGCTGTTTCCCATAAATGTCAATAAACTTCTTATATCAAGTTTTTCTACTTCAATACCGTCATAAAGCTTAAATATTTTTATGCAGGTTATGTAACCTTCTTTTTCCGCTAAATATAAGCTCCTTCCTTTTTTAAAAATATTATTGTATCCCTCATTATTGAAAAACAGCTTAATAAGCATTTCAAAATCATTTTGATTAATTTCTTCAATTTTCGATGAAAAATATTCCTCTTTCACTTTCTTCATTAACATGTTTTTGCCTCTTTCGTTCTTTTTGTCCACGTTTATTTTATTTACTAATGTGAAAACGAAAAATACTAAGGAAGCAAGCAATAGAGACAATATAATGTCCAAATATATAAAATATGTTGCTATAAAAACTACAAAGCTTACAAGAATTTTTAAAAGCATTAAATCTGTCCTGTAACTTAAGTAATTTCTATTTCCCAATGCTTCTTTTACATAAGTTTTTCTTACTTTGTTATCCTTAATCATAAAATCACCTCAATGGAATTATTTCCAAATTGAGGTATTTTATACACATTCACATTTGGGGACATTCAAGTACAGGGACATTCCTTCATGGTCTGACCCTAGTGACTTACCCTCCATGAAGGTGTGTCCCTCTTCCTCTGTTCATACAGAGACTTTCCCTCAATTAGAGGTGTGTCCCCATCCTAATTGCGGGACATTCCTCCGACTCCAAAGACTTTCCCATTAGTAGAGGTGTGTCCCCATACCGCTACAGGCTGTTTACGGCTTCTTCAAGCTTATCTAAGTACTTTATCGGGAAATATGCCAACAACTCTTTAAACTGCTCAACAGTCAGCCCTTGTGTGGTAGAATATATTTTTATTTTTTCTTCTAAACTTGCTTTTATAAATTCTTCTTTGATTTCTTCAAATTTTTTTTCCATAATACTCCCTTTCTTTAATTCTTATCCTTTGATTATTATTACACAATTATCAGAATCTATTATAAAATATTTTTACAATTACTTAGTTCCTTCGCTAAATCAGGATGATACTCGATTAAGTGTGAGCAATAACTCAAATCATCCAAGTAGTCTATTGCAAAATATTATTTTTATTGATTATTCCATATAAGTATTGTAAAATCTTTTTATTGGCAAAAGCTTATTTTGCTTAAATTTTATCCGAAAGGAGTGTTGTCTTATGATTGATTGTATTGAAAAAATGACACCATCGGAGGTAAACCTCCGGTAATTAAAAATAACAGGAGGTAATATGAGTAAAATTAACATGAAAGATTATGGACTCAGTGACAGATTTATTGCTGAGGCAAAATTATACAATTTTAGTGTTGGCAGAATTATTTCACAAGACAAAGGAACTTACAAAGCAGTTACTGAAAAGGGTGAATTTAAAGCACAGATTACAGGAAAATTAAGATACAATTCAGTGAATATATCCGATTATCCTGCAGTAGGCGATTTTGTCATGTTGGATGAAAATGACAACAAAGCAGTTATTCACAATGTTCTAAATCGAAAAAGTGCATTTATCAGAAAGGCTGCCGGTACTTCAAACAATGACCAAGTTGTTGCTGCAAATGTAGATACGGTATTCATCTGCATGTCCCTTAATAAGGATTTTAATTTAAGAAGATTGGAGCGTTATATATCCATTGGATGGGACAGCGGTGCAATTCCGGTTGTAGTGCTTACAAAATCAGACCTTTGCAGCGATATTGACAGTATTTTAATGGAATTGAATGATGTTGCAATAGGACTTGATATAATGATTACATCAAGTTTAGCCAACGATTACGAAAATATAAAAAAGTATATTAAATACGGTCAAACGATAGCTTTCATAGGTTCGTCAGGTGTAGGAAAAACCACTCTTATCAATAAGCTTATTGGTGAAGATATTTTTGAAACAAAAGAACTAAGAAATGATGACAGGGGCAGACACACAACAACCAAAAGAGAACTGATTCTCCTGCCTGAAGGAGGCATTGTAATCGATACTCCGGGCATGAGAGAGCTTGGAATCGAAGGTGCCGATTTTTCAAAAGCATTTTCAGATATTGATGAATTGTCTCAAATGTGTAAATTCAGAGACTGTACTCACACAAAAGAGCCGGGATGTGCTGTGAAAAAAGCTGTTGAAACAGGCAGCTTATCCGAAGAAAGGTTAGAAAGTTATTTTAAACTAAAAAAAGAAGCCAAGTATGATAATTTAAGTTCAAAACAAATTGAAACAACAAAATTAAATGAAATGTTCAAAAATGTAGGCGGCATGAAAAAGGTCCGAAAATATATTAAAGAAAAGAATAAGTATAAAGATTAAAAACCACGGCTCCGTGGTTTTTATTTTGAAAACTATCCTTTAGTCCATACGCTGCCCTTAGCACTTTCTGCTTTAAGATTATATTATCTTATTATTTCCCATTCATTAATTGTATATATTTTTTTATAGCTTTTAATGAACCCTTCAGAATTCTTAATATATTTATTACACCGAACCTTTTAATCATTTCTGTATTTTTATTGATAAAAATATTAACATATAAATTTGTTTTTAATAATTCATAATAATAATCTTTCAAGCTTATTTTCAGAGGTTTTATCATAACCTGCCCAAAACTCCATTTTTCATAATCCTCCATATTGTAAAGAAGCCTGTCTTCAAACTCCTCATAAAGGGGCAGGTTGGGAAATGGGGTTAAGGGGCTTATGGTGGTAGTTTGCGGTTTAAGTTTTTTAATATATTTTCTTAGCGAGCTAAAATCATTTTTATCCCAGTCCGGATGAGCCATAAAGGAAGCCCATACATCGATTTTATATTTACTCAGAATTTTAGAAGCTTTTAAATTGTCATCTGTTGATGAGCTCTTGTGATAATCGGTCATTTCTTCATCGCTGAATGTTTCATATCCTACAAGCAGAGCTTTAAGACCAATTTCTGATAATTTCTTTAAATATTTTTCGTACAGTATCACACCTTTTGTCGAGCCGTACATAATGTAATTCTTTTTTAAATTAAGCTCTCTTACAATATTAATAAAAGTGGTGAGCTTTTCTTCGCTGCACAAAAAATCATTATCAATAAACATTATTGTCGGCTCTTTAATATTTCTTAAATCATTTTTGGTAAGTTCAATATCTATCAGCTTTTCTTTTGCACCTTCAATTCTCCACCTGAGACAAAAGTCACATACCTTTTCACAGCCTGTGCCAAATTCCATTATGGCAGCCGGTCTGAAGCCAAAATACGAGTATTCATGGCGGTATTTTTCAGTTGAGCTTCTGTCCGGCAGCATGTATTCATTTCTTCCTTTTTTTCCCTTGGGGCTATATGATGATACCCTTGCCCTTATTCCATCTATTGATGGTGTTTCATCATTATTAAGTGAGGAGAAGAATTCTTTAATACAATCTTTTGTTGTATATTCAAAAATATAATCTACATTGTTGTTATAAAAACTTTCAGGAGCCAAGTATGTCTGCGTTCCTCCCACCGCGGTAATTATGCTTGAATTTATTTCTTTTGTTTCTTTGCACAACTCTAAAACCTTAATAACATCAATACAAAGGGATGTAATTCCTACTACTTGAGGATTGTATTCAATTATTTTGTCGGACAGACTTTGATTTTCAATCATCATGTCAAAAATTTCAACTTCATTGTTTTCTTCTAAAACACCATAAATCATTTCCAATCCTAATGGCTCTGAAAACATAAAGTCACTTAATGTAATTGCTTGTTTGATTCGCGGCGGTCTTACCAATAGTATTTTCATTGTGGCTCCTAACTTTTGCCGTTATATTCGAAGTGTCGGCGAAAAATAATAAAAATAACAAGCGAACATTTGCAGGACACGAATATAATTCTTAGCGAATGGAGGCTAAAAATCCGTTAAGCAGCTTGCACTGTTTGAGCGAGCCCCAAAAATGGGGTTAGGGCATCTTAAAAAATATTCGGTGTAATTCTGTTTTTTATCTGGTATCTGTAAAACAAATTAACAATTGAATAAAACAAATATTTGCTCGGTTTCTGTAAAAATTCTTTCCTGAATATATTCCTTTTTAAAATTGAGATGAAAGTAAACAACGAATCATACAATTCCCAATATGCATTTGTTAATTCATCCGGTGTCATATTTTTAGGTCTGTGAACAGCTTCTGTTCCATCAAAGGAATAAATATCTTCTTTGATAATTCTACCCGCTTTCGTCATATCCTTAAAAAATTTAGTTCCCGGAATAGGTGTCAGTATATAAAACCGAGGTACCGTTATTTTATTATCTTCAATAAAATTCTTTGTATCCCTTATTGTTGACAAGGTATCTCCTTCTCCTCCAACAACCATTTCCGTAGAAACATCTATACCGTGTGAGTGAATGTTTTGAATAAGCTTAGGATATTCCAAAGGATTTGCCCAGGATTTATTCATGCCTTTTAAGCTTTCCTTTGAAATGCTTTCAAGACCGAAGCTTAATGTGGTACAACCGCCGTCTGACAGTTTTTTCAAAAGCTCATCTTCCCTGCCTATACGAATGTCGCACTGACTCATCCACTGCATGTTTAATTTTTTAATCTCCATTAACAGTTTGTCCAAATATTCCCTGTCAGAAAAAATATTATCATCCAACAAAAGAAACTTTTTAAAACCTATCTCTTTTACCTGTTTTATATCTCTTACAACTTCATCCAAGGGCTTTTTAATATAGTGCCCTTTATACAAGCATGCCACGGAGCAAAAGCTGCAGGTGTTAGGGCAGCCCCTTCCTGCCTGGACAGGTAAAAAATCTCCTATATTTTTATTTATAATAAGGTCAAATCGAGGCATGGGTGTTGAAAAATATCCGCTTTCCAAATTTTTTTCATATATTTTCTTGAGTTTTACTTCTTCGTAATCTTTTATAAGCTCACGCCACACCAATTCAGCATCTCCCACAACAACACTGTCGCAGTGCTTCAATGCTTCCTCTGCCATGATGCTTGCCATATAGCCCCCTAATATTACAGTCTTTCCCATTTCACGAAATTTCCTTGCAATATCAATTGAGCGAATAACTCCGTGACCCATGGTGCTTATTCCGATTAACTCGGCATCCGTATCAAAAGGAATATCCTCGATTATTTCGAGGACAATTTCTGCTTCCCAATCATCAGGCATCATTGCTGCCAATAAAGGCATGGCAAGTCCCACAAAATATAATTTGTTTTTCTTAATGGGCTTATGATTTTTGTCATAAGGACTTGGCTGTATCAATAATATTTTTTTCATCAATGACTCCTTACAATCTTTTGTATATACTGTAAGCTTACAAAGCTTGAACCTGCAAGCATTTTTAAATTTGCTTTCAAGCCGTATTTCTTAATTAAATATGATAAATGTTTTGGCCTCATAACTACCGTATAATATGCTTTTAATATTTCTGCATAAAAAGCTCTGATACTCATATACTTTGGTTTTAAAACAACATGTGCCATATCCCACATTTCAAATGCCTGTCTGTCTGTCAAAAGTGAACCTTTATAAGAATCAAATATGTCAGTTCCGGGCAGCGGAGTAAGAGGCTGCAAATTGACAAATTTAACATCAAGTTTCCTTAACCAGCTGACTAACTGCCTGAAATCTTCTTTTTTAAAATCAAGTGGAATAATCAATGTTGCATATAATTCAATATCCAATTCCTTTAATATTTGAATGCATTTTTCATTTATCTCTATTGTTGTTCCCTTGTTGTAGCCCTTTAAATCTCCTGCTCTGACAGACTCTATTCCGACGATTACTGCCTGCAAGCCGACAGTTTTAAATTCAATTATAATATCTTTGTTTTGAGCTATAAAATCAGCTCTTCCATAAACTAAGAATTTCTTTTTTATGTTATTTTTCTTGAGTCCTGTTATGAAGCTTTCAAGCTTATTCCTGTCATATAAAAAGTCATCATCTACTATATATACTTCCTCTTCTTCTATTGATGACAATTCCTTAATTACATCCTCTATATGGCGGGCATAGTATTTGCCGCCTGTAATTTCTTTGCAAAAGCAAAAGGAGCAGTTATATGGACAGCCGAAAGAGGTTTTTATCAAGGCACAAGGGTTGTGAAACATATAATAATAATATTTTCTGTACTTTTTAACTGCATTTCTGTCAGGATACTTGTAGTCAAATGTACTTTTTTTATCTTCTATATTTATTTCTTCATTGATTTCCTGTACACTTTTTTTATTGAGCAAGCCTCTTAATGTTAAATTAAAATTATCAATTCCGTTTTTATTATAAATAAAATCTATATACTCTGAGCTAAAGTCCTCAGGTACAACCTCTGCGTGAACTCCCCCTGCCCCGGTTTTAACAGTTGGAATAATCTTTTTAGCAGCTTCTGCCATTTCCTTTATTATACCCACATAAGTAATATAGCCTGTAAATACAACAAAATCAGGTTTCTTCCAAGATACAATATCTTCGAAGTTATCATTTTCAAGTATCATATCCACGATTTCAGCATCTGTTTCTCTTTTAATATCATCAGGAATATTTGAAATCAAATATTCCAATTCCAAGGGTTCACAAATCATTACATGCTGCAAGCCTATGGTTTCTTTATGTGGTCTTGGTCTTACCAATAATATTTTCATGATTCCGCCTTTTTTAATGTGTATACTGCTATTCGAGGCATAAAAAACTTCTTCCTGATTATTTCAATGTTCTCCACATAGAAAAAAGGAGATACTAATATTCTGAATTCATTATCCGAGGGATAGTTCGCCTTGCCTGTGGTAAGCTTCACAAAACTTAATATAAATTTGTCATATATGCTGTCACCGCTGGCAAACCCCGCAAATATTCTTCCATCGTCCTGTAACATTTTATTTAATTGTTCAAAAACATCCTTTGGCTCCTTGTAATATGGCAGTGAATGGGTACAAATAATAATATTGAATTTTTCATCCAATTTATTTAACTCCGATACATCCATTAGTATATGTTTAGCTGAAGGATTTTTGTTTTTTGATATTTCAATCATTTTTTCAGAAAAATCAATTCCCGTAATTTTAATATTATTAAATTCTTTTTTTAATTCGAATATTAATTCTCCTGTACCGCAACCTAAGTCTAATACTTTTAATTCTTCCATATTTTTATATTTTGAAAGGGTTTTAATGATATATTCTCTTGTGGGTTTTAAAGAATCTTTTTGCACCCACAGCTTGTCATATTTGTCTGCCCAAAAATTCCATATATTAAACATATGCTCACCTGTCCTTGTCAAATAAAGCTCGTCTTACCCTTTTTGAGCCTAAAAGCCTTATGTGGAGCCCGTAAAACAGAATATAAAATATAAACTTCGGCAGCTTCGGCTTTAATACCAAGTGTAAAAAATCATACCTTTCCGGTCTTTTATCAATCAGCAGCCCTTCCATTTCTTCATACAGCTTTGTTTTCTTCAAGGGAGTCATAATTGATATAGTGTACACATCAATTTTGTTTGCTTTAATAAATTTTCTCAAAATATTAAAATCTTTAAATCCATAGTTTGGCTGTACCATAAATAGTGCTGTCAGGTCAATATCATTTTGTTTAAGCAAGGATATTGCCAAGGGATAATCTGCTGCATCGGTTGTTTTTTTGTATTCATTCAGCTCCCGGTTTACTGTTGCCTCAAAGCCCGTAATAACCTCCCGAATACCTGCATTTCGAAGCCTTTTTAACAAGTCCCTTTCTCTTATTATGAAATCTGCCCTTAAATATCCTATTATATTTAAGTTGGACTTTCTTTTTTTTACGATTTCAATAAATTTTAAAGCATCATCTCTTGTAGAAAACAATACATCATCAACTACCCAATAATGCTCAGCATCAATACTTTCCATTTCTTCAATCATTTTTTCATAGTCACAAGCTATAAAATGCTTGTTGTTAAGAAGCTTGCAGTAGCAAAAGGAGCAATTGTACGGACACCCGGTGCTGCCTTTTATAAGAGCGACATTTCTTTTATCAAGATACTTTATTTTTGATTTTACTTCATAAAAAAGCTCCCTGTCCGGTTTAATATTCTCATTTTCATAAAGGCTTTCTTTTTCTCCTATATGCCATCCGTCCTGTTGCTGTGAATCAACGCCATGGTTTAAAGGAATTCTGTCATTATTAATTATTTTTTCAATCAATGTTTTAAAAGCATTTAAGCTTCCGGAATGAAAAACATAATCTATTGTACTCACTCTGAAATATTCTGCATTTTCCTGTACATGAACTCCCCCCGCAATTATTTTTGCCTTGGGATAAATATTCTTGTAAACTTCAGAGCTTCTTATAATTTCATTCTCTGCCGTATTGTAGCCTGTAAGCACTATAATATCCGGAGTAATGCCTTTTGGAGGGCTAAATCCAAACAGCCAGTCTACAATATAGCTTTCAATATTCATATCGTTTAAAACAGTTTCTAAATAGCATAATTCCAACGGCTCGACTTTTATTGGGTCAATGATTGAAAATATTGTTTTAACTCTTATTTTTTCTAAAAATACTATCATATTCTCATTCCTTAAAAACATGATGAACTGTCTTGTATGGTCTGTATGACATAAAAGGAAGCAATTTTTGTATTATAAAATTTATTATTGTATTGCTGTGATGAACATAAAGGTATTTATATACTTCCTTGCAGCCGATTTTTAATTTGCTTTCTTCTGCTGTCTGCCCGAATTCTATAATTTGGACTTTATTTTCTATACCGACCTCAATAATCTTTAAAAGCATATTGTAGTATAAATCATATTTTTTTACTTCATCTTTGTTGAATCCCACAAACAAAAAGCACATCCTGTCATCAAACTTTTTTAACTGTATAAATCCAATAACATTTCTGGTTTCTTTGTCTATAAACTCATAAATTTCTGCTTCATAATTTTGAAAAAATTCAATAGGCAGAGTTTCCAATGGATTATCGGTTCTCTCCATTATGCTTAAATACAATTTGTAATGCTTTTCACTGAAATCACTGTTTTCAATTTTCTTGATTATTAAATTGCTTCTGTATGTCAAAGCTTTATTTATACGTCTTCTGTATGAACTCCTGAGTTTGTTTAAATAATCATCAAATGCCTCAAAACTGTTTTCAAACACAAAAGTTGACAAGGTCCTTGAATTTTTAATTATTTGTTCATCAGCATTTAAAACTATCTTTAATCCTTTTCTTTTCTTAATAATTTCAATTGTTTTGTTTATATTTCCATAGTATCCTCTTTGAGATACTGATATGGGAAGTCCTATAATTTGAGCTTTTGCATTTAATGGCAGCAAATTTATAAAATTAAATAAATTCAACTTTAGTTCATAGGTTATTACAAGGCAGTCCTCTGTTGCTTCATAAAATTGATTGCACGGAGCTATTTTTTCCAACAATGACAACAGCTTTATATATTCTTCATTTAAGCCAAATGTTTTTATTTCTTTAAGTTCATCCGCTTTATATATTATCATATAATTTCCTTAACATAAGCTTTATAATGTTTTGATTCCTTATCAGCCCATTTTATACCGAAGCTTTTTGATTTTAGATTATCTGAAAGTATCCAGCTTGATTCCATTGTGTCATACCTTCCATTAATGCATTTATAACAATAATCAAATAATGCAAGTATGGCACCTTTATTTCTTTCTTCGGGTATGACACCTATTTCTACTATTTTAAATGTTTTTATTCTATGAGGAAATAATTTGTTTTTCAGCACCGTTTTAATACCAACAGTTTCATTTTTATTAATTATTTCGTTAAAATCAGGATACCATAGCAAGAACCCTACAGGTACTCCATGTTTTTCCACAAAAATAAGATTTTCTTCATTCATTAAATATTTTAGCTCCTTGAATAGCTCATAGTCTTCTTCTGTCTTCCTTGTGTAATAAAATAAATGCTCGTTAAATGCTTCATTGTTAATTTGTGTATATATTTCTATTTCCTTCTTAAAATTTCTGAAATCTGTCTTTCTTACTGTATAAAGCTCTTTAAGCTTTTCTCTTACATCATTGTTTATTAACTCCGGAGAGTTTGACATATCCTTTTTATAACTAACCATGTGAATTGTTTCAAAACCGCTTTTTTCAAAATAATCATTATAAAATTCAGGATTGTAAGGTGCTCCGAAGGTTTGCTTTTTATCGAAGCCGCTTGAAAGAAATCCAAGACCGTAATTAACATGTATATTCAATGAGCCGGTTATCCAAGAAGCATTCTTTTCCTTAGCCATATCTTTAGCTCTGTTTAAAATAAGATTAAAAGCATCCATGTTGAATTTTTCCGATTCGAAGAAGCATATTTGTAAATATTCCGGCATCCTGTGTGCATAGGCAAGAACAGATATAATTATAATTTCATTATTGTCCACTACCATAACAGGCTCTGTATCTACAGAGCTGCACAGCTTTGAACTTCCGTACAAAATATTTTTCAACATACCGGACAATGTATCTCTTTTTAAATCATTATTTAAATATTGTTTTTTATAAAACTCCAAGAAAACTTTTCTTTTTTCTTTGTTTACTGTGATTAATTCCATGATTGCTCCATAAATTTTTATAGTACATTATAGCACAGCTTGATAACTATTACAAAAAAAAAGACTGCTGTACAGTCTT
>ENA-UOOM01000889-UOOM01000889.1-fermentation-metagenome-genome-assembly--contig:-NODE-889-length-31592-cov-58.665567_pt1 | contig 31592 bp, 28 predicted proteins | sample MGYA00245781_ERZ724031 | MGnify/ENA primary metagenome ERZ724031 (study PRJEB28704, sample SAMN03018317) | fermentation metagenome | biome: anthropogenic terrestrial biome; feature: soil; material... | reverse complement strand
TTATCAGAGAAACCGTCAGCAAATTATGAATATTTTACTGTTGAGTATTTTATAAAATACTCAATCAAAAGATACAGTTTACTATGTGTTTTTTCGATTTTTGAAATAACTTCCTAAGTAATAAGAACCAAACATAAATAAAAATGAAATTAAGCTTATTACTGAAAAATATATTCCAAATCCAAGGAATCCAACAATAGAAGAAGAAATATTAACCAACGCTAAGTAATAAAATTGTGTAGCAATTCCAAACATACTTATCCAATATCGTCCCAATATTATTTCCTGAAACAGTATAAATAAAAGCATTGAAAAAGCAGGTAAGTTAGCAATTATTGCTGATTTCAATGGTGTTCTTTCAAATTTACAAGTCATAAATCCTACCATTACCCAAAATAGGAGAAATATAATTCCTATTAATTTAAATGGTAAAACACTATTTTGATTTTTCATCATCCAAGAGTTCATTAGAAAACCCAACACAAGAGGAGTAAGTCCTAATAAAAACAAAATTACCTTTTTCATGATAACAACCCCCTATTTTAAATAAGCATAAGAAATATAGTTTTTAGTTATTAATTTATAGTGGAAAACAGCTTCGACATTTCCATTTACAACTTCTTCCTTATAATCAGAGATTATAAAATCTAATATTTCGTAATACGGAGAAAAAGCATTAATGGATTCTTCTTTTAAATATGCACTTATTTTTTCATAGTTTGTAAGTTCATTTACTCTAATTGTTATATCAAAAAAAACAGTTTCTTTTTCTTGATTATCCCATGTAATATCAGCAAAAAAGCTATGAACACCAACATTGGCAGGCACTTTTATTCTATATGTTTCATCGTCAATAGGGTACTCGGTTTGCAACCCATCTTTTGTTATATACTGCAAATTAACTTCCTTTGGCTCTTCATTTAAAAAATGAAACTCAATATATTGTTGAGAAACATAATCTTCATCAAATATAAAGCCTTGTAGCTCTTCCAACATAGATAACATTTCAAGTGTATCAATTTCCCCCACTTCACGTGTAGTTCCATATTCACAACCATGCGGAGCACCGTCATTTGCAGTCATTATATAAAATCTTTTTTTAACAGATTCTTGAGGAATATTTTCCTTCTCAAAAAGGAACCACTCATTATTTAATAACACAACAATACCATCCTCAAAATAAGCATACGAAGCACCTATGTTTCCAAAGTTAGATTGACCATCTTCAGTTGGTTTCTCTGACTGGTCAACAGAAGAATTTATTTCATCGATAATTGCACCTTCATCTATTTTTTCAACAGAAACCTCTATTCCTGTATCCAAATACAACTCACCATTTACCATAATCATTGGTCTTCTATCGGTAGTAGTTGCCTCATTAGATTTAGGATTGGTTATTAGCCCTACAATAAATATAAAAATAATTATCGAAGCAGCAATTAAAACCCACAATCCGGGCTTTTTATAATTCAATATATTTTTAATCCTGCCTTCAGTATTGTTTTCTCCAAAAGCTATAGGACTTCCTCCTAAAATTTTCCTTCCTGTTGACATGGAAAGAAGTGAAGTTGAATATTCCTTTTTTATACTGCTTCCCATTTGCTTTACTACTTTTTCATCACAAGAAAGCTCCATATCTTCCCCCATTAGGTAAAAAGCAATCCATACAAGGGGATTAAACCAATGAATGCATGTAACTATAAAGAAAGCTAATTTTACAAGGTGGTCCAATCGTTTGATATGTGTTTGTTCATGTAATAATACATAGGACTTTTCACTTTCCGAAAGATGGTCGGGAAGATAGATTTTCGGATTAACTATACCAAAAACAAATGGTGTTTTATATCCATTAATAATGTAAATATTATCTTTTAAATGTTTTGCATTCCTTGAATTGCGATATAGCTTTACAGTAGTAAAAACACTGTAAATGATAAGTACCGCTATACCGATAAGCCAGGCTGCTTCTCCAATTGCAACCCATATTTGCATGGGGTTAGCACTTGCTGCCGGATTAACGGGCGATGGCAGTACATTGTTTACTGCACTATCGATTGCTGTTATACCGCTGTTGATTTCCGGCTTTGGTGAATAGGCAATATCCTGCGGAATATTTACATTGTCAGGAATTAAGCTGAATATACTATCAAAGGAAAATGGACATATCAGTCTGAACAGCACTGCAAACCACAGAACATATGAATAAGTCTTTGGTATCTTTTTCAGAAATAATCTAATCACTATTACAAAAAGAATTACATAGCTTGCCCTAAGGCTCATATTTAATACGGTAAGAAATAGTGCGTCCATTTGCTACGCCTCCCTATGTTCATCAATCAATCTTTTCAACTCTTCAGCTTGATGATTACTTAATTTCTTCCCACTGATAAACGATGTTAGAAATTTCGGCAATGATCCTCCAAAAGTATCCTCAACAAAACGTATACTTTGATTGGCATAATATTCATCTTTTGTGATTACGGATGATACCACAGCATTTTCATTTTGAAAAATGCCTTTTTCACATAACTTTTTTAGCACTGTATATGTTGTAGACTTTTTCCAATTCATTTCTTTTTCACTTAATTTCACAAGGGCACCAGAACCAATTGGTTCGTTATTCCAGATTAATTCTGCAAATTTTTCTTCTGCTTCTGCAAGTTTATAATACTTCATGATAACCCTCCTTGGTTTATTCAAAATAGACCTTGCATTATAAGTCTATACTCAATAAACCAAATTGTCAATGATTATCTTTTAAAAAATGTAAAAGAATTTCAGTACCATACCTATCAATTAAATTATTAAAGCGCTCTTCAGTCAGCATTTTTCTGCCCATTCATAATCCTCCTTTACTTTATTAGACACTCAATTGCTAAATAACCTTACACATAAGTGTAAAAATATCGTCAACATTTTTGCTGACGATATTTTTGAGCTTTGCAACTTAGATTGTGTAATAGTAATAGACGTTATTATTTTTTGTAAGTTGTTTATTGCTTTAAGTATTCTTAACTGAGTGTTTTTGTCAAGCCGTTTTAAATACTTTAAGCATCTTTTTTCATATGAAATATTATATTTCATCATCTTCAATATCCAACTCTTTCAACAACTCTTCTTGGCTATAATAATCTTTTCTTTTTAAAAGATTCATAACTTTGTCCTCATTACTCAAAATTTCTTCCCCTTTGTTCTCAATCCCTATAAGGGTATGTTACCTGATGTAATTGATACCGTTCTAATCAGTTCTATGCCCAATCCATTTTTTAACATGTTTTTAGCTGTCTCTATTTTTTTCTTCTCTAGATGGATTTTATGAATCACGTAAACGTTTGGCTATATCGCTTGAACTAAATAAAACGTTTGTAATGATTACCCGCCCTTCTCTGACATGGAAGAATACAGAAAATTTATCCACAGGCATTTGCCTGAGCTCTAGCACGCGTCCTTCTTCAGTCTCCATTAATTTGATGCGTTCTGGAAACGCATCAAGAGTTTCGATTGCATCAGCTATTCTGTTATACTGTTCCATGGCCGTTTCTGGCACTTGTAGTTGCTCTGCAATATAATTATAAATCTCTTCCATATCGGAAAGTGCCCTGTCAGTTATCTGAACCTTATACCGCTTCATTCGTGTGTCTTCCTAAATCTCTGAAAGGCATCAGATACATCCTGTACATTGCCTTTTTCGATATCGTTGTATCCTTCTTTTAACTTCGCATGAATTTCGTCTATTGTCATCAAATCGGTATTTACAGAAACCGGTACCTTCGGCAGCGTTACATCAAAAGGTATTCCACCTGTCATTGAAATTTGCTTCAGATAAATATCTATCGCTGTGGACATAGGTATGCCGAGCTGTGAAAGGACTTCCTCAGCTCTTCTTTTTACATCAGGATTAACTCTTAAATTTAAAGTTGTAGTCTTTTCCATGTTAATCATCTCCTTTTAATAACATTGTAACGCTTTTGTCGTTACTTTTCAATAAAAATTTTATTGTAAGCCTCATAACAGATACTAATACGACTGAATTATTTATGCGATTTTCCTTTTTTAATTTCATATATTGCCCCCATATCCTCTACTGATACGACGTTATATATAAAGGATAAAGATATCTTATATACATTTGGAGCTGATATTAGGTCATACGAATAGTTAGCTAGATATAAGTATTTATTATTATTTCTGAATATTTAAATATTACTTCGCATCATTGTCCATTTAAAAATAATTTTATTAATTTTTTACATTATCGATTAGCCAATTCCCATTTATTCTTTTTAAATAAAATGTAGATTATGTCTAAAAATAAACTCGCTGCTTGATTTTAACTCATCAAGATGTTTTCGTTCATCTTCTGAAATATATTCTTTTTCTGATTCGTTTATTTTGCACCATATACTTTGTCCCTCTTTAAACTTTAGATACTCAGTTAAGTCAATCACTGTTTTAATATTTTCAGGTCCCAACTCATCTTTTAATAATTCTTCTATTTTTTTCGCGATGGACATTGTTAGCCTCCTAATTCTTTAAGATGTATCTTGTGGCTCTAGCAGAACCTATTCTTAAAATTTTGTCCTGCTTAATAAGTGTATTCAAGACCTTTGTTGCGGGGAAAGCAGAACACCCAAGAATTTCTTCTACATCACGTCTATTTATATAATCTTTTCTTTTTAAAAGATTCATAACTTTGTCCTCATTACTCAAAATTTCTTCCCTTTTGTTCTCAACAATATAATTCTGGTTTGGTAATACGACTAAAAAAGAAGCCGGTGCGGGAGAAAATAACGGTTGTATTTTATTACCTTGATAACTTTCTATAATCCTCTGTATTCCAGCCCCATAACTTTCTATCAATTCTAAACGATAAAAAATATTAGCAATTATCGTATTTCTAGTTTGTGATACTCCTCCCATTATATCAATAAGAGTAAGTCCTTTTACTAAACCACCAATTGACACAAATTCAATTCTATCATCAAATATATTAATTAATATACTTCCTGAATAATCATAATCTCTATGAACTATTGTGTTAAGTAGAGCTTCGCGTATAGCATACTCTGGATAGTCAAGATGATCTACTCTTTTTAAATTATCTATAGTTGAATTTTTATTATTAAAAAGATTGATATACTCATAAACCTCATCTACCTGTCTAAGTATGGAGCCGGCAAATTCCTTTCTTGTCTGAAAGTTAATTTTTCCGGTACCGTTATAAACAGCACACTTTATTGTATGTTCACATTGATCTGAAAGTAATAGCGCTGCGTTAGTATAATAGCCATCATCATTAATAAGCATTAATGTTCTTTTATTGTTTTCTTCAAAAGAGACGCTACTATCCCTGAAATATTTTTCTGCATAACTAAATGTTAGCTCTTGATTTATTGAACGCACTTTATCAAATGACGTTCCATCGCTATCTTTAATCATTTGTCGAATCATTTCATCACTGACAGGTACAGAAGTTACGCCGTGCCTAACATAGACTCCACTTGGTTTTAATCCTTTATCACTAAGATGATATGGCCTTTTAGAGCCCCTATAAACAGTTACTCTAATTATTGTTACACCATCATGCTTAATTTCATTTATTGATGTAAATGAAGTTAAATCAGGCTTTATACCATCACGAATCATATTACTTATACGCTCCATTTCAAACTCAACATCTTCCACACCAATTACTTTCCCATGCTTTGTAACACCTACATAAATTTCTCCGCCATCCGCATTTGCAAATGCTATAACTTCTTTTTTTAAATCAGTATTTATTACTTCCTTTAGTTCAGTTGTATAACTCTCCCTATAGTCCATATTATCACCCCGTATTAATTATATCTCAATTTTATCACGATTTAATATAGATTTCAATATAGATAATCGAGATTTTATCGACATAAAAATCACTTTTCAAACATACATTATGTATCGGTAGTTATTAAATTTTTGTTTTAATTGATAAAAATGCTTTATTTTTTCAATTAAATAAGGACGTATTTATTGTGTTAAGCAATAAATTCGTCCTGTCATAATTTCAATAGAACCTCAATCTATTCTTTGTTGTTTAATTTTCATTCTCTGCCTTGTAATCAGCAATTACCTTTTCGGCTAAGTTAGATGGCATTTCGTCGTATCTTAAGAATTCAACTTCGAAGGTGCCTCTTGCTTGAGTCATTGACTTAAGCTCGATTGCATATGTGTACATTTCAGCCATTGGGGCTTCTGCCTTTACAATTTGACTTCCGTCCAATTGCTGTTCCATACCAAGGATTCTTCCTCTTCTCTTGTTCATGTCACCCATTATATCTCCCAAGTATTCATCGGGAATGTTGATTTCAACCTTTGCAATGGGCTCAAGCAGAATTGGTTTTGCTTCCATCATACCTTTTTTGAAGGCTAATGATGCTGCAATTTTAAATGCCATTTCGTTTGAGTCAACATCATGGTATGAGCCGTCATACAATGTTGCTTTAATATTAACAACTTTACATCCTGCTAATACGCCCTTGTCAAGACATTCTCTAAGTCCCTTTTCTACTGCAGGGATATAGTTTCTCGGTACTGAGCCTCCGAAGATTTCTTCCGTAAATTCAAATTCTTCCTGTGATGGTTCAAATCTTATATGAACATCTCCATATTGGCCGGCGCCGCCTGATTGTTTTTTATGTTTCCCCTGAACATCTGATCTGCCTTTAATTGTTTCTCTGTAGGCAACCTTTGGAGCGTTAAGGTCAACATCTACCTTATAGTTATTCTTAAGCTTGCTTGCAATAACATCTAATTGAATATTTCCTTGTCCGCCTACAACAAGCTCTTTTGTTTCAATATTTCTTTCTATTGAAAATGTAGGATCTTCTTCGTTAAGTCTTTGCAACCCTGTGCCTATTTTTTCATCACTGTCTTTTGTTTTTCCTGTAATCGCCATAAAATAGCATGGTTTCGGGAAATCAATTCTATCATAAACTACAGGATTCGATTTTAGTGAAATAGTATCACCCGTTTTAAAATGCTGCAGCTTAGAGGTAGCTCCTATATCGCCTGCTTCTACTTCGGAAACTTCTATTTGCTCTTTTCCTCTTAAGGAAAAAACGCTGCCTATTCTTTCTGACTCAGAACTGTCTGCATTGTAAACATCTGTGTCTTTTTTCATTTTGCCTGACATTACTTTATATAATGAAATTTTACCTACAAAGGGGTCAACGATGGTTTTGAATACAAATGCGGATAATGGTTCTGCCGGGCTTCCTTTTAGTGAGTTCGCATCCAAGGCGTTCGGTAAATATTCTACAACTGTGTTCATCAGCATATCTGAGCCCAATCCTTTTAATGCAGCCCCAACAATAACAGGAACCAATTCACCTGCCAATACTGCCTTTTTTAATCCGGTGTGAATTTCTTCATCTGTAAATTCTTCGCCTTCAAAATATTTTTCAAGTAATTCTTCATCTGTTTCAGCAACAGATTCCATTAGAATTGCTTTCAATTCCTCTGCCTTTGCTGCTGTGTCCGGGAATGTTTCAACCGGTTTTGAATCTATATAGCTTTGTCCTTTCAATATATCCATATATCCGTCAATGTTTTCTCCCTTGCCTATGGGAAGAGTAAACGGAATTACTTTCTTTCCAAATTTATCTCTTAAATTATCAAGTAGCTCATCAAATTTAATATTCTCTTTATCTAATTTATTAATGAAAATAATTCGAGGCATATTTCTTTGTTCCAAGTATTTCCATGATTTCTCTGTTCCTACTTCTATTCCGGAGCTGGCATCGATAACTAATACTGCACCGTCTGCAACTTTAAGCGCTCCATAAACTTCGCCGACGAAGTCAAAATATCCGGGAGTGTCTAAGAAATTAATTTTAGTACCTTGGCATTCAATCGGTATAACTGATGCTCCAATTGAAACTTGACGTTCTTTTTCTTCTTTATCAAAATCGGATACAGTATTTCCGTCTTCTACTTTACCCATTCTGTTTGTTACTTTTGTATTTAACAATAGAGCTTCTGTAATTGTAGTTTTGCCACAGCTGCTGTGGCCAAGTAAGGCAACGTTTCTAATTTTGTCTGCGTTATATGTCTTCATTAACTTTATTCCTCCTATGGGTTGTGCTTATTTATTCTATTTTACATTAGATTTCAAGAATAATCAATATAATTTTACATTGTTGGTAATAGCAAGGTATGTGGACACACCAAAATGTATTTTGCATATTTGTTTCTTAAGTGCTATAATTCAAAAAAGGTATGGGGACACACCTTCCCGTGGAAAGTCTATGAGGTAAGTCAGAAGGAATGTCCCCGAATTGGGAGGACACACCGACGGGTTCGAGGAATGTCCACAAATATACCCAAAATGCAAAAGGTGAACTGAAATGAATGAAATACTGCTAAATTACATAGTTCAAGCTATCTTAGGAGGCGCCTCCGGTTATATAACAAATGACTATGCAATTAATATGCTTTTTAAAGAATATACTCCTTTGAAATTAGGCGGCGTTATTAAAAAAACAAGAATAGAATTTATAGAAAATTTAAGCTCAATGGTTGAAAATGATATAATTAACAAAGAAAAGCTTCATGAAATCTTTAATAGCCATGAATTCAAAGTCAAGTTCGAAAAACTTACCTGTGATTTCTATGAAAACTGTCTTTATGAGGCTGTGAAATGTGACAAATTTTCAGACGTTGACGGGTTTGATTCAACAATGAGGAAAACAGATATTTATGTTAAAGAAATTCTTAACGAAAATATAGAAAGCTTAATGGGATTAATTGCCGGTAACTTTGATGCAGGTTGTTTTTTAACAAAGCTCCAGTCTGAAAATATTATAGAATCAGTATATGCTTCTGTTAAAGAAATTTTTGTAAACACTGACGTTTTAGAAAATGCTATAAAGTATTTTTATGAAAACAATAGGGAATTAAAGCTTTGCGAAATTTTTGGCCCAAATATGACGGTAATAGATAACTCTATAAATAAGCTTGCAGAAATTGCAACAGATAATGCTGACTCTTCTGAAATACTTTCAGGGTTTAATTCTGCTGCAAATGAATCATTAAATATTTTTTATAACAAGCAAATTAAGGATGTAATTAAGCTCGACAATGAGCAAGCAAGTGTTTTTATTGCATACATGACAGAAAATGATATTGTATATAAACTCTGCCGCTCGGTATTTTCTTACGGAAAAACCATAGATAAAAGTTTATACTCCATAATAGACCCTGCCTTTGAAAGCAGTCTTAAAACATATATCGAAAAAAACCTGCCCTATGTAACCGAGCAATTAGTCAGCTATGTTCAAAAAAACAGTGTGCTTATCGACAGAATTATTGAAGATTCCATAGATGAGGTGGTTAATGAGTCGGAAGGCTTGAAAGCAAAGCTGCTGCATGCGATTAAAAACACATATTTCAATAATTTAAGCAAAAAATACAGTATAGTCGACAAGATTATTTCATATATCAGGCAGTTTACGGAGCCGGAAAAGCTGAGCATTGATATAAGCAAAAAAATAATTGAACGCTTAGATACTATAACCGTAAGCGATATAATTATTGAAGCAGAAAGCAACTTCAAAATTGATAAGTTCTATGATATTGTTGCAGCCTTCTTAAATAAAAATGCTGCTGCTATTCTTGCAAATATTGAGAATTATATTTCAAAGCTGTATGTAAAAGATATTTTACCTGTGTTTGAGCTTTCAGCAGAAAAAATTTTATCTTCACAACCTGTGCAAGTGTTTTTAAAAAGTAAATCACAAGATTATGTTAAGGTTCTATTGTCCAAAGAATTAAATGAATTGCTCACTGAAGACAAGCTGGATACATTTGTTAACCGGACGGCTGATTATTTAAAAGTAAAATATTTTGAAAACGAAAGCTCAATTAAGAGTTTTATATTTAGGAAAATAAAGGATATTGAGATAGATAAAAATTATATAAAAAGCAAGGAGCTAACCGACTTTATCTGCAAAGAATCCTATGATAAATACAAGGAAGAAGCTTCCAAATTAAAGGATGTTAATTTGTCTTCAGCCTTAGATAAATTAAACTCCATTGAAAATATTTCAAAAAACAGTTCGGAAACCTTTCGCAAATACATGACAAACAATACTGATACCATTTTAAAAGGCTCTATTAAGGGTATTGTTACAGATAATCTTAATAAGCTGAGTGATGATGAGCTTGTTAAATTCGCCAATGACTTTATCGGTCGGGAATTAAAACCCATAATGTTTTTCGGCGGAGTATTGGGAGTAATTGCAGGCTTAATTTTAGCTGCATTTCAGAATTCCCCCATTGACCCTGCAAATACTAATATAGCCAACATGGCAACCTATGCTTTTGTAGGTTTTATTACAAATGTAATAGCAATAAATATGATATTCAAGCCGTATAGAGAAATTAAGCCTTTGTCTAAAATTCCTTTTTTCCGCAATTTCTCGCTTGGCTACATAATTAAAAACCAGAAAAACTTTGCAAAAAGTACTGCACATTATATTGACACCAGCCTGTTAAGCAAAAAAAGCATAAATGAATTGTTTGAAAAGCATAAAGACAGCATTAAACAAAGCTTTATTAAAAGCATTACCGAAAACGACTATGCCACTCTCAGCAGCCTGCTTGTAAAAAATAGAGAAAGCACAATAAAAGGGACCTACAGCTTTCTTAAAAATAATATTTTGAAAAACTTAAGTGCATTCAGCAATTATTTATATGAAAAAATTTCGCAAACTAAGCTTTCAGCAGTATTTATCAAACAGAATATAAGCAGTTTGAGTAATTTTGCAAGTGAAAGTTTAAAGACAAATAATCTTAACAATAGAATTTATTCAGTCATAAGTTCCGATAAAAAATTAAACAATGTATTCTCAACTAATTTTTTCATTAAGTTTTTTAATGATAAGTTTGTAAAATTGTATGATAAAGCAATTAATTATTTGAAACCTGATATCATTAAAAATCAAATTTTACAGCATAATGATAAGTTTAAGCAGTATGCAAACAAAAGCATTGAAGAAGTATTTAACCAGGATAACATATCAGGGTTTTCAGAAAAGGTTAATAAAGCTGTTTTTTCTGAGAGTTTTAGGAATAATGTTTCTTTGGCTGCTGTCAGTTTATTTAACAGATTATTTGACAGAAATAAAACCTTTGGAGAGTTGTTCGACGGCAAAGCAAAAACATATATTGATAAAAATCTGCCTTATATTCTTAAAAATGCGACACAAAAAATTAAGGATAATCTTGCAGAAAGCAAGACAATTGTTTCAGCTTCCCTTCGAGCTGAATTCAAAGCTCATTTAGGCTTTATTGAAAGCGGCTTGTATGCCATTATGGACGGTGATGAAATAATTGACCATATTGTTGGTAAAATTATGACAGACAAACTGCCTTTGTTCATGGATGTGAAAGAGAATGAAATAAACAAGATTATGGCTGAGCTTGTAGATGAAAGGTTTTACAAGACTAATGCTGAAGTTTTATATGCCAACTTAAATAAGCTGCAAATAAATGAAGTGGTTAAAAACTACTTAATCGCAAACAAAGAAAAGCTTGAGGCTAAAGTAGATAATTTTATAATTGAACTTTACAATAAAATAAAATACAAAAACCTTAACGGTATTTTAAAATTCTTTAACTTAAGTGACTTAGAAGGTTTTATTGAAGTATATGAATCTGAAATTAATACATATGCTGATGCAATACGTTTACATTTAATTGACAATAAAGATGAAATTGCTAAAGAATCATCTTCTTATATAAGTTCTGTGACAGAAGAATTTATGAATTTGAAATTCAGTGATATTTTTAATAATGAAACTCAAGATGACATAGACAGAATTATTAAAAATACAACAGATATACTTTATAAAAATGGTGATATAAAGAAAATTATAGAATCTTTCATAGAAGCATATCGAGAATACTATAATAATACATATTTAAATTATTACATTGATAAAGATGAATTTGTATGCTCTACAGAAATGTTTGTACAAAATCTATTAATAAATGAAGAAACCGAAAAAACAGTAAAGCAGATTCTATATACTGTTATAAACGAAGCTTCCGAGTCTAATTTTGATTTTATAGATTCAAAGTCAAAGGAATATGCAGTAAATATATTTGTTGACTCAAGCATTGAAAGCCTGAGAAGAAACTTAGATGATATACTTAAGTCCGTTGAATTCGACAAAATTGCAGCGGAAGAAATCGAAAAAATGGAGCCTGAGAGAATTCATCAAATGTTTAATTCATTTGGGGAAAAGTATTTCAGAAAGCTTATGCTTTACGGATTTGGAGGGTTTGTGTTTGGAATAAACATGTATGTTGGATTTTCATTGACAGGATTAAAAATATTGTCCGAAACACAAAATCTGAGATTCTTCGCTGACACTCAGAATGACAAAGAAAAATGAGAGCCTTCGCTGTCGCGAATGACAAATAAGCACAGAGGGGACGGACCTTTAATTGTAAGGTCCATCCCCGGAATTCTTCGGAATTCGAGAAGCTTTATCTTGGAGCTTCTTCTGCAGAACCACCGGAACTCTGAGGCATGCTCCCAAGTATATTTGAATTATCAAACATTAATTTATTTATATTGTATACTGCCAAGAGCTGGTAATGACCTATTTCTGCCTGAGCCAATCCTGTATTTGCTTCCAGAACATCAAGGTTAGTAGCCATTCCGTTATCATACAAAAGCTTATTTATTCTTGCTGCTTCTTTAGCTAATTCTACAGTTTTATCCATATTTACAAGACTTCTTTCCGCCTTTACAAGGTTTAAGTATGACTTTCTTACATCTAATTCAACATCCTTGTATGCTCGCGGAACATTTATTTCAGCGTCTTCCAACTTTTTCGTATACACCTTATTTTGCCAAAGGTTAGATGTGTAGTAGGATTTATATGCATGAGTTTCAATCTTTTGCAGCTCTAAATTATTCTCGGCGGTAATAATTTCAAGTCTCTCAACTTTTGCTGTTTCAATTGATTTGTCTAAATCCAATTCGGTTGTAGGGATATAAGATAATTCTATATCAGTCAACACAATTTCTTGAGTAAACGGTAAATCTATTTTGTTTAACAAATCAAGTTTTGCAATATTTAAATCATCAATAGCCGAATCTAAGTCTGTCTTTGCTTGCTGCACAGCCATTTCAGCGTTTAATACTTCTGCCTTTGTAGCAGACCCGTTATTAAATTTCAAATTAACGACTCTAAGTTGTTCGTTTGCTTTGTTAAGCTTTGATTGATTTATTTCAATTGTTTTTTCAGCAACTAGTACCTTATAGTATGTTGATACAGTATCTATTTCGATACCTTTAAGCAATTGTTCTTTACCTTTTTGCAATTCTTCTGTTCTCAATTCAGCATTTTTTGAGAAAAAGTTATTTTTAGATAATATAAGAGTAACATAATCATATCCACTTGAGCCTGGTAATAAAGGTCCTTCATTCAACTCTTCATATAGTTCTTTAAAATCATTTCCTTGCCCTTTTAAATCTTGCAATTCTCCAATGCTTTTATCAATTTCCCACATTTCTATATTAGCTTCAATTGCCATTTTTATAGCGTCATTCATTGACAATTCCAATACTTCGTTTTCTTCTGTTTCTTCTATAGTTTCGTCTGTTTGTGCATCTCCTTCGACTGTTTCTTCTTCATCTGTTGCATCTTCCAAAACTACTCCGCCTTCTATAATATCTGCCGACACATTTGTTAAGGTGCTTAATACAAGCATCATTACTATTAATAAAGATGTTTTTCTTTTCATAATTTCCTCCTCTTATTGATGTTTTTTTACAGCAAATCCGTTATACAGCAAATCGAAAATTACATCATCTTCTTTGATTTCATTTTCATTCATGTGTGATTTTAATCTTAAATATTCACCCATGGTACCAATAAGCATGCATGCTATAATTTCCGATTGAATATTATTTATAACGATTCCCTCCTCCTTGCCTTGGTCAATTATATTGCATATTATATTATACATTTCAGATATTTTTCCTATTATAGTCTTGATTGTTTTTTCTGAAATAATGTTTTTGTTGGATAATATATTGTCTATGTTCATATCTGCAAACTCTGATTCCATCTTAAGTTTTCCATTAAATAAAATCAATAATTTATTTTTAAACGTATCATCCATATTACTGATATATTTTATACTTTCAATTATTACATCCACATATTCAATACATGCCTCATCAAATACATCTTGTTTGTTTTCAAAATATTCATACAATGTGCCTTTCCCGACACCTGCACTCAGTGCAATATCTTCCACTTTCGTATTATGAAACCCTTTGTCTTTGAATAAAGCCATGGCAGAATTTAGTATATCCTGTCGTTTTTGGTTTTTCTCCATTATGCACCTCCTATACTCACTGTATCTGTTCAGTGATCTTATCTTTCTTTATTTTTCTTTTGAAAGATTCCGATATATCATCAAATATAGTATACATAACAGGAACTATAACTAATGTTAAAACTGTTGACAGGGACAACCCTCCGATTACCACAACACCCATGGACTGAGTAAATTCAGCACCCTCGCCTATACCGAATGACATGGGCACCAGCCCTAAGATAGTCGTCAATGCAGTCATCATGATTGGACGTATTCTTATGGGTCCTGCTTTCATTATGGCAGCATTCCTGTCTTCTCCTCTCCTTCGCCTGTTGTTGATATAATCAACCAATACTATAGCATTGTTAACAACAACACCTACTAAAATTATCAATCCTATTATACCTATTACATTAAGAGGCAATCCTGTAATAAACAGCCCTATAAATCCGCCGGATAATGCGAGAGGTACAGAAAACATAATTGACAATGGCTGAATCAATGATTCAAACTGCGCTGCAATAATCATATAAACCAAGGCGATTGCCATCAGCATTACTAAGAATAAGTCTGTAAAAGTTTCCTGTATCTGCTCTATTTCTCCTCCAAATATGTAACTATAGCCATATGGCATTTCATATTCTTTAAGAAGCTCTTCTATCTCCATGGAAGCAGATTGAACATCTCTTCCGACTACACTTCCTGATACGGTTAAAACTCTTACCTGGTTTTCCCTTGTTATGCTTACGGGACCTTCTTCAACTCTTATATCAGCGACCTCCGACAGCGGTACGCTGCTTCCCATTGGTGTTTCAACCGGAAGCATTTCCAAATATGAGATACTTTCTCCGTAAACATTGTCTCCCTTTAACACAACATCTATTTCATCTCCATTAACCTTGAACTTTGTAACATTTGAACCTGATAGCGTATTTATAACAGAGCTGCCGATTTGTGCGGTGGTTAAGCCATATTGGGAGGCAACCCCTCTGTCTGCTATTATTTGAACTTGAGGAATTCCGTCTTCATAGCTTGTAGAAACTTCCCTTGTTCCTTCAACCTTTTCTATTATTTTTTTAAAGTCATCTCCGATGGTTTTTAAAGTATCTATATCATCGCCCTTAATACTGATACTTATTGCTCCCGTCATCATTCCCATCATCATTGTTGAGGATTCAGCAACACCTATTTCAGCACCGGGAATATCTTTTGTCATTGTCCTTATTTCATCACTGATTTGTTTTGCGCTTCTGTCTCTTTCATCCAAGTCTTTTAACAAAACAGTCATGGAGCCGTTGGAACCGCCTCCTCCCATGCCATACATGCCTCCCCCTCCCGAAGAGGTGAATACTATTTCAACCTCTGAAATATCTGTAATTGTATTTTGTATTTCCTTCAATACAGCATCTATTTCCTCCATTTCAGAGCCGGCAGGCAGACTAACGCTTACATTAATCATACCTTCATCAGTTGCAGGGAAAAACTCGGCTCCTACAGATATAACCATTAGAACGCTTATAACAAACATTGCTATACTTATCAATATTGTTATAAAGCGGTGTCTTAAGCTTAAACTAAGTACTTTTTTATAGAAAACAACCAAATGACCGTGCTTTTTTTCCTGTTCTTCTTCTGATTCGAGGTTTTTTACTGAAATAAGTTTTGATGAAAGCATTGGTACCAATGTAAGAGCAATAACCAAAGAGCTTAATAAAGCAATTGTAATGGTAAGTGCAAATTCTTTAAATAAAATTGCGGCAAGCCCTCCCGTAAACACAATTGGCAGAAAAACGGCAATAGTGGTTAAGGTGGAAGCTGTAACTGCCATTGATACTTCGTTTGTTCCATCAACTGATGCAGTAATTCTATCCATCCCTAAGCTTCTGTTTCTGTATATATTTTCAAGAACAACAATTGAATTGTCAACCAACATTCCTATTGCTAATGCTAATGCCCCTATTGTCATCATATTTAATGTAATATCGGTAAAAAATAAAATAACAAATGTGGTTATTATAGAGGTAGGTATTGAAAGGGCTATAACCAATGTAGTTTTAAAGCTTCTCAGGAAAACCAAAAGTATGATTATAGCTAAAATGCCGCCCATTGTTGCAGTTCTTATTAAGTTGTCTATGGCTAAATTAATAAAATCTGCCTGGTTAAATACAATGACCAAATCCAAGTCAGGGTATTCAGTTTTAATTTTTTCTATTTCTTTGTCTATTTCACTTGCAACATTGACAGTGTTGGCATCAGATTGCTTCATTACCGATATCTGAACAACTTCCTTGCCGTTTAATTTTGTTATTGATGATTGCTCTTTGCTTTTTAAATTCACATCAGCAATATCTTTTAACCTTACAGTACCTCCCTTTGTAAGAGGTATGGTCAAATTTTTTATTTCCTCAACTGATTTAAATTCGCCCATTGTCCTTACTGTAAGTTCATTGCTTCCCTTTTTAACTGTTCCTCCGGGCATGTTTAAATTTTCGGCTCCAAGTATTTGACCAACATAAGAAGAGCTTAAATTGTATCCTTTAATAATTTCTTCTTTTAACATTATTTCAACTTCCTGCTCCAATCCTCCGGATACAGAAGCAGAAGCAGTGCCCTCTATACGCTCAAAACGAGGTGATATAACATCCTCTGCAATTTTTTGAGTTGTGTAGAGGTCTCCTTTGCTTGAAACAGCCAATTGAATTATTGGAAGTGCATTAGGGTCCATCTTTAACGCCAAGGGCGATGATGTGCCATCAGGTAAAAAACCTTTGATGACATCAACTCTTTCCCTTATTTGAAGCATTATTTCATCCATGTCCGTATTAAACGCAAACTGCATCAATAAAAGTGAGCTTCCTTCACTGGAAATTGACATAATGCCTTCCATATTTTCAACTGTGGACAAAGTTTGCTCCAAAGGTCTTGATATTATATTTTCTATTTCTTCTGGTCCTGCTCCCTGATAACTTGTTTGAACCATTACATATGGCAGCTCCATCTGGGGAAGCAGGTCTATCTGAAGCTTGCTGAAGGAAACTACTCCTATAACAATCACTATTAAAATCATCATTGTGATTGTAACGGGCTTTTTAACTGAAAATCTTGCAAGCATTCTTATTCACCCCTTACAACCTTTATTTTACTGCCATGGCTTATGTAATCCTGACCTTTCACAATAACTTTATCTCCCTCTGAGAGACCTGTTTTAATTTCTATGTAAGCCCCCGTATCAAGTCCTGTTGTAACTTCTTTTAGAGCGGCACTGTCACCCTCTGCAACAAAAACGAACTGCTTATCTTCACGTTCTTTTACGGCTTCGGCTCTCACGGCAAAAGTATTTTTAATATTGTCGGTTTGTAAATAAACCTTAGCAAACATACCGGGTTTAATTGTACCGTCATTTTCGAGTACAATACTTACCGTATAAAGATTAGTCATATTATCTGCTGATGAACTGACGCTGTTTATAACAGCTTCCTTTTTATAGGCGGCTGAACTGATTTCAACAACAGCCGCATCTCCGGTTTTAACTTTATTCACAAGACTTGCAGCTATTCCAAATTCAATGGTTACACTGTCAGAATCAACTATTGTTACGGGAGGATTGGAGGATGTTGCATATTCTCCTTCAACAATATTGACACTTGAAACTATCCCCGGTATAGGGGCTTTAACTTCAGCATTTTCTAACATCGATGCTGCATTGGAATAAGCTACCCTTGCCTGTTCAACTCCCATTCTTGCTGCTTCCAAGGATTCATCAGATGCAGCAAGTTTAGCTTGTTCATACTGGGTTTCCGGAACTGCTCCTTCTTCGTACAGCTTTGCAATTCGCTCAAGATTATCCTTTGCACTTTGTATTTGAGCAGCACTTACGTCAAAACCGGCTTTTGCTGCTTCATAAGCCGTAAAAGCCTGAGTCACCTGTTTTTGAATATCATCTTTATCCATTACAAACAGAACTTCATCTTTTTCTACTCTGTCACTCACTTTTACATTTATCTTTTCGACTTTTCCTGCCATCAAAGGTATTACAAACACATCCTTGTCTGCAAACACTTTTGCTGTCATAAGATTTTCTATGTATAGCTCCATAGGCTTCAGCGTTTCTACTTCCACAGGCGTATAAGCTTCTTCTTCGGCTGCATCAGTTACTTCACTTGTTGTGCAGCCTGCAAGAACAAATGCGGTAATTAATAATAATGTCAATACTCTTTTCAAATTGCCCTCCAAATTTTTCGACCGACCGGTCAGTTTTAATAAAATTATAACACCTGCTAAATATGCTGTCAATCAAGACATTGTAAAATTCGAATATTTAAGCTTTCTTTAATTTTCAGTTAATGTAACTTTAATGACAAGTGAACGGGAGCTGTCATCTATTCTATTTTCTTTTTGAATTTTTTAGATGCAAGTACAATGAAGAACACACCAAATCCGATTAATATGAAAAACTCCTTGTATAATTCTGCTAATCCATTGCCCTTTAATATTATTCCCCTAAGAACATTAATAAAATGCGTCAACGGCAGTACACTGCCAAGTGCCTGGACGAACTTTGGCATTGCATTTCTGGGAAACATATATCCTGAAAGCAACATATTGGGCATTATCATGAACATTGAAAGCTGCATGGCTTCAAGCTGGCTTTTTGCCACAACAGAAATATTAAGGCCGACACCTAATGCTCCAACTAAAAATATTACAGAATAAAGCAATAATAAATTTATACTTCCGGCAATAGGCACGCGGAACCAGAACACGCTCAGCGACAATGCCAGAACAATATCTACAAAACCAATGAGTACATATGGAATAACCTTGCCTAACATCAGCTCCATCTTTGTTATTGGAGTAACTATCAGCTGCTCCATGGTGCCACGTTCTCTTTCCCTTACTATTGAAAAGGATGTAAGCATCAAGGTAACTGTCTGCAATATAACCCCTATAAGCCCCGGAATATTAAAACGGGTGCTGTCCATATTCGGGTTATACCACACCCTGGTCCTTAAATCTAAAGGCTGAGGCATGGATGCACCTAACATCTTCTGTGTAATTTTTACAGACATAGATTGAACAACTCCTCCGGCTGAGGATAATACTGCTTGTGCAGTTGTCGGGTCTGACCCATCTACTATTAATTGTATTTGAGCTGTCCTTCCGCTTTTTATATATTCTGAATATTCAGGTGGAATTACAATCCCGGCTCTTGCATCTCCGTTGTCAATATATTTTTCAATTTCTTCTATACTTTGTACATGATAATCTAAATCAAAATATTGGGAATTTGCAAAGCTTTCCAAAAGCACCCTGCTTTCTGTTCCAATATCATTATTCATCACAACTGAAGGTATGTGATCCACATTAGTAGAAGCAACATAACCGAACAGGAGCAACTGCATAATTGGCATTAGAAAGATAATAGTCATGGTTCTTTTGTCTCTTTTTATTTGAAGAAATTCCTTCCTGATAATAGACCCTATTCTTTTATAATTCATACTACACTTCCATAATCTATATTTTTTTTCTTTCTTTTTCTACAAGGAAAACAAAAACATCTTCTAAGGTGGGCTTTACTTTTTTCATACTATAAACCTCCATATTATTTTCTGTTAAATAACCTTTAAGCTGGTCCAAATCGATATTTGATTCTGTCATAGCATGGATTCCTGCTCCATATACAGAAGCATCTTCAACTCCCTTTTTTGACTTTAACAATTCAATCGATTTTAATATATTTCTAACCTTGATTTCAATTATATCTCCTTCTATTACTTTCTCCTTTATTGATTTTGAAGTATCTAAGGACAATATGTCGCCAAAGTATAAAAAACCTAAAGAATTGCAGTGTTCCGCCTCATCCATATAGTGGGTGGTAACCAATATGGTCACTCCTTTTTTAGACATATCGTAGATTATATCCCAAAATTGCCTTCTTGCTATGGGATCGACTCCTCCCGTGGGCTCATCCAAAAGCAAAATCTCCGGTTCATGAATTATTGAACAGCCTAATGCAAGTCTTTGTTTCCAGCCTCCGGAAAGATTCCTCGTTATCATATTTTCTCTTCCAACCAAATCAGCCATTTCCAAAATTTCTTTTTTCTTTTGTTCCAACTTGTCTTTAGGTACAGAATATACTCCTGCATAAAAATCAAGGTTTTCATCTACGGTCAAATCTTCGTAAAGACTGAATTTTTGGGACATGTAACCTATGTGATTTCTTATTTTTTCACTATCCTTTTTTATATCATATCCAAGAACCCTGCCTGTTCCGGATGTAGGGCTTATTAATCCCATAATCATTCTTATGACTGTTGTTTTACCTGATCCGTTAGGTCCTAAAAAACCAAAAACATCTCCTTTTTTAACATTGAAGCTTACATTGTTAACAGCAAGAAAATCATCAAACTTTTTTGTTAAATTTTGTATTTCAATAGCATTTTCCATTTTTACCTTATCTCTTTTCACTTTTAATAATATTGACAAATACATCTTCCAAAGCTGGAGCTGCTTCATTAATGGAAATAACCTTGATGCCACTTATTTTCAATTTTTCTTTCAGCTTTTTAATCGACTCAAGACTTTCAGTTACAACGTGCAGACCTTCACCCATCAAATAAGCATCCATAACATATTCCTCTTCTTGAACCAAAGTTCTTGCAAGGTGATTGTCATCAGAATAAACACTTAACAAATGATATCCGAAACCATTAATAATATTATCCGGATTATCCTTTCTGATTATTCTTCCCTTGTCCATTAAGCCTACCTCGTCACATCTTTCAGCCTCATCCATATAAGGGGTGCTTACAAAAATAGTTGCTCCTTGATCTCGTAAGTCAAATAAAATCTTCCAAAATTCCCGCCTTGCAACAGGATCAACCCCTATGGTAGGCTCATCTAAAAGCAAATACTTAGGTGAGTGAATAAGGTTGCATGACAGTGCCAATTTTTGCTTCATTCCCCCCGAAAGCTGATCCGCCAATTTATATGAGTGGTCTGTAAGATTGCTGAACTTTAACAAAAATTTGATTTTTTCCTTGCTTTCCTTTTTTGGAACTTGATAAACTTTAGAGTAAAATACCAAATTTTCCATAACGGTCAAATCTCCGTATAAGCTGAATTTCTGCGGCATATAACCAATATGGTTTTTTATTTCATTGCTTTCTGTCAATATATCATATCCGCCAATTTTAGCAGTGCCCTTGTCAGGAGTCAAAAGTGAGCAAAGCATTCTCATTGTAGTTGTTTTCCCTGCCCCATCAGGGCCTACCAAGCCAAATATGGTGTTATTTTTAACTTCCACATTTAAATTATTAACTGCTGTTATATCTCCGAATTTCTTTGTCAGAGAATGTATTTGAATACTATCTATCATTTTTACCTCAATTAATCTATTTTAATATTTACATCAACAGGCATGCCGGACTTTACAACTCCATTTGAATCTAAAACTTCAATTTTTACTTCAAATACCGTGTTTACTCTTTCTTCTTTAGTCTGAATATTTTTTGGAGTAAATTCGGCACGATTATTTATTCTTGTCACCCTTCCTTTAAAGACTTCATCCCCGTGAGAATCTACATATAAATTGACATCCTGACCTACCTTTATATGTCCAATATTAGCTTCTGAAATGTAGGCTTTTATTTCTATATTATCCGAATTGTAGATTTCAGCTGTCAGCTTACCCATTGCAACAAGTTCCCCTTCCTTTACAAACACACTGTTAACAATGCCGTCAATAGGCGACTTTATTGACAACTTTTCCAATTCTCTTTCAGTTTGACCTAAAATATTTTCTGCTTGCTTCAGCTGGACTTCTGCTACTTTTAACTGACCTTCCAGTTGGCTGAGCTGAGTTGTGCCATTTGACACTGCAAGTTCATAGCTCGCCTTAGCCTGCAACATTTTATTTTCTGCGGACTTGGCAATGGTTTCTGTCGGTTGGGATTTAATTACATTTAACTGAGCAACAGCTGCATTGTACTGGGCTTCTCCCATATTGTAACCTTTCAATACTTCATCATAATGACTTTGTGATATAGCCTGCTGTTCAAAAAGTTCTTTGCTTCTGGCTAAATTAACTTTTGCATAATCGTAATTAGTTTTCGTCTGCTTTACCATTTCTTCAGCTTGTTTAATTTCATCATCACTTGCACCTTCCATTACTCTTTGATACTCTGCTTCAACTGATAAATAGGCATTGTAAGCCTGCTGGATCATATCCTGATTTTGCACGCCTAAATTATTCATATTGTTGATAAGCATTTCAATATTTTTTTCTGCTATCTGCACATTTATAAGAGCCTGGTCGTGCTGATTATGTAATGCTGTGTTTTCAACTACGGCTATTACATCGCCTTGATTGATTTTGTCTCCTTCTGTTGCTTTGATTTCCGCTACTGTACCTATTACTTCACTGCTGACAGATACTGTATTATTCTCAACAGTTCCCGAAGCTCCAATATATGTTCCATCATCAGCATATACAAACGCTGAATCACTTCTCATAGAAGCATTGAAAACATATATTGCCAAAAGAACAATAATTACTGCAGCAGGCATAATAATTATTTTCCCTTTACCTTTGATAAGATTTAATGTCTTTTTCATTCTTTCCTCCGTTTTTCTTGATTATGACCAACTTTTTCAGTATAATATAAAATAATAATTAAAACCGTTACTATGGTAACTAATTTAAAAGATAATACGATAAAATAGGACACACATTATATGCTATGTATCTACTTGGTAAGCATTATAGAAAATGTCCTTGAAAAGGAGATATACATTAATGGATAAATATATAAAATTTCTTGCTAATATTAATTTGTTTAAATGTTTTAACGGAGAAGAGCTAAGTAAAGTATTTGAACAAAGTTTTGAATTAAAAGAATATTCAAAGGATTCAATTATTTATCTACAAAATGAAACGTGCAAAAGTATGGATATAATTTTAGATGGGGCAATTATAATACAAAAAATAGATGCAGAAGGTAAGGTGCTTCCAATTAATGATTTTTCAAAAGGAGATATCATTGGTGAAAACTTGCTTTTTTCAGTAGAAAATAAATATCCAATGACTATATCAGCAAAAAGCGATGTAAAAATACTTCACGTTGATAAAAAACTTGTACTTAAATTATGTCAATCAAACGAATGTTTTTTAATTAATTTTTTACAGTTATTATCAAGTAAAACATTATTTTTATCTAACAAAATAACATCAACAATGAAAACATTAAGGCAAAGCATCATTGAATTTTTAATATATGAGTACTATTCACAGAAAACAAATAAAATAAAACTTAAAATGCCAAAGAAAGAATTAGCTGATAAAATTGGTGTTCAGAGAACATCTCTTTCTCGTGAATTAAACAAAATGCGCAAGGAAGCTCTCATTGATTTCAATAATAAATATATAATCATAAAAGATGTAGAATTGCTTAATGAATTACATGTAGAAAATTAAATTTTATTCTTGACTTTGTATTTTTATGGTAGTATACTGTATTTTAAATAAGAGGTGCAACATGGAAAACAAAGTTTTGTTCGTGCAATTACATCATCATAGGTACAGAGTTTGTAAGTGATAATACATTACAAGCTCTATTGGTCGTTTTACAAAAGGGCTTGTATCTGTGGTGAATGGTTAATAAATAGAATTTTAAGCCATCCGGGTATAAGCCGGGTGGCTTTTTGTATGTCAACCGCAACGAGTTCCCAATTTATGCGACCAAAGAAAGCAAATAAATTGGTGAACGCAGACTGTAACCTAAGATGTATGGAAATACGCCGAAATAGGAGGAAGTAATGAATTTTTTAAAAATCGAAGATGAAATGAAGTATTTTCAGAGAATGTTTGTACTTAGAAAAGAAATCGAGAATTTTCTTTATAAGGAAGGCTATATGAATATTGAGCCGTCCATATTTGAAGAATATGATGAATTTACATCAGTTAATTCAAGAATAGACAGGAGCTCAACAGTGAAAATCTTGGAAAGCAACAGTGATATTTTAATTCTATCTCCGGATATAACAACCGGAATTATAAATAAGTTTATGCCGAGATGGGACTATGACTTAATTCTGAAAATCTTTTATTACGGCAAAACATACAAGCATAACGGCACAGGCATTAAGGAAAACAGAGAAATGGGCGTTGAAATCATAGGAGATAAAAGCCCGAATATTGACCAAGACACATTAATGACAGCTGAAAGAATAATAAGCAGATACAGTGAAAATTATTTATTTGAAATCGGAAACAGCAAGTTTCTGAAGGGCATAATGATGGCGTGCTCATTTAACAAGGAGGATTATGACAATATACTCAATTTATTGTATTTGAAAAACAAGCAGGAATTAAGCGATTATTTGTCCGGGCTGAAATACAGAGAGCCAATGAGTACATTATTAAACATTTTGGACTTGGAAGGCACATATGAAGAAATTAACGGCAAGCTTGAAGGTCTGTATTTAAATGATATGATGAAGACCAGTCTGGAAGAGCTTAAAATAATCGATGAGCATATGAAAAACATAACAGATAAAATTATTTATGACCTTTCAATGGTATCGGAATTGAGCTATTATGACGGAATTATATTCAGAGGATATATTCAGGGCTCCAATACAGAAATCATAAAAGGCGGCAGATATGATTCATTTACTGAGCAGTTCGGAATAAAAATACCGGCAATAGGATTTACCGTGGAGCTTGATGAACTGCTTAAAGCTGTTTACAAGGAGGGATGATGATGGGTCTGACAATTGCAATACCAAAGGGAAGATTAGGCAATAAGGCAATTGAAATATTAAAAGGTGCTGGAGTAGGCAGTGCAATCGATGAAGATTCGAGGAAATTGGTTTTTAACAGTGAGAATCAAAGTATTGAATTCATACTTTTGAAAAATTCAGATGTAATAACATATGTGGAAAATGGGATTGCAGATATTGGGATATCAGGAAAGGATATGATTATGGAAAGCTCCGGAGACTTTTACGAGCTATATAAAATGAATATCGGCAGATGCAAAATGTCAGTGGCTGGTTTTAAAGACAAAAAAGCTTTCAAGGACGACACAATCTTAAAGGTGGCTACCAAATATCCCGAAACTGCAAGGAGATTTTTCAACAGCAGAGGGCAGAAAATTAAAATAATAAAATTGAACGGCTCCATAGAGCTTGCACCGATTTTAGGATTGTCGGATGTAATCGTTGATATAGTTGAGACGGGCAATACATTGAAGGCTAATGGTCTTGAGGTTTTTGAAGATATGTATGATATTTCTGCAGTTATAATATCCAATAAAATAAGCTACAAATTTAAAAGAAAAGAAATAAAGGAAATAATTGAACTGATAAGGAGGGAGGATTCAAATGGTCAGGTTAATTGAGGACAATATAGAAGAATATTTAGCTGAAATTCAAAATAGAAATCAAGAAGACTACAATGAAGTTTACAAAGCAGTTGATGAAATACTAGAAGATGTAAAAAAAAACAAGGATGAAGCATTGAAAAAATACACCATGGAATTTGACAAGGTAAGCTTAAGCAATTTGGAAGTTATTCGAGACGAAATAGAGGAAGCATATAAAACCATTGACAAAGAACTTTTGGAAACCATTCGGATAGCAAAGGAAAATATCTGCAGTTACCATGAAAAGCAAATAAGAAGAAGCTATAAATATAAACCGGAGGGAAAGGACATTATTTTGGGGCAGCTTATAAATCCAATTGAAAAGGTTGGAATTTATGTTCCCGGAGGGAAAGCTGCCTATCCGTCCACTGTATTGATGAATGCAATACCTGCAAAAATCGCCGGTGTAAACGAAATAATTATGATAACTCCTCCCCAAAGGGATGGGAAAATTAAAGATTCAATATTGGTTGCAGCAGACATGGCAGGTGTTGACAGAATATTCAAGGTTGGAGGAGCACAAGGCATAGGAGCTTTGGCTTATGGAACTGAAACAATTCCCAAGGTGTATAAAATAACTGGTCCCGGAAACATTTATGTTGCTGCAGCAAAAAGAAGAGTATCAGGTTTTGTTGGTATAGATATGATTGCAGGGCCAAGCGAAATATTGATTATTGCAGACAAAACCGCATCACCCGGCTACATCGCCGCGGATATGATATCTCAGGCAGAGCATGATGAAATGGCAGCCTGTATTTTAATAACAAATTCATACAGCTTAGCTGATAAGGTTAAAAAGGAATTAAAAGAGCAGTCTAGGGGTTTGGAAAGAAAAGAAATAATTAAGAAGTCCTTGAAAGACCATGGGGCTATAATAATCACAGAAAGCATGAAACACTGCATTGATTTGGCAAATGAAATAGCTCCAGAACATTTGGAGCTTCTCACAACAGCTCCCTTTGAAAGTTATAGGAAAATAAAAAATGCAGGTGCCATATTTTTGGGAGAAAACAGTCCTGAACCTGTGGGAGACTATTTTGCAGGTCCGAATCACACACTGCCTACAAGCTCAACATCCAAGTTTTCGTCAGGTCTTAGTGTAGACGACTTTATAAAGAAGACTTCCCTGATTTATTACAGCAGGCAGGCTTTGCTTGAAAACAGCGGGCACATTGTGAGATTCGCTGAAAATGAAGGCCTGACAGGTCATGCAAATGCAATAAAAATAAGAATGAAAAGAGATGCTGACAATGATTAAGTTAAAGAAAAGTGCGGAAAAAATCGAGGCTTATTTTGTAAACAATGTGGATTGCAGGGTAAAGCTTGATGCAAATGAGGGAAACAATTATTTGCTTAAGGATGGACTTAAAATAGCCAGTTTCAAACCAAACTTATACCCCGACAGCGACTGCAGCATATTAAGAGAAAAAATGTCATCATATTATGGATGCAGGGCTGAAAACATCATGGTTGGAAACGGCTCCAGCGAGATTATTAATACGGTTATAAATGCTTACTGCGAAAAAGGCGACAAGGTAATGAGTTTTGTTCCTTCCTTCAGCATGTACAAGACCTACTGTGATTTATGCTCTGCTAAATATGTGGGTGTAGATTCGGAAAATGACTTTTCACAAAATATAGATAAGCTGATAGAAGAAGCAAAAATTCAGAACCCGAAAATTATTATACTCTGCAATCCAAACAACCCTACAGGGTATCTAACACCGATTGCGGATGTTATTAAGCTTTTGGAAAATGTTAAAAACTCTTTGGTCATTTTAGATGAAGCCTATGCTGATTTTTCGGAGAATTCGGCTGTGGGATTGATTAATGATTATGAAAATTTAATTGTAATGAGGACAATGTCCAAAGCCTTCGGACTGGCGGGGCTTAGAGTCGGGTGCCTGATAGCTGCAGAAAAAACAGTGAAATACATCTGGAAGGTTAAGCTGCCTTATAATGTAAATATATTATCTCAATATGCAGCAGAGCTGGCTCTAAAAAATTCCGGCAGAGTCAGTGATTATATATCAAGTGTAAAAAACAGAAGAGAAGAGCTAAGCTGTGAGTTAAAAAAATTGAATTTCTTGGTGTATCCTTCAGGAGCTAACTTTTTATTTGTAAAGCCGCCCATACAAAATTTGTTTGAAAAGCTCATGGAAAGAGGAATATTAATAAGAAAGTTCAATGATGACTATTACCGCATAACAGTCGGTAATAAGGAAGAAAATGAAATATTAATTGAAGAGCTAAAGAAATTATTATTATTATATAAGTGAACAGTAACGAAAAAAGTTTGGAGGTAGAAAATGAGAAAGGTTACAGTATCACGAAATACAAAAGAAACAGAAGTTCAAATCGATTTAAATTTGGATGGAAGCGGAATAACGGAAATTGATACGGGTGTGGGATTTTTCGACCACATGCTGACTTTGTTCGGTTTTCATGGAAAGTTCGATTTATATATCAAGTGCAAAGGAGATTTAAATTCAGATACCCATCACACTTCAGAAGATGTAGGAATAGCATTAGGTCAAGCATTCACAAAAGCTTTGGGCGATAAAAAGGGCATTGAAAGATTCGGAGCCGCGTATCTGCCCATGGATGAATCATTGGCAAGAGTTGTTCTAGACTTAAGCGGCAGACCTTACTTGGTTTACAATCTATGTTTTAAAAGAGAACAAATAGGAACCATGGCAACGGAGGACTTTAAGGAATTCTTCCAAGGATTTGCAAATAACTGCCTGTGCAACCTGCATATAGAACTAATGTATGGTGAGAATGACCACCATAAAATAGAAGCGGTATTCAAGGGGTTTGGAAGAGCAATGAAAAAAGCGGTGGAAATAACATCCGACAGCCTTCAGTCCACAAAGGGGGCTTTGTGATGATACTGTTCCCTGCAATTGATATTAAGGACAACAAGTGTGTAAGGCTTACTCAGGGAAAATTTGACAACGTAAATGTGTATTCCGACGACCCTGTAGAAATGGCGAAAAAGTGGGAGTCAATGGGGGCAGAATACCTTCATGTAGTTGATTTGGACGGTTCTAAAAATGAAGGTTACCAAAACAGAAAATCAATTGAAAAAATAGCCAAAGCAATATCCATTCCCATGCAGACAGGAGGAGGAATCAGAAGTGAGGAAAGAATAAAGAATTTGTTGAATGTAGGTGTTGACAGAGTTATTGTAGGCACCATGGCAATTGAAAACATAGAGCTTCTTGCAGAGCTTGTTAAGGATTACAAGGAGCATATAGCTGTTTCCATAGATGCATTAAACGGTAAGGTTGCAACAAGAGGATGGCAGACAGTAGGAAATGTGGATTCAATAGAAATATGCGGAGTATTGGAATCCATCGGAATAAAAACTATTGTTTACACGGATATTTCAAAGGATGGAATGCTTTCAGGTCCGAATTTCGACATATACAGAGTATTATCAGAAAAAACAAGCATAAATATAATTGCATCCGGAGGTGTCACAACCTTGGAGGACATAAAACGACTAAGAGAAATGAACTTGTACGGAGCAATTATCGGAAAGGCCTTATACGATGGCAGATTAGACTTTACACATGGATTAAAGATAACAAAGATGTAATAATTATCAGGAGGAGAAAAATGGCAATAAGAATAATACCCTGCTTAGACGTAATAAATGGAAGAGTTGTTAAGGGAACTAAATTTGAAGATATTAAAGATGTTGATGATCCGGTTAAATTGGGCAAATACTACAGTGATTCAGGAGCAGATGAGTTAGTGTTTTATGATATTACCGCATCAGTTGAAGGCAGGAAAACTTCTCTCGAATTTGTAAAAAGAGTTGCTGCTGAAATAAATATCCCGTTTTGCGTGGGAGGAGGAATTTCTACGATTGAAGATTTCAAGTATGTTTTAGACAGCGGCGCAGATAAGATATCTATTAATTCTGCTGCCGTTAAAACTCCCGATTTAATAAAAGAAGCAGCAGAACTCTATGGTAATAAGTGTGTTGTATTGGCAATGGATGTAAAAAGAAATGAAGAGGGCTCATGGAGCGTCTATATCAAAGGAGGAAAAGAAAAAACTTCATTAGATGCTGTTGAGTGGGCTAAAAGAGGTGTGGAATTGGGAGCCGGAGAAATTGTTGTAAACAGCATTGATGAGGATGGTATGAAAAACGGATATGATTTGGAGTTCTTGAAAAAAATAACGGATACTGTGAATGTTCCGGTTATTGCATCCGGAGGTGCAGGAAAGTATGAGCACTTTTTGGATGCCATTAAATATGCAGCTGTAGACGGCGTGCTCGCAGCTTCAGTATTTCATTTTGGAGAAATAAAAATACCTGAACTGAAAAAATACTTGAGAGATAACGGAGTGAAATGATACTGCGAAATCTCAGAATTTAAAAGATGAGATCCTTCGTTTCACTCAGGATGACAAAACAGCAGGATGACAAAACAACAGGGTGACAGATAATGAAAGGTGATAAAAAAAATGGAAATTGAAAAACTATTGAATGAAGTAAAATTTGATGAAAAAGGTTTGATTGTTGCAGTAACACAGGATTATATAACAAATGAAGTACTTATGATTGCATATATGAACAAAGAGGCACTAAAAATAACATTGGAGGAAAAAAGGGGTTGTTATTTCTCAAGAAGCCGTAATTGTTTATGGAGAAAAGGAGAAACATCGGGGCATGTCCAGCATTTAAAGGGTTTCTACTATGATTGTGATGCAGATGCGATTTTGCTGAAGGTAGAACAGGTTGGGAATGCATGCCACACGGGAGCATACTCATGTTTTTTCAATAAAGTTTACGAAGACGATATAGCTGATAAATCAATTATTAATAAGGTATACTGCCAAATACAAAACCGGAGAGATAACCCGAAGGAAGGCTCTTACACAAACTATTTGTTTAATGAAGGACTTGATAAAATATTGAAGAAAGTCGGAGAGGAAACCAGCGAAGTAATAATAGCAGCAAAAAATAAAAACAAAGAAGAGCTTATTTATGAAATTTGCGATTTAATTTACCATTCCCTGGTTCTCATGGTCAGTGAAGGGGTAACTATTGATGAGCTGCAGAAAGAACTCACAAAAAGGCATAGATAGCTGTCAAGGGACCTTGTGTGAAACTGCCTGACAAAACATCTATATAACAAAATGTGCAAAATTTCAAGTAATGTGTGATTTGTGCTGTATTAAATTCAGATATTCTACACATTACTTGAAATTTCGAGCATATTCTACTTAAAAATCATCTTTTTCTAAATATATTTCACACATTAATTGAAATTTTGCTCAAATCAAAGCCTGCGTACTCCATTTTGCAGCTAAATGAACCTGAAGAGAATTCTATACGGTTTGTGTTGATTGTCCCTTATAGGATATGGATTTTGTCGGGCATACTTCCCGGCATTTTCCACATACTATGCAATCATTTTTAAATATAATCGGAACTTCTTTTTCTTCTTGGATTATTGCATCAGCAGGGCAATTTTTAACACAAATTCCACATTTGATGCAGTCTTCTTCTGCTATAGTATATCCGGCTTTATTTTTCTTAGAAAAAAATGAAAACAGTGTTCCATAGGGGCACAGATATCTATGCCAAAAGGATGGTTCGAAAAATACAGTCAATAAAATACCAATTGCAAATAATGCAGGTAATACAGGCAGTTTCTTGCCTGTTTTTTGTATAAAAATAAATGTTACAACAAAAAGAACCAATACCCCTATTCTGACTATATTGTTTTTTGCCCAATTCGGAGTTTTTAACCTGTTTCTTTTTCT
>ENA-UOOM01000886-UOOM01000886.1-fermentation-metagenome-genome-assembly--contig:-NODE-886-length-31687-cov-5.614251_pt1 | contig 31687 bp, 25 predicted proteins | sample MGYA00245781_ERZ724031 | MGnify/ENA primary metagenome ERZ724031 (study PRJEB28704, sample SAMN03018317) | fermentation metagenome | biome: anthropogenic terrestrial biome; feature: soil; material... | reverse complement strand
ATGTATGGCATTAAATTCATTTCTAAGTTTTATTAAATATTCTTCATTAGAAGTTAGCTCTTCATCAGTAAATATTTCTTTTAATGATACGTCGTAAGGTATACGCTTTTCTGTCTCATCTATAATACTATCCCAATTTCTCAAAATATAAATCTTTTTTTCGCTCGGTAAATTTTTGCTTTTATATTTTTCTATTACTACTTCCTTACCCATTTTTAGAGATTTAAGTGTATCTTCAGCTAAGCGAATCGACTCATTTAATTTTTTATCATTTTCATTAAATGTAGATTGTATACTGGTAATTGTTTTGTCTTGAGCAACCAACACTTTATTTATAACCTTTTCACTTTCCGAATAACAATAATCTTTTTTATGCAACTGTCAAATCCTCCCTAAGATCCTTAATCGCACGAGATAAGAGTATTACAAGGCTGTTCAAATAATCTATTCTTTCTTTAGATGCATTTGCTTCTTTATTTAATTGATTAATTATTGCATCATGCTTTCTTAAAGCTTCTTGGTATAATCTTTCCTTTTCCTTCTTTAATTTTTTATTCTTAGAATGGTTAAGAGCTGCATATCCTCCAACCCCTAATATAGCAACAGGAGCAGCGGCCACAAAAATACCTGCTGCAGCACCTCCTCCAACAATTCCTCCCAAGGCAGCAAGTCCGGACATTATTCCTGGTCCACTTAAACCAGCAACACCAAGAAAATATATAGCACCAAATGACATTGCTCCGCCAGCCCCTGCACCTAATGCTGCTCCAAGTACTTCAGGTATCGAGCTGTTTACAATTATGCGTGATTTATCTTTCAAAGCCTCAGATGCTTCATTCATTACCGCTGTTAGCTGCTTTAAAGAATCAGCCGATTCAAAATTCATCCTTTTTTTACTCATTTTAATCCCCCAAGAATTATATGATTTTTATAACAACTTATTAACTCGGATTTCTGGCATGGGATATTTTTTATGCCTTATAACACAAGAACAATTGTCTAATATGTTTTTATGACTCTTTAAATAGTGTATCTCAAGAAATTCTCCAATTATAGTCTTAATTTATAAAATCGTATTCTTTACTAATTTGTATAAAATATAAACTATGAGCATATAATAGTCTAACGAAGAACTTGTACTAAATACAATTAACAGTTTGCTGTAACCTGTTAATTGTCTAAACAGCTTTATCAAGTTCTTCCTTTTTAATAATGAAATCATATAAACTATCATTTCTTATTTTTGCAATTTCTACATCGAAATTTAAAAGTATATCAAGCATCATTTGCAAACGAGTTTTTCTTTTCAATGGTAATATGTCATTAAACTGCTCTTTTGTAATATTGTCAGTTTGTAAAAAAAATTTAATTTTATTTTTAATACAATAACTTTCATCAACTCCAGCTAAATACCAACTTTCAATTTCGTATCTTACTATCAAAATTTTCTCTTTTTCTAAATTAGTATAAGTTTCACATAACTTGTTAACCTTCTGTTCAGTAGTCATACCATCAGAATCAGCAAAAAAGAGATAATTCCAGTTAGAAATACATGATAAGGACTTAATAAATTCATTAACCTTTTTAATATTCTTTTTCGAATATTGGTAAATTCTATATTTAGAATTACTAAAAAACTTCTCAAAAAACTGCTCATCATCATAGCCTTCAACAAAAATAATAAACATAAGTTATTCCCCCAATAAATTCTGTAAAAACAATTCTTCTAAACCGAGTTCATTTTCAAGAAAACACTTCACTGCTTCACTATTAGATGGTCTAATAGCCACAGAACTTCCTGTATTATCTCTTTTTATTAATATGATTGATTCTAATGAAACGTTTTTTATTATTTCTGGATTATGAGTTGTGAAAATTATTTGTCTGCTATTTGAGACGTCCTTTGCCATTTCTACTACCTTTTGCAATAGCATAGGATGTATATTTCTTTCAGGCTCTTCAATTATAATTGTATTTGTAAGTTTTTCAAAATATAAGGCAATGATTATAGCAATTACACTTACAGTACCATCAGAAAGAAAATTAGAATGAAATGATTTTGAAGAAAACTTTTCTTTTATTTTAAAAGAATACGATTGATCAACGTTGCTTTCTATGCTTATACTTGTGACAAAAGGTAAAGCGTTGCTTAACAATATTGTTAAATCTTTTCTGTTTCCCTTAGACTTTAATAAATCTTGAAGAACAGCAGCCAAATTAGCACCATTTTCTTCTAACCTTTTCATTGATGTCATAGAACATGAATGCTTTAACATTTTCGGATCGAAGTCATAAATATTAATAAAATTTTCTTCAGAAAAAACGGGAGGAAGTAGGAAAGCTAGCTTATTTAGCATTAATTCATCTTTATTATTATTTAAATATTCTGAAAAAAATTTGCCGTAATCATTATAAGAAATATCTTTATCGCTAAAATTAGTTTGCTTAATATTTGTACCAAATTCCGTAGAGAACGTAATACGACTTTTTTGAGTTCTTCTAATGTATTTGGCTTTAAATATAGTATTTAGATCAGTATATTTTTCTTCAATTTGTTTTCTTCCAATACTAGGATTAATTCCATAGCATCTGTAACTTATCTCTAACTCATCATAACGAATACGATAACCATTACCTCTTTTATGAGGTACAAGCGAAAACGAATAATTTAGACCATCAATTTCTAACCCAATATTTTCATTTTTACCATAAAGAAACGATATTTGATTTGGAAAACTAATTTGAAAACAAATCGTGACATCAGCTCCTTTTGAACATTGAGAATTTATTATGTTTTTTATTCCACCTTGTAGTGCAACTGCATTATCAACGCCTAATAGCATTATATCTTTAATAAACTTAAACGCAGAAATGAGATTTGATTTTCCTGCAGCATTAGCACCAACTATTACAGAAAACGAATCAAAACTCAAATCCAAAGATGAAAAACTCTTGAAATTATTTAATCGAAGTTTTGTAATTTTCACTCTTAACACTTCCTTTCTATTAATATATTAAGTATATAAGTTTTAAATCTTATATTCATCAATGTCATTTGTTCGCTACAAGTTTCTCTAAGGCTGCATAAAGTAGGTTTATTCAGTGAAGCTGACTATTTATCTATTATTCGTACTGTTTTCTGCCATATCCTGCATACAGTCTATTTCGATTATATGAATTTTCTCCATTTTGTATAGATAGCCTACACAACAAAGTTCTTAAAATTGGTATAAATATATACTTTTTTTTATTATGTCAATCAGCTCTTTGTTATTAATAGCTCTAACCTTTGAATGTTTTCATATGTTCTTTGAATAAATGAATATGCAGCTTCTATTGGGATTGATTGATATGAATGAGCTATTGTATTTCTATACAATCTATAGTCATCAAGAACCGATTCAAGGGTTTCTTTTGGTACATCTTTTATTAATTCATATAAATTCATCTTTTTAGTACTATCACCAATTTCAGTTAGGACAAATTCATTTAATTTTCTTTTGTTTGCCGTTAAAACAAAACTAACATAGAGCATAATTTCTGTTGCATTACAAAAAGGCTGTAAACATGCAGAAGAAATATATTTTTCTTTAGAAATATTAGAAAGTAGTGATATTGACAATTCGCCATCCTTTAACAAATGTATAACACCAAATAACCTTTTCCTGATTTTATTAATATTATTGTTTTTAATTTCAAGTTTAATTATTCTATCCCACGCTCTTTTCTCTAATAAATCTAAGTCCAATCTTCCTACCTGTTCATTTATCTTCAGATCAATTTCTTCTTTAATTGATATTACATCAATTAAATCAATGTCTTTTGAATCCATTGCTAATATATCTTCAGTTTGATTATAGTTATCAGATAATGTCACATCAACATATTTATTTTCATTTGTTTCATTGTCATAGCTGTCTTCTTCGAAACTATTATAGCCAATTGGTTTTTCTTTTGTGGTACTGTTTCGTGCTAAAAAATTCTTAATTAAATTAATCATTAAATGATCAACCTCTCTTTCTCTAATAATTTCGAATCATTCATTAGTTCATAAAAATTATTATATGAAAAGTCAATTATTTTTGCTAACTCCTTTACAGGATCTATGCCAATGGAAAGTGGAGAATCTATCGCAATAGCCACATCATTTATCCCATCACCTATAAAAATCCAATCGTTTTCACTTAAGCCATACTTTCTCAATACAATTTCAACCATCTCATGTTTACCAAAAAAATTACTCGTATTAAGAAAAGTAAGGTTTTCATTAATTTTTCCATTTGTGTCGAAGAAGTACTCGCATGCAGAGAACGAATTTTGTTTTTCAATATTCAAATCTTCACAAGCTTTAAAAGAAAGATTTTGTATTCCTCCTGAAATCAATACCGGTATATACTCGCTTCTATTTATTTTACTAAAAAACTCTTCAACTCCATCGACATATTCAGCACTATTTATTACAGTATCTAGTATTTGTTTTGTAAGGCCATACTTTTTATGAATTTTAATTGTTTCTTTTACCCAATTCATATACGCCTGTCCACTTGCATTAAATCCATATTCATTATTTCTCCATTTTCTCTGTGTGGCTATTTCTTCTTTTTCAGCATCTTTTCCTAATTCTGTTGCGATTTTAGTCCATATGTAAGATGCATGTAAAGAACTTTTAATCATGTGCGGTTTAAATATAGTACCTTCAACATCACAAACTAATAATTTCATAATTCCCTTACCATCCTTCCATATCTTCAATATATCTTTTTTTAATTATTTTAACAGCTTTAATTTTTTATTTTATATTACCAACTATTATTTAGGTATTCAAGGGTTATAGCCGTCTGCTTTTTTCCAATAACTTGAACCTTTTTATGTAATCTACAAAAGACCGTCCAGAATAAACGTATTATATCCTTGAGAGGCTAATTTCTCATCATCTATTTCCTTGCAGTCTTTATTTTTTGGAAAAGTTTTTTTATAATAACTCATTAACTCAAGTGACAGGTACGGCCATGTTATACGGCCATGCATGTATTTGAATCTTATATTTTCAGAACCATAATCCAAAAACATAACAGCCCCTACAGGATATGTTTTTGCTATACTTGCAATTAGTGCCTTAATTCGATTGTCGTCCCAAACCCATCCTCTTTGAAAATCTGGCAATTATATTTTCCCCGTATTTATTTTCTCTAATATTGACGATAAAGTTGTATCATTTGATTTAAATAAATCCATTGTTATTCCTCCGCTAAATTTAATACCTCGAATTAATGATTTAAGTTAAACAGCTACACAAAAGGTTAAGTACTATATAATTTAAATTTACTACAATTTATTAAAGTTCATACATACCATCCTCTATCCAATTAAATATACGGTAATCGTCTTCCTCAATGTAAATTGTAAAACTAAAGTATTCATCAATTAGTATTTCTAATTTGTCTTCCAGTTCATTTTCGATATCTTTAATACTTTCATAATTATCATTTTCACATCCTGAAAATTTTTTTAAGCCCTCAAGTCCATCTTTCTTAAATGTTCTTACTTTAAATCCATACCAATTTTCAATCAAAGTTTTTCTTCGATTATAATCTGAATATTCTTCAACCCAATGATAGCATTTTAATAACTGTTCAATTTCAATTGTATCATAGTTAAAAAACTTGAATATAGTATTTACTAAATATATTCTTCGTAAATAAATTTCTTTCAAAACTACTATTTTAGCAATCGAATCTTTTTCAACTTCCCTTTCAGAATTATAAATAACTTCATACTCTTCACCTTTATAAGAAAAACAGTTGTTATTTACATTATAAAATTCTTGATTAGGAGCATCTCCATTTAATAATAAGTTATTTAATTCCGTATATACTTCGTTTTTTATATAGCATGAAAGATATATATCCCATTCTTCAATAACTTCCTCTAATTCGCCAAACAAATCAATTTTTCTATACGTACCGAATCCACACATTCCTACATCATGATCAAAATAAGGTTCTTTTAATTCAATTATACATTTAAAATCAAATATAAACTTACATATTGTTAATAACCAAATTATTACATCACCTTTTTGATAATCAGTTAACTCTCTTTTTATTATATTTTGCTCTTTGACAACTGATGAGAACATTAAAATGTTCCACAAATCTTGAGCTAGATATATTTCAAATTCTTCCTCATTAATAATCTCATCTGCTATTTCCTTTACATCAACCCAATTGTATTTTTCTGTCAATTCTCTATTAATTATAAAAGACAATCCTATCACCCCATATTCGGAATTTAATATGATTATTATTCATGATGATTTGCATTTCAGCCTAATCTCCATGCAGTAGATATAGAATTAGGTAACCCCTTTAATTTCAAACTTTTTAACAATTCTCTCACTTCATTTATTCTTTTGTCATAGTTTGGAATATTTGTTATAGCACCAAAGTCAATTGAATTTTCTAAAGTTTTATAGTTTGATTCACCTGAAAGCAATGCACATTCTGAAAATAAATATATCTGAAGTATGCCATTATCTGATTTATTGTCAGGTCTATCACTTCCAAGCCATATCAGCATATCTCCATCGCGAACTCTCCATAAATTATTCGAATATATAGGCTCTGAAGGTCCATCACTTCCGTTATATTGTTCAATTATTTTATATACTAATGGTCCGCATGCTTCTGTTGGATGTAATTTAAATCCCGATGGTAAATCATCTAGCCTATTAGTAATGGTAGCATAGTCTCCTGATTTCAATTGCCAAACATCAAGAATAGATACCGTTTTATTAAATATATTAGTAAATCTTAAATGAAATAATAAATCATCTTTTCTAAATGAAATACGTTTCGTTGTGTCTTTACCAAACTTAATAAATAAGCAATCATTTAATTGCATCGCCTTATATCCCCCTATTATATATTAAAATAAATGATCATGATTATTTTTATGAAAACCAATCATCCTTATTTAACTAATTAAGCAAATTCTAATAAGTCAGTAACTTTTTCTCCAAACTCAAAAGTTCATTTGATTGCATGTAAACCTGCTGTTTGATATTTACAATTAAAGGTACTAATGTAATTATTTGTTTACATCAAACATTCATCTTAATTTGTTTAGCCTGTTTAAGTGCTATCTCAACAATACTATCATCGTCCATTTTATTATAACGCTCTGTAAGTTGCTCCTGTATTCTAAACAACTTAACTTTTGCAGTTTGAACTAGATGACCGTATGTGACAATATCTATTCGACCGCTTGATGTTTCCCTTTTTTCGTCAACATCACCAATAGATGCACCGACAACAAATGCTCTAATAGTAGCTCCACTATACAGCACGGCAGACTTTCTAATTTGCCTAACATAGTTTTCTGCTTGAGCAACTTCTTCAGAAGTTATTTCAAATCCACCTCTTTTAAGCTCAATAATTAAAATTTGATCTGGCTTCATTATTTCAGTTCCATCGTTTTCTATACGCTCGGTACAAACAGCCTTGATAATATGATTTTTTAAACAGACAATATCTGGTCTTTTATTTGGATTAGCTATAACATCTAAATCGTAGTCCTGTTCTTTAAATAGTTTTTTTATTACGCTATTCAATGTTTGATTTGAGACAAACATCGGAGAATCAAATTCAGCTCCGAAAAGCCATCGGGCACTAAGAACTAATGGATGTAAAGTATGTAACTCATCTGTATTTTTATCGTCACAAACACGACTTATTGCTTCAACAACAACAATTCTTTTATCTATCTCACTTAATACAGCAGCAATATCATCTACGTCCCAACTATTAAGCAATTCAGATAATTTATCTAAATCTTGTGCAGACATTTGACTAAGTTGATTCAGCAACTGTTCACCCTTCTTTGCCTTCTCTAAAGTAATAACAGCTTTTACTGCGGTCTTTAAAAAATCTGGACTTACAACAGGATTTTGAGTAGTTACACTTTCAATAAATTTTGAAACTTCCCTTTGACTAACAAGCGACAAGGTTTCAAGCTCATTACGAGTTTCTTCAATAACATCTTGCTGCAAATAACAAATTTGATCAGCCATAATATTCCTAATAAATTCATCTATATGAATCTTAAATTCACTAAGAAAAATCTTCATATTTCCAGAGTCAATGAATCCAGTCCAGTCAGGTAGAATATCATCAATCAAGTCATCTGTTTGTACAATAATTGTATATCTTTTGGCAGCTTTAAATCTACCATCGAGGAATTGATGTCCCCCAATGCTCCAAGATGGCCTACCTACTAATCTACCCGAAACCCAGAAGGCAATACCATGCTGTTGAGATTTCATTGCCGTTTTGGTGGAGTCAATGATTGTAATGTGCAAATTAATACTGTTAATTTGCACATCTTTAGTAAAACATATATTTTTTTGATCCAACAAGTCAATTTCCTTACCGTTAATTTGCACTATAAATTTTGGATCATATAAAAATCTTGCAGAAATAATTTCAGTCATATTTTCTGGATCTGGATGATTTTTATGGATGTATGTACTTAACCTTGTACCATGCCCTACTTTTTTATCAATTCTATGAGATACAATCTTAAATGGCTCATTACCAGATGACACTGAAATATCATATATATTTAGTACGCCATCCTTCCATGTTTCCACACGATACATAGTATTAAAACATAGCATCCCATGTCTTCCTATCCCATTCCTTCCATATGCTATACGCTTGTAGGCTTTTTCATTGTCGGGAAAAACCACCTCTTTGCCCTGCCTTTTTTGCCGGTTATAGTTTAGTGTCATCCATCGTTGTTGAAATTCATCATCTGACATACCTGTCCCATCATCTTCTACAACAAGTTTCCCGTCCTCACCCACATATGGAATGACAATATTTACACGAAATGCCCCTGCATCCCAAGCATTGGCTACTAATTCTGTCAAGGCAATATCTGGTGTCGAAGTTATAGAACGGTTACTCCGGTAAATATAATCTTCCTCAAATTGAACGCCACCTTTTGAAACCATTAACTGTGCTGGCATAGTAGAACCTCCTTACTTATTTATTCAACCCCCAACGCCTTAAATACCGCATCCTCTGCACTCTGATAAAATGATATCTGAAACTTAGCAAATAACTCCGAAGGCACCGTACTCAAGTCTACAGCAGATGCCATTGGAATTAATATCTTCTTAGCACCGGCATCGAAACATACTTGCAGGGTATTGGCCAATTCCTCTACCTTTGTTATAGTTCCACCAATACTCATAGAGCCCAGTACAACCATCTGGCTTTGTACCGGTTTTTTTAATGACCCGGAACATAGTGCAATAAACGCAGCAAGTGAAAGCTCACTTGCAACTCCAATTCCTTGTAAGTCTTGTACATGCATTAAATAATCAGAATTATTAACTGAAATAGTACCGCTAATATTTTTCTTATTAGCTTTAAAATAATTAAATGCTGTATTTATACTTTCTTTAGCTTCTCTATTTGAACCTAACCCGCTTCTTTCAAACTTGCCGGAACCTGATACTACTTCCGTTTCAATTTTAAATACTCCTAACATTCCCGTATCACCACGGCCAACCAAATAAATATGTCCAGGCTTACTCATGCCTTCAGGAATTAATTTTCCGCCACCTTGCTCCGGCACAGAAATAAATTCTTCCTCAAAAGATTCTTTATCAATATAGGAAAAATGAACATCATAGAATTCCATTCCGCCTATTTTCTTCAGTTGCTCTTTAACACGCCTTCTGCCTTCTAAGGAATACCTCAGTACTTCCTCCAATTCTTCTTTAGAAAATTCTCCGTTAGGATAAATCAATTTAATCAATCCTGATACAGTCTTTCGTACAGCGATAACATCTCTTTGATTTAGGTTGTTGCCAAAGTTATAATATTTATCAATTGCATCAGAAAAAGACCTCTTTCTCATTTCCCTGAAGAATTCTGATATATAGTCAGATATAAAACCATATTCATCAGTAAAATATTGAGGTCTATATTTAGGGATTTCCCACCCTGGTATGTAATAATGCATTCGGTCAAAAAAAGCAGAATCATAAGCCATAGCTTCAGGAAATGGCTCAAATAAATGAGATGTTTTCAATAAAACATCAACACTTTGGTTTATGTTACCTACAAATACCATTGAAGCTGATGCATTTTTTTCTTCTTTACCTCTTGCAAAGGAGCCTGATGCCATATAATCTTTCATTATTTGAATACCATCTTTGTCCTTGAAGGAAATACCGGCAACTTCATCAAAAGCAACAACATCCCACAATCCAACAAGGCCAACCTGTTTGCTTGCCATATTGTAAAATAAATTTGCAACAGTAGTTTGACCACCGGATATAAGTATAGTATTTGGTGATATTTCTTTATATAGATGTGATTTTCCTGTACCCCTGGGACCTAACTCGCAGACGTTATAATTATTTTCAACCAAAGGAATCATCCTAGCTAACATATGCCATTTAACTCTTGGCTCAAATTGTGTAGGCTCCATACCAATTGACCTTAACAAAACATCTATCCATTCATCTTTGCTAAAATAATTTCTGCCGTTAATAATTTCTTCTGTATCTAAATTAGGCATCTGTATAGGAGTTAAGCTCATTATTGTAAATGGGCTTACATTTTTGTTTTCCTCATCATAAAAATAACCCATTTTTAATATACACCAAATACCGCCTGCCAATAGCTTTTCAAAATCCTTAACATGTTTAGACGATATTTCAACACCCTTTAAGCCTAAATTAGAAAATTCAGCTTCGTATACATCCTTTCTTTCGTTTAGCTTAACAGTTATTTTGTCAATAACAGTGTATTGTCCTAATTCTCTTATTTTTGATTTTACTTTTTCAGCTTCATCAGGACGCACAAAATTATCTGAAAGAATACTTTTAACTCTTTCTACACCGTCATTTATGCTGTCTTCATCATCTGTAGCACAATACATTCCTAAAAGGTACTCAAGTACATAAATTGGTACATTAGCACCTTCTTTAATCTTTTTAGTTAAATCCTTTCTAACTACCCTTCCTGCAAAGTGTGTATTTAGCTTAGTATTTAGACTAACATCCTTATCCGTACTTTCCATTTAACTCACCTGCTATCATTTAAAATCCAAAGTCATTCATAATTGCCAAATCAATCATAAATGGGATTTTTTCATAGATTTTTTCTACAGTTTCATCTTCATCTTCTAATATAAGATAGTATTTCTTTGCCTTATCATAAGGCTTATCCTTAAGAGTAAACTTTTCTCTGTAAGACCTTTCATCAGGCTTAGAAGACCTACTGTCAGCTATAACAATATTTTCATTAGATATCCTGTAGCCTTCTTCATCTTCAAAATATATTTTTAATGTCATAGGAAGTTTCTTTTCTTCAACTTTATCTGTCTGGAAAAATTCCAAATATGTAATTCTGTTTGTTATCTTCCTTGACATACTGGTCAGTTTAACTTCAACTTTAGAAGATTTATATTCATCCTTCCTGATATTTTTAAATTTAATTACTGGAATTACAATTTCCTGTAAGGATGCACCACCATGAACATAGTTAGCACCTGCACCTTGCACTTTAAATCGAACTACTCCTTTTGGAACTATAGTACAAAGGTTTGTATCTTTTATTAAATAGTTCATCGGCAAGGTAAGTAATCCTTGATGTTTAGAACTATCATTAGTTAAAATATATCTCCTACCTTCATCAATTGACTTAACATCAGCTTTAGTTATCTTGTCGTATTCCTGCAGAGGGGATCTTCTGTAGATAAAACCATGGTCTGCAGTTATATAAATATTTGTGGCACTTATATTATTAACAAGATTTTTAACCAGATTATTTAAATCATCAAGTGTTTTTTCGACAGCTTCAAAAACGTCTCTTTCAGTTGCTGCCTTGTCTCCAACTGCATCAATTACATTGTGATAAATGTAAATTAATTTCTTTCCATCAAATGTTTCCTTATAATCTGATCTTTTAAAATCTTTAATGTCATTATATTGAATAGCCAATGCATCTTCAGAATATGATGATAAAATATTTTGTCTGTTATTTATTCCTGAAGTATTAATTCCGTCTGCTAAAACATCTGAATTGTCCAATATTTCAATACTATTATGGGGAAGTAAAGCCGCCATGCCCAATTTTGTATAAGATGGAATAACACCTTGCATATAAGATAGTTCTGCTTTTCCTCTTATATCTCTATTTAATATGTCACTTAATTCCTTTGCAGCCTCATATCTCAGAGCATCTGATATAACAACAAAAACTCTGTCACCATCTAACACTTGCTTCCTTAAATAATCATCATAGAAATCTTTTTGTGTATTTACTCCATTGATTCTTATATCTTCACATAACTCATCTTCTATAATCTGCGACCATCTAACAGATAAATCCTCCAAATACCAATGAGTATATGTATTTTCAACAACTTGTGCAAGTTTAAACAATTTATCCTTATTATTTACTTTGTCATAATACAAGTAAAATTTTCTATAAAACAAATCAAACAAGAAATAATTCTTAGTATAATTGTCCAACATTTCATAAGCAGTTGAACCTTTTATTGTTTTTTGAAGTTCCTGTTCAAATCGTAGAACTTCCATTGCAAAGTAAATTGCTTCATATTCATTGTGATACTTACTGAACCAATGAGTTGTTCTTCTTCTATTTATAATTTTTCTGTATCTTTCAAATTCACCAATATTATCAACTAAATTTTTTATTAGCCACTTAATAATTTCTTCATCAAACACCTTAAATGTATCACATTGAATATAGCTGTCTATATCCCATTTAGAGATATACTCTGAAATATTTAGCTTGGATTCAACATAATTAGCCTGCAAATCATAATACTGTCGTTCTGAGGAATGATTCATAAAATGATTTATAAATATGATACAATCAGATCTTTTTAGTGATACAAACTTTTCCCATGTATTAGGTATCTTTGCTTCAAGAGTACTGCTTACGTTAGTAATTAATAACATTATCATCAATTGCTCTAAACTTTTATCTTCTAAATGGTAGGCATATTTCTTTTCTACAATACTCCAAAATGCATTGATATCCCCAAAACTAACTATGTCATCAAAGTATTTGCTTTCTTCCTTTGTTTGTTCTATAAACAATGTCTTTAGCACCATTTCAAAATCAGGCATATTTAGTTTGCACAAGCAAGAAAAAACTGCTATATCAATTTTTTCTTCTGTGTAATCCGTAATCCTGTATGAAGAAAATCTTTTATATCTTTCTTTATTTCCAAAGAATTTAATATATTTCTTAAATACATTTCTTAAAGATTCATCCTTAACGCCAAAATCCCTCATAATTAAAGTCGCTTTATCTGTAGAAAATTCATTACCACTATATTTTTCAATATCAAGCAAATAATTTTCTCTTGGCAAGGGCTTAGGGTTGGGTGAATATATTAAGTAGTTTGACTCAGTATCTTCCTTTTCAAGCAAATATTTAATATAAAATCTATTATTATCATTAAGATGAATAATCTTGGAATTTTCTATAGTCAAATCATCTATATCGTCCTTAAATTCACCGTCTGCATCATACCAAAAAATAATATTTCTTTTTCTACCGTAAGATGTTTCTTTATTTAAATTCTCATCAAGTACTTTTTTAATTTCTATTAAGTTCATTAGTTCACCTGCTTTTTATATCTTAGGAAGTAAATTTGCTTTTATAGGTTTCTTACCCTCTCCTTGGGGTACTTCAATATCTTGGAACTTTGCATAATTAACTTTGACACCATCGTCTAAGTCAATTTCTATTTTTTGATTGGCAACATGTGCGATTACTTGGTCAAAGTCAAGACATTCTTTTATTTGCTTTTTAATGCTATCAATTTTCTTTCTTGCTGCTGCAGCATCTCTTGTTGATAAATCGGATTCGAACATTAGTTCTAATCTGTTTACTTCTGCTTCATATTTTCTTTGCAGCTTATGAAGATAATCTATCCTTACTCTTGCCACGGTTGATGAATCATAACGGTGCATGTAAATTAATGCTTTAAATCCGTTTTGTTTTCCGCTGTCAAATTGCCAGTATATTGGTCTTTTTTTGTATGTTTTAACATGGTCGTTATAAAAATCTTTTAAAAAATATCGTCTTATAGCTTGCCTTGACGTTTCTCCGGTTTTTACTACTAATGTTTCTGCAATGTAATCTAAGTTTTCTTCCAAAGTTTCTTCACCAAAGGTTACTTTTATAAATTCTACAAAGCGGTTTACTACATCATCTTCAAAGTAATCATCATCGGCTATTATAAGTACATTGTCAGTTGTTGGGATGAATTTTTTATATCTGCTAATATCAAATTCACCGCCAGCATAAATTAAGCCATCTTCATCTAATGAATAACGCCCAAACATGCAGCCTACTGCATAAGAAATAAATGATTTTATATCTCTTTCTCTGTCTGCTTTTCGGATGGTCACATCGTTGTCTTCTACCTCTGGATATAATTCATCTTGTAGTCCATAAATTTCTATGAATATTTTGTTTAACTCTTCTTCATTAGATTTGAGTTTGATAAATTGTTGTCCTGAGAATAGCTTCCATACAACGAACGCACTTTCTATAGTTTTATTTGGCAAACCTGTTACTAAATCTAAGTACATTGGATTAAAATTTTTGTTTAAAAATGGATGTTCTTTGAACTCCCAACTTGTTTCAAAATTATCCCAATCGTAATGTGATATTGTAACATTTTGATTTACATATTCTCTAATTTTATTAGTAAAGTTTTCGTTATATACTACTGGAAATTTAGCTACTTCACCTGACTGAAAATTTAATGTTGGATTTAATTGACCAAAAATATATTTAAAAATATTTGAATTTAATAATCCTAATATATACTCAGTTTTATTACCTAAATCAAATATACAACATCCTCCATTGTCAAAAATAAATCCATTGCCAAATTTTCTTATACTAAAGTTTACACTTGATACAGTTGACCACGTCAAGCCTGGTTTCATGAAATACTGATAATTAGCAATAACTGCAGTTTTAACATTCCTGATTTCTTCCGCATCATTTTTCCAGTCAATCATGTATTCATTATTCCCGTACCATTTTCTAAAGCCACCGCCTTTATTATAAGGAAACCATCTTTTTTCTATTGTGTCTTCTTTAATAATTTCATTACACTTGAAATTTTCCTTATTATAATCTACTTCATACCAAAGCCTTAAAAATCTATTGTTATTAGAAGTAGAATTTCCTTTCCTTGGTGACGCAAGATTACCTAATGGGGTTCCCTTTTCATATGCTTCTATTACCTTTTCACTAATCCAATAGGCTATTGGTTTACCAGGTATGCATATAAAGTTTAGTTCATTTGTAATATAAATGTTTTTACCCATTAAAAAAGATTTCTCTTTTTCACTTTGACTTTTTAAATCTATTAATCTTATATATTTTGCTTTATAACTGTATATTTTTACATTTCTTAAAACAAAAGCAGTAGTTTGAACAACTTCACCACCTATTTCTTCAAATGCTCTAGCACCAAGATGTGCCATATTTATAATATCAATGTTTAAGAGTTTGTATCGTAATTTTTCAAAGCTTGATAAAAACATCCACGAATGTTGTGTTATCATAGACATATAGCCTTTATTAGTTGTTAAATGCTTACATACTTCCATAAATACAGAAAATAAATCACTGCTACTATTTTGATAATATTTCTTAACATATGATGATAAAGCTATACCCATCCCACCATTACCCATATATGGCGGATTAGTACAAACCACTTCATACTTTTTAGCCATTATCTTACCCTGCTTAATAAGTATAGGTATCTTTTCTAATATTACATCTTTATTATCTAAATCAAATACTTTAGTATCTTCATTTTTTATTTCATCTAATCTTCGTTCAATTAAATTAAAATCAATATTCTTAACACTTAATATTGCTCCATATTCTTTCGAATCTTCAAATACATCAATTAAATACTCAACATCTTTTTTTAAATCCTCATTATCTCCAACAAGATAATCAATTGCTTCTTTTGTTATTCCATTACTTTCTTGAATTGAGCAAACATTTAAATAAATCTTTTTTCTGAATATTCTTTTATTCTTACTTCTTGCCTTCATCATCAATGCGAAGGAAGCAAGCTGTCCTGCTCTGTCATCTATATCAAGACCATATAAATTCTTTTCTAATATTAGCTGTGGTATATCTCTTTCTGAATAATTTGCCTTTAAATAAATATCATACAAAACAGCAAAGGCATAAACAAGTATATGACCACTACCGCATGCAGGGTCTAATACTTTTATGTCTTCCGGCTTTAAATTTGGATTTTTCAATTCGTCTAATTTCTTTTGAACTTCTGGTTCTTGTTCTGCTTCTTCTAAATAATACTTCCATTGTGCTTTTAAATCTTCGTCAAGATGTGATTCTAACCACAATCTGCCTAATGAATTTTCAACCATGTATTTCACAATCCACTTTGGTGTAAATAACTGGGTTGCAGCAGGTATGTTTTCTTTTGTTATCTTTTTGTTCTTTTTTAAATCAGCAAAAACTTCGTCCTTTTTTTCAGAAATATAATATTGATACATCCAGCCTATTATTTCCACCTGGTCCTTATAGTCTTCTTCATTAACTGATTCAACCAAGTCCCTAATTACTGAATTTTCAGACAACAAATTATCAGGCAAGAGAAGCTCAGTATAATCAGCAATTTCTTCAAAAACCATGGGCATAATTTTACCTAATTCATTGCATTGCCTTATTAAAAGGTATTTGTATAAATCATCTGTGTCATGTTCATCTATTAATCTGTAAACAATATCTTTATCAATATCTAGGTCTACATTCAATGCTTCTTTTATGATGTCTGGTTCTGTCTTACCTACTTCTTTGGATGATAATACCCTTACACCTGTCGGCAGGTATTCATTTACTTCCATAAATCTTAGGGCTATAAATCTATTAAACCATGTGTAGGCAACTTCTTCGATTACTTGTTCATAACCTTTATCTATAATATTAGAAATCAGTTTATCTCTTTGTTTTATTTCATATTTTTTGTATGTTTTTCCGTTGTTCAGACCTTTAACTTTAAATCCACCTTCAAAGGTTTCTATTTCTTTTATTTCACTTTTAGTTATACCAAGTTCATATACTTTTTGCGTTATGTCTTCTATTAATTTATTTCTAGCTCTTACTGCAAAGTTTTTTATCGCTGTCTTATCCACTTTTTATTCCCTCATTCTTATATTAATTTAAGCTTAGTATTCTCTTTTAATTGTTCTTTCAATGTTCTTCTTATTTGTTCAACTAATTCATTTATATCATCTTCAGTTTCAATTGTCTTTGCTCCATGAAGAACATTAGCTATACTTATATTTACAACTGTCTTTGGTTTATATATAGGATCGTTACCTTCTGAAGCTGTACCTGTTCCAATCTTAACAGTAGGCTGTCTCTTAATTTTTTCTTTTTCAATTTCATTAAAGCAGCGAATTTTAATTCTGTCTGATTCTTCTTTCATTGCAATTGCTTCATAGAAGTTATTAGCACTGTCTAAGCGTTTAAGAAGATTATCATACTTTTCCTTAAACTTTCCGTAAAACTCATCTTTAAATTCATATTTGCTAAGTTCAGCAAGAACCTTTTTTAAATCACTTTCAACTACTACCCTTACAGGTTTGCATTCTACTTCTAAAAGTCTAAAAAATTTGTCTACGAATTCTTCAATTAAATTCGGTAGTCTGTGTATCTGTGAATATGGTTCCTTTGATTTAACAATACCATGAATTTCTTCAACTATTTTAATGGTTTCTGTATCTGTTACATATGTTCTATTTTTTTCATAGATTTCTAATTTTTCAACCGCCTTATCAAATTGATGTCTTTGATTTTTAAAGAACTTCTTAACATCAAAAACATATTCTTCATAATTTAATAATTCATCTTTTAGATCATAGAGCCTTTCATAAAATTCTTTAACATCCTTAATTTTTACAATTTCATCAAATAACTTTTCACCCTTTACTAAAACATCTTTTCCGGGATATAGTTCATTGTTCTTATATTCCTCAATCAAGAATTTGATTCCGTAGTCACCTATATCTCTATTGCTTTTTGTGAGCTCACTTTGGCACAGCTCTTGGAATATTTTCATTAATCCGTCTTCATCGTTTGGCATCACATTATGACCAAATACTTCTTTTGCTAATTCTTTTACATTATTGATATATTTGATTGGTGTTTTGATTCTCTTTTTAACTACTAATCTGTCTTGATTATCTCTTTTAGTAAGATGATTGATTAAATTGTTATCATGGATATTTAAATATTCAACACCTAACTGTATCCTTAGTTCTTGAGTTTTAAATAACCTTAAAACAATACCTATTATATCTAACTCTTTCCAGCCGTATGGGGCTTTTGAATATAGTGAGATAATGGATTTCATTGTCATTGGTATATTTCTTTCGGTATTTCTTTCTATATAATTGTCAACTTCATCAACTGCTAACTTATTAGGCATATCATCAGTCAATTTCATTTGCATATCATTTTCAGTTAAAATGTCATACAAGTCCTTGTTAGATTCAACAAAGGTATTTATGTAGCTTAATTTATCGTACTTCCCATCAATTAGCAATTTGAAGCCTTCATTGATTCTTTCTATAGGATGTTTTGCTTTAATATCAAGTTTCTGGGAATCAGCATATATATCAGCAGATTTTAATGCTTCAATTAAAAGACTTCTTACTCTTTCTTTTCTATCAGATACTTCTCGTCCTTTTCTTATTTTGATTTCTTCGATTTCTGATGTTGTTTTTGTCCCGCCCTTTCTTAACATGTATGTTTGAATTTTTAGAATTTCTTCCATTTCCTCTAAGAATGTAGTATCTTCCGGAAGCTTTATAATTAAATTATCTTCTCTTGCTGCCATTAATTTTAATTCTTGTTCGTTTAGTTCAACCCCTGTGTCGTAATAGGGTGTAATGACTTTTAAACCTATCTCATGCTTTTGAGGAGATAATAATCTGTCATCGATAATCTTATTAAAATCGAAATGATATCTTGGGTTATATCTAAATTTCTTTTCGCTATATATCCCTTCAAAAATATCTTCGCCAACCTTTAATATGATTTCGCCCATATCTATGGCGATATTTTGAATTTCTTTGTTTATATCCTGTTCTTCATGAGTAAGGAATATATATTCATTGCCATTTTTTTGAATTAAAGTTTCTTTGATTAGTTTTTTTAAGGATTCTTCGATTTGTTTTTTAAGCTCAATTTTATCTTCATCAATATTTTTAACCATTAGTGTTGCTAAGTTCTCTATGTTAGATGGCATTCCTTTTACATATTTAACCAAAAACAATACCTTTAATACTTCAACATCATTGCTGTTTAAATTATCATTATCTTCAGCTTTAAAAATTACTGATCTTATATTAGCATCCAAAAATGCTTCGACTGTGTCATAGAAAGCTGAAAACGGAATGAGTGTACCAAGCTCATAATCTTTATAGGCAATAACAGATTCTTGGAATGCACTTAACAATGACCTTTCACCTTCAGATAAATGCTTGCCACTGGCGCCATGTTGTCTGATACCTGTAAATACTAATTGTAGCAAATTAAATTGATAAGGGATAAATGGATAAACCTCAACGAAATCATCTTCTGTCTTATATGTCTTCATTTCTGGTGTATCTGCAGAAAATGTTATGAGATTTTTTAATATTGATTCTTTATCTTGATATAAAAGTTTTAATGTATCAATTGCTACAGTATCTTTTTTAAGAATTCTTTCTTTTATAACTTCATCCACATTTGCAGATGATAAAATTAGCCTTGTGTTAAATCTACCCTGTATTTTTGAAAAGTCATTGCCCTTTACTTTTGTGATAGAATCTATATCTTGCTGAGAAGTCACAATAACCCATGCTCTACCGCCACAGTATGTTCCTAAATCTTCTACAACAGTCTGAAGATTTAACATTAATCTTACATCATCACCTATGTACTGACCGATTTCATCTGCCAGGAATACTACATGGTGATTGCCACCTTTTGACTCTATGTATTCCCTTACTAAATTAGCAAACTTTTCAATGCTTAAAGTATAGTTTTCTTCTGATTTGTTATACCAAATTCTTGCGGCATCCTCGCTCATTCTTGTTGTTTCAGAAAGTGCTTTTACAATATTGTCTTCTTCAAAATAAAAGTCGTCTCTTGCATTTTCCCACTTGCTTCCTGATAGTTCTTCAAACTTTTCTTTAAATGCATCGTAAACATTGTCTTTTACCATCTGTCTTTCCAAATCCGCTAGCCAGGGTAAGGATGCACAAAAGCCTAACATTTCATTAAATACCTTCATAAAAACCTTTACGATAGCATCTTTGTTTGATTTAGAAGTAGAATCAGACTTAGAGTCTATATTAAACAATATTACATCTGTACTAGTATCTCCTGCAGCCTTCATATCTGCAAGCACCATAGGATCATTTATTTTGTCGTCAAAATAGTTGATTGCTTTTATGCCGTCAACTTCTTTATTATCTAATAAATAAGATAAGATCTTTAAAAAGTGTGATTTACCGCTTCCAAAGAAGCCTGAAATCCACACCCCCATTTTATCTGTATATTTGTTTATTCCTTTTCTGTATCCTTCAAAAAATTCACTAAAATGGCTTGACAGTTCCCTCGTTACAACATATTCCTCTAATTCTTGCTTAACGTTATCGTCATCTTCTTGACCGATCTTTATAACACCTTTAATATCTCTTTCAATATCCTTATAAAACATCTTCTTTAGTTGCATAATAGTCCCCTCTCTAATCTTCTATTAATTTAAATGCTCTATAATAATTATCATCTTTTATATCGTCAAATAATTTTAATTCAAGTCCATCATATATACCAGGGAAAAACATTATTAGCGGAACATAATCTATTACTGAATGCAAAGTATTTAAAACGGTATGAGAACGAATTATAGGCCATGATTTTCCTACGCCTGTTAAAAATACAATGTCATCTTGCTCAACCCTACTGCTTATGTATTCAACAACCAAGTCATTTTTTTGGGTTAACCTGAGAGTTTTCTTTATTGCTTTTATTGCGTAGTCAGTACCTTTTTCTTTTTCCATTTCAAATATTTTAGTATGATATCCCTTTTCTTCTAAAATTTCTAAAGTAATTTCATAAAGGTCAAATTCTTTAATTTTGAAGTCATTATCACTATTGTTTATTTTATCTTTTAAAAATTTAATATGATTCCTTACTACTAACTCATCAGCAGGATTATAATCAAATATATAATATCCTATTTCATTCCCAAGTCCTTTATTTTCTCTAAAACGTTTGTCCTGAATTTTGGGAAGGATCTTGTCTAAACGTTCATATATGTTCATTATACCTCTCCTAACATCGATTCTATGTATATATTATCCCCTATTGATTGTAAATAATTTTTAACATCATCCTCCATAATTTGAGGAACAATTTCGATTTCCTTATTAGCAGTTTTAATAAATCCTGCTTCTGTCAAGATTCTCTTATAAACCTGACCTAATTTATAATATGTATAGTCAACCCAGTTAGCAATTTTATCACTTTGTTCAGATTTTCTTCTGAAGAATACATTGAAATCTTTATCTGTTAGTATGTAATCCTTTAAAAGAATCTTTTCTCTATATACTTCTTTCATAAACTCAAAAAACAATCTGTCTGTTTTAAGTATACTGTACAATGCTAACTGCTTGCTTGTTTGCAAATTTCCATTCGCAATTTTATCTATTAAATAATCATCTAATACTTTTATTCTATTGACAACTGCTGAAGCAATTCCTTTTTTTCTCGTCTCAGTTGATAAAGCAAAAATATTATCTTCTATGGCTTTATTCTTTATTTCATTTTCATCCAATCCTTGAATTTTCAAGTTACATGACTTTTTTAATTCCAAATATAAGTATGAACTTGACTTTAATGTTGACGTATATTCTGACATATTTTACCACGCATTCCTTTCTAATGGTCCATTTCTTATATTATATCATTAATAGTGTGGATTGTCTTTAGGTTTTTATGTTTTGCTTTCAACCACGTCTTAAATGTTTTAATAAGCTATAAATGTCACTACGCTAAGACTTTTCATACCATTAACTGGTTTCCCATAACTTAATAATATTTATATCCTTGCTATCAGGTTTATTATTATCATCTAATTCGTCAACTTGAACATTAACTGGAAAGTCAAATGCTAAGCCACTGCAAATACACTGGCCTTGAGATAGAATAGGAATCATTTCTTGCTTTGATCTATCCAAAAATGATACACATTTTCTTATTGCATATAAATCTTCATCATTTACTAACCTATGTATAAAATAATTATGTAATTGTGAAACTAATGTCGGTGAAATATCTGAAGGTCTTTGACTTGATATTGTAATAAAACATCCGAATTTTCTTCCCTCTTTTATTATTTCTTCAAATACTTCAAGACGATAATCTTTCCATGATGCACTCTCTCTGTTTGAGTTTTCAGATAAAATGTTATGTGCTTCATCTATAATTATATGGAGACTTTTACTTCCTCTATCATATGTTTTTTGCTTCTCATATATTTCTTTACATATCAGCAAAGGAATAACCTTCTTCATAAGCACATTGCAATTTGATAACGAAACTATTTGAATACTTTCTTCTTCTTCTTTGACTAAGTCTTTAAATTCTAAAACTTTTGATATTTCATTAATTCTTTTATCAGATCTCTTTATCATTGGTGATATATGTTCATCGTTACTATAGCCTTTTATAGTCTCATATATATGCTTATACTTTAATATGATATCAAATAGTAGTAATGGTTCTATTTCATTACATCTTTTTGGGTTAAAAATATCTTCTAAAGTCAATAAATCAATTCTTTCTTTTAAGTAAGCTTCTAATTCATCGCTATTATAAAAAAACTTATTTATTGAAGGAATCCATAAACAATTTGTTTTATTAAAATATTCTAATTCTTCAAAAATATTTTCATAATTAGTAGAATAACCACCATATAATTTTTTTAGAAATTCGATTATATCCGTTTTTGTGCTTATAAATTTTGATGGATTTTCAAATAAAATTTTATTTAAGTCATTAAAACTAATTGATTCATTTATATAATATTTATAACTTTTTATTACTCTATCAAGAAATGGACGTTGAGTTTTTTCTGTTGCTTCAAAAATAATTGACCAAAACGTAGAGTCCTCTATTACCGTCCTTGGGAGAGGGTATTTATCTCCACCTTGAACCCTTGTATCCAACTTATAAACTTTTTTATCAGATATTAATACATCATTCGAAATATATTCATCATTAAAGTCGATAAGAAGAAATTTACTTTTTTTAAAATTTAAATTAGCTTTAAACATTTCGGTGTATAATTTAGCTAGCGTGTTAGATTTGCCGCTACCAGTATTACCAAAGATACCAATATGGCTTACAAATAATCTTTGAATACTAACATTTAGTTTATAATAATCATAACCCGATATATTACCAATTTCGATTACTGGTTCGTCTTTTCTTGTAAAGCAGAATATCTTTTGGACCTCATCCTCTTTTAATACATATGCATAGTTTGAGATCATAGGAGTTTCGTATATTCCCTTTACAAATGATCTATTTCCATCAAAATAACCAAGAATTTTAATATCTAATATTCTTGTATAAGTATCTGTATGTTTACTAAACACATCTACATTTTTTACCTCTTTAATATATTCTCCTTCTATTACAGCGATTATTTCTGTATATCCTTTTAAAATTTTAATATAATTACCAACAGCTACATTTTTTATTATATTCCCGTTATATAACAGTCTTGAAGTATTCTTTTCTTTATATACTATTATTTTAGTTGCAATGCCAACAACCTCAATGACTTCTCCTATCAATAATATATCATTCATAACTATCACCAAACACCAAAGAGGTAAACTCGGATAAATCAATATTTTTATTCTTACAATAAATGTAAAAAACATTACTATAATCTTTAAACTTTTCTTTAAAATCATCTAAATTCTTTTCATTATGTATAAAAATGTACATTATCATTGATGGATTTGCCAATGCTCTCTTAGTAATACTATAAATATGTTCATCTTTAAACGAAAATCCAAATACAAAAATTGCTGTATTATTCTTTTCTAATTCGTTTGAATACATTCTCAATAAGTCATAATATATATTTGATAGTAAAGTTTCTTCAAACTTTTTCTTAGTAGGATTTATAATGTGTAGTTTTTCATAAGCTTCAATGAATTTATTAATTTTATCAATTAATCCGCGACTAAATTTAATTTTATTCTTATTAATCATTTCAATCGATTTATATATACTTGGATTTGACAATTTATCATAGCTAAACCAATTATCATTGAATATCTCTGACGACATTTCAATAGTTTTTAAAACTTCGCTTATATTTGTCCTATACTTAATTTTCCCAGAAATATTTTCCCAAGCCAAAGATCCATGTAATTTAAATAGGTTTATTGTTGGTATTTGCGATTCTCTTTCTGTGTTTTGAACAATTTGTTTTCCTATCCTATTATAATTATCTGTAGAAAACACAGGAGATAATCTTCCGGAAAATCCGTCATTATAGTAAATATTATTTGCTTCTAAAGATAATTCAAAATACATATCATAATTAGTAGTAAACAAGTTTATGCGTTTAAGTAAATTTTTATCATTTCTATCTGATAACAAACTTGCTAAATTTATGATGAATCTATTTGAATTTTCAAATGAATATTTTAATTCTAAATCTTGGGCATGAGGGTAAATACTATTTAGAAAAAAGTGATATAAAATTAAAGCATCAACAGCAGTCTTATTATTTTTATTATTTCTATTGATTACCGAATTTTCTTCAATTAAAGACTCTAAATCACCTAATGTTTTAAGCTTCTCATAACAATAACCAGATCCAATTAAAAAATTTATATTACATGATTCAAACAAATCCTTAACTTTTTTATTTAAATCTTCTTTGTTATATGCATGTCTACTACTGAAACCTTCAAAATATATGATAGTCTCTTCTTTTTCATCAGTAAATTCTATATCATGTGTTATTTCATTCATTTCATCATTAAGATTTTCAAAATCTTTATTTTTTTTTATAATTTTCACTTTATAATTACCTCTCATTGTAAAGTATTGCATTAACGAATTTTTAACAGTCGCTTTCGCGTATAGTTATATCTATATTTCGTAGTGATTTATTTATTATTAAATTCATTTAGTAATTCCAGTGCAAGTTTTTTTGCTCCGCTCGTATTCTTGATTTTTACTTTCCCTGCGTTCTTGTCGTCAAAAGAAAATAATTTAGTACTGTAAATAAAATTACCGCTTTCATCATATTCAACCGCCATATATTCATAACCTTCGACTGAACTACCTGGATATGCGGGATGCCAAAATGTTAAAACAAGAACGCTTTCTTCAGTGTTTACAATAACCTCAAACAAGTTTCTGATATTAAAGATATCATTCTGTGTATTAACACTTAACCGTTTAAATTCATGACATGCTGGCTTAACTCCATCTTTGGTTCCTCTAAACTTCTCTGCACCCATTTGTTTCCATGTGCCTTCCCAATAAGTGCGATGTTTTATTGAATTTTTGTTGCTGTTAGTATCGCTTATGCTTGTAACAGCATTATTTATACTTAAGCTTCGTGCTGCCCAAAGAATTTTATTGATATCTCTCGCCGTCCACTTATTTGTATTAAAAATAGAGTTTAGCTCATCAGCTTTGTATTTCATAATCTTTATAAGTAAAATTCCATCTTTAATTGTAAGATTATCAGGGTTCATTTTGCTTACAAGATCCTTTTCTGGATGACTCTCAATCTCACGAAGAGCTTTTACTACAAACTGATCTACAGTTCCAAAATAACGTGGATATAATACTGCAAGTAATCCTGATGCACCAGCTATACCTAACCCATGAATAGAATTTGCAATTTTTAAGCCCGCATTTATGTCATTTATATCAAATGTAAATAAGTCAAAATGTATTTGCTCTAGTCTGTGCATGCTTTTCTCAAACTTATAACGTGACAACGACTTCCTAGTTGTAGCTAACCTATTAGCTGCTGTGTACTTCCAGACAAAATAAACATTATATAGCCAGTCGTAAAATTGTTCTGTTGACATATCTTTTATCGTTACAGGATCTAAATTATCGATTTTTCTTTCTAAAATCATGTTGTCTTTTTTTATTAGTCCACTACTAAAATAAGAATCTAATGCTTTGTTCCATAGTGATTCATCTTTTGAAAACCATAATTTATTTATCATTTTTCATCTCCAAAACATTATTTTATGACTCGAAGTATATACCTTATCGATGTATAAATTATATTAATTTACTCAAATTGATAATTTGATATAATATATTTTCTTCTAAAACTACTACTACTAATATATCTCCAGGTTCAATTTGTAATATCTCCCTATATAATTCCACCCTTAGATTTAATCTTCCGCTTTTATTTCTAATGTATGTATATTGTCTATCATATATCTCAGAGCCTACTTTTATCTTTATATCATAGGTGTAGGGATTCCCATTATCAGGTACAGGGAAATAAGGTTTATTTGGTACAAGAATTCTTAAAAGACAAGAACTTGCATCTTGTTCTGTAATATTATTAATTATGAAGCAATCCATAGTTTTCTCCCCTTCATCATGCTTTATATCCATATTTCTTAAGTCTTCCTCTGCATATTTCCCGTTCTTCTTCAGTAAATAGTTCTTTGTATTCAGGTTTCAAAACATGAGCTTCAACTGATAGGTCTAACCTCCCCATTTCATATAGAGTCGTAAATTCGGATGTCCCACCATCTTTAGTAATTAATTGTTTTGCTGCTCTCAATCCACCCTTTTCCAGTATTAGTTGCATAAATCTTGAAGCAGTGTAATTTAATTCACGTTTCGCTTCCCAATAAATATTAATCATATCCTTATCAAATTTTTTCTCTAATTCATTCACCATTATCACCACCATATATAATTTAATATCTATAAATATATGGGCGTAAATTTACTCCCTCTATTATATAAATCAAAAGTTCTCTTACTTATTTTTTTAGCTCTTTTTCGCTGCTTCCAATATTGTAAATAGAATCAAAAATGGTATTAATATAAATACAAATTTTCACTCCTTTTATTTAATCTCCCAAACAAAAGTCACCGTATCGCTTACATCTATATCCTCCGGTTCAATATCCGGTGCAGCTGATGTCTTAAGGTACAGAATGCTGTCTTCTATCATGAAATTTGTATTTGAATACATATGGAGTTCTCCCCAATTGTAATCAATACTAATCAGATCCCCGAGGGTAACACCTGAAGCCTTTGTAAGAATCTCTGCCTTCCTCCTTGCATTTTCCGTGGCACGAATCAAGAGTTCTTCATTAACTGCTTCCTTGTCTTTTACAGAAAATCGAATATTCAGGTTTGGCTCTACCGGCGCTTTTCCAACAGCATTAAGCAGCTTTGAAAGCACCTCAGTATTGAAGTCAAATTCAAGCTTTAACCCTTGTTCACAAACATATCCGTTAAATCTATTTTTGTAATTGTTATCTTTATCCCGATAACTTTCATAATGGGTGCTGATATTAAAATTGGTTGTTTTTAAATACTTTTTATCAAAGCCCGCCGTTTCAATTGCATTCTGCAAAATTCCTACCGATTCGGCAGCAAGCTCCATGGTCTTTTCATAATCATATTGATGTGATTTTAGGTTCATTGTTATGATTATTAAATCCGGTTTCACGCTGACACTGCCGGTACCTTTTAACGTTATTATTCTGTTCATTGAAAAATCTCCCTTCTATTAGAATTCTCTTTCTTTGTCTTTCCAGTTCCTCTTTTGATTCTCTTTTATCAGTTTTCTTTCAGCGGTTTTATTGCATAATAGAGATTATAATGTTTGCTATCCCAAATCAACCACCCAAACATCCTGTATATGGTCTTCAATAATCTTTCTTGACAGATTGAACCAGCTTTTGCATTCATCAAGAATAATCGAATCACCGGTTACAATTCTTTCCTTGCCGGCTAATACGGTATCCACATTGGGAATCAGGTCTACTTCAACCGGCATCCCCCATTGTTCTGAACATTCCAATATCTTTGTTTTCAGCCTTCCTGAATTTGATACGGGAGAATCCAGATAAAACTTAACCATCGGCACAGATAATTCCTGCAGTGTCTTTCCTATGAGAGCTAAAGCAGTATCCGTCTTATCAATAATTCTGTATGTGCCGCGAAGTCCTGCCAAATCTCTGAATACTCCGTCTTTTCCAAGCAATATGGGACTTCCCGACATTGCGACTTCCAAAGTAATGATTATATTGAATCCGTCAATATTCAAACAGCCATCCTTTGCACATTCAAAAGGAAGCATTGTGGAGCTTCTTTTTTCATAATCAGCCGTTGAAGATGTTGTTCTTTGAAGGGCTGTCCTTGCCCTTGAGGAAAGAAGATAATGGTTGCCTGTAATTTCTATTATTTGCTTTATTTTGTATCCTCTGTCAAGCAGCCACTGTATTTCTTCTTGGGCGATTTTTAATTCTGCAATGCTTTCATTGGAAAATATCTTTGCATCATCCGGGTCAAAACCTCTTTTGATATTCTTTGTAGACATCTTTACCTCTTATTAAGTTTATCTGTTCAGTGCTCCATTTGGTTTTGGAATGCCATTTATATCTAATTGCTTTAAGCCACAGTAGTGTTCCAAAAACTCTTCAGCAAATTTTTCTTCTTCTGTGCCTTTTTTTATCTCTGAAATCTTCTTTAATACTTGTGCTGCCTGTATATCTGATATATATCTATGTAGACCGCTTCCATACTTAATTGTTTCAGGTTTATTACGATTACAGTAATAATCCCAAAATTTTAATTTTTTTGCTTCTTCTATTGTTAATTGAAGTTTGTATTCAGGATGTGCCTTTACATTACCCTCTTCGTAATTGTCACCTTCATAATTTTCTAATATTAAGAATACTGCAAAAATTATTCTATCTACTTCTTGGTCGTATGGGAATCTCGTAGTCAACAATGCTAAGTTATTTGAACTAACATTTCTCATGGTCATTGGCTTACCTTTATTTTTCCCGTTATGGTGAAAACCTGCGGACGCCTCCCAATCTCTTAACATTTTGCTTTCATAACATACAAAACCGTTATTTTTAATAGTGGCATCCAATTCTTTTCTACTTATTTCACCATTTAAATAATTGCTGCAATAAGAACTTTCATTGCTGCACCATACATGTTTTTCTTTATTAATATTGTATCTTATTGTATCATCACTACATATTCCTTTAAAACCAATGTTCTTTTTATCTTTACCACCATCACAATAAGTGCATTTAAAGGCAACATTACATAAATCTTTGTTTTTTGTAGTTTTAGTTTTTTTCTTATTTTCATTATCTTTTTCTATTTTTATAGTTTCCTTTTTTATTTCTATCTCTTTTTTCTCGGCTCTCTTTAGCTCTTTTTCTTCCTTTTCTTTTTCAATTTCTAACATAAGTTTTTTATTATCCAATTTAATATACAAACCAAATGCATCCGGATATTGAAATCTTTTTGCTTCCTTAATATTCTCAAATAATACAAATACATGATCTTCATTATGCTCGACTACTTGACCCTTACCAAAAGACTTATGATATACAGTTTCTCCACATAATTTCATAACCAAACCTCCTATGTGTGTTGTTTTAGCTTTTTTTGGCTACTTCCAATATTAAAAATATAATGAATAACGGAATAAACAATAATATATACATGTTTTATCCTCCTTTAATTCATCAATCTTGGATTAAATTCGCTCTTATCAAAACCTGCATCGATATACCCTTGGATTACTCCTTCAACATACCAATCTCTCGCAATTTTATCTTTAACTTTATATTTATCTGTCATAATATATGCCATGGCTGATACCAAAGTATTATTGATGCTGACCAAAAAATCTTTCTTGTCATATAAATTGGGATATCCTTCATATCTGTCAAGCTTAGCTTCATCTTCAGCTGATATCTCCCATAACAATATAGGTGTCAGCGTTCCGTTTTTCATTTCTATATTGGCATAAAACGGTATGGTTAATTCCCAGTCTTTCAAGTATGTCTTACCAATTATTTTCGCATCCGGGCAGCGATATTTCATTTGTTCTTTATTCATGTTGCTGCCATAAGCAATATATAATCGTTTTTTTAGCTTCAAAATATTGGTTAGTTCTTCCCAATCCTGCCTATAGTCTTCTCCCCATAGCCCAATAGTTTTATAATTTAATAGATTTGAATTATAATTGTGTAAAATATTGTGGATCATGGAATGGAATGCCGGGCAAATTTCTCTTTTATTTTCTAAAAAATCAATTAGTTTTCCCTTGCAAAATATTTTCAAGCTGTGAATCCGGGTTCTTTCTTCATCATATCCATGTCCAGAAAGATGGGTTTTAGCAGTAAAATTCAAACCTTTAATCAGTCTGTCTTTAAGGTCTTCATTACCTATTAGATATACCTTCATCAAGATTGCAGTACCTATGTATGTAGGGATATTGATGTAATCTGTTCTGACATCATTAGGTACTATATCGCAATCGAATAAACTAAACGAACCTTTCAGGTCTTGGAAAGAACAAAGAGCATCCAACTTAAGATCTGCATTTTCCTTTCCATTTAATAACTCCGTCATCATCTGTACCATTTCATCAAGTTCTTTGAAATTTGGGTTTTCTACACTTTGTCTTTTTAATTTCATTGTATTTCCTCCTGTATTTTTATTTGTAATTTAATTATCGCATGCATTATGGATAAAACAATACAATGAAATTTCCGATTTTTATTTGTAATCCACTGCTGACCAATCAACTATTATGTCACTATAGTGAGTAAACCTCTGTTTCCCATCTTCTCCTTCTATTCTAAGCCTGTCATCTCTGACATCTAAAAGCTTTACTTTCTCTTTTATTGGTTTGTTATCTATATCAAGATAACTAATTTCGATATATCTTCCGCTTTTCTGCCAATATATCAGCTTGTAGTCCTTATGTCTAAACACGTCTTCTTCAGGCCTATTTATGATTTCCGTTTTATCATATTTATTTTTCATTAAACCTGCTATCCTGCTTTCAGCATAATCTGACATTTGGCTATAAATTCCTTGGAATATGTTTTTATAAATTTCTCCACCGTCTTTCATTGATGCATTTTCTAATAGCTTTAAAAGTGCAAACAGTTCACTAAGATTCAAAGCCAGGACTATTGGATGTACTGTTGATATGTAATAGCGTTTTTGACTTCCTTCGTGTCTGGAATCAATTTTAATCTTTACGCCTAAAACATCCATACCCAATTCCAAGGCTAATAAATCTGTTCTAATTGTTCTGTCATCAACTTCACATTCCTCAGCTATTTCGCCTGTTCTCATCTCTCTCCCTTGAAGTAATTCTATTATTTTTAGTCTTCTTTCAAATTGTTCTAGTTTTTGCATGTGTCCCCTCCTATGTTCAGCTTAATAAAGATCAATAAAAATACTATCATTGCAAAAAGCATTATAATATA